>Ga0105092_10001120_pt1 | contig 14290 bp, 7 predicted proteins | sample PPLLak2March2015_FD_87021 | JGI IMG/M metagenome (GOLD analysis project Ga0105092, IMG submission 87021) | Freshwater sediment microbial communities from Prairie Pothole Lake near Jamestown, North Dakota, USA - PPLs Lake P7 Core (1) Depth... | ecosystem: Environmental > Aquatic > Freshwater >... | reverse complement strand
GGACCGGGCGACCTGATAATCGAGCTGTGCAGAAGGACCCGGGAAATGCACTGGGTCAATGCCGACATCAACCCCCAGGTTTTCGCCGGTTTTCTTCAACGGGCGAAGGAGGCCGGGTTCGAAAAACGGGTCAGCGCCATGCTGGCCGATGCCCACGCTCTTCCTTTCCACGACGCTTTCGCCGATATCATTGTTTCCCGGGGCTCCTTCCCCTTCTGGAAGGACAAGCAGAAGGCGTTCCGCGAAATTTATCGGGTCCTCAAGCCCGGAGGAACTGCGTTCGTCGGCCGGGGGTTTCCCGAGAATCTACCGGTAGAGGTCGCGCGCCAGATCAGGGACAGGCAGCGTCAAAACGAGAAGCAACCGCCGGCCTACGATGTTGAGGAAACGGCCGCTGACCTTAAGCGGGTCATGCGGTCCCTGGATATCGAGGAGTACCGGATCCGTATCCCCAAGCCGGAGCTTCACGGCGACGTAAACTACGGGATCTGGCTGGAGTTTCGAAAGCCCGCCGCGAGGGACAGAAAACCTCGTGAGCTTCTTGAAGCACCGGCCCGGGAGTCAGTCGGACTGGACCTGTCCACCACCGTTGTGGAGAGATCGGAAATCGAGAAACAGGGCGCGCAGACAGTGGTTGACGCCCTGGGATTTATTCCGGGCGCCTGGGTCGAGTCGCGCGGACGAAAGGTCAAACAGTTTCTCTCGTTGCGCGGTCAGAAGTACCCCTATCCGGAGTATGCCGTCGACGGCGCGCTCTTTCGGGAATTTCACGAAGTGCCTTACTTTCTTTCGACCGCCGCGGTTGAACGCGTAGAGGTAATGCGCTCAGGCGGCGCGATGCTGGCCGGAAATGCCGGGCTGGTTGGGCTCATCAACGTAATCCCTCGCGTCTACCAGGCCCGCGAAACGAACGTGCAAGTCGAAGCCGGCAGCCTGGGGACAGCCAACGGGCGTGTGTTTCACGGCGACCGCATCGGGGATTTCGGGTATGGCCTGGGAGTCGACCTTTTCCGCTCCGACGGCCCTGAGGGGCGACACGGGGAGGAAAGGCAGGCGAGTTACTATGCCGGCCTGACCTGGAGCCGGTCTGAATCGCTCTCAGTCACAACGCATCTCTTCCACATCGGAGGCAGTCGAGGACTGGTTCAGGCCCTGCCCCCCGCCCAACGAAGGCTCCAAACAGCACTCGAGGAGTTCGATCCGGTCCAGACAAGCTTCGGCATCGTCAAGGCCCTCTACCGGCCGAACGAGCGAACGTCGACTCAGCTGGTGCTCGGATACAGCGACCGGCACAATACCCACGTCGCCCGAACGGACACCGGGACAACCGCAACCCGGGATTGGGATCGCGAATTTACAGCCAATGCCATCCAGTCAGTCGCGTTGACCGACAACAACGTGCTAAGGGTGGGCCTCAACTTCAACCACTGGGTCGCACCCTACGGCAAAAGGTTTTACGTCGGTCGACCGGCCGACCTGGAAACCTGGGCGTTTGCTCTGACGGACGAGCACCGGGTTGGCGCTTTCGTTTTCGACACGGGTCTGCGCTATCAACGGACCTACATCAACGAATATGGGGCCTTCAGCATCGAGGAAAATGCGAACCCTTATCGCACCGTCCCGGCGGTCGTCGATGAGTGGGAGCCCCCGGTGCTTTCCGCCAGCCTGGGCGCGGCCTACTACTTCAGTGACAACTTCTCGGTGCACGGGAACATGGTGGCCGGGAGCCTGGAACCAAGGCGCGGCAACCTTACTACCGACCTGCAACCGCCCGGGAAGGAAGGGCGGATCATGGCAGACCTCGGTTTCCGGCTTTCCGATCACCGCCTGGGGACCGCCACTTTCTCCACTTTCTTTGTCACAAGAGACAATGGGATCAATCTGAGCGGCGCCACGAGAACCGTCAACGGACGCCTCCTCGAGCTTTACGAGAATCGCGACCAGGACTCGAAAGGGGTGGAAGTAGATCTGCGCTCCCGCCGCTTCGCCAACACGCTCGAACTGTTCTTCAACGCGACGGCACTGACCGCCCGCATCGAGAGAGGGAACACCATGCGACCGGACGGCGAGCTGCCTCGCGGCATCCTCGGCGGGGGGATTTCCGCCTTCCGCTGGGATTTCGATCTCAACCTGTTTGGCAAGTACGTTTCTTCGTACGAAAGCGCCCGTTTTGCCGAACCGCCGATACCGCAGCCGCTCGGAGGCTTTGAAAGCGTGGATCTCGTCCTGGGGCGTCGCCTCGGTCCCTCCAGGCAAACCCGCATCTATGCCGAGGTGCGCAACCTGGCAGATAGGGCCTACTTGACGGTGGTGGGATATCCCGATTACGGCCGCCGCCTCATGATCGGCGTAGAGCACACGTTCTAGACACGCCTATCCACGAATCACACCAAATTACACCAATCTCCCGAAAGTTCGTGAAATTCGTGTAATTCGTGGATAGGGGGTTCAATGCCGCTTGACCGGTATCCTGCAGGCCTCCTCCGTCATCGAGCCCGGCGCCGAGACGCTGATCTGATCCTCGGTCAGCCTGATGACGCGCCAGCTCTTCGGATTCACCTGGAGGTTGCCGGTCTCGATTTGGGTGATCCTGTGGCCCGCCGGGAAAGGCATTCCTTCGATCACGTTCTGGTGCTGGTGACCAACAAAGACGGCCAGGATCGACGGGTGGTCGTTAAGGGTCTTCATCAGGCCCCGCTGGTAGGTCTCCGCAAAGGGCCAACCCTCGGGCGGCCGATTGAAGCGCACGCCGTCGCCATTCGTATCGCCGACGGTCAGCGGGACGTGCATGAAAAGGAGGTTGACCACCTCCCCACCACCCTGCTTCAGCTGCCAGTTAAGCCAGGCCAACTGGCTCTCGTCGACGAGGTCGCCGGATTCGCCGCCCGCCTGGAAGCCGTTTTCAAGGAAGATCAGCCGGAAGGTGGTCTTGCCGATTCGGTGCATGCGGCTGTACCACGTCCCGTTCTCGAAGCAAGGGAGGTTTCTGATCCACGACAGCCGCGCTTGTTGTGCGTTATGCCGCCCATTCAGGTACTCGGTCCCCTCGAACCAGTAGCTGCTCAGATCGTGGTTTCCCAGAACCAACCAAAAGGGGATCGAACTGGATCGAACTAATTCGCCGAAGGCTTCGATCTCTCCTGAGCGCACACCGCCGACGCTTGTTTGGGCTTCATAGAAGTCGAGCATGTCTCCGGTGACGACAACCGCGTCGGCTTCGGCCGTTTCTGGAACGGAATTCAGAAACCGTTTCAGTGTCTCGCGACCGTTTCCAAACTGCTCACGTTTCTCAATGAAACGGCTGTCAAGCCCGGCCAGGTTGCAGACATGGGTATCCGAAATGTGGATCAAAGTGAGGACAGGCGCGGGCTTTGGCTCTTGCGCCACGCCTGGCCGCGCGCACAGTGAAAAGCAGATGCAAAACAGTGCCCAGCTCGCAATACGAGTTCGATTCGTCAGCATGAATGGGACTCCACCCTAACGCCCGAGTTTCTTCAGGATCTGCAGCACTTTGTCGCGATCCGGAGCGTCGGGAAAATGGGCAAAAACAACAAAGACCCAAAGACCTCAAGGACCACAGGGACCTCAAGGAGTTTGCGAAATCCTTCTCGTCCTTGAGGTCTTTGGTGTCCTTGAGGTTTTTATGGTCTTTTCTCCTGACCCTCAGCCTAGAACTTCAGCTTCAGGCCCAGCTGAATGACCCGCGGGCCGCCGCGCGTCGCTTCGATTTCCCCAAAGGACGACTCGGTCAGGTCTTCTTCAGGATTACGAAAGCTGACGGTGTTGAACGCGTTGAAGAACTCGCCGCGCAGCTCGAGGGACATCCCCTCGCGGATCGTCGTCATCTTCGACAGCACCAGGTCAACTCGACGCTGATCGGGGCCGATGACGGTGTTGCGCCCTAAGTTGCCGAAGTAAGCGCCTGAGCTCTGGAACGCTTCACGTCTCAGGTAGTTGTCCACGCGCTGGTTAACCGGACCCTTGGTCGTTTGGTCCTCGTGCGTACCAACCAGGTTCGGCCTGGGATCCGTCGAGGCGAACAGGAACGCGCTGTAATCGGAATCAACGACGGAGAACGGCGTCCCGCTCTGGAGCGTGGCAATGCCGCTGAGCGACCAACCGTCGATCACCTTGTGCCCACGCAAAGGCAGGTCCCAGGTGCCGCTCAGGACGAGTCGATGCTTGCGATGGAAGTCCGAAAGACCACGGTTCAAATACGGCCTCCTCTGGTCGTGCTGCACCTGGTAGTCGCTTTCGTCAGAGAAGGTGTCGATCGACCTGGAGAAGGTGTAGTTGATGTTGTACATGTGGCCATGGCTGAACCGCTTCTGGAGACTGGTCTGGAGCGAGTTGTAAATCGAGTTGGCGTTCGAGTAGAGGGTGTTGACCCCTTCGTCTTCGTCAAACCCCATGACCGGCGCGCGCAACTCGGGCCCGATCGTGCAGGCTCCCGGATCGTCAGTCAGATCGCACCAGGACGGCGGTGTCTTCACGTTAACGAACTTATCGTCGACCAGGTCGTAGTAGTTTCCGGTGAAGCCTCCCGGAACCCCCGCGCGCGGCAGGTGCCCTATTTCGTTCAGGTCATAGGGTGGATTCGCGTTCATGATCTGGAGCAGCTTGGTTCCCTTGGACCCCGTGTACCCAATCTCAAACATCCAGTTCTGCATGAACTCCCACTGCAGGTTCAAAGTCCACTGCTGCAGATAGGGAGTGGCCAGATTGGGGTCAATGACTTGGGTCTCGAAGGCTTCGAATTCCTCGTCAGGGTTGTTGGTCCCCCTCAACTCGGGCTCGCCGTCGTTGAAGAAGACGAAAAACTCCGGGAAAGGCAGAGCGGCGACGTCGGACGGCCAGTTGTTGTAGCTGCCCGCACCGCTGAACTGGGCCTCCCGCATGAACGGGGCCGACATGCGCAGCGAGTTGGCAAAACCGCCCGACATCCGCTCGTAGAACATGCCGTAGCCGCCGCGAACGACGAACTTGCTGCTCCCGCCTGGAGACCAGGCAAACCCTACACGGGGCATGATGTTGTTGAAATCACCGGTCTGGATGCTCCGGCTGTCGCTCAGCTTCAACTGCCGGGCCGTACCGCCCGGTACCGACTCCGGCTTGAAGTTCGAGGCAAAGATGAAGCCATCAGCCGCTCTTCCGGTCTTCAAGGCGGCATCGTAATCGAATGAGCTCAGCATCCCGTTAACCTCGTACGGGAAGCCGAAATATTCCCAGCGCACGCCGACATTGAGAGTCAGGTTCGGCCTGACCTTCCAGTCGTCCGCCAGGAACAGGTTGGCATCCGCCATACGGTAACCACGAATGGTCTCCCCGTAGTTCAGGATGATGTCGTTCATCTGCCGCGCCCGATTCTTGTCGGCCGGGTCCTTGAATCCCACGTTCAGAAAGTCGTGCCAACTCTTTGTCCGGATACGCCCATGCTTGTCTTCCTGCAGATTCCCGTTCATCTGGTGACGCCGGTACTCACCCCCTACTCTGAGCGAATGTCGGCCTTTGGTAAATGAGAGAGTATCGCCGTACAGGAAACTGTTCTGGACGTCGCGGGTGTCGTTGGAAGGAGTCCCGAAGGTGATTCGGTCCCCGGCATCGGTTGCCCCGTTGATCTGAATCTGCGAGAGATCCGGCCTCATGCGCGCCAGCGGGTTATTGATACCGAACTCGGCGTTGGTAAAGAAAGGCACTGCGAACGTGCTGTTGTTGTTACGGAAGAAGCCAGCCCGGAGCTCGTTAACAGTCGTCGGGCCGACGACGTGAACGTCGGTGATCGAGAGGCTGCGCTGAGCGGTGTGCTCCTCAACCTCGTACCGGCTCAGAGCCGAGCTCGAGGTCAGCGGGTCAATGCTCGGCTGATCCGTGAAAAAGAATTTCCCGGTGACTTTGTTCTGCTCAGTCAACTGATGGTCCAAGCCGATCGAAAACTGGTTCTGTTCGTAAGTCGCCGGTATAACCGAGATGACTTGGCAACTTTCCGCGAGCTGACCTTTGATCAGCGTACAATTGGTCCCCTTGTTTCCCGACGGAATCAGGTAACTGCCGTCCTCGAACTTCGCCCTGAGCAGCGCCCTTGAAATGGGGTTGATGGCATTCACATTAAAGGGGCCGCTCGCTTTCTTCCAGACCTTCTGGGCAAAAGCATTAATTGCCGCATCGGAGCGGTCGTCGGTCAGGTCCTTCGGCAATCTCACCGTGTTGTTCGACTCGTTGACGAAAGACGTCTTGGCACGTGTACCCTGGAAGGAACCGAAGAAGAACGTCCTGTTCTGAATAATCGGTCCGCCGAGAGTGAAGCCGGCCTCATTCCGCCTCAAAGTCGGTCTTTCCACCCCGCCCTTGTTGTAGAAGAACTCGTTGGCAATCAGCTTGTCATTCTGCAGGAACCAGTAAGCACTTCCATGGAACTCATTGGTGCCGCTCTTGGAGACCAACTGGAAGTTGCCGCCGCCGTTGCGGCCCGTCGCGGCGTCAAACAGGCTGGTTTGAAGCTTCACTTCCTCGAGCGTCTCGGGGGCGGGCGCCATGTTGCGCGAAAGCGAGCCGCCCGACCCGCCCACGACATCGTTGCAGCACAGGAGGTTGGTTACGTCGATTCCGTTGTACGAGAAGCTGTTGTTCGTCGTGCGGGCGCCGTTCACGCTCGGGGAGATCGAGGCGTTATTGTTGGATAGTAGCTCGCTGATGTCGGCCGAAACCCCCGGCTCGATGACCAGCAACTGAGTGAAGTTGCGCGAGGAGGTCGGAAGAGCTTCAAGCTCGCGTTTGTCCAGCGTCTTGATCACGGTGGCCGACGTGGCCGATACCATCTGGGCGTCGCCTGTGACTTCGATCGTCTGACCGAGCTCGCCCAGCTGCATCGTGATATTCAGGGTTGACATTTCCGAGGTGGTTACGTTGACGCCAGTCTGGGTCAGTTTCTTGAACCCTGTCATTTCGAAAGCAACTGCGTGCGCGCCGGCGGTCAGGGCGCGGACCTCCCAATCACCTGTGTCATCGGTGACTACGCTCCTGGCTTCACCCGTGTCCGCGCGAGTGACGGTTACGGTGACACCCGGGATGACTCCTCCGGTCGGATCGATGACCCGTCCCCGCAGGCCCGTATTTGCCCCGCTTTGGCCTGCGAGGGGAGCGAAAGCAAGGATGGCAATGACAGCAAAGGCTAGCGCCGTCTTACATCTCTGACTCGTCGCCTTCATAGCAGACACCTCCATCTGGTTGTCCGCCTGGGACGCGATCCTCGGGAAGATTCTCGGGGGCCTTTCGGTTCTTGGCGTTCTCAGGCGAATCAAGTAGAAGTTGCACGCAAAAACACCCAATCGCCAGCAAACGAAACCAACCGTATTCCGGGGAAGATAATCTGTCAACCACTTTTTTACACGTGTGCATTTTTGCCCGGCGAGTCCTTGTGAAAGGACCTCCACACGTGGGACAATGTGCAGCGGCCACTTTCCTGTATGAAACCCGTTTCGATCAAAGACATCGCCAAGGCGGCCGGTGTCTCCCATCCGACTGTCTCACGAGCGCTGTGTTTCAGCCCCTTGGTCAAAGCGGAGACCGCCCAACGAATCCGGGACATGGCTACGGCCATGGGGTATCGTCCGAACGCTGTCGCGCGTGGGCTGGTGACGCGGAGGACCCGCACCATCGGCGCGGTGGTGACCACACTGACCGACCCGTTCCATGGAGAGGTTCTTAGTGGCGTCGAAGAGCTCGCGAGCGATCACCACTATTCCGTCTTTGTCGCCAACTGCAATGCCGACGCTGACCGCGAAATCAGGGTCGTGAAGTTGTTCCAGGAGCGCCGTGTCGATGGAATTGTCGTGATGTGCTCCCGGGTCGGGGCGCTCTATGCCCCGCTGTTGCGTGAGCTCAAGATTCCAATCGTCCTGATTAACAGTAATTACCCAAACGACGTTTTCGACTCAGTCGCGATCGACAATCTGGGAGCCAGCCTGCAGGCGGTTCAACACCTGATCAGCCTGGGCCACAGCCAGATTGCCTATCTCGGAGATCAGTTTGGTCTTGACTCCGACAGGGAGCGGTTTGCGGGTTACCGGCAGGCGCTTCTCGGGGCGGGTTTGCCTGTGGTGACGAGCCTCACGGTGTGCGGGGACGGCACGCCGGAGGGGGGCCAGGCCGCAGCGGCCCGGTTGCTTGCGTTGCCTGAGCCTCCGACGGCAATCTTCTGCTACAACGATCAGTCGGCTATCGGGGCCTTAAGCGCGATCCGGGTTCACGGTCTCCGGGTTCCTGAAGATGTCTCTATCGTCGGATTCGACGACCTGCGCATCGCTTCGTTTGCCAACCCGCCACTGACAACCGTTCGACAGCCACGGCAACTCATGGGCCGAACAGCCGCTGGAATACTTCTGGACCTTTTGTCCGGCTCCGTCGGGCAGACCCATGTCCAGATTCCGGGCGAATTGATTATCCGACGGTCGACGGCCACCTGCTCAACGGCCGTTAGTGATATCCAGGAACCGGCGATTTAGGGCGGGCAACGAGACGCGCCGTTTCCAGGGACAGAAAGGACATAAGGGGCCTCAGCCACTCTTGTCGATTTGGTCCCTTCTGTCCCTTGTGTCCCTTCTGTCCCTTGTGTCCCTTGTCCCTCCTGCCCCTCAACAACTGCTAGAATTGCCGGATGTCTGGGTTTCCTGGCCACCGCGATTTCGTTCTGATCTACGATGCCACCACGTGCCGGTGGCTCCGCTTCAGTCACCCGATCGGCACCTATGTCGCCCATACGCCAGATGCAGTTCTTCCCTGCCTGCACCAGGTCGCGCAACACGTGGAATCCGGCGCCGGCTGGGCGGCCGGATTTGTTGCTTATGAAGCCGCGCCCGCCTTCGACCCCGCGCTTACCGTCCGGGTCTCGACTCCCTTTCCTTGCCTCTGGTTTGGGATTTATACTGCGCCCGAAGAGATCTTGCCTGTCTTTAATCGGGCAGAGATGCCGGATATCCAATGGAAAACCTCGGTTCCCGCCGACGAGTATCGGGGCGCGGTCCGGCGGATCAAGGAGCATATCGCCGCCGGTGACACCTATCAGGTGAATTACACCTTCAGGCTTCACGGGCCGTTCAACGCCGATCCGTGGAATCTCTTTTCGCGGATGATCCGTCCTCATCAGCCCGGATACGGGGCCTACATCGACGTCGGCCGCTGGGTCATTTGTTCGGCTTCTCCGGAGCTCTTCTGGGCCCGTGAGGGAGACCTTCTGTGGTCGAGACCGATGAAAGGCACGGCTGCGCGAGGACTGTTGCTGAGTGATGATGTGGCCCTGGGGGACTGGCTCCAAGATTCCGAGAAGAACCAGGCCGAGAACCTGATGATCGTCGATATGGTGCGAAATGATCTGGGCCGGATTGCCCGTCAGGGGAGCGTGACTGTCTCCCGGCTGTTCCAATTGGAGAAACACCCGACCGTCTGGCAGATGACGAGTACGGTCGAATGCCGGACGGCTGCCCCGCTTCCGGATGTCTTCCGAGCCCTGTTCCCCCCGGCCTCAATAACCGGAGCTCCGAAGGTTAATACCATGGACATCATCAGCCGGCTGGAAACAACACCGAGGGGGATCTACACAGGCACCGTCGGTTTCCTGGCGCCTGACAATCGGGCCCAGTTCAATGTGGCGATCCGGACCGTCCTCATTGATCGTGAGGAGAAGAGCGCCGAATACGGAATCGGCAGCGGAGTGGTCTGGGACTCTGAGGAGAGTCTCGAGCTTGACGAATGTCTTCTCAAGGCCAAGGCTTTAACCCAGGCGCCGGCGGATTTCCAACTGCTCGAGACGGTTCTATGGACTCCTGAAGAAGGCTATTTTCTAATCGACCGGCATCTGAGGCGACTGTATGACAGTGCCCAGTATTTTTCCTACCCGATTGATCTCGAGGCTATCCGGTCTGGACTGACCAGCCAAGCATTCACTTCCGGCTCACACCCCCAGAAGGTTCGTATCCTCGTCGCATCTTCGGGAGAAGCAATCATTGAGAACAAGCCTCTCGAACCTCATGGCGAAGAAGTGACCGTCTGCCTCAGCAGAACTCCAGTCGACTCGCGGGACCCCTTCCTCTATCACAAAACGACTCACCGAGCGGTCTACGAGCAGGCCCGGCAGTCGCTTCCGGGATTTGAGGATGTCCTGCTCTGGAACGAACGAGGGGAAATCACCGAGTCAACGGTCGCCAATATCGTGGTCGAGATGCAGGGCGCACGCTTCACCCCTCCTGTTTCTTCCGGGCTGCTACCCGGAACCTATCGATCGCTTCTCCTCGAAGAAGGCCAGGTTGCGGAGAAGGTGATCCGGCCGCAGGACCTCAAAAACTGCTCATCCCTCTACCTGATCAACTCCGTTCGCAGAACCCGTCGGGCTGCCTACATTGACGATTAGAACCTGATGATTGATGATTAACCTAGGTCTTCTAAATCGTGAATCATCAACAATCAATCACCCGTCATCAACCAGGGAAAGGTGACAAGGATGGGAGACACGCTATCCATTAAAGACAAACGAACGGGACGCGACTATGAAGTCCCGATTCAGGCAGAAACGATCAAGGCCGTTGATTTACGAAAAATCAGGGTCAAGCCCGATGATTTCGGCCTGATGACCTATGACCCGGGCTTCATGAATACGGCCTCCTGCCGCAGTTCGATCACTTTCATCGACGGTGACAAGGGAATCCTCCTTCACCGTGGCTATCCTATTGACCAACTGGCGGAGCATTATTCACACCTGGAGGTGGCCTACCTGATTGTTTGCGGAGAGCTGCCAGACGAGCGCCAGCACCGTCAATGGCGCGGCGCGATCATGGCAGAGACCGAGATACCCGACGCGACTAACCGCGTGATTCAGTCTTTTCCAGAGAGCGATCAGTCGATGGGGATGCTGGTGAGTGCAATCGCCGCCCTGTCGACCTGCTACGCCGACGCCGGCAAGGTGGATGACCCGGAGACCCGTCGGCGGCAGATGATTAGGCTTATCGCCAAGATTCCCACCCTGGCTGCCTACATCTACCGACATCAGTCGGGACGGCCGATCGTGCACCCTTCTGATCGCAGTTATGCCGGCAACTTCCTTAACATGATGTTTGCCGGAACCAAGCCAAACTATGAAGTTCACCCGGACCTGGAACAGGCTCTCGACGTTCTGTTCGTCCTTCACGCCGATCACGAGCAGAACTGTAGCACCAGCGTCATGCGCTGCATCGGCAGTTCTCGCCCGGATCCGTATCTGGCCGCAGCGGGGGCCGTCGGAGCGCTCGCCGGGCCGCTGCACGGGGGAGCGAACGAGGCCGTGCTGGAAATGCTGGAGGCCATTGGCTCCACCAAACGGATTCCCGAGTACATCGAACGGGTCAAAAAAGGTGATTTTCGTCTGATGGGATTTGGCCACCGGGTCTACAAGAACTACGACCCGCGCGCCCGGATCATCAAGCGCATGGCTGACCAGGTCTTTAAGGTCACCGGCACCAATCCGCTTCTCGATATCGCGCTGGAACTGGAGCAGATCGCGCTTCAGGACGACTATTTCAAGAGCCGAAAGCTTTACCCGAATGTCGATTTTTACTCCGGCCTGATTTACCAGGCAATGGGTTTTCCCGCCTCCATGTTCCCGGTCCTTTTTGCCATTGGCCGGATGGCAGGGTGGGTCGCCCAATGGGAGGAACTGATCAAGGATCCCGAACAGAAGATCGCCCGCCCGCGCCAGATCTACGAAGGGCCGGCCACGAGGGACGTCCCGGCGAAAGCAAAAGCGGAGGCGTCAGAGAGAGCTTAGCAGCCGCGGGCAGTTCAGTTCCTAAACAGAGCCACAGCGCAGCGCTTTTTTTGCGGAGCGCGTCGGATTTGGCGGTCAGGCACAATCCGCTCGTATTTCCGCCTTTGGCGGGCAGGTTAGCCGAGAGAACTCGTGGCAGAAGCCGCGATTGAAACTACCCGCCTAAGGGGTACTACGAGCAGATTGTGCCTGACCGCCGAATCCGACGCGCTCCGCAAAAAAGCGCTTGCGGCTCTGTTCGATTTCGGTAACAAGCGTTCCGTTTCCACCACTATGAACTTCAGGCTCCGTGGATTCGAACTGCCGAGCGAAGCGCTCATACTCCTCAGTTTCGTCGTTCTGATCGCCGCGGGGACGCTCGTTCTTTCGCTTCCGGCTTGTCATGCCGGCCCTCGCCTGCCGCTGGTCGACACTCTCTTCACAATAACGTCCGCCGCCTGCGTCACCGGCCTCGTCGTCGCTGACACAGGCACGCATTTCACCCGCCTGGGGCAAGCGGTTATCGTGCTGGTGATCCAACTCGGCGGACTGGGCATTATCACCCTCTCCTCGTTCTTTGCCATCCTGATGGGAAAGAGAATGCCCCTGAAACAGCAGGACATCGTGAGGCAGACCTACTCCTCGCTTGATCCTCGCTCATTTCGCCTCCTGGTCGGGCGAATAGTCCTTTTCACGCTCGGAATTGAAGCGATAGGAGCGCTCATCCTGTTCTTCGTGTGGCGGAAAGAATTTCCCTTGGGCCTGGCCGTCTGGCAGTCCTTATTCCACGCGGTTTCCGCCTTCTGTAACGCCGGTTTTTCGCTGTTTCGGACGAACATGATCGCGTATCAGACGAACGCCGTGGTCACCCTGACTATCGCCTTCCTGATCATTCTAGGTGGCATCGGCTTCTTGGTGATCTACGACCTGGAGAGACTCCTCCGCTACCGCAATTGCCGCCTGTCCCTGCACAGCAAGCTAGCTTTGCTGACCTCGACCTTTCTGATTGTGGGGGGAACGGCTGTTTTCTTCCTGCTCGAGCGGGAGAACGTCTTGAAGGGGTTAGGCTTCCCGCACCAGATCCTCGTCTCTTTCTTCCAGGCGGTCGTTCCTCGAACAGCGGGCTTCAACTCGATCGACTACGCCAAGGTTACCGCCTCCACCATGGTTTTCACCATGCTTCTGATGTTTATCGGCGGGAGCCCGGGGTCAACCGCCGGAGGCGTGAAAACAACCACCCTGGCTTTGTTTCTGGCCAACGCCTACAGCCTTTCAAGAGGCCAAACCTCGACCAACATTCTGAACCGAACGGTGCCAGACAAAAGCGTCAACGAGGCGAGAGCCGTAATCCTCGTCGCCATAACCTTGATGCTGATCTTCAACTTCACCCTGCAGTGGACCGAGACCGGTTTCACACCTCACCAGCAGGCGCCGGCCAGTTTTATCGAAACGAGTTTTGAAACCGTGTCGGCATTTGCCACTGTCGGTTTGTCGGCCGGTTTGACCCCTAAGCTCACCACCTGGGGCAAGATCCAGATAATTCTGCTCATGCTGATTGGACGAGTTGGACCGCTTACCGTGGCCGTAATGATTGCCAGGACCCAACGGGGAGTTACTCAATTCGAGTACTACCGCGAAAATGTGATGGTAGGTTGATATGCGACATATCATGTTTATCGGACTGGGAAGCTTCGGTTATCACTGCGCGAGGGCCCTGGAGGGCCGAGCTCACGTGACGGTGATCGACCTCGACCGGGACGCGATTCAAAGAATCGGGCCGTACGTGACCCGCGCTGTCGTGGCTGACGGGACGAAGCGCGACGTGATTGAGGAGCTCGGAGCAGAGTCCATGGACGTCGCTGTCATCAACCTTGGTGACCGGATGGATGCCAGCATTCTGGCCACCCTGCATCTCAAAGCGCTGAAGGTGCGGGAAATCTACGCGAAGGGGATTTCGGAGGAACATGCGGAGGTCCTCAAGATCATCGGCGCGACACGCGTGATCTACCCGGAACGCGACAGTGCTGAGAACCTCGCTGTGAGCATAGTTCGGCCCACGATTCTCGACTACCTGCGCCTGCACGGCGACGTTAGCATCCTCGAAGTGCTGGCGCCCGAGGAGTTCGTAGGCAAGAACCTGATTCAACTGAATCTGAGGAATCGTTTCGGAATAACCGTCATCGCCATCTACGGACCGGAAGGAAGGAAATCCGTTAGCCCCAAGCCGGATGTCATCATCGAAGACGGGGATAGACTCCTCATGATCGGAGAAAACGAAAGCCTGCTGACCTTCCAGGCCAGCCTCGAGAAAGTTGTGTGAGCTGCCCCCACTGACCGCTGACCGCTGACGGCTGACGGCTGACGGCGGAGTGGCGCCAATCCCAGCGGCGGTTGAGTGACTCGCCGTCTTGTGGCGAGTCACTCAACCGCCGCTGGGATTGGCGCCACTCCGCCGTCAGCCGTCAGCCGTCCGCGGTCAGCGGTCAGTGGGGGCAGCTCACACAACTTTCTCGAGGCTGG
>Ga0105092_10001119_pt1 | contig 14301 bp, 13 predicted proteins | sample PPLLak2March2015_FD_87021 | JGI IMG/M metagenome (GOLD analysis project Ga0105092, IMG submission 87021) | Freshwater sediment microbial communities from Prairie Pothole Lake near Jamestown, North Dakota, USA - PPLs Lake P7 Core (1) Depth... | ecosystem: Environmental > Aquatic > Freshwater >... | reverse complement strand
TGCAACTTCCCTTCAAAAAAGGACTATTCGCTATTTATTTAAAAATATTTCGGATAATTATGAATGGAAAATTCTAGCGTCGCGAGTCCAAAGTGCGGAATGTGGGTTGAACCGAATGATCGCCAGAATGGAGACGCAAGATTAAATTATAATTTCCCATTCTTTTTATATTGTTTATATCTCTCATACGCTACCCTGGATAGCTTGTCCGCTTCCTCGTTCTCTTCCCGCGGCACCCACACGAGACTCACATCCTTTCCCTGCAGCAGCAACTTGATCTCGGGCACATATTTCTTGGACGTGGCGGAGTTGACCCGGTACTGGCCGTTCATCTGCTTGATCACCAGCTCCGAGTCGCCTTTGATTACGATCTTCTCCGTGATCTCTTCATCCACGATCCACTGGGCGGCGGCCATCAGCCCCTCGTATTCCGCTACGTTGTTGGTCATGCCTTTCCCCTCGCCTACGGCGCGAAAGCCCTGGTGAATGAGCTTTCCATCCCGGTGGGCCAGGTAGCCGTAAGCGGCCACGCCACCGGGATTCTTTGGGTAGCATAGCCCGTCAAAGTGAATTGTGATCATCGCCATTCATCCATATTCATTTATCTTCATTCATCTTCATCTATCTTCGCCAATCTATTTTCCTTGATACTATTTATACATAAATATTTATCTGTGATTGCAGAACGGCGTGCGCAACTATTCATAATAGCCCATTCGCGCGCTTCTCCCTTTACAGATTCATATTTATTTGAATTCATCCGACCGGAAAACTATTTCCTTACCACTGCTATAATAATTATCAGCCTTCCGCTGCGGCCTCATGACGGGGCCGGAAAGGCTGGGAATCATCATTTTATATAGATGGCTCTGCAAAGAGCCTGCGGATATAGTTTGCACCAAGAGAAGCACAAGAGGTTGAGCATTTAGCATGAGAGTTGCCGTCATCGGAGGTGGCGTGGGGGGAGCCGAGCTGATAAGAGTGGCCGCCCCAGGCCCGTTGGAGTTCACCCTGATCGAGCCCAAAAGGCAGATTGAGATGCAGGCACTGTACCCGGAGTATCTGGGCGGAGTGGCCAGGCTGCAGGATCTGGCCGCGCCTCTCAAGCCGTTTTGCGAGCGCACGGGGACCAAGCACATCCAGGAGAAGGCCTTGCGCCTGGAGGGCAATACGGTGGTCTGCGAGCAAAGCACCGTCGAGTTCGACTATTGCGTAATAGCGACGGGCGCGGCGCAAAACTACTTCGGAATTAAGGGCGTTGAGAACACGTTCTCCATCAATACCCTGGAAGAGACCAAGAGGGCGCGCCGGTTCGTGGAGGACATGAATCCGGAGCGCATCATGATCATGGGCTCCGGGCTCACCGGCGTTGAGGCGGCGGCCATCCTGGCGGAGAGCATGGACGCCAGCATCTACGTTGTTGAAGCCAAGGACCGCATTCTTCCCCCGTTCTCGCTGCAAACCTCGCAGCTGGTGGAAAAGGAACTCTCCAAGCGCGGCGTCAACATCCTCACATCGACGATGGTCACCGAGGTCAAGAAGGATTGCATCATGTTCGCCGACGGATCGTGCCTGGACTGCGACATGGCCATCTGGACGGCAGGAGTCAAGCCCTCCCAGTTCGTGGCCGACCTGGATCTGCCCAAGAAGAACGGCTGGATTCTCGTTGACGATTACCTGCGTGCCAAGGACAACGTCTTCGTCATCGGCGACGGTGCATGGATCGAGATCGACGGAAAGCTGGCCACCAAGACCGGCCTTGAGGCGGAGCGCCAAGCCAAGCATACGGCGCAAAATCTTCTCCACCTGGCAGAGGATAAGCCGCTGGAGAAGTACGCTATTCGCGCCAGCACGGACAATCAGGTGGCTCTAATCTCGCTGGGCTGCGACTGTGCTGTGGGCGTGGTGGGAAAGGTGTGCATCGGCGTGCCCACCCGGTTGATCTACTCCGTCAAGAGCTGGATCGATAAGTCGTTTATCAAGCGGTTTAAGTAAAATTTAGCAAAATAGCGGCAAAGGGCTTTGGAGCACCTGCTCAAAGTCCTCAATCAATAATGTTTTTTTCGCGCTTCTTTTTGAATCTGGCGTTTCTATTCGCGGTTTATGAAAGCACTAGCTAGCGCCATCTGATCAATAAGTGAAAAGTGTTAAAATGATTTTGTTCGGCGCAAAAATCATGCGCCGAAACATCCGAATGCTATGCCGAATTTACCTGGCAGCTTTGGCCACGCGCTCCACACTGTCTCTGTGGTTTATGGCGTAGCTCTTGACATCGCGGTTGGCGGCGGCGATGATCTCATCCGCCAGGGCAACCTCAGCCGACTTGGCCTTCTTGAATGAAGCCCCACGAGCACCCTTGGATATGAACATGAGGGCTGTGTCCACGCGTCTTTGGGGGGCGGTATCAACGGCTTTGGGCACAGTTATGCCGCCATACTTGAGTCGGACGACCTCTTCGCGAGGTCCGGCATTAGCTATGGCCTTGGCCAGAACAGAGAGTGGATTCTCCTTGGTTCTCTTGGCGATGATGTCGAATGCGCCTTCGACGATGCCGTAGGCCTTGAGCTTCTTGCCCGTATTCCTCTCCGTTCGCATCATCTTGTTTATCAAGCGCTCGACGATGTGCTGCTCGGACTTCTTGAACTGCTGCTTGGCATGTCTGCCGCCGGAGTGCATGACCGCTTTCGGGGCCATTCCCATGTAGCCCTTTACGCTCAGGTCTGCAATCTCGACCTCAGCCGGGTCCCATTTACCGAATACCTTCATTTAAATCACCTTACCGGCTTCTCCTTTCTTCCTCTGACAAGCTCCAGCAGAGACACATTATTGACGGCGATGACCTTGAACCTGACACCGGGGATATCACCCATGGAGCGTCCCTGACGCCCACCGATGCGGTCTACGACAACCTCGTCATGCTCATCGATGAAGCCGATGGCTCCGTCACCCGGGCAAAAGGCAGTTACCTGGCGACCATTGTTGATGAGCTGTATGCGCACGGCCTTTCTGATGGCCTAGTTGGGCTGCTTAGCCTCAATTCCAAGCGTCTCCAGAACTATCCCGCGACCCATAGGCGCTCCTGCCAAGGGGTCTGCCTTCAACTTGCTTCCAGACATTCTGCGGATATATTTAGGATAGCTCCACCTCATTGTCTTCCTATCACTCTCCAGTTTCCTGGCGGCATAGATTCCATTTCCCATTCATTTCACCTTGAGTAAATCGCGATCATCTCATTGAATTATGATATCGTCAACGCCATGATGTCTCTGAGCGAGCATCTTGGCTTTAAGTATGTTGCGGCCATCTCTACCGATGGCAATGCCCTTGTCCTTATTAGCTACCTCTACATAAGCCAATCGCTTATTATTCTTATTGACTACCATCACATTTTTTATGGCAGCCGGCTGGAAGAGGTTTTCTAAGAACTCTTTCACGTCGTCGCTGTACTCGACGATCTCGATCTGCTTTCCTACTGACTTCTTCACCCGGTTGATGTTCGAGCCCTTCCGACCTATGGCCGCACCCATATCACCCTTTTTGATGACAAAAATTATGCGGTCATTGTCTCCGTCTACGACACAATCCCTGGCCATGCCGCCTGTCAGGCTCTCGAACAGTGCTATATATCTGATTCCTTCGGTGGTGAGTTTAAACTCACTCATGCCTCAACACCTCGGATCTCACGCTGCAGTGCCAATATCTCCGAGTCACCTGGCTCGATGATGGCCAAAGCGGCCACGGAGAAGGGTTTCCCACAGGCAGATCCGAGGTCCTTGCCCATACCCTGGTAACCGTAGACTGGAACATCGATGGTTTCCAGCTGCATCCTCACGTCCATTGGACAGTCGGCTGAATAGACTATTAGCTTCGCCTTTCCGCCAAGTCCTGCCTCTACCGTCCTATTCGATCCCAGCAAAACATTTCCGGTTCTGATGGAGCTTCTCAAAGCCCTATCTACGTTAATCATAGCTACTACCTCATCTCTTGTTTGCCACCAGCTTCACGTCTCCCGTGCCGAGCTGGATAGGCTGTCCGACGATGACGTTTTCCGTCACGCCTTTGAGATCGTCTACATCCCCGCGAATGGCTGCATCCAGAATGTGGTTTACCGTCACCTCGAAGGCCGCCCTGGCAAGCACACTGGCCTTCTCTCCGGATACTCCATGTCTTCCGATCTGCTTGACCTCTCCGTCCACAGTCATGATGTCTGCGACAAGCATGATGTGCCTCACATCTACGGAAAGACCCTGTTCGCGCAGGGTGTCTGTGGCCTCGTTGATGATGGCGTTTCGCGCCGCCTCGATGCCCAGTACCTCTCCGATCTCATTTATGCTGTTGGTCTTGATTTTAGCCGGGTCGACGCCGTCAAACTGCATAACCTTCTTTATGGACGACCCTTCCGTGTAGAGGATGTACTCGTCGCCTTCTTTGCGAATGACGACGCGTTTTATGCCCTCTACACCTTTTAATGATATCCTCTTGATCTTCTCCACTAGCTGCAGAAGCTCGCGGTAGGACGGCTCTTCGGGGGCCATCACCAGCAAATTCTCCTTCAGCGCCACGGCAAGCCCTGTCTCTTCCTTAAGCTTGTCCGCGACCTCTGTCGCGGTGATCTTGCGCTGCTCCAGGGCACCGGGGTTCAATTCGATGAGCACATTCATCTCCGCCAGGTCCGTGGCAATGGACCCCAGGTGGAGAATGGATGATGACTCTATGGCCCAGGCCACCTCGCGGGCTAAGTCTCGATCGTGGGCATAATCCTGATTAAGCCTTATGGTCATGGTCGGCGTGGAAGGGATCTTCCTCGCGTCCACGATCTCGATGAGCCTGGGAAGCCCAAGGGTTACGTTGATCTCGGCCACACCGGCGTAGTGGAAGGTACGCATGGTCATCTGCGTGCCGGGCTCGCCGATGGACTGGGCCGCGACCACGCCCACCGCCTCGCATGGCTCCACACGCGAATGCTCATAATCCGATTCGACCGTGCTTATGATCTCGTTGAACTGCACCTCGGTTACCTGTTGGCCCTGCAGGCCCGCACGCAGAGCTTCTTTGATGCTCAGGGGGAGGTTCACGCTCTCCAGCTTCTCCGAGATCTCCTTTTCCGAAAGTCTCATACCGACTCCTTCTTGAGCACGTTTTTGATGATGCGTTTGACGTTATCTGCGCTGGCGTAGTCTCTCCGGGAGGCATCAACTCCGTCTTCGCCGTACTTGAACTGGACTATCATGCCCCTCGTCTCCTTCACCGTGCCGTCGTATTTGACCTCCAGGTCTTGCAGAGCATTGACCAGTCTACGTTGCAGGTAGCCGCTCTGGGACGTCCTGATGGCCGTGTCCACTAATCCTTCGCGACCACCGATAGCGTGGAAGAAGAACTCCGTCGGGTTCAATCCGTCTTTATAGCTCGATTCCACGAAGCCGTGCGCTTCAGCTCCGAGATCGCCGCACCGGAAGTGGGGCAGCGTTCTGCCGGCATAGCCGCGCTTGATTCTCTCACCGCGCACGGATTGCTGGCCGACGCAGGCAGCCATCTGGGTCAGGTTGAGCATGGAGCCGCGCGCTCCTGAAACAGCCATGACCACACCGGAGTTGTCCAGACCCAGGTGGCGACCGGCTATCTTGCCTGCCGTATCCCTGGCCTTGCCGAGAGTTTGCATGATTCTCATCTCCAGTGTCTCATCCAGTGTTCGTCCGGGCAGCGGCTCCAGTTCGCCTGCATTGTAGGCCTCGATGAGCTGCTGCGTCTTCTCGCGAGCGGTGCGAGTGGTCTCTTCGATCTGATCGGCTGCGGCCTTGGGGATGTCCTCGTCATCTATGCCGAAGCTGAATCCCGCGTGCATGATGCCGCGCAGCGCGAGCCTGGTCATCCTGTCCAGGAATTCACTCGCCACGGAGCGTTCGTACTCCTTTATTATCCTGTCTGTTATCTTGCCTTTGAAGGCACCCACAGCTTCGGCGTCGATGGTGCCCATCAGGAGCTTGCCGTCCTCGATTACCACATAGGCATCGTTCTCACAGTCCTCATTCTTGCAGACATCGCAGTTATAGCAGAAGTCGGCCTTGAACGCCAGGTTCAATCCCTTGGGAAGGATGAGTGAGAATATCTGCTTCCCCGTCCAGTAGGGCTCGCCGTCCACGATGCCCTCCGGCTCCGGCAGTTCGGGTATGTCGAACTTCTTCAGCAGCTCCATAGCACTCCGGCGGTCGATGGGCTTCCTGCGATGCGTGAGAAGGAATGAGCCGGTTACGTAGTCATGAATGCCGCCGATGATGGGGCCGCCGAACCTTGGCGAGAGGATGTTCTCCTGCACGCGCATGAGAATCTCGGCCTCGGCGCGCGCCTCCTCGGTCTGGGGAACGTGCATGTTCATCTCGTCCCCGTCGAAGTCTGCGTTGTAGGGCGGGCATACGGCCGGGTTGAGCCGGAAGGTCTTGTAGGGCATGACCTTGACCCGGTGAGACATGATGGACATCCTGTGCAGCGAAGGCTGACGGTTGAAGAGCACGATGTCGCCGTCGGCAAGCTGCCGGTCGATCTTCCAGCCGATGTCGATCTGCTCGGCAACCTCCTCGCAGTTCTTGTCCGTGACCTTTACTCTTCTCTGATCGGGGCGCGTAACATAGTTTACTCCCGGGTGCCTATCGGGGCCGCGGCGCACGAAGGTCTTCACAATCTCCTTGTTCCTGACGTTGGCGATCATGGGCACGGAAAGCTCCATAGCGATATCCATGGGAACTCCCACCTCGCCGATGCTCAGGTTAGGATCTGGAGAGATGACCGTTCTGGCGCTGAAGTTGACACGCTTACCGGATAGCGAGCCGCGGAAGCGTCCTTCCTTGCCCTTGAGGCGCTGGGAGAGCGTCTTGAGGGGCCTGCCGCTGCGGTGGCGGGCAGGCGGCACGCCGGAGACGGTGTTGTCCAGGAATGTGGTGACGTGGTACTGCAATAGCTCCCACAGATCCTCGATGATGAGCTGAGGCGCACCGGCCTCGCGGTTCTCCTGGAACCTCTGGTTGATGCGGATGATATCCACCAGTTTATGCGTGAGATCGTCCTCACTGCGCTGGCCGGACTCAAGGGTGATGGATGGCCGCATGGTCACGGGCGGCACGGGCAGAACGGTAAGGATCATCCATTCCGGTCTGGCTGTGCCCGGATTCATGCCCATAACTTGAATATCCTCGTCCGGGACCTTCTCGAAGCGGTCGCGGATGTCCGAGGCGGTGAGCTTGTGGCCCTCCTCGATATAAGATAGAGGCCGCTCGAACTTGATCTCCTGCTGGGGTGCACCGCAGTAGGGGCAGGTCTTGTTCTTGCGCGCCTCGGCGAAGACCTTGTTGACGGTATCGTCCGTCATCTGGCCCAGCTTCTCCAGGGTTTGGATCTGCTCCAGGTACATCTTCTTCTCATTGTCTTTCATCATGAGACGGGAGCAGTCCCGGCAGATGGCCCGGAGGACCTTTCTGATCAGCTTTGCAAAGCCCACGTGAATGACGGGAGCAATTAAGTCGATATGTCCGAAGTGACCGGGGCATTCTCCCGGTCTGCCGCCGCAGGATCGACAGCGCAGGCCCGGATCGATTACACCCAGGCGCGGGTCCATCAATCCCATCTCAATAGGAAAGCCGTCGTCGTCGTAAGTGTCGGCGGTTATAATCTTGACCACGCTCATCTTCCTGAATTCTTGGGGAGAGATGAGCCCGAAGCGGATCTTGCCAATTCTCTTGGGAACAGTCATACTTCCACCTAAACCGCGTCCTCCAGGATCAGTCGCGGCGCCACACCAAGTGATTTGATCTCGTCTAGCAAGAGCTTGAAGGCATAGCTCATCTCCACGGGGTAGATCTCAGTATCCGCTCCGCAGGTCGGGCAGAAGTCCGCATTTCTTCTCCGATCATGGATGGCAATCATGCCGCAATGGCTGCAGACAAGCTCTGTTACTTTATCCGATTCATCGACCAGGCGCTCCTTGAGAGCTAACGCCGCGCCGTGGGCGATGAGCACATCTCTCTCCATCTCACCAAATCTCAGGCCGCCTTCTCTGGCGCGGCCTTCCGTGGGCTGGCGCGTCAAGACCTGCACCGGGCCGCGGGAGCGGGCGTGCATCTTGCCGGTGACCATGTGGTAGAGCTTCTGGTAGAGGATCACACCCACGAAGACATCGGCCATGACCTGCTCGCCGGTGGCTCCGTTGTAAAGTATCTCTCTGCCGGTGTGCGAGAATCCGAACTTTTTAAGCGCGCCGCGCAGATCCGGCTCATTCTCGCCTAAAAATGCAGTGGCGTCGACGAACCTGCCTTCCAGTGATCCGACCTTGCCGCCGATCATCTCCAGCACGTGTCCCACCGTCATACGGGAGGGAATCGCGTGCGGATTGAGCAGGAGATCGGGCACAACTCCGGACTCGGTGAAGGGCATATCCTCCTGGGGCACAATCAGGCCCACCACGCCTTTTTGGCCATGCCGTGATGCGAATTTATCGCCCAGTTCCGGGATACGCTGGTCGCGGGTCTTGACCTTGGCCAGACGGTTGCCGTTGGAGGACTCGGTGAGGATGACCATGTCCACCACGCCCTTCTCGTTGGAACGCATGGTCACGGATGTCTCGCGTCTCTGCTGGGGAGTCAGCCCGAACTCGGAAGGCTCCTCCAGGAATCTGGGCGGGCTGGTCTTGCCGATGAGAACATCGTTCGGTCCCACGTAAGCATTGGGGTTCACCAGGCCGTCGGAGTCCAGCTGATCATACGCCTCGCTGCCGCGCGCCCCGCGCACCTCTACGTCCGGGATCTCGAACTTATCTTCCTGGCCGCCGGGATATTTGCGCTCCTCCGCCTCGGATACGCGGAAGAAGTGGCTGCGAGCGAGACCCCTCTGGATGGAGCCGCGGTTCATGACCAGGGCATCTTCAATGTTGTATCCTTCGTAGGCCAAGACGGCTACTACGAAGTTTTGGCCGGCGGGCCGCTCCTCAAAGCCAACGGCTCCGGAGGTCTTGGTGCGAACGATGCCTCTTTGGGGGCTGTTCAGGTAGTGGCCGCGCGTATCGGGCCGCAGCCTCATGTTGGCTGTGGACATGCCCAGGCACTGCTTGACCATTCCTGCGCCCATGGTGTTCCTGGGGCTGGCGTTGTGCTCAGGGTAGGGCACAAGACCTGCGGCAATTCCCAGGATCATCGAGGGGTCAAGTTCGAGATGGGTATGGTCGGGGGCGATATCCTCTTCCCAGATGGCGATGAGGGTGTTCTCCTCTTCCTCGGCATCCATATACTCCACCAGGCCGGATGAGACAAGATCTGCGAACGTCATCTCCCCGTTCTTGATCTTGTTTACATGCTCTACAGTCACCATGGCTTTGCCGTTCTCGACCACGATCAGAGGTCTTCTGGCCCGGCCCGAGTCACTGTTAATGAAAATCTCGCCGGTATCCTCGAAGTAAGCCACATTCATCTGGCTGCTGATGCTCCCCGCACGCCGCAGGCGGCGTAGATTAGCTACCAGAGACTTGGGGTCGTCATGATGTCCAATAATTTCGCCGTTTAAGTAAACGCGAGCGCCGCCGCTATCAAAAGCCTCAGGCAACGTTACCACCCACTGTTACCACGCCTAAATCAATCAAGATCTTCTTGATATCCTCGTAATCATCAATGCCCTTAGAGAGTTCCACTCCTTGAGCGAAATTTTTCACCAGTCCGCAGTTTGGACCCTCAGGGGTTTCGCTGGGACATATGCGGCCCCACTGTGTCGCATGCAGATCTCTGGCCTCGAAGTGAGGCTGGGAGCGGGACAGGGGAGAGATCACACGGCGCAGGTGAGAGAGGGTTGCCATGTAGTCCGTTCTGTCCAAGAGCTGGGAGACGCCCGTCCTGCCGCCCACCCAGTTGCCCGTGGCCAGGGGATGAATCATTCTCTCCGTCAGGACATCGGCCCGCACGGTTGTTACAACGTTCAGCTCTCTGTTCCTCATGCTGGCCCTCTCCAGCTGGTATTTTATGTCTCGGGTGAGACGGTTGAAGGCCACGCGGAAGAGATCTTCCATCAGATCTCCGGAGAGCTTCAGCCTCTTATTTGAGTAGTGATCTTTGTCGTCCTCGCCGCGACGCGCGAGCGCCAATTCGAAGCACGCTTCGGCCATGCGCGAGAGGAAGAGGGCTTTAGGATAGCGGTCCTTCTCCTCGACGCCGATGTGGGGGAGCAGATACCGATCCAGCACGTAGGCCGCTCTCTTCTTCTGGTATTCCTTGGCCTGGCCTGCCGCCACGCGCGAGCCGATCTTCTCCAAAGCCTCGTCGGTAGTGGAGACCTCGGCCTCCTCCAGATTCTCCAGCATGAATTTGATGATCTCGGGGTTGTCGGAGACGGATTTCACGATGTCCATATCCGATTCCATGCCCAGGGACCGAAGAAGTGTGACGAAGTTCAGCCTGCCTGAGACGGACGGGAAGGAAACCTCCAGGATGGAACGCCGCCCGCGCTCCACGATGACCAGCGACCGATAGCCCTGCCTCTGGCTGAAGACCTTGGCCACCTCGATATTCTCTTCGTAGCGCTGGTTGTACTCTACCAGAATCTTGTTGGGTGCCAGATCCTCCAGAGTCATGATCACGCGCTCCGAGCCGTTGACCACGAAGTAGCCGCCGGGGTCCGTGGGGTCCTCGCCAAAAGTGATCATCTCATCCGCAGTCAGGCCGGACAGGTTGCAGATCTTGGAGTTGAGCATGATGGGCAGGGTACCGATCTCCGCTTCTACCGGGTCTTTTTCGGTCTCGCCCTCAACAATCGTCATCTCCAGTCTTATGGGAGACGCATAAGTGAGATTTCGCAGGCGCGCGTCGTTGGGATAGAGCCTCTCCACCGAGCCGTCCGCTTCGCGAACCATGGGCTTGTCTACGCGAATCTTGCCGAGCTTCACGTAAGTATTTTCGATGTTCGTCTCGATGATGCCCACTTCATCGATGACCTTTTGCAGGCCCTTATCTATGAACTCATTAAAGGAGTTTATGTGGTGATGCACCAGTTTATCCCTGGTAAAATAGGAAATATAAAGAACATTTCTGTCGAGCAAGAGATCACCTTTAATCGATTACCAGCCGGTAAAAGATCGATTGCTTTGCTGTTGGACTTTTTCGCATAATTTTAATTATATCGCCGACCTTGGCCTCGATCTCTTTGGCAGCCGGATCGGTTACGTGGATCTTGGGCAACTGCGGTGCCTCGATGCCGAACTCGGCCAATACGGCAGCGCTTTCTTCCGGAGTGAGCAACACATGTTCCGGAACCATATCATGATCTTTTACAGTAAACTTGGTCACTAGAACCACCTCCTCTTCTAGAAGGAGCAGCAAATAGGCTCAAGGAAGCTCCAAACGGGCTCGGGGGGATTTGAACCCTCGACCACCTGGTATCTTCATGCAAAAACTTAAAAGCCAGACGCTCTGCCTAACTGAGCTACGAGCCCCCGCAACCTGGCATGCCTTAAGCCTTTTTCCTTGCACTAAAATGTGGAATAAATGCATCCCACATAAAGCTTTTTCCCTCGTGAACTTAGACACTTCCCACTAGGCGGGCTATCTCCGTGCCGACCTCTGAGGTGGTTGAGCTACCTCCGAGGTCATATGTCTTAACCCTCCCTTCAAATAGGTTCCGCTCGATGGCCGCCACAATGTCTTGGGCGGCAGCCTCCTGGCCCAGGTGCTCCAGAAGCATAGCCCCCGCCCAGATGGTAGCGACGGGGTTGACCTTATTTTGGCCTTTGTACTTGGGTGCGGAGCCGTGGATGGGCTCGAACATGCTGGTGCCTTCCGGATTGAGGTTCGCGCCCGGCGCAAGACCGAGGCCGCCCTGAATCATGGCCCCCAGGTCGGTGATGATGTCGCCGAACATGTTGGGAGCGACGACCACGTCGAACCACTCCGGGTTCTTGACGAACCACATAGTGATGGCATCAACGAAGTTGAAGTCGTGCTTGACCTGCGGATAGCCCTTCGCCACGTCCAGGAAGACCTCGCGCCAGAATCCATAGATGTCGCTGAGCACATTGGCCTTGTCCACGCTTGCGACCTGCCGTCTTCGCTTCATGGCCAGGTCGAAGGCATATTTTATGACACGCTGGCAGCCTTCTTTGCTGACCTCGCCGATCTGGTAGCCGATCTCCTCGCTGTCGGAGTCGATGTCCAGGCCGAACTTGATGTTGTAGAGCGTGCGCTTGACCTCGAAGTCGGCATGGCTCTTGCCGCGACGGGCTCGACTGCCGATGCCAATGTAGAAGTCCTCGGTATTCTCTCGCACTACCACGAAATCGATATCTTTAGGACCCTTGTCCTTGAGCGGGGTCCAGATGCCTTCCAGCAGCTTGACGGGCCGGAGGTTGATGTATTGATCGAGGTAAAAGCGCATGGTCAGGAGGACGCCTTTTTCCAGGACGCCGGGCTTGACGCGCGGGTCGCCGATGGCTCCGAGGTAAATGGCGCGATAGGCGCTAAGCTCTTTAAGAGTCTCCTCGGAAACCAGCTCGCCGGTCTTCAGATAATGCTCTGCGCCGAGGGAATACTCGATCCACTCCAGGGAAAAGCCGTGCTTGTCTGCCGCTGCTTCTAAGACCTTCTTTCCTTCTGCTATGATCTCCGGCCCGATGCCGTCTCCTGGGATAACTGGTACTTTGTAATTCATGCCTTCACCCCGGCCACCTGCCCTCTGGTGTACTGCCGTCTGGTATATTCCACGAGGCCGCCCGCGTCCACGATGTCCCGCAGGAAATCCGGGAGGGGCGTCGTTTTGTACGACTCGCCGCGGGTAATATTGCGTATTATTCCTGCGGCCATATCGACCTCGATTACAGCTCCATCCTCGATCTTGTCCTCCTCCGGGCAGATGAAGAGAGGAAGGCCAATGTTGATGGAATTTCTAAAGAAGATTCTGGCAAAGGACTTGGCGATGACTGCGGTGATGCCGGCTCCCTTCAGCGCCAGTGGCGCATGCTCTCGGGATGAGCCGCACCCGAAGTTCTCGCCGCCAACCACGTAGTCGCCCTGATGGACCTGCGATGCCATCTCTGGCCTGACGCCCTCGAAGAGATGCACTGCCAGCTCGCGCGGGTCATTGATGACCAGATAGCGCCCTGGGATTACCGCATCAGTATCGACGTCGTCGCCGAATTTCCATGCTCTGCCCGCCAAAATACTTCAACTCCAAAACGATGAACTAGTTTCCAATGAGGACGGTGTATATTAAAGTAATGCACTCGGTAATACCCTCCTGTGCGCACCTCAACCGCTCACTTTTTAGCGGCGTAATGAACAAATGTCGTTTAAAGGTTATTGAGCCTTCGGAGTGGGAATCGGCAAGAGGGCTGTATGGCGGCGGGAAGGCCGGCGGCGTCTATAGCCTATCTTCGGCTCATCGATGGCCCTTTTTGGCGGCGTCGCGAGCCAGCATTGCAAGCGATTAAGGATTATGCGCCAAGCAAATGCGCTACGCAAATCGGGCGAAATCGTTATCGTTGGCAGTCTCGGACCCTACGGAGGCGAGCAAAGGAGCTATAACTGTAAAAGGCAACGGCATGGTTCCTGCCCGGGCGACCGGAGAGGAAGAAAAATCTCTAATCACACTCATGACTGACGACCGCATTTCTGTGACGGCCAAGGAATGGGGTCATGAAAACGAATGCAGTCGGCCTGACCATTCTTCGAGAAATGGCGGGCTTATATCCGGGTAAGGGTCATCTTGATAAATTAGGATGGAAATATGACGGACCAATGCAATTATTTTGAGGTGCTCTGACTTGATCGATCGCAGCAAGGTTCTGGAGGTCTTGAAGGGTTATGATCTCGATGATCTGCGAATAGGGATGATCGCATCCCACTCCGCCCTGGACACGGCGGACGGCGCAGTGGAGGAGGATTTCAAGACGCTGGCGGTATGCCAGGAAGGGCGAGAGAAGCCTTATACCAAGTACTTCCGAGCCGGGCGGGATAAAAAGGGCAAGATTGTGACTGGCATGATCGATGAGGTCATGATGCTCAAGAAGTTCCCGCAGATACTGGAGACTGAGAATCAGGATTTTCTCCGGTCCAAGAACACTCTTTTCGTTCCCAACCGCTCGTTTACTTCTTACTGCGGCATAGAGGCCGTTGAGGACCAGTTCATGCTGCCTCTGCTCGGCTCGCGCAATTTGCTGCGTTCCGAAGAGCGCGGCGACAAGAGAGACTACTACTGGATACTGGAGAAAGCGGGCCTGCCTTTCCCTGAGCCGATTGAAGCGGAGGACATCAACCAGCTGGTTATGGTCAAGCTGCCCCATGC
>Ga0105092_10001118_pt1 | contig 14305 bp, 11 predicted proteins | sample PPLLak2March2015_FD_87021 | JGI IMG/M metagenome (GOLD analysis project Ga0105092, IMG submission 87021) | Freshwater sediment microbial communities from Prairie Pothole Lake near Jamestown, North Dakota, USA - PPLs Lake P7 Core (1) Depth... | ecosystem: Environmental > Aquatic > Freshwater >... | reverse complement strand
TCACGAAACTGGCTGCTCTCTTGATGCTGGGAATTATGTCGTATGCTGTTCTTAATACTTACAGCCGGGGCGCGTATTTGGTGCTGGCCATCGATGTAGTTCTGATCCTGTTCGTGTTTGCGAAACGCGTTCGTCCAATGGTTGCGTTTGCCGGACTGGGTATCCTGATTCTGTTGATCCCATTCCTGCCATCAAATTATCGGGATCGCTTCGGCACCTTGACTGTCTTTACGTCTGAAAATGGTATCTATCAAGACAGTTCCTTTCGCGGGCGTACCAGTGAAATATTGACCGGGGTCGCGATGTTTACGTCCCATCCTATTTTGGGTGTGGGAGCGGCAAATTATCGTCCAAATTACCAAAGCTATACTCAACTGATCGGCCTTGAATTCAGGACGGAGTCACGTGACGCTCATTCTCTTTATGTCCAGGTATTGGCAGAAACAGGAGTTTTAGGCACAATCGCCTTTTTTGCCATGGTGTTTTTCCTGTTTGACGCTCTTAATAAAGCCATTCGGGAACTCGAACGGTCACCTCATCTTCAAGACTGGCTGCCATGGATCAGCGCCATTCGATTGGCAGTACTATCCTATTTGTTGACCAGTATTTTCTTGCATAATGCCTATATTCGCTATTTCTGGATTCTTGTCGCAATGGCTTTAGCAGGCGTTCAAATTACCTATAATCTACTGAACAATCCTGAGAAAAGTACATCAATCGAGGCTGGCCGTTGATCAATTCTCCTGTCTCAGATGGGCATAACAATCTCGAAATTGCTCAAAAAACGGCCTGGGGTTTTGTTTGGAATTTCTCGGCCCATTTTTTGGGAAAAATTGTTGTTTTAATTACCACATCAATTCTTGCCCGCTTGCTGGCCAAGAACGATTTTGGATTGATAGCAGTCGCCGTGGTGGCTATCAATTATCTTTCCGTCTTGAAAGATCTGGGGCTGGGTGTGGCGCTCATTCAGCGCAAGGGAGATATAAAGGAAGCGGCCAACACCGTATTTACGATTAACATTATTATCGGGCTTGTCTTATCTGCTATCGTTATTCCATTGGCGCCTTTTGTCGCGGCTTATTTCCGCGACCCTCAAGTCACTCCCGTTCTGCGCTGGATGGGGATTTCATTCATTATCCATGCCCTTGGATCAGTGCATACCAACTGGCTTGTTCGTGATCTTGATTATCGTCGCAAGCTGGTTCCCGAGCTTGGAGGTGCACTGATCAAAGGCGCGATTTCAATTGGGATGGCTTACCTTGGTTATGGGGTCTGGTCACTGGTTTTTGGACAGATTGCCGGTGCAATTGCTTCTGTCATTCTGGTTTGGATCATTCTTCCGTGGCGGCCGCGGCTTACCCTGGATCGGGCGATTGCCCGGGGTTTAATGAAGTTTGGAGTTTCTGTTACAGCCATCGATATCCTTAGTGAAATCATAGATAATATCGACTACGTGATTGTTGCGCGACTATTTGGACTGGTTCCATTAAGCATTTATACATTGGCGTATCGCCTGCCAGAAATCCTCTTGATAGGCAACTTGTGGGTGATGGCAGGAGTTATTTTTCCGGCTTTTTCGACAATTCAAGATCAACCGAATGAATTGCGCCGCGGTTTTCTGGCGTCAGTCCGAATTGTCGATTTGATGGCTGTACCAATATGTTTGGGGCTGTTGATCGCGGCTGATCCCATTGTCAGGGTAATGTTTGGTAATCAGTGGCTGGATATAATACCAATATTGCGGGTGTTGGCCGTCTACGCGTGGGTGTATTCGCTGGGTTTTCATGTTGGTGGTTTATACAAGGCTATCGGTCGTCCCGACATATCTTTAAGACTTTCCATTTTGACTCTATTGATCATTGTCCCATCGCTTCTAATTGGAGCCAGATTCGGATTGATAGGCGTTGCGATTGGGCACTTGATGGCCGTGCTAATTCGACGCATCATCAGCATCGGCATTGCAACCCGTTTTGTGAATGTATCCATGGCTGACATTTTTAGAGAGCTAAAGCCATCTTTCCTTTCTGCTTCAGTGATGGCTCCAGTGGTAATAGCGGTGCTGTATCTAACTACAACCCTAAACCCATTTTTGCAATTGGCTATTGTCATATCGTCGGGAGTGATCAGCTACCTGAGTGTGTTATGGTGGATTGACAGAGAAAACCTGTTGCGATTTGCTCGCATGATTAGAGTGCCGGGTTAACGTGCATGTTAGCTGAGATGGAAAAACCAATGTCGCGGGTTTTCAATTACAGCCTCGATTGGCGTTTTTTGCTGCCAAGTGACGCTGGCGGGAAAATACGCGTTGTATTGGAGAAGGATGATACCGAGCTTAGCGAGGCTCTAGAGCGAGTTGGAATTCCTGTTGCGAAGCAAATTTCCTTTTCGGATATTAATCAAAATGGAAAAAGTAGTGCAGAGTCACTGGTGATTCCATTTGGCCTTCCCGTGCGCTGGGTGGGCGCAAAGCAGGAGGATCAGCTCGAGTCTTATCGCTCCATTCAGCGTTTGATTGGGCCGGGTGGCTATTTATTGATGGGATTTAACAACTCCTGGGATTTTCGTTCCAAAACCCAATCCAATTATCATTCTTCCACGCCTCGCCGCGTCGCTTATCAATTAAAGCGAGCGGGATTCAAATCTATTAAAATCTTTGGTGCAATTCCAAACTTAAGTATTCCTGAATATATTTTTGATCTAAATGTTCAGGCTATACGTTTCGCCTTGTCACAGTGTCTTCGACGAAAACCAGCAGCGCTAAATATTCTGCAAGTATTGTCACGCACCATAGGGCTGGCTGGCATTTCCAATTTTCTGCCATGCTATTTTGCAGTGGCAGCTATTTAAACATGATGACATCATTTATCGATGATCTTTCGGTTTTTGCCCTTTCTCTCGGTGAGAGAGGGCAAAAATTTTTCTCCTCACCTTTACATTGGACAATCCTCTCCAATGGGGATGCTGATTTTCACGATAATGTCATTTTCTTTGGCTTCGATCAGACACAGGACGATCCGGTATTGGTTGCAAAGGTGCCTCGCTTAATCGAAAATGGACGGATGCTAAAGACAGAATATGACCACCTGGTCGAATTATGGAACTGTATTGGGGAAGAGGCAGCGCATTACATTCCCAAGCCTTATGCCCTGGCTACTTTACAGGCGAGACCTGTACTGATGATTTCCTACGTACGGGGTGAAAGTCTGACGCGACTGTCCCGTAGCTCATTTTGGGGAAACGGCGACCAGGTTTCGGCTTTGGCAAGAAAAGCAGCGCGCGCGTTGCGGCATTTGAATCGTCTGACAGAAAGTCCAATTGAGCGCGGTGAATCTCTGGATTCCCATTTCCCGCAAAAGGTCGATAAATTTAGAGAGTTGTTTCGGATAACGCCTGAGGAGGACCAGCTCCTGTCTGATTTGGTGAAAATGATGGAGAACGGTATCGCAACCGCCAATCACAAGGTGTTGATCCAGGGGGACTTTTGGCATGGAAATATGATCCGTGATGAAAAGCATGGAAAATTAATGTTCGTTGATTGGCAGTTTGCGCGCTGGTCTGCAGATGTAAGCATTGATGTTTATTTCTTTCTGTTGGCTGGCGCCCTCTCTGCAACTGAAAATGGGTCAGCGGAACAACGCGCAAAAGATGCTTTTTGCCTATTGAGTGATTGGCGCGCGGATGTTATTCCTGAATATTTGTCAATATATGGCAAGCCTGATCATTATTTGCTGCTCCCTCAGAAATACGGCATGATGATGTGCTGCGTGGAGAAAGCGGTTCGATCTGCGATTGAATTTGGCTACAGTCATTCGGATGATTTTGTGTGGCGATATCTTTTTGCCGAATTGCTTCATTGGCAGGATGAAAATTGATTGGAGGATGAAAGATTGAATTTGAGCAACTCATCAAAGCCCGCGCGCAGATACAAAATCGCGTATGTCATTGATGGCTTAAGCATGGGCGGCGCAGAACGACTTATGACGCCAATCTTGCAGCACCTAAACAGGAAAGATTTTGATGCTTATGTTTGCGCGCTTCAATCGAAAAACGGGAACCCGATGGCAGATGAAATTCGAGCGCTGGGTATTCCAGTCCAGTGTTTGGATATCAAGCATCTGCGCGATTGGAATGCATTACCGCGCCTGATTAAGTATTTGAATGGGGTAGATGCTGACCTTGTACATACTCAGCTTGAATTTGCCAATATTCTAGGAAACATTTCGGCAAAGTTGTTGCGGCTTCCCAGTGTATGCACAATCCATGTGATGCCGTCACTTGATGTAAGGACCAAATTGAAGCTACACCAAAAAGTGGAGTGGTTTGCTCTGCGCTATTTTTGTGACCGCGTTATTTCGGTTTCAGACGAGGCGCGGCAATATCACATCAATATAAGCGGCGCATCTTCAAATCAAGTGATTACCGTTTATAACGGTATTGATTTATCCAATTCTATGAATAGCAATCGTGAGCTTGAACGAACCGCCGTTCGTACAGAATTGGGAATTCCAGTTGACGCAGACCTGCTTACAACTGTTGCTGTACTGCGTCCCCAAAAAGGAATCCAATTCATGATACGGGCTTTACCAGAAGTAATAGCTTCAAATCCTAATACTTATTATCTGATCGTTGGGAGCGGATCTCACCAAAATGCTTTGATCGAAGAAGTGAATAAAGCAGGTTTAAATGACCGGGTGATTTTTGCCGGGATGCGAAAGGATGTGCCACGGTTATTGACGGCTTGTGATGTATTTGTTCTCCCCACATTGACAGAGGCTTTGCCAACCGTGCTTGCCGAAGCGATGGCAGCAAAATTGCCGATCGTTGCGAGTCGGGTAGGTGGAATTCCTGAAATGGTAACTGATGGACAGAACGGTTGCCTGGTCGAGCCGGAAGATTTGGACGGGCTTGCCAGTGCGTGTATTCACTTGCTGAAAAATGCTGAGACCCGCGTGGCTATGGGCGCTGCGGGATGGGGAACTGTCAATCAAAAGTTTAACATTGAACGACAGGTTGACCAGTTGGAACAGGTTTATTTAGATCAATTACACGCTTATGAAAAATAAACTGCGTCTCGTTATAGTAGAACCCAATGGAAGCGGTGGATTGATCCATTATACGTATCAGTTATGTACTGCGCTTGCCGATGAAGGCGTGGATGTCACTTTGATCACAGGCAAAGAGTATGAGTTGGCACATCTGCCTCATAATTTTCAAGTAAACAACCTGCTTGATCTATGGAGCCTATTCGATCCGCAGGTGATCCAAAATATCGATGCCAGCCTCTGGCAAAGGAGATGGCATAAGGTCCGCTGGACAGCGAGACGTGGGCAGAGAGCCGTTCGCCTCATCCTAGCCTGGATCAGGCTTACGCGTTACTTGTCCGAACTCAAGCCTGACATTGTGCAGTTCTCAAAAATCAATTTCCCGTTTGAAGCTATTTTTCTGGCACAGATGCGTCGCCGGGGTTTGATCTTGACGCAGATCTGCCATGAATTTGAACTGCGTGAGAATCATGGAGGACCTCTTTCGTCTTTGATCTTGCGTGCCTATTCAGATATTTATAAAAATTTTTCTGCTATGTTTTTTCATGCCAATGAAAACTGTGGAAAATTTTTGTCCTTGTTCCCTTTTGTCCAGAAGGAAAAGACATACGTCATCCCTCATGGGAATTCAAGCTGGCTGCTCAAGTATTTTCCTCAAACCGATGATAAGGGTGTGACCCGGCGGCGCTATGGTTTGAAACCTGGGCAGCCCGTCATCTTATTTTTCGGGTTGCTTGCTCCGAGTAAAGGGATCGACGATCTGATCGAGGCTTTTGCTCTCGTTCGAGAATCCTGCGATGCGAAACTGTTGATTGCTGGTTATCCAACAAAGCATATCAACATGGATAAGCTAAAGGAGAGGATTGAAGAATTGCACCTGACGGATCACGTGATTCTCGATCCGCGCTACATCCCCTTGGAAGAGGTTGGCGTAATAATGAGATTGGCTACAGTGGCAGTCTACCCGTATCGGAGCAGTACACAGAGTGGGGCGTTACAAGTCGCTTACACATTCGGTCGCCCAGTCGTTGCTACAGATGTGGGCGGTTTGCCAGAGGCGGTTGAGCATGGAAGAAGCGGCTTTTTAGTCTCTGCGTATTCACCTCCAAAACTGGCAGACGGAATTCTGAAGCTTGTTACGAATCCCGAGTTGACAAAGATCATGGGGGAGTATGCCCGTCATTTGTCCGAGACACGCTTTAGTTGGAGATCTGTTGCGAAGCTGGTTACTCAAGTATATAGTCATCTTCTAGATGTTGATTGATATCTTGCTGCCCTGCTGGCAGGGAGTAGAGAAAAATTTGAAATGAACAATAATCTAAAAAAAATTGCAAGAACACTAACGACGTTCTCCCCTTTTCTTAAGGATTTTGCTTACTCCTTTAAAAGATTATTACGAACCGTTCTTAATTCATCGGTCGAAGATGATTTTAATGCAATCGATTTGTTCCCGAACCATAGGGAACTGTTATTTTTGGATATTGGGGGGAATCAAGGGGCAGCAATTGATGTGTTCCTGAAGAGAAACAAAAACTGCAAGATATATTCTTTCGAACCAAATCCACATGTGTTCAAAAAGCTTCGCTCAAGATTTAAATCTAACAATAGAGTAAGATTATTTAATTTTGGCCTTGGAGAGAAGGAAGGTTTATTCAAGCTATGCGTGCCAGTATATAGAGGCTTCGAGTTTGATGGACTGGGGTCCTTATCCGCCGATTTTGATGATTCCTGGCTGTCAGAGAAAATTCTTTTTTACAACAAAAAACACCTGCACATTCGTGAAATGAATTGTGAAATCAAACGATTGGATGATCTTAATTTGGAACCTTTTTTTATCAAGCTAGATGTAGAGGGCTTCGAATTAGAAGTGTTTCGAGGGGGTGAGCAGGTCATTAAAAAAGCTCATCCGATCATCCTTGTGGAATCTGGTGAAAAAGATGAGGCGATAAGAAGATTCCTGGGACAGTTTGGATACAAGCTATATAGATATCATGAAGGGAATTTCATTGCAGGAGAACGCGGCTCGCCTAATTCATTTTTCATGACTGATGAAAAGTACCGTCTGATTGCCCCCCGCACATCGAAGGCTACATAACGCGATATCGGTTTAAGGGATTGAGCAGGCTGGCAAAAAGAGGGAGTGAATGTTTATGGGAGATAAAAATACGGCGGATGGCAAAGGGATTCCGCTTCAGTTCGCCCTGAGAGCTGGGTCCGTTTAATCGCGTGAACGCGGCCCTGATGCCTGAGTCTGCAACGACCCTCTCGATTTTGTCGTTCAAATCCGATAGTTGACCGTTGGGGTATGCAAAGCCCAATACCGGCTCTTCAAGTTCCTTTTCGATCCTTGATTTTGACCCATCAACCTCTGCACGGACTTGTTCTAATGCAATCCGTGTCAAGATCGGATGATGCATCGTGTGAGCGCCAAACTCGATGCCACTGTTATGCATCTCTCGCACGTGATCCCAATTCATCATCAATCGTTGGAAGAATCCTTTCGGGATAGACACATCCAGTAATCTCGGCAAGCGTTGGACCTGAACTTGTTTCTCAGTTTGAGGTAAAGATTTCATTAACTCAATCCATTTTCTGCTGACTTGGTTGAGTTGTTCCTCATTTGACCAATGCTCTACCTTCCCATTAGGGAAGGCCAAATAATCGCTTTCAGTGTGATGAAAGCAATAAGCTGCCATGTCCCAATAAAATGCGGCGTCAGTGCCGATATGCTCTGTCGTGAGAAAGATCAAAGCGGGAAAGTTGCGTTTGCGCAGGATTGGAAAGGCCGACGTGTAGTTGTCGAGATACCCGTCGTCAAAGGTAATCAATGCCGCGTAAGGTGGAAGGTCTTTGTGTCCATCCAACCACTCGACTATATCCTTCAGAGAGACAACATTGAACCACTTTGCCAGGTAATCCATCTGCTGATTAAAATCATCGGGCGTCGCGCTGACATTGGGTTTAAACGAGTCGAAGCCTTTTCGGTTGGGGTCATCAATACGATGATAATTCACTACTGTAAGCGATCTGGCCCACAGACCACGGCCCGCTCGAATGAATCCGGTGTCATACGCCAGATCGATCAACTTATTCTTTAGAGATGTATGCGACTGCTTATCCGGTTCTGATTGGCTATAGTACATTTACTTCTCCAGCGCGTTGTGTTTGTTTAGGGCTCTTTGGTACGCCAGCCAGGTCGCATTTAACTGGGATCCGAGATCGAAGCTTTGGCGAATCCTTTGTTGCGCATTTTGTCCCAGCATTTCAGCATAGTTACGATCAGAGGCTAGTTTGACAAGTCCTTGTGCCAGTGCCGCGGGATCACCAGGCGTCACGAGCAGTGCATGTTCTTCGTGTCTGACCAATTCAGGAATGCCTCCACTACAGGATGCCAGAATGGGACGTGCCAGTGCAGCAGCCTCCAGAAGAGCAATGGGTGTGCCCTCGTATCGAGATGGCATGACAAAGATATCGCTGGATTTTAAAATCGCCATTACATTCTGGCGATCATAATACCCAATCAGACGAACCCGATTTTCCAGGCCAGCCTGCTGAATTTGCTCAGATAATTTCTCTTTATATTCTCCTTCTCCAACAATCAGGCAGAATAGCTGAGGAATCTGCGCTGCAATTATCTGAATTGCATTGACCAACACATCATACCCTTTGACCGGTACCAGACGTCCAACCGCTGTACAAATGATCGAGTCTGGCGGCAGTTGAAATTTATTTCGTATCCATTCCGAGTCTCCCGGGATTTCAGAAATGTTCACATCCACCGCGTTGTAAATCAACTCAATGGCATCTTCCGATATGCCAGCCTTAAGCAAGGATTGACGGTCTCTTTCCGATACTGTGATGTATCGGTCAAGGCTCTGATTGGGTAATAACTCCAGTGATGTGTAAATCTTGCCTTTGAGGGAAGCCTTGCCGTGTTCATTGGCGTACCAACTGTTGAGCGTGGAAACAAGAGAAGTCCTGGTAATGATCGCCGCCATGTTCGCCCAAAACTTGGATTGGATATTCTGGCTATCCAGAATGTTATAGCCTTCCTGACGGATGACTTGAACGAGGCGGAATAACAATCGCGGGTCTGTCTTGTGGCTTGCCAATATATGGACAGGTAAACCAAGCTGTGCGGCTTGTCTGGTAATTGCTCCGGACTTCAAACTGGCCAGTGCCATGGTCCCGGGCCTGGCACGCGCCATCAGCGAGAGTACACGAGAACTGGATCCTCCATAGTTATTTGAAAGATCCACAATGAGAACTTTGGGAGGGGAATCTATCGCTTGAGACATTTTTCGTTAAACGGTACCAACTGTCAACGTCGTTGGATGCGCTCCCAGAGGTGGGATTGTCCTCCTCGCAAGAATCTAAAAAACCCCTTAAGGGCCGCTAAATTGCTGTTCGTCAAAAAAGTCGGCAGGTAGAATAAGCGCAACAGTTTGTTTTGTTGGCCGCGATTCCCGGCATTTCTTCCAATCCATGCCAGGGCATAAAACAAAACTTGAAAACCCAAAAAGATAATGCTGTATGGCTTGCTGAGGATCAGCAAGCCTTTGCCTTGTGGGGGAAACAGGACTGCCATAATATTGAACACAGCAGCGCCAATCATGGCAAACGGTACCACCGGACGCAGGAACTTATGGGAAAGGACTTGCCAGACCAGGAGGGGACGCCCGAAGGGGAGGATCTGTTTTGCCATAGCAATGGCTTGAAAACGACCTGCGTTGATGCGTGTACGCCGGGTGACTTCATCTTCGGCGCTTGGCGATACCCGTTCGATAGACTTCGCTTCGGGGACATATACAAGGCGATATCCGCTCCGAACGATTTGCATTGCGATATAAAAATCATCATTAATCACGTTGTTCGGTGGCGGTGAATATAAGTGTTTTCGGATAGCCAGCACCTCTCCAGCGGCGCTTGTGCAACTCCCCAGGCGGCTTTCCTGCTTTTTGATGAAGGATTCGTATTTCCAATACAGCCCCTCAGATGTGCCCAGGCTTCCATCACCCTTGTCGATCACCTTTGCGCCAGTTGCCGCTCCAACACCAGGATCCCCAAAAGGGCGGATCAGATTCTGAATTGTGTCAGCTGCATAGTAATTATTTGCGTCGGAAAAGATGATAATTTCACCTCGGGCATAAGTCAGGGCCCGATTGATCGCCGCCATTTTCCCGCGTCTCTCTGGCTGGTAGAGCAATTCAACCCCCCTATTAGTGTATCTTTTTGTGATTTCCAGCGTCTTGTCTGTTGATCCATCGGCGACTATAACTACCTGCAATCGGTCCTTTGGATAGTCGATGGCGAGCGAGTTCCTGATTTTGTCTTCAATGACACTCTCTTCATTGTAAGCGGCGATAAGAAGTGTGACAGGAGGTTGGCTGGCTTGGAATATTTCTGATTTGTAAATTAGCTTGGCAAGAAGAAAAACTAGAAGTGGATAGCCGAAATATGTATACAAAATACCCACTACGGATATCCAAAAAAATAAAGCTATAAGTATGGATCCCAACGATGTGACTTCCATATATTGGCCCTTAGTGAACGCCGAAGGTCTTGTTTAGACCAATGGTATACTGATAAGAACAACAAAATTGTAACATGAAGTAGTTACCTAACAACTTAGATGGAGACTTTACTATGGAGATGAGATTTTATCTCAGGATTATCCGGCGGGGTTGGTGGCTTATCCTGATTGCGGCCCTGGTTGCTGTTAACTTTTCCCTTGTATATTCCTATTATCTTACAAGACCTACATATGAAGCCGTGGCCCGGTTCATTGTGAGTCCAAACCTTCAAAATATTGAAAGCAGAGATTTGGTCAGTAGCCTGGAAGCACTGGACAAACGGTCCATTATTTCCACTTACGCCGAAGTTCTCAATAGCCATGAGATTATTGACAGCACCCTGATTTTGCTGGGTGTGAATCCCGTGCAATTCAACGCTTATAACACTTTTGTTACAGTCCTCCCTGATGCAAATATCATCAGGTTTAGCGTGCAGGGCCCGGACCCTGATGTAGCTGCTATGCTGGCAAATGGGATTGGGCAGACAGCAATTGATTTTATTAGCAAGTTGTACATTATCTATAACATAGAATTTCTCGATCAAGCACTTGTCCCCACTGAACCCATACAGCCCAAGCCTGTTCAAAACGCCGCTCTTGCGCTGTTGGTTGGGATTGTCGTTGGCGTGGGTCTGACGATTTTCCGCGACCAGTTGTCTTCCACGCTCGATGGGTTGGGTGAGCGCAATAAGATCGATTACGAATCGCTTGCCTATTCCCGCCCTTATTTTGAGAGAAGGATACGCCAGGAAATTAGCAGCCAACCTGACAGCGTCGTTACCTTTGGGATCATTCATTTGAACGGCATACAGGATTTCTACGACTCTTTGCCACAAACTTATGTGAATAAGATTATGCGGTATGTCGCTGAGACACTCAAGTATCAGTTGCGCGGCAACGATATTGTTGGCAGATGGTCTAACCTGGAGTTCGGTATTTTGTTGCCTTCTACCGATGGAGTTTCAGCAGAAGGCAGAATGATGCGCATCCGCCAGGTACTGGATCGGCCTTTTTCATTGGAGGCAGGCGGCGAAACGGAAGTCCTACTGGATCTGCGGATTGGGCTGGCAGATCGCCAGGGTGGGGAATCGCTGGCTTTATTGATTGAACAGGCAGAAAAGGCCCTTGATGTTGCCATGCAGTCCGATGGGAAAGCGTACCTATATAAGGTACGCCCATTTGGTTAGGGCTGGAATTACTACCCAAAGTTATGTGGTCTTTTATATTGAATAAAAGTGCTGGAAAAGGACGCGCTGCGATGAAAAACAAAGTTGTTGCCATCATTATTTTGTTCGGCTTAATACTCGGAAACCCACTCAAAGTTTCTGCGCGGACGTGGAACGAGTTGGGTACTTATGAGCAGAACAACTTTATTGATGTTGGAGCAGGTGAGGCTTCTGTGACTTTTGCTGAGTTGGGGTTTCGAGAGACAGGCTTGGTGAGTCCCTTTGATTCAACAAGAGTATTATTCAGTGTTCCGCTGAATTGGCGGCTTAACTCAGGTGGGACTGTTCAATTAGATTATGAAGTTACCTTAAGTGGCGCCGATGCTGGTTTGGCCGGAACGGACAAGAACCCCTATGGCGGTTCATTGTTGGTCACATTTAATAACAAACTCATTGGCACTATTGCATTGCAAGATCTGGGTACTCAGACCATGCAGCTGCAATTGCCGCCCGATGCATTAACCTCCGTGCGACAGGATGGCCGCCATCAATTGACCATCTCCCTCGATGCGCAATTCAGTTGTCTCTATGATATTCGCGCGATTGTTGTTATTAAACCCACATCCACATTCAAGCTTCCACTTGAAGCTTCTTCCCCTGAATTAAACCTCTCCCGTTTGCCTGCACCTTTTTATCTCCGTAATGCCCTGCTTCCGGATCGTACTTTGCTCGTGGTTCCTAACGAGCCAGATATGAAGGAATTGCAGGCCGCATTGGATGTTATGTCAGGCCTCGGATCCCTGGTTGGGGATACCTTTGACCTGGGCATGGTGACGGTTGGAGAGCTTACAGATGATGTTCTTGCCTCCAGCAATTTGATATTTATTGGCAGACCGGAGCAGTTTGATCTTCTGGGTGGTATCAAGTTCCCACTTGCAGTTGAAAACAAGCAGTTTCCGAATCTGCCCGCAGAGTCAGAAACAGATGGTGTGATCGAACTGGCGCTTTCTCCATGGAACGAGAGTAAAGTGGTGTTGCTTGTCAGTGGGAATTCTTCTGATGCAGTGGTTAAGGCTGCTCAGGCAATCAGCTCTGGAAAGATATTAGTATACGAAGACCCGGCGCTTGCCTATGTGGCCGATGTGCAACTCCTTTCTGACGCTCTCCCAGTGATCGAGGATTTCACCCTGCAAGGTTTGGGCTACAAGACTGAGACTTTGAGTGGTGTTGGAGTCAATAGTGTACAGTATTTGTTCAATGCATCGAAAGAACAACTCAACACAAAGGACGCCTATCTTGACCTTTTGTATTATCACTCCGGGCTGCTCGATTACGGATTCTCTTCATTCACGGTTGAATTGAACAATCAGGTGATTGCCAGCACTGCATTTTCGAAGGAAACAGAACAGTTAACCACATTGCAGTTGAAGATTCCACCGGGTGTATTGCGATTTGGAGAGAATCGCCTGACGGTCAGTTCCAAGATGTTGGCTACTACCTCCTGCGATGTGACCGGATTTTCCGATCCCTGGCTCACAATCTCCGACCAGACCAATATCCATTTGCCAGCCGCCATAGCCGCAAACTCAGATTCTGCCTCATTGTTGGATCTAAAGTCATATCCCAGCCTTTTTATGACCCACAGTGATTTAGGTGATGTTGCGTTTGTGTTGCCCAAGTCCAGTCCAACCACTTGGAAAATTGCAGCCCAAATCGCTTATAACCTGGGCAGAACAGCCAATCCTTTGATCTCAAACTTGGAAGTCGTTTATGCGGATGATATCCCTCAACAGGTTCTCAACGAGAATTCACTGATCATTATTGGAAAGTCAAGTACTGTTCCATTGCTCTCTCAGATAAATGATCGGCTTCCGGCTCCTTTTGATCTTGAAAGTGACACGGCAAGTGAGAGCCAGATGCAAGTCGTATATCGAATTCCAAATGGGATGAGTGTTGGATATTTGGAATTACTAAGTTCACCATACAGTGCAGAAAAGCCCATCCTTGTATTGGCGGGCAATAGCGATGATGGTGTTGTCCTGGCTGGGAATGCTATACTGCAGAACGAATTAAGCAGTCAACTAACAGGCGTTTTTGCTGTTACCAATGGGACACAGGTTGCAACGGGCAATGCCTCGTCACCTTTCTCTGCCGTGGGAACGCTTGTTCCGGCAGCCGCGGCGGTTGTGACCACGCCGGTCCCGGTTTCTTCCATGGTCCCTGCTACTCTTGATCCACCCGGTTGGTTGATCCCGCTTCTCGCTGCGTCGGGGATTGCAGTTCTGTTGATTATTGGCCTGGTGATCGTCAATGCGTTTTCGAGAAGACGTGCTATGACACTAGGGGCGTTCACCCCTACGAATAAATCGAATGGGAAGTCGTCGCATTCTAAGGATAATAAGGACTAATAATAGCTACCGACTTGGAAATTCTTATTACAAAACAGGAGTATCGATTGGATACTCCTGTTTTACTATTTTTGCATGTATTGATTTTATGTGTATTCTTCAGCGGCTTCTTTCAGG
>Ga0105092_10001117_pt1 | contig 14306 bp, 14 predicted proteins | sample PPLLak2March2015_FD_87021 | JGI IMG/M metagenome (GOLD analysis project Ga0105092, IMG submission 87021) | Freshwater sediment microbial communities from Prairie Pothole Lake near Jamestown, North Dakota, USA - PPLs Lake P7 Core (1) Depth... | ecosystem: Environmental > Aquatic > Freshwater >... | reverse complement strand
TGCAGGCGCAATCCAAGGGGGAAACGGGAGTCAGGGGAGAGATTGTTGGACAAGGCGGGCTGAAGTTTCCCATCGCGGTTTCGCCGCTGAAAAATCTGGGAACCGGAGCCGACGCTGGGAGACTCTCGGAAGGCATTGCTGACACGATCGTGTATGACCTCGATTTGTCGGGATGGTTTAAGGTGGTAGATCGCGCAGCTTACATCGAGAACCCGCAAAAAAGCGGGGTTACGCTCGGTAGCTTTGACTTCAAAGATTGGTCCACCATTGGGGCGGAGGGGCTTGTCAAAGGCGGTTTTACGGTTCAAGGTGATGAAGTTGCCGTAGAGTTGCGGCTCTTTGATGTTTTCCAAAATAAGGAAAGGGTCGGAAAACGTTATGTAGGTAAAGTTAAGGACTATCGACGCATCGCCCACAAGTTTGCCGATGAGATTATCAACCAGTTCACCGGGGTGCCCGGAATTTTCAATACGAGGATCGCTTACGTCTCCACCAGTGGTGGCCGATTCAAGGAAATTCACGTCGCCCACCTTGACGGTAGCGAAAAATTCCAGCTAACCAACAACCGCACGATCAACCTCTCGCCGTCATGGACGTCGGACGGCAAATCGGTTCTGTATACATCTTATAAGGATCGAAACAGCAGCCTTTATCTTTTCGAGCTGTACAGCGGCAAGGAGGTGAAGTTTGCCCCGCGAAACGGACGGTATCTTGGAGGTAAGATTTCGCCCGATGGGCAGTTCATCGCCGCTACGGCGGAAACAGGTGGCAACAGCAATATTATTTTACTGGATCGAAATGGCAACTTGATTCGGAGTCTGACCGAAAACGCCGGTATTGAAGTCTCGCCGTCATGGTCGCCGGACAGTCGTCAATTGGCATTTGTCTCGGACCGCAGCGGCTCCCCCCAGGTTTACGTTCTTGATGTGGCAAGTAGTAAAGCTCGCCGGATCACCTATAGCGGCAACTACAATACATCTCCCGAGTGGTCGCCCCGCGGGGACCGAATTGCCTACACGGGAAGAGTCGGAAGCCGGTTTGCAATTTTCACGATCAGCGTGGACGGCGGGGAACCGCGCAAGCTCACGGCAGAATCTGCCGACAGTGAGGATCCGACGTGGTCGCCGGACGGAAGATTCATCGTGTTTTCTTCGAACCGAGCAGGCAAATATCACCTTTATCTCATGCAGGCCAGTGGAGAAAACCAACGTAGATTGACAGGTTCTGGGGGAGATGATACAAAACCAAGTTGGTCCCCTCGACTAGAGTAGTTGTCCCCAGTTCATGTTGTTCATATCCCAAAAGGAGTGAGTGATGGCGGCCATGAATAAAATGGTGCGGTGCGGAGTCATAACGATTTTTATTTTTACGGCAGTCGGCTGTGCTCCGTCCGCGTCGAGCAAGCCCGATCCCAGCGTTGCGTCATCAACACCGACCAAGTCGGAGAAACAGCCGGGTGAGGGACAGCGCAGTCCGGCAAAAGAATCCACCGCTCAGACGGGCTCGAGTTTGGATGAACTCCGAGAAGGAAAGCCGCCAGTATCAGGCCCGCTTAAGGATATTTTTTTTGGCTTTGATCGCTACGATCTAGAGACCGAGGCCCGCAGCACGCTCAAGGCCAATGCGGATTGGCTGAAGAAAAACCCGGCGGCACGAATCGAAATCGAAGGCCACTGTGACGAGCGCGGGACGAACGAATACAATCTGGCGCTCGGTGCGAAAAGAGCGCAAGCAGCGAAAGATTATCTGGTAACCCTCGGCATCGCTACCGAGCGGCTATCCACTATCAGTTACGGCGAAGAAATCCCAGTGTGCAAAGAACAAAACGAGAGTTGCTGGCGTCAGAACCGACGCGCGCGTTTCGTAATCATCCCAAGCCGGCCGGCTTCATAATCCCAGCAGCCAGCCCGGCTTCATTGCCCTTTCGGTTCTATGAAGTTTGTTGAATTTTGTTTCGTGGCTTTGGCAGCGAATGGGCTGGTTGGCTGCGTGCATTCCCAACAGATGGATCTCATCGAGCGCGAACAACGCCGAATCCGCACCGATACCAACAGCATGCAATCGGATGTGGAGTCCATGCGAGCCACCCTCGCCGACACCCGCGCTAATGTTCAGCAGATGCAAAGAGATCTGAGCGCCCTTAAGGAGAGAATGGATGAGACCCGAGTCCAAGTGGGTAGGCAAATTGGACAAACCAACCGTGAAGGGGACCAAAGAATAAAGCACTTGGAAAGTCGGTTGGCAAAGACTGAAGAAGACCTGAAGGCACAAGGAGAGGCGCTGAAAGCCCGGGAGGAAGCCATTAAGCAGCTCCTGGAGGCGCAGGAAAAAACGGCGACGAGCGATGGCTTCACTGAAGGAGCAGTAGCGGAGTCGGATGCGATCCGGAAAGATTACGAAGCCGCGTGGCGCACACTCGACAAAAAGGACTATCGGGCCGCTATTAGCCGATTCAAAGAGTTTATCAAAAAATATCCAAAGAGCGCGCTCGTCGGCAATGCCCAATACTGGATCGCTGAAAGCCATTACGCGCTGCGTGAATTCGATCAGGCGATCATCGAGTTTGATGCGGTCCGGAGAAAATATCCGCGGGCAGAAAAAGCTCCAGCAGCGCTTCTAAAGCAAGGCTTTGCCTTCGCAGAGCTCGGAGAGAAAGTTAACGCTCGGCTCATTCTTCAGGAGGTCGTCGAGAAGTATCCACAGTCTGCCGAAGCGGTCAGAGCCAAACAACGGCTCAAAGCGCTAGAGTCGTAATCAGGCACGCCTTATCTTATAGGATTCCATACCCTCCACCGCGGCCGCCCGTCTTGCCGTCGATGCCTTACCGTTTTGTCCCTCCGGAGTGAGGGAAGGAAACATGAAAGCCTTTTCTGATATAGAGGATCAACAACTTTCACTTGCGGGATCCGTCGTTACGATGGGAAATTTTGACGGCATCCATCTTGGCCATCAAGCTTTAGTGCGTCACGCGGTGGAGGAAGCAAAGCGGTTGGGTTACCCTTCGATCGTCCTGACCTTTGAACCTCATCCTTTGAAGGTCCTCGCCCCGGAGCGTGCGCCCCGACTTCTGCTCAGCTATCAAGATAAATTGGACCTGTTTCAGGCCCTAGACGTCGATATCGTTATCGCCCAAAGGTTCGACCGCCAGTTCGCGAGCATTACCGCAGCGGACTTTGTTGGGCGATTTCTCGTGGGCCGGCTGAAGACCAAGAAATTGTGGGTAGGGCGGGATTTGCGCTTCGGCCAGGGAAGGAAAGGCGGGACGGATGACTTGATGCGCGTAGCGCCTGAGGTTGGGTTCCAGCTCGGCGTCCTCGATCCGATTTCGAGTGACGGAATCCGGATTAGTAGCTCGAGGATCCGTGGCTTGGTTGAGGCCGGTTGCGTGGAAGAAGTTCAACCCCTGTTGGGGCGCTATCACTTTGTGTCAGGCCGGGTAGTCAAAGGCCAAGGCCGAGGACGAAAACTTGGATTTCCGACGGCAAATATTTCGAGCCAGACCGAAGTCGTTCCTCTAAACGGGATCTACGCAACGCTAATCGAGGTCCAGGGTAGACAGTGGCTGAGCGTTTCCAGCATCGGTGTCAACCCGACCTTTGGCGATGGCCCAAGAACCGTCGAAAGTTTCATCTTTGATTTTGAAAACGATATATACGAAGAGGCGGTCAAGCTTTCCTTTGTTAGGAGAATTCGCGATGAAAGGAAATTTGCCACCGTTGAGGATTTGATTGCACAAATACACGTCGATGCGGATCAGGCGCTGGTTATTTTCAAAGAACTTCGGTTAGCCGGACAGAACGCCTGAGGAATTTAGTTTTATGATCCAGGGGGAAGCGCTTGTGGATCGTCAGTCAGCGGGCATGCGGTTGGATCGTTTTGTAACCCGTTGCTTGCCGGATACTCTAGGAGTAGAGAGGCTTAGCCGCTCCGGGATTCAGAAATTAATCGCCGAAGGCCAGATTACTTTAAACGGCCGGCCGGCTAAAGCGGCGGTACGACTCAAGGTCGACGATCGCGTGGCCATCAAGACGCTGCCGCCAAGACCCTCCCGGCTAGCGGGTGAACCCATAAACTTGACGGTTATCTTCGAAGATGATGACTGCGTCGTGATCAACAAAGCTGCCGGAATGGTCGTACATCCGGCAACCGGTAAACCCACGGGCACTCTAGTCAACGCCATCTTGCATTACTGTCCAGGCTTGCAGGGAATCGGCGGAGAGCTACGTCCAGGAATCGTTCACCGATTGGATAAGGACACCTCCGGAGTCATGATCGTCGCTAAAAATGCATTCGCTTTTCAGGAGCTTGCTGCTCAGTTCAAAGACCGACGGGTGAAAAAAGAATATTTAGCCCTGGTTTTTGGGAAACTGAAAGGCGAGCGGGGGGTTATCGATCGTCCCATTGGGAGGCATCGTGCGGACCGCAAGCGCATGTCGAGCCTTTACGCTCTGCCCAAGAAAAGAGAGGCCGTTACGGAATGGAGCGTAGAAAAATGGTTGCGGAATAAGAACGACGTACCTGGCTCGCCTGGGGTCAGCTTGTTACGGCTGAGACCTTGGACCGGGCGTACGCATCAAATACGAGTACACCTGGCGGATCTGGGGCACCCCGTGGTCGGTGACAAGGTCTATGGTCGCAAACGGCGGAATAACCCAGCGCGCAACGGCAACGTCCCCGCTTTGGACTCATTCCCGCGGCAGGCCCTGCATGCCGAAAGGCTGAGCCTGTTTCATCCTCGGAGCGGTGTGCCCGTCGAATTTTACGCGCCATTGGCCGAAGACATCGACCATCTGTTGAAAACTCTTGAAGACTAACTGATCAGAATCGGCCTGCAGGGGTTGACAAGGAATGAGGTTTTACTTACTATTAAAAATAGAATTTAATCAATTCAGCGATCTCTTGAATTAATACCCCCACTGACAGAAATCGTTCAGCATCCGTTCTGGATTAATTTTGGATCTTGAAGAAAAGATTCGTATCCGCGTCTAGAAATTTCTCGCATCGACATGTCCTGTCTGCAATCGTACCTCTGGATAATCTACGATCAGCGAAAGTCGGGCACCGGCATTTTTTGATTCAGCAGAGATGACTCTGCGGGCAGGCGCGAAGGTATATTGGGAAAGTTTTTACCAAGACCCTTTAAGTTGAAAGGAGAGGCATAGTTTATGGTCCGTGGCAGAACTCGAACCGCCGAAACGGAAACCGTCGAAGAAAACGGTTTAAACCTTAAGGCTCTCAAAGAAAAGAAGATTAGTGACCTAGCGCTGATCGGCAAGAATTTCAATATCGAAGGCGCCGCCAACATGCGCAAACAGGAGCTAATTTTTGCCATCTTACAAGCGCAGACGGAACAGAACGGCCATATTTACGGGGAAGGCGTGCTGGAAACTCTCCCTGATGGTTTTGGCTTTTTGCGCGCACCTGATTACAATTACCTCCCCGGCCCAGACGATATCTATGTTTCGCCGAGCCAGATTCGTAGATTCAACTTGCGGACGGGAGATATTATCTCAGGCCATATTCGTCCCCCTAAAGAAGGAGAACGTTACTTCGCGCTCCTCAAGGTTGAATCGATCAACTATGAAGATCCGGAAAGAGCTCGGGAGAAAATCCTTTTCGATAATCTTACCCCTCTCTACCCCAATGAAAGTTTCCGTCTCGAATATCAGCCAGAAGAGTATACGACGCGTATCGTGGATTTGTTGACACCGGTTGGCAAAGGCCAGCGTGGCTTGATCGTCGCCGCGCCGCGGACGGGCAAAACGATGATGCTGCAGCATCTCGCCAAGGCCATTGCCCACAATCACAAAGAAGTCATCCTCATCGTCCTGCTGATTGACGAACGTCCGGAAGAGGTCACGGATATGCAACGATCGGTGGATGGTGAGGTTATCAGTTCTACCTTCGATGAGCCTGCGACACGACACGTCCAGGTTGCTGAAATGGTGATTGAAAAGGCCAAACGGCTTGTCGAACATGGCAAAGACGTTGTGATTCTCCTCGACAGCATCACCCGGCTCGCGCGGGCGTATAATACGGTGGTACCGCCAAGCGGCAAGATTCTATCCGGCGGTGTCGACTCCAATGCGCTGCATAAGCCGAAGAAGTTCTTCGGTGCGGCCAGAAACATCGAGGATGGTGGCAGCTTGACTATTATTGCCACGGCCCTGATCGATACCGGTAGCCGGATGGATGAAGTTATTTTTGAAGAATTCAAAGGCACTGGGAACATGGAGGTGCACTTAGATCGACGGCTCATGGATAAGCGAGTTTTCCCCGCAATCGACATCAACAAGTCGGGAACCAGGAAGGAGGAATTGCTGATCGCCAAAGAGGACTTGAATCGGATCTGGATCTTGCGGAAAGTGCTATCGCAGCTGAGCGTAGTCGATGCGATGGAGTTCTTGCAGGATAAGATGCATGGAACCAAGAACAACAAAGAATTTCTTGAATCCATGAACCAGTAACTTTCCCCGGGTTTCCCGCTACCTTGCGTGCAACGCTTATCTTTGTTAAAAACGCAAAGATATCTAAGTCTATTAAGGGTTTTTACTTATCGCTGGTGGTTGTGTATTGGTCGTAGAACCCGCCGGCGTGGGGCCTTATTTCACACCCTTTCTGATCCCTTGCGCGGTGCCCCCATCGGGTGCGTAACGGAAAAGAGGAAAAGGGGAGGATAAAACCCAAGGAGAAAAGAATAATGAGCGATATCTCTATGAAGCAACTGCTGGAAGCCGGTGTCCATTTTGGACATCAAACCAGCCGCTGGAACCCCAAGATGAAGCCTTATATATTCGGCGCTCGCAATGGCATTCACATCATCGATCTGCAGCAGACGGTGACCATGTTCAAAGAGCTCGAGGGTGTGGTTCGCAACATCGCCGCCTCGGGTGGCCACGTCCTGTTTGTCGGCACGAAAAAGCAGGCCCAGGAAGCTGTCAAGGAAGAGGCCGAACGGTGTGGCATGTTTCATGTTCACAATCGCTGGTTAGGCGGGACCCTGACCAATTTTTCAACCATTCGACAGAGCATCGAGCGCCTAAGAAAAATCGAGGAGATGGAGAACGATCCGAGGATCGTCGAAGCATTGACCAAGAAGGAAATGCTGGGACTGAAGCGAGAAAAAGAGAAACTGGAGCAATCTTTGGGCGGAATTAAAAGCATGCGCAAGCTCCCCGACGCCATTTTCGTGGTTGATCCCAAACAAGAAGAGATTGCAGTTAAGGAAGCCCGAAAGTTGGGTATCCCCGTCATTGCGGTCATCGATACCAACTGCGATCCCGACTTGGTGGACTACAAGGTGCCGGGTAACGACGATGCCATCAGGGCGATCCGGCTTTTTTGTTCCGCCATCGCGGACGCCATTAACGAGGGTAAAATGCTTTACGAGCAGTCTTTGATCAGAGAAAAAGACGAGCCTAAAGCCGCAACCCCCGCTTCCGTCGACGAGTCCGGCCGCGCATTGGCCAGCGCGGCTGTGGGAGGAGCGTAAACGTTTCATGGAAGTCAATGCAACTCTAGTTAGGGAATTACGAGAGAAAACCGGCGCCGGGATCATGGATTGCAAGCGGGCGCTCGCCGAAACCGGGGGAGATCTGGATAGCGCTGTCGGTTACTTGCGGCAAAAAGGCTTGGCCGCGGCCGCGAAGAAGACAGACCGTGTCGCCGCAGACGGAGCGGTCGGCGCCTACGTCCATCCTGGAGGCAAGATTGGCGTCCTCGTGGAGATCAACTGCGAAACGGACTTTGTCGCGCGGACAACAGAGTTTCAGGCGCTCCTTAAGGATATCGCCATGCAAATCGCCGCTGCCAATCCCCGCTACCTGCGGCGAGAGGACGTGTCCTCAGACGAGATCGAGAGAGAGCGAGAGATTTACCGCCGCCAAGGGCTCGAGTCTGGCAAGCCGGAAAACGTGGTCGAGAAGATCATCGAAGGAAAAATGGAACGATTCTTTTCCGAAGTTTGTCTGCTGGAGCAAGCGTTCATCAAAGATCCGGACCATAAAGTGGCTGACATCGTTAATGATGTCGTGGCCCGCCTAAAAGAAAAAATCGAAGTCAGACGATTCGTGCGCTACCACCTCGGAGAAGGAATTCAAAAGGACTAGAGGCTTCAGGGCCGCGGATGGACACCGGGTTGCCAAAATATAAACGGCTTATCCTGAAGGTCACCGGCGAAGTTTTCGCGGGGCCACACCCATTCGGTATCGACGCCAAGACCGTCAAGGCTTTCGCTCAGGAGATCAAAGAAGTAAAAGAGATGGGCTGTGAACTGGCCCTGGTCATCGGCGGTGGCAATATTTTTCGTGGCGCGATCGCAAGCGAGATTGGCATGGATCGGGCGAGCGCGGACACGATGGGAATGTTGGCGACTGTTATTAATAGTTTGGCACTGCAAGACGCGCTGGAGAAACTGGGGGTTTCAACTCGGGTGCTGTCCGCGATTGAGATGCGGCAGGTTGCCGAACCTTACATACGGCGGCGGGCGACGCGGCATCTAGAAAAGGGTCGCGTGGTGATCTTCGCCGGGGGCACGGGCAACCCCTATTTTACGACCGATACTACGGCGAGCCTGCGGGCGATGGAAGTCGGGGCAGAAGTCATCCTCAAGGCGACCAAAGTTGAAGGGGTTTACGACGCGGATCCGTTCAAACACGAGGGAGCCCATAAGTTTGAAAAGCTCACCTATATCGAGGTCTTGAATCGTGAGCTCAAAGTCATGGACTCGACGGCGATATCGCTCTGTATGGACAATCAATTGCCGATTATTGTCTTCAATATCATGGAGAAGGGCAATATTAAGAGAGTCGTCTCGGGTGAGCCGATCGGCACTCTGGTCAGCGGGGGAAAGCCATGAACGAAGATACTTTCGCTCGATTGCAAAAGGAGATGGATCAGTCCGTGAGCGCGCTGCGCAAAGAACTCGCCAAGATTCGGACCGGGCGCGCTTCGACGGCTCTCCTGGAGCATATCGTCGTTGAATATTATGGCGCCACCACACCCCTGAATCAGCTCGCTACCTTGAGCGCGCCGGAGCCGCGCCTCTTGGTGATTCAGCCCTACGACCGTAGCGCCATGGGAGATATCGAAAAAGCGATCCTCAAGTCCGATCTCGGCCTCACCCCGAATAACGACGGCAAGATCATTCGAGTGCCGATCCCGCAACTGACCGAGGAGCGGCGCCGCGACCTGGTGAAGCACGTCAAGAAAATTGCTGAGGAATACCGCGTGTCGGTCCGAAATCATCGGCGCGTCGCCGTGGAACAACTTAAGGAAGCCGAGAAAAAGAAAGAACTGAACTCGGACGAAGCCAAGCATGGCCAGGAACGAGTGCAAAAAGTCACGGATGACTTCATCGGTCGCATCGACAAAATCATCAAGGCCAAAGAAGAGGAGATCATGGAGGTTTAAGTAATGACCGCCGATCTCCGCCCCGTCACGACGCCTTCAAGTTAGGTTTTGCCAAGCCCTTGCAGGCGTCCGTCACCGTTCCATTGATGAAACTGACGCTGCCCGGCTAACGATGGACCTCAGCGGCTTAGATAAAAGTCGGTTGCCTCACCATGTCGCCGTCATCATGGACGGCAACGGGCGGTGGGCCAAGGAGCGAGGCAAAAGCCGTATCGAGGGCCATCGGCGCGGCAAAACCTCGGTTCGCGCGATTGTGGAAATGAGCCGCAAGCTCGGCATTCCTTTTCTTTCTTTATACGCTTTCTCAACGGAGAATTGGCTCCGGCCTCGCGATGAAGTTTATGCGCTGATGGGGCTGTTGGAACATTATCTCGCCGCCGAGCGGGAGAAAATGATGCGCTACAGCATCCGGCTCCTGGCGGTCGGCGACAAGGATCGTTTGCCGCTCGGCGTTCGGCGTACCCTCGAGCAGGTGATCGATTTGACGCGCCACAACGAGCGGATGACGGTGATCCTGGCGCTCAGCTATAGTGGCCGCGATGAGATCGTGAGAATGGTGAAGAGAATAGCGAGCGAGGTGCGGGCGGGGAAGTCCGAGATTGAGGAAATCGACGAAAGGATGATCTCAGCGCGCATGGATACACCCGGTGTGCCCGATCCTGACCTCTTGATCCGAACCAGCGGTGAGTTGCGGGTCAGCAATTTTTATCTTTGGCAAATTGCCTATAGCGAGATCTACGTGACCTCCACCCTTTGGCCCGATTTTCGGGAGAAGGAATATCTGCAGGCTCTCCTCGAATTTCAGCGCCGGCGCAGAAGGTTCGGTCGAACGGATGAGCAAGTCACGGTTCCAGCACGGCCATCGTTGGAGGCTAGTGGAATCAAGTCTTAAGGCAAGGCTGCTGACTGGTACTATCGGTATTGCGCTGCTTGTTCTTCTGGTCGGCTGGGCGCCTCCCTGGGTTTTCTCCGGGCTCTTCGTCGTGCTTATCGTCCAAGCCTTGCGCGAGTATTTTTCGATGGCGTTCCCCGGCGAGGTCAACGACCAGCTTTGGGGAATACTCTTCGGCATCAGTGTATCCCTCATGCTGCTTTTCCCTCTTGTGCCAGAAGGAGACCCGGGGTTGAGCCTTCTGTTCGTGCTCTTTTTCTCGATTTATCTCTTCTTGCCGGGAAGATTAGAGCAGCGGTTGAATCGATTGGCTTGGACATTGCTCGGAGCCGTCTACCTCGGCTATCTGCTGCCTCATTGGGTTTTGCTGTTTCGCATGCCGCACGGTCGTGCTTGGGTGGCGTTGGTTCTTTTGGTGATCATGATGGGAGACGCGGCGGCTTATTTCGTCGGCCGGCACTTTGGAATGAGAAAGCTCGCGCCGGAGATCAGTCCCGGGAAAACCATCGAAGGAGCTTTCGGCTACCTGGCGGGAAGCTTGGCCGGCGGCTGCCTGGGTGCCATGTTTTTAGTCACGGAATTGGCAACGGTTGAAGTCGTCATACTTTCGGGAATGCTGAGCGTGGCCGGACAAATCGGCGATCTTTTCGAGTCTTTAATCAAACGCGTTTTTGGCGTGAAAGATTCGGGCACCTTGCTGCCGGGTCATGGCGGGCTGTTGGATCGGCTCGATAGCTTGATCTTTCCTGCGGTTTTTGCAACGAATTATATAAGAGTATTTCATTCATGAGAACGATCGCCGTTCTGGGTTCCACCGGCTCCATTGGTGTGAATACGCTTGATCTTGTGCGCCGCTTTCCTGAACGGTTCAAAATTCATGGATTGGTTGCCGGCCAAAATCTCAAGCGGCTCGCTTCTCAAGTTAAAGAATTCTCCCCCAAGTGTGTCGCCATTAAGAACGAGGAAGATGTCGCGCGTTTACGCAAGCTACTTGGAGGCAATCGAGCGGAAGTGCTCCATGGACAGCGCGGAGCGGCGGCCGTGTCGACCGCGCAGGAAGTCGATATCGTCGTTGCCGCCATTGTCGGCGGAGCCGGGCTGATGCCAACCCTTGAAGCCGTGCGAGCGCGCAAGGAAATCGCCCTTGCCAATAAAGAGGCGCTGGTGATGGCGGGTGAAATTTTTGTCAACACGGCGAAGGAAAAGGGCGTCAGACTCTTGCCCGTGGACAGTGAACACAGCGCCATCTTTCAATGCTTGCAGGGCAACCGGCGAGACGAAGTCGATCGACTCATTCTCACGGCCTCGGGGGGGCCGTTCTTGCGAACGCCGCTTGAGCGCCTCAAAAGGGTCACGGTGGCACAAGCTTTAAAGCACCCGAACTGGAAGATGGGTCGCAAGATCACCATTGATTCTGCGACGATGATGAATAAAGGCTTGGAGGTTGTTGAGGCACGTTGGGAATTCGATATGGATCCGCGTCGGATCGAGGTCGTCGTTCACCCCCAGAGCGTCGTTCACTCCATGGTTCGTTACCAAGATGGATCGATTATCGCCCAGCTTGGGATCCCGGACATGCGCATTCCCATCGCCTATGCTTTGACTTATCCGCATCGGTTGAAAGGCGGTTGGAAGCCTCTGGAATTGACCCGGCAGGGCGAGTTAAGCTTTTTATCAGTGGATCGCAGGCGTTATCCGGCATTGCAGTTGGCTTATGACGCTTTAAAGGCGGGTGGCACTATGGCGGCGGTCTTGAACGCGTCGAATGAGGTAGCCGTGGCTGCTTTCCTGCAACGTCAAATCGGCTTTCGCGACATACATCGTGTTATTGACAGGACGATGCAAGGCCACGCGCCCAAGCGGCCCACGGCAGTGGAGGAGATTTTGGAAGTAGATCGGTGGGCGCGGGACAAAGCGTCATTGCTTATTCGCTGACCGGCATAAAAGGGGAGCACGGATGGAGAATGTAATTTACGCTATTGTTGCGGCTATTATCGGCCTCGGTGTGCTGATCATCATCCATGAATTCGGTCATTTCTTGTTTGCGAAACTGTTCGGCGTCGGGGTGCTGACTTTTTCCGTTGGTTTTGGCCCAAAACTTTGGGTGAAGAAAAAAGGCGAGACCGAATATGCTCTGAGCGCTTTTCCCCTTGGCGGATACGTCAAGATGGTGGGCGAGGATCCCGATGAAGAAGTTCAGCAGGCCGATATCGCAAAGTCATTTTCTCACAAAACCCTGTGGCAACGAATCGCCATCGTCGCGGCGGGTCCGGGTTTTAACCTTCTGCTGGCGGTGCTGCTGCTCATGATCGTGTTTGTTTTTTATGGCGTTCCGGTCCTCTCGACTCAGGTCGGGGCGGTGGAGGCGGGGTCGCCGGCAGAGCGGGCCGGACTAACAAAGGGTGATCGCATCGTAGCCGTAAACGGCCAACCGGTTACCGAGTGGGAAGAGCTGTCCAAAGCGATTAAGGAAAGCGGGGGAAAACCTTTGCAGCTGCAGGTCCGTAGGGCCGCCCAAGAGGTTGTCGTCACGGTGGAGCCGACGAAGAAAGAAGCACGGACGATCTTTGGCGAGAAGCGAGAAGACTGGATGATCGGTATCGGTAGCCAAGTCTCTATCGAGAAGGGAAATCCGGGATTGGCTATCGTGAAGGCCGTCCAGCAAACTTATGACTATTCGAAGCTGACGCTCGTCGCTCTTTATAAAATGATTAGTGGTGAAGTATCGCCACGCAATCTCGGCGGGCCGATTCTGATCGCCCAGATGGCGGGTCAGCAGGCACAAGAGGGGTTGGGTAGTTTTCTAGGGTTTTTGGCCATCTTAAGTATCAACCTCGGGGTTCTCAATCTTTTGCCGATCCCCGTGTTGGACGGAGGACATCTGTTGTTTTTCCTAGTCGAAGCCGTCATCGGTAAACCGGTCGCGGTGAGACACCGGGAAGTGGCTCAGCAGGTGGGTATTTTTCTTTTGATGCTGCTAATGATCTACGCCTTCTACAACGATATCGCGAGGTTTTTCGAGAAGCAGGTCGGCGGATGAGGATAATCGGAATCGACACGGCAACTACGACTGCGAGCGTTGCCTTGGTTGATAACGGTCTCGTCGTATCCGAGAAAATCAGTCCAGGCGGCGCCGCAGCCAATAATGGACATAGACCCAACGGTAAAAGCAATCATGCGGAGACCATCCTGCCCTTGCTTCAGTCTCTGCTTGAAAGTACCGGCCTGTCCCTGCAGGACATCAACGGACTCGCGTTTTCGATCGGCCCAGGTTCTTTCACCGGCTTGAGAATTGGCTTAAGCACGGTCAAAGGCCTTGTCTATGGTTCGCGGCTCTCCGTCGTGGGAGTGTCGACGTTGTTGGCGCAGGCGGCGAGAGTGACCCATTACAATGGACTGATTTGCGCACTTTTGGATGCACGCAAGAACGAGGTTTACGCCGCCTTGTTCGAGAAGGAAGGCGATGCGCTTCATCGCCTCAGCCAAGATAGCGTGACTTCTGCCGCAGGGATCATTGAAATCATTCGACCTCTTGCCAACGACGCGCCTTGCCTGATGGTTGGCGACGGGGCTTCTGTCCATAAGCAATGGTTGCTGCAACAATTCGGCGGCGGGGCGTTGTTTCAAACCGGTGACTTCTCTTTGAGCGCGGCCGCTGCTATTGCGCGTCTGAGTGAACATCGATTTCGTTCCAACGATGTTGACAATCTGGGCTCTTTAACCCCTGTGTATCTGCGCCGCTCGGAGGCCGAGCTAAAACGAGCGGGTTGTTTGTAACTGCTGAATAACATGCGCCGAAACTACGTTGACAAAGTTACACTCCTAATATAAATTGAGTCCCGAAAAAAATTATAACTTGAAAAAGGAGGCCCCATGGAAGTGAGAGAAGAACAGGTTATTGCCTCTCTTTTGGACAAAGATCCCGAGCTGAAAAGATACTATGAAGAGCATCAAGAGTTGGAAAAGAAGTTGGCGGAATTTCAACATAAACATCACTTATCAC
>Ga0105092_10001116_pt1 | contig 14308 bp, 11 predicted proteins | sample PPLLak2March2015_FD_87021 | JGI IMG/M metagenome (GOLD analysis project Ga0105092, IMG submission 87021) | Freshwater sediment microbial communities from Prairie Pothole Lake near Jamestown, North Dakota, USA - PPLs Lake P7 Core (1) Depth... | ecosystem: Environmental > Aquatic > Freshwater >... | reverse complement strand
GAAAGCGGCGTCGCCTCGAGGCCTGATAAAGCGTCGGCCTCTCGTTGCCGCCGCACTCCAAAATGGCCTGGCGCCCCCGCGCTCCAAAAAGTAAATGGCATTGGGCGAGACGCCTGCGCTCCCAGGGGACACCCCCACTCGCGATTCTTATTTTAGCGCTTGCGCGGCTCTTTGAGTATCGCCTCACTTCTCCGGTTCGAGCTCGAGTTTGAGGGCGGGTGATTTGCCGTCTTTGATCCGAACCACCTGGTCTTTGATGCGAAAGCCGCTTGCTTTCACCCGGATCGTGTAATCGCCGTCTTCGGCGGCTGCCGAGAGGCTAAATGCCCCGTCATCAGCGGTCCAGCGGTAGGCCAGAAGGTTCTCGTGGTTCACCACTTGAGGCCGGCCTTGCAGAAGGGCGATCAGTGCTCCCGCAACCGCATTTCCCGTCGCTCCAATCACCTGCCCCGCGACGACCACAGCAGGTCCGGCCGCTTCCGAAGTGCGCAGCTGGCGAATCACGGACACGGGTCTCACGAAATCGATTGAGGAGACCGACATGGTTGCCTGCGGAGACTCTTCGGAAAGGTTCAGAGTGCTGTAATCAACTCGCTTCTGCACCGGCACGCCCAGAAGCTCGCCCCGCTCGTTCAGGACTGCGCCGCCGCTATAGCCGTGAACCAGGTGAGTATCCAGCTTAAACCAGCCCTCCCAATCATCCCGGCCCGCGATAATCCCCCGACTTATGGTAATTGAATCCCCGCCGAGCTCCGGGTAGCCGAGGATGTAGACAGGATCGAGCAGGTGAACGGACTGCGGATCGGCAAACGGGACGAAAGCGAAAGCGCCGGCCCGGTTGTCGATCGTGAGCAACGCCAGATCGTACACGGGAGAGGCGCGGAAAAGGGTGAGTCGATGCTTCTTGGATTTGTCGAGTCCCCCGAAATTGTCCTCAGGCGAGGGCAAGGTCAGAAAGATGTCCTCCGCGATCCGGCCGTTCTTGTCCTGGACTTGATGCAAAGTTGTCACGACAAGTCCCGTCGCCTCGATCATAACCGCCGACCCGGCGGCCACAAATCCCGGTCCGCTGCGGACAATAATCCTTCCGACCGCAGGCACCCGTTTTCGTATCGCCTCCCTCGCGGCCGATTCGGTGGTCGGGGCAATCGGGCGAGCCGGCCCGTCCCGCACTCCGGCGAAAGTGAGTGAGGCGAGGAGGAGAATCGTAGCTGCAAGACAAGTCTTGACCATGACTGACGTCGTGTTCACCGTTCAGCGTTCACCGTTCAGCGTTCACCGTTCAGCGTTGTAACGGTGAACGGTGAACGCTGAACGCTGAACGGTCTTACTGGCTCTCATGCACCAGCGAGAGCTGAAAGATAACCGGACCCTGATCCTGCCGATTGGGAAGGGCGACGTAGGCTGTCTTTTCCATCGAATCGTTTGTGAAAACCAGGTCCCGGAAACCAAGCCTCTTCACGGAACTGACCACTCGCGGAGGCATTCCCGCCACATCGGTAAACGTGCTTACTCCGGACTTGACTCGCTTGAGTGGTTTCGTCTGCTGCTGGATCACCTTTTGCGGTGTCTTGGCGGCAGCAGTAACGGTCTTCTCGGCCGTCTGCACGGGTGCCGTGGCCGATTTGGCCGCCTGCGCGGCCGTTTTCGCCGGCTCGGTCACGGTCTTCGCTGCCTGGTTGACGGTGGTTGAAGCCGTCGTCGCCGCCTGCGTCGCGGTGGTCTGCCCGGTCGTCGCCGGCTCCGTTTTTACGGCCGTCGCCGGAGCGGCAGTTGTCTGTGCCGCAGCCGTTGTCGCCGCGGCAGCGGAAGTCGGCTGACTGGCCTGCGATGCAGCTGCCGTCTGGACTTGCTTCGATTTTTCCTCCACGGTGGTTTGCACCGTCGGGGCCGGGGTGATCACCTGCACCTGAGCCGGAAGCGCGGAGGCCGGGGCTGATGCCGGCTTCTTCTGTCCCGCCAGGGAGGATTGGAGGAATTCCTGCTCGATGTCCGGCACCCGCTCGGCGGACATGATGATATAAAGCTTCTCCTCGCCGGCCTCCCCCGCGAACTTGAACCAGCCGCCATCCGCGGACGGAATCGTGTACTTCTGACCGCTCTTCACGAGGTTGAAAGACCCGGCCTCCGGGGTCGGAAACAGAAGCGTCGGTTCGTTTGCCGGGTTGACGTTGAACACGTAGACGTAGCCGTCGAAGTTTGTGTTGAGGTTGATCTTGATGCGGTCACCGGTCTTGAAAACCATGTCCGAAGGCACGGAGAACTCCTGCCCGTTCCGATTTAACAGGAAGGAAATCGCGACTCCGTTGGCCTGCTGACTCTTGAAGAGCTGGGCGGCATCGAGGGTCGACTGGGCCCGGCCCGTGCCGACAAGCAAAGGAAAGATTACCAACAGCAAAGACACAATTTTTCTCATGGACAATCCCCTTTCTTAGGGAACGTGTTGCAACACGACTTTGGTGACGAAGTAAGAATCAGGCTCGGGATTCACGGCATAGGTGTTCTGGACCTGTGGCTTCGTGAAAGAAGCGACCTTGGTGACGCTCTCTTCCTTCTCGAACACCAGCGCCCGAGTCTTCACGTGGCTGTTCAGTTCGTCGATGACCGCGTCGGCGATAGGTTGTTCAGCGGGTGCCTGTCCCTGTTTGAGGACACCGCTCTCGAACGGGTCGACTTTGCTTCGGCTCAGCACGATGAAGATTTCTTCCTGCCCCGGATTCTTGTCGAACTGGAGCCAGTTCTGAGGCGGAATCGTGTACTTCTGCCCCTTCTGAATCGAGTTGTTGCCGGAATTGATCATCGGATGAGGGAAGATGTACTTCCACTTCCCCGAGGTGCCCCGGTTGATGATGTAGAGGTAACCGTCGGTGTTCGATTCAAGCGAAAAACGCACCCGGTCGCCTGCCTTGAAAACGGTTCCGGGATCGACCGAGGCGCGCTCACAGTCATCCAGCAGTTGAGTGATCTCGTAACGGATCCCGATATTTGGCCGGGCCTCTGTGAGATTGGTCACGAGGACTTGTTTGGGTACCTTCGTTGCAGGTTTGGCAGCCACTGCCGGCCGTTTGGGGGGCGCTGTGAAGCCCAAATGAAAGAGCCCTTTGGCGCTCTTGTATGGAGTAGTCTGAGCAAGGCCTAAAACAAGAATCGCGCAGACTGTAAAGGAGAGAACCGACACACGCGCTCGCATTGCTGTTGCCTCCTTACCTGACCCCTTCGGGGTGGGGAAAACCTACTTTTTCTCGACCTCCGAACTGACAATTCTCCTTGCCGCCGCCAGCTTTCGGTACTCGTCGACGCTGGCGCCGCAGCGGAAACCGAGTCCGTTGAGCCGTACTCCCGGCTTCTCCGGCCGGAAGCGAGCGACGACGGGAGTGGTGTCGCCGTAAGCCCTCGGATCGTCCGTCCAACTGCCTCCCTTGATAACCGCCTGGCCTGCCGCTGATTCTTCCGGCCGGTCCACGGTCCATTCCGCGACGTTGCCGGCGAGATCGAAAACCCCCCAGGGGCTGACGTCCAGCCGAAAACGCCCAACCGGCGCCATCAGCTGACTCCCGTCCCCCCGGCCGCCGAGATTGGTGTTTCCGGCGACGTAGTCGCGTCCCCAGGGCCAGTACCGGCCGTCGGTAAAGCGGGCCGCTTTTTCCCACTCCAGGGCCGCGGGCAAATGCTTGCCTGCCCAGGAGGCGAACTCCTGTGCCTCCGCCCAGGTCACGTTGACCACGGGGCAGGCGGGACATTTCAAAAAGTAATCGGGGAAATTCCAGGGATTCTCCGGGTGGCGTTTTCCGGTGGCGTCGCAATATTGTCGATAGAACGCGTTCGAGACTTCGACCTTGTCCAGGTAGAAGTCGGGCAGCTTATTCTTGATCGGCTGCTGTTCGGAACCATTCAGGAACTCCCCCGCCGAGACGAGCGCCATGACTCCGGTGTCCGTCTCGATTTCTCGCGGCAGAACCTCCTTCGGGATTTCCTTTAGAGAAAAGGTCAGTTCCTTGTAGTCCCTGGTGGAGTAGCTCACCTGGCGGCTTTCGGCCTGAAATCCCGCGTAGCTCACGGTAATTCTCAAGACTCCCGGCTGGGGGGTGAACTTAAGAACCCCATTTTTGTCTGTCGCCCCAACGTTATCCTCATTGATCAGGACCGCAGCGCCGGCGGGCTTGGTTTTAATCAAAAGGCCGGTGGGGCCCTTCGGGGGCTGAACAAGGGCGACCGCGACGATCAAGGCCGTGGAGAGAAGGGAAAGAAGGCCCAGGTAAACAAGCTTTCGGCTCTTCCTGGGAGGCGGTTCAGGAACAACTGCGTCAAGCGTCTCCGGCGGCTTTTCGCGTTTTGCGTCTCGGCTGGGCGGAGGGGGCAGCGGCAGCGTAGCGTAGGCCCCTTGTATCGACCGCCGGAAATCACTGAGCGCGGACGCGACATCCTGATAGCGGCGGCGTGGATCCTTCTCACACATCCTTGCGATCGTGTTCGAAAGCTGCTCGGAAATGTCCGGCCGCACGGAATGCAGCGGGGGTAAGCGTCGCGTCAGATCACCATGCCAGTTCAGCCAACGTCGGCTGACGAAGTAGTCGTCGGCGTAAACGTCACTGAAAACCTGGCGGAAACGGGTCTGACCGAGGAACAGCTCGTAAAGTGTAAAGCCCGCCGAGTAAATGTCGGACCGTTGGCCGTAAGGGGTCTTCTCACCGGCCATCAACTCGTCCCGCAAAAGGACTTCCGGCGGGAGGTACTTGGCGGTCACTTCCTGTGGACGAAGGGTATGCAGCTCGCTCGGATCAACCGCCAGCCCGAAGTCGGCAATCTTCACCTGCGCCGACCGGGTCACGAAGATGTTCCCCGGTTTGAGATCCCGATGCAGTACGTTGGCCGCGTGTATCCCCTGCAGACCGGTCAGCATTTCCCCCGCAATATGGACGAGCTTGTTGTAGTCAGTCTCGTCGCGGGTGATTATGGCCTGCAGCGTCTCCCCATCCACGAATTCCATGACGACGCAGAAGCCGTCTTCATGCGGGAAGACATCATAGATTCTGACGACGTGGGGGTCGTCCAGCCGTGCCAGGAGGCGGGCTTCGGCCACCAGGCGGTTGCCGTCTACTTCGCTCTCGAGGCGCAGGACCTTGATGGCGACCTTTCGCTGAAGCTCGACGTGCTCGCCGGAGAAAACCACACTCTGACCGCCACTGCCGATCCGCTCGTCGATCCGATACTTGTTGTCGAGGATATCGCCTGTTTTCACCGTTCCAGCTCCTGCAGCTTACGGAGGGCGTAGCGATACATGCTGTTCCGCTCCGCGGAATTGCGGATGAGCATTTCAGCGTAGACCCGGCGGGCCTCTCCGAGCCTCCCCTCCTTCTCCGCGAGATGGCCGCTTCGGACCGCACTCTGGATTTCGCGCAGCCGGGCATCGCGGTCTTTGACTCCCTGACGCTCCAGAACCGAGATGTAGTCGTTGATGGCCCGCAAAGCTTCGTCGGTGCCCACGGTTTCTGCAGTGGGCGTCGACCCGGACAACGCGAAGATCAGAACGACGATCACCACCAGGTAAACGGCGCCGGCGACCAGGATGACCGGCCTCTGCAGCAGGCTCTTCTTGGGTTCTGTCCCGGCGGCCCGAGCCTGCTCATCGCTGATCAGTTGGAACTCCAGGACGCAGTTGGCCCCGAGGTAAATACGATCGCGGTTGGCCAGTCGCGCGGTCTCTATCCGTTGATGGTTCAGCTTGGTCCCCGTCGTGCTTCTGTCATAAAGGAAGAAATCGCCGGCATGCCGCTGAATCTCGGCGTGAAGCTCGCAGGCGCCCGGTTCTTCGGCAATGACGACGTCGTTGTGGGGGCCGGTGCCTATCGTGACAATGTTCTTACTAAATGAATGGCGGGTGCCTTTCCCCGTACCTTGAACGATCCTGATCTCGGCGTTTTGGTAGAGTTGCGCCATGCTATAACCATCCTTCCGTGACTGCCTTCACAATAACGGGGCCAAGCAGCATCAGCAGAACCGCCACCATGATGAGCAGAGAAGGGAACAGGATTTTGCTGCTTGCCTCTCCCGCCAGCTTCTCGGCGCGCTGGGTGCGCTTCAGGCGCAAGCCGTCTGCCTGCAGGCGCAACACCTTCCCGATCGGCGTTCCCAGTTCCTCGCCGGTATTAATCGCCTGCACGATCGGGGTTAGCGCATCCGATTTGACCCGCTGGGCCATCTCGTTCAAAGCGTCGTGCCGGGTCTTGCCGTGACGGATGGATTGCAGAACCTGGTTGAATTCCTGGCAAAGCGGGTTCCCCGGATCGCTCCCGACCATGATCTCGATGGACTCCAGAAAGGAACTGCCGGCTTCCATGCACAACACCATCAGATCCAGGGCAAACGGGATTTTCCGGGAGATTGCGAACATCCGTTTCGTGGCGTGAGAGGCCAGGAGATACTGGGGCATAAGCGCGGCCAGGGCTGCGATAACGGCCGCTCCAATTGGGTTCAGAGTGCCGAAGAGGCCGAGCATGAGCAGGAGCGCGGCAAAATAGCCGAAGACGAGGATCAGTTCGGAATAGGCGAGGACCTGATAGGCATCCTTCCGCCACGGGTCTCCCCCGGAACGGATCGTTCGCTCCGCCCAGGCCACGTAGCCGCCCAGCTTCAGATTGCGGTTAAGTCGCGCGAGGTACTCGACCGCCGTCTCGAACCAGCGGCGGAACGGCGGGAGGCTGCTGTCCATTCCTTCGTGAATTCCGACGATCATCTGGCGGTCTGCGCTCAGCCTCACGGCGATGCGGGACAGCACGAAGTACGAAACAAAGGCGACCGAAATCAGCAGAACAAGCGAGCTAATCGAGAGAAATAACATCACAGCTCCACGCTAACAATCTTTCTAATGGCGAGATAAGCCAATAAGTTCAGGAGTACGACCAGGACCAGGATGACGTTCCCCAGGGGGTGGGTGAACAGAAGCCTGATGCTGTCCGGTTCAATCATGTAGAAGAACAGCCCTATGACCGCAGGCATCGCCATCATGATCTTTGCCGAGAAGCGAACCGAGGACGTCTCGGTCAGAATCTTCTTCTCCAGCCGGCTGATTTCCCTGATCGATTCGGAGATCTTCTCCAGGACCTCCGTCAAATTGCCTCCCTTTTCCCGGTTGACCAGGATGGCGGTCGCGACAATGTTGAAACTGTCCGTCGGGATCCTCCTCCTGGCACTATCCAGAACCTGGATGAGTGAATGGCCATGCTTGTACTCGCTGGCCATCAGGCGAAACTCCTCGTTGGACGGCCGGCTCATGTTTTGCGCCACGGTATCAAGCGATTGGACCAGGCTCAGGCCGGCCCGGACAGAGCTGGAGAGCATGGAGACCGAGTCGACAATCTGATCGTCGAACTTTCGCCATCGCCTTTTTCGCACTTCTCTGACCAGGAATCCCGGAAGGAAATGGGCCAGTATGGCCAGAACGAGGCCGACGAGCGGTCCCATCGCCAACAGGCCAACCAGAAACAGAATCAGGTGGCGGCAGACGTGCAGATAAGCCAAAACGCGCGGGTTGCGGCCTGTTATGAAGAGGTCTTTCAGCAGTTCGTCGTAATGCGTCGTCCAGAAATCCGCCCAGTCATGCAACCAGGGGAACCAGCCTGCCTTCAAGGCGCCTGACTGGGTGGAGCGGACGAGGACGAACATCGCCACGAACGCTAGAACTGATATGACGATCAGGGCCATTAGAAGATCTCCTCGAGCCGAAGGTACTTTTTCCTCAACAGCTCCTCAATGAAGGTCGGCAGCACCCCGGTGTAGTTGAGGGACTGCCCGTCAAAGAAGAAAACGTCCTCGGTAATCACTTCGCCTTTGTCTTCGTCGAAGGCAACAACCTCGGTTACGGACGTGACCCGGCGTTCGCCGGTCGGAAAACGGTTCAGCTGGACGATCAAGTCCAAGGCTGAAGCAATCTGGCTGCGTATGGCGGTCACCGGCATCTCGACCGCCATCAGAACCATCGTCTCGAGGCGCAGCAGGATATCGTGCGCGGAATTCGCGTGGCCGGTCGTCATCGACCCGCTGTGCCCGGTATTCATAGCTTGAAGCATGTCCAGCGCCTCGGCGCCCCGGCATTCCCCGACGATGATCCGATCCGGCCGCATCCGAAGGGCATTCCTGACCAGATCCCGAATGCTGTAGGCCCCTTCGCCCTCGATGTTTGCCGGTTTGGTCTCGAGAGACACCACATGTCTCTGGACCAGCTGCAATTCGGCGCTGTCTTCGACCGTGACAATTCGTTCCTGGGAAGGAATGAACGCGCTGAGCACGTTAAGGAAAGTCGTCTTGCCCGTGCCCGTTCCCCCGCTGACGATCAGGTTCTTCTTGGCGAGGACACAGGAGCGGAGAAAATTCGCGGCCGACAACGTCAGGGTCCCGAATCCGATCAGATCGTCGATGGTAAACGGATCCTTGGAGAACTTTCGGATCGTCAGGCAGGGGCCCTTGAGAGCCAGGGGCGGAATAATCGCGTTGACACGGGAGCCGTCAGGGAGCCTGGCGTCGACGAGCGGCTGGCTTCGGTCGATTCTCCTTCCGAGCGGCGAGACAATGCGTTCGATGATGGACAGGGTGATCTCGTCGGAGATGAAAGCTCTGCCGGACTCTTCGATCAAACCCTTCTTTTCGATGTAGATCAGATCGCGGCTGACCACCATTATTTCGGTGACGTTCGGTATCCGCATCAGATCTTCGAGAGGCCCCAAACCGAAGATGATGTCATTCAGATCTTTTCTCAGGAGACGTTGAATTGCGTATTGCTTGAGGCCGGGACTGAGATCGAGCCAATGGGACTGCAGGCAGTTCTGGAATCCATGCTCCACCTTGTCGATGGCCTGGACCTTGCCGTGGTCGGGAGAGGCATCGTCCGCCAGATCCTTGTAGATCCGGTCACAGAACTCGCGGAACTGCTCTTCGGCCTCCTGGTTCCCCGGGTCAACATACACGGCGGTTCTATAGCGGCTGGAGTCACCGAGGTTAACCAGATCGAGGAGCGCCGATTTGAACGACTCCTTGATCATATATTCCTCGACCTCTTCGTCGAGCTCCATGTCGAGGGTATTGAAGAGCAGCGAGAGGTTCCTGTTCACCAGTTCGAGGTACTCTTTGCTGCGAATGTCGTGAGCGCTGATCTTGCGTAAATCGATCTTTCGCAGCAGCTCGTTGTGGATCTTGGTTTCCAGTTCAAGGTGTTTCTTCCCGACGTCCGCGGAATAACCCCCGCGGCGCTCCTGGTGCGGCCGCTGCAGCGACAGCACGAACTCGCCAATCGCGACCTTGTCCCCGAATTCAACCTTGACCGGTTCGCCGTGTTTGAGCGGGACGCTGTTCAGGAAGGTCCCGTTCATGCCCAAGGCTTCCAGCAGGACCGCCTTGTCGCGGTAAATCAGCCGGGCATGCTCGCGCGACACGAAGGGGCTGTCGAGCAGGATCTCGCACCGCTGGCTGCGGCCGATCAACTGTTCCGAGAAGTTGAACGGAATGACTTCCGCTTTGCCCTTAAATGTGTCCTGAACCAGGATGTCCATATGAGTTCGTAGAGCCGCGGATGACGCGGATAAACGCGGATAGCGCGGATCTAGAATCCGCGTTATCCGCGTTTATCCGCGTCATCCGCGGTCTCCTCCAGTCTGCGCGATTCCTGCCATTCCTGGATCGAGTCTCATCTCCTATTTCACCTTCGCGTACTGCTGCGGGTCGGCCGCGTTGATGGCTTCCGTGTTCTGGCTCCGGCTCCGGTCATCGGGCCGGCGCAGCAAGAGCGTCATGCTGTCTTCCAGCAGGTTTCGCGAGAAGATAAGCTTCTCAGCCTGCGGAGGCGTCACCGCCAGCGTGACGGTGGAATAGCCCTCGCGGGTGTGAAACGCGGAGGAGTCCGGTTGTTCGTGCCCCCCGACGGCCAGGACCTGAACATCTTCCAGAATGGTCCTGGTGATCAGCTGTTCCTGCATGTTCATGGTTCCCATAACGTCGACCCGGTCGCCCGGCTGGACGAAATACCCCACGGAGCCCGCCTCGCTCACGCTGATGCTCATGGCCCTCATCCCGGCCGGGATGCGCTCTCGCAGGCCTCCGTCAATCGCGCGGTCAAAGTGCGTGAAGAGAAGAATGTCCCCCGTTCCAATCGGCTTTGCGACGACCGCCGCCTGCAGCAGGGGGGCGTCCCTTTCGGTCACCGCCACTTTGGAGGCGGACCCAAAAGCCTTGCGCGATAGGGTCACCTTTTCCACGTTTTTCATGTTGACCGGCTTGCCGACGGTCAGCGCGGCTTTGGCCCGATAGACCACAATCTGGTCGCTGGTGTACGAGGTTTCGACCCGCCGGACATACAGGTTCACGGCGATCACCGCGACGATGCCCAGAACAACCGCCACAATAAGCATTTTTTTCGAATTCATTCTGGTTCTCCGTCGTCATTCGAACTTTCGAGAAGCGATGTAGAACACCTCATCGTCTTTTCGAATGAACGAGAAAGTCGCAAAGGATCCTTTTTTCTGAAAATAGACGGCACTGTACTCGCCGCCCTTCGGGATCAGGTCTTCCGGCAGCCCCTGGCTCCAACCGGCCGCTCGCAGGCGGCTGGTCACGTCACTTCGGACGCGGTCTACGGATCTCCCCCGGACGAGGTAGCAGTTGGTCACGCTTCCCGCCTGATCGTTCATTTCCTCGACCGACAGGAAACGGCGAGCCCCGTCCGGACCCGGCATGTCGGGCATCTCCTTGCCTGGGGGGTCTTCACCCTCCGACGGGAGGAGCTTGAGCAGGTTGAAATCAGGGCCGGTCCACAAGCGCATGTAACCTGTCTGTTTAGCGCCCGGCTCACGAAAAGCGATCAGCGTGTTGGCCACGCCAAGCACACCGAGATTCCCGGTCTGGAGGAACTTTTCCCAGCGGGCGCGCAGGTCGGGAAGGCTGTTCTGGTCACTAAGGTTCTTCGTCAAAGCGAAGAGAAAACCCCACTCGTTGTTGTTCTGCTGGATGATGTTGTCAGAGATGAGGATCTGGAGGTAAGGGCGAACCGGGTCGAGGACCTTTTGGTACTCCGGCGCCATCTGGACCGCGCCGTATTCCTTTCCGAGCTGCTCGAGCTTCTCCATGTCCCGCTTCAGGATGTGCTCGCGGTAATCGTCGAACAGCTTGTCAATCGGCTTGTCCGTCGAGTGAATCGAGTAGAACATGTTCTGGCCGTTGACCTTGAGGCGGTGCACTTCAGACTCGCTCCCGGCCTTGTCGAAGGCCGGTAACTGAAGGCTGCGGAGGAGGTCGATATAGAAATCCGCCTGGACCTTTTGCTGACGCGGACCAAGCCACAGGCCGGCCAGCAAGCCCCCAGCGACGATGCCGACGATGATCAGCGCTCTGAAGCAACGGAGTCTTAGAAGGGCCATATCACCTTCTTGACGGTCGACCAGATCGTGTCACTGGCAATAGACATCCAATCCCCAATCTCTGCATGCGAGTAATCGTTCGCGCCGATATAGACGCCACTCTCGATTCTTCTGGCTGCGAGTAACCCCTGATATGTTCCGGCCGGCTTTTTCGGGTCCGGCGGGCTGAACACGTTCTTCCCAAAAAAGGGCGTGAATTCATAACTCACGGCATAGGTGTTCTGCGACCCCAGTTTCCCCAGGAACTTCTGAAGGATCTCGGTGACGAAGCTTGAATCAACGACCCCCTCGTCACCGATTGATCCGACCTTCTGGTAGGATTCCTTAGCCTTCTGGATGTCGTCTTGCGCCTCCGCCAGTTCAGGCGTCTGATCGGCGAGTTGCTGCGCGTTGCCGGTGGCCCCCTCGAGGTCCACAACCGTTCCGTCCTCCTGGCGTGTTTCGATCTCGTGGCCCTGAAAGAAGAGGTTGGCGACCGTCTGCGCGTCTGGTTGCTGCATTCCGGGCTTGGCCGCGTGCCAGGCCAGCAGCCGGCTCGCCGCGTGGCTCGTGTTCTTTACCACCGAGGCTTTCGACAGGTTGATCGCCACGATGAAAAAGAAAACCAGAAACGGAATGCAGAAGACCGCCTCGAGGGCGGCGTTCCCGCGCTGGTTAGTGTTTGTTAAACGCATCCAATACCTCGCCACCGACCCCGAAGCTCCACTTGTTCAGGATCCGGGAAAGAGCCGTGGTTCTGACCAGCTTGGTATGCCAGTCCTGGGTGAACATGTCCCAGCTGGTAGAGTTAAAGACCTGCGCCTGGGCATAGGTGTGGAAGCGATCGTTGATAGCCAGGCGGGACGCCGGGAAGCCGAAAAACTCATATTTCCCGCCCGTCGGGGTGATGCTCGTCCCCAGGACCCTGGCCTTAGTCAGGCCGCCGATGCTGCGAGCCACGCCCAGGAAGTTGAGCGCGTCTGCTGTCTGGCGAATCATCTCCTCCGTCGACTTCTTCGCCATCTCCTCGGTTCCCAGCATGTAGGGCTTCGGCATTTTGTCCTGATCGGCGCTCTTCAAGGTCTGGTCGACATCCAACTTCACTTCCTTCATCCCGTTCTCGAACCGGGTCTCGACAACAGTTTCCTCCCACCTCTTCTGCCGCTTGCGCAAACTGAATTGAATCGTGGGGGGATACGGGTTCTCGGGAGATTCCACATAGGCGTCAGGAAAACTGGGGCTCACGAAAAGGACGTCCGTCTGAACCGACGTTATTCTGTAAAGCCCGATTCCCTGCGCGACCAACCAATCGTCCTTCTTGACCCCGCAGCTGGCGGTCAGCCCGTCCTGGTCGACATGGAGGAAGTTGTTGTTTTTGGCAATGCCGCTCCCGGTGCCTATCTCTTCACACTGGGTCCCATCAAGCTCTTTCCAGGTAATGACCGACGATCTCCACAAATCGCAGCCCTGGCAGGGTTTCGTATCCGGGAGCAACCCGTTCTTCACTTGCTCAGGCGTAAGATCCGGCTCGGGGATTCCTCCACCGCAGCACGAACTGGCGTTTTCCACACGAGCTCCACCCGGAGTCGATCCCGCGCCCGTCGTGTACTCGCCTGCCGAGTACTCATGTTCGTAAGCGTTATTGAACCGGTTCTGCTCATCGATCGGTTGGTCCTGCCCGGCGTACTGGTCCTTAAAACTATCCAAATCCGTTTGGCCGCTGATCTGGCCCTCCGAGGGCCCAGTCATTCCAGCAGGCGCTTTGACCGGCTGGCAATAGAGGCCGTTTCTCTTCGTATTGAGGGGCTGATATTCGTCCTCGTAGTCCAGGATTTCCGTTATCTCCCATCGCTCGCGGGCCCACTTGATTGACGTTACCAAGGGGTCGCCGGACGCCGCGCAGTACGGGCTGACCGGAACGGAGTGCGTGTACTTGGTCGGGGGCGAGTACCCGCCAGAGCACAGCATCAGGTAGTTGTACTCTTCGAAGGCCAGGTACACGGCCGGTGCGGCGACATAGAACCAGATCGCTGTGACCAGCATCGGAAAGGTACGATAATGCTCTATCGTGCCTTCGTGGAGGTCGTAGCCGAGCAGCGGACGATAGCCTCTCATCTGCACTGTGTTGGCGGGGGAACCGTTCTTGGTCGGGTCGCAGAGATCGGGGTTGAATTTGCCGAGATGCACAGGAAGGACCGGGATCACATTCACGCCCGAACCGAGCACTCCTCCACCTTCTGCAACCTGGAAGGCTAAGGCAAGCTCGGCCCCGTTCCCTCGGGCGACCTCGATCGGAGTAATGGCAGCCATAACCGGCGTGACTTTGACTGTGAAATCGCTGAGGTACCCGAATAGTCTCATGAGCAGCCAGAGCCACCCACCCTTGTCGTTGCCGCTTGGCGGTTTTGTCATCTTTTCGACCACCTGGCTGCTCTCAAGGGCCGTGGCGATCGCATAGCCTCCCCATCGGAAAGGAATAAGGGCCGCGTAAATGGCTGGTCCGACAAAGGGGATGTAAAGAGTCGCTTCGTGGGCGATGTACGGGACCTTGTACTTGTGCAAGTTGCGCATCGTCTGGTCCATGGCGCGCAGCGTGATTATGATGCCCAGCACCTGGGTCATCCCCACGTTGTCCATGGACACGATGTTCATTCCCCGGGCGATCCACTTGGTACCCGAAATCAGGGAGGCATCGACCGTGTTCTGCATCCTGATTTTGTTCTGGGTCTGGTAGCCGGTGTTCATGATCAGAGCGATCAACAGCACCAGAGCCATCCCGCTGATGACATAGAGGATTTGGATGCCACCCTGCTCGTCCGAGTGGAGGCGGCGCGTGGCCGGGAGATCCCTGGAAGCGCAGGCGTCCCTGGGAGCGCAGGCGTCTCGCCTGCACTGGGGCCGCAGGCGTCCCGCCTGCGATGCACAAT
>Ga0105092_10001114_pt1 | contig 14333 bp, 15 predicted proteins | sample PPLLak2March2015_FD_87021 | JGI IMG/M metagenome (GOLD analysis project Ga0105092, IMG submission 87021) | Freshwater sediment microbial communities from Prairie Pothole Lake near Jamestown, North Dakota, USA - PPLs Lake P7 Core (1) Depth... | ecosystem: Environmental > Aquatic > Freshwater >... | reverse complement strand
TCCCAGCCGTACCCGGCCTGGTTCCGGTCCTGGAGGCAGGCGGCACCCAGGTCGCCGACGTGGGATGCGGATCCGGCACGGCGGCGATCCTGATGGCACGGGCCTTCCCCAACACCCAGGTGGCAGGGTTCGACGCCTCAACCGATTCTGTGGAGATCGCCCGAAGTCGAGCGAGCGGCCTCTCCAACCTCGAGTTCGCCGACCTCGACGTGAGCGAGATCCCCACCGACCCGCGATTTCGGCTGGTCACCACCTTCGACGTGATCCACGACCTCGCCGATCCGCTGGCTGGCATGCGCCGGATCCGCGACGCGCTGGCCGACGATGGTGACTACCTGATGATGGAGCCCAACACCGGCTCGAAGCTCGAGGACAACCTCGATGCGAGGGGTGCGATGCTGTACGGGGTTTCCACCCTGCATTGCATGACCCAGTCACTGGCCCAGGGTGGCGCGGGTCTCGGGGCAGCCTGGGGTCGGGAGAGAGCGGAGGCGATGGCCGGAGAGGCGGGCTTCGGGTCCTTTCAGCCCCTCGACGCCATCTCCAACAAGTTCTCTGCCTTCTATCTGCTCACAAGATGAGAGGCGGTCGTCGCCAATGCTTGCGCCGGGCGTTCCGATCGAGACCGAAATCGGCCGGCGTCACTCCGCCGGGATGACGTGCCTCGGGGCCGGTCACGGCGTCGACACACGGCATACCGCACTCGATCAGATCCACACCCACCCACACGAACTCCCAGGGCTCGGGGTTGGGGCCTTGGGCGGTGACATCGTCGGGGTAGGAAGGGATGAACCCAAACCGCTTGGCATTGTGGAAGTTGTCGGCTGCCAGCCATGCGTAATCGGGGGTATCCCGAAACTCACCAAAAGTCCCGTCCGCATACCGAAAATCGAGGGCGTATCCGCTGTGGTGCTTCGAGGTGCCCGGGATGGAGTACCAGGTGAGGGCGGCGTCGATTGCCTCGTCGGTGGTGCCCCTCAGCTTTGAGGTGAACTGGGTTCTCTGGCTCTCTGGCGACCGGTAAGCGGATGAGACGACGAATCCGTGGCCGGCGGCCCGTGCCGCTTCCTTCAACTCGAGCCAGGCGGCCGCAGCCTGCGGTTGCATCGGGACACCGTCGGCGCTGCCGAGATCGGGACCGGCGACCGGCCGCAGCACATAGCCCCGGGAAGCGGCGATATCCCAAATCCGAGTGTCCAACGCAGAGTCCCCGGTGATGGGAAGCCGACCCCTAGGAGGCGCCAGGTTGGGCAATGTCTTGGCCACGGCGTAGTCGTACATGGCCTTGAACTCGTCCCCGGTGTAAGTCGGAAATTCCTCCTCGACGGCCAGGGCCGGGAGGGCAGCGGCCATCCCGAGGAGCAATATGACCAGGACAAACAGCGATCTCATCCTTGCGGACACGCTAAACCGGATGGACCTCTTGCCGGTCGATCCCCTACCAGGCCCCGCCGCCACCTCCGCCGCCGCCGCCACCGCCTCCACCTCCCCCACCCGAGAACCCACCGCCACCACCGCTGGAAGCGGGCGGCGAGAAGGCACCGGTTAGGGCGGAGTTGAGACCGGCGAAGGCGTTCTCGGTGTGGCCCCCCGAGTACCCGTACGTACCGAACCAATAGATCGAGGAGGTCTGCTCGAGCTCGGGCGGAGCATGGAGGCGGGCCTGTTGCAGCACCTCCTCTGCCACCCCGAAGACGATGGCATAGATGAGGAATCGGTCCCACAGCTCGAGCGAGATCGGCGGTGCCTCCTTCAGCCTCGAGAAGTCCGTGAGATAGCGGCGGAAGGCGTCCCAACGCTCTGCCTCCAACGCTCCCTCCTTGGACCGGCGCACCCGGATCCGTCGGAACATCAGGAAGATGTAGAGGGCGAGGGCCCCGATCACCATCCCGATCACTATGAAGATGGCCATGGTTTGCCCGCCTGGCCGGCGCTCGAGGATGTCGGGGAGGAACACGATGGCTCCGAACACGAGCAGTCCCACCGCGATGGCGACAAACCAGGCGACACCGTTACCCCTCTCGTCGAGAAGGCCGGCTCGCTTGATCGCGGACAAGACCTTGCCCCGGAAGCTCTGATAGCTCGAGGCGTTTTCGGAAGCGTCCTCCCGGATCGCCTCCCGGAATTCGTGCAGGGGTCGGGGACCCTCGTCGAGGACCCGGCCGACAACGCTCAGGACCGACTGCTCGTAGTCCCGATATCCGGTGTCCTTGTCGGTCAGCTCGAGAACAAGATCGGTGATTGTCTCGTCACGCAGACCACCCCAGGTGCTGCGCTCGACCTGTGACGGCGTCGCCTTGATCGCTCCTTGTCGAATCAGGTCGAACATCGTGGCGGTGAACTCCTTCTCGGTCACCGCTCCCTGGGTGAGGAGGGCCCCCACCTCCGCCGGCTTCAGATCGGTCGGCGGCTCCTGCTCGTATTCCCGGTCGTAATCGACCGCCGGCTCCTTGCCGTACCGGAAGTAGACCAGGCCGCCCAGGCCCGCGGAAAGTGCCACCGCGAAAACTGAGCCCCAGATCAGCCCGGTCCTTGCCGCGGTGGTCGCGTCCGAGGCTTCCTCGGCGAACGCTTCCTCCTCGGCGAGGATTGCCTCGAGCCCGTTGCCCGGGACGACCCTGGCCCCGTCGGTGGATGCGAGCAGAGTCCGCGGGAAGACAGTTCGAAGCTCAACCCATTGATATGCCGGAACATTGGTCGCCACCAAGGAGGGGGTGACCTCCTCGGGTCCCAAGGACGTCTCCCCGTCCACACCATATGGATGCCCGAACACCAGAAAGTCGCCAGCCTCGGCGCCGGCGCGCACGATCGCGCTCGCCTCGAGATGCTCCAGGCCGACCGCCCATTGGTCACCCCAGACCTGTACGTTCACATCCACCACGTCGTCGTAGGCCACGGCCACACCCGTCATGACGTAGCTGATCTGAAACGTCCTCTGCTCGTTGGACGACGAGTGGTGCCACACGATGCGTACCAGGTCGCTCTGCTCCTCGACCCCGTACGTGCCCGGGCTAGAGGAACATCCCAACTCGGTGCAACCACCCGGCTCATAAGTGACCGACTCGTCAGTCACGGTCACGCCGGTGATTGCCTCGCCCGGGCGAAGCGGGATATCCCTATAAGCCCCTGAGAAATCTCCATCGAAGTCATATGTCAGGCTCTCGACGATCGAGAGAGAGCCGTCGTCATTGACCACGATTTCGACGTCCGCCTCGCTCATCCAGAACGATTTGGCCAGAGCCGCCGTCGCCGGCGCGACGACGAGGAGGAGGACGATCAGAGCTCGGGTGAGCCGCCCCAACTCAGAAATCGACGGTCGGGACTTCCACCGCCTCGGGCCCGGCCTCGAAGAATTCCCTTATCTGGAACCCGGTCATGCCGGCCACGATGTTGGTGGGAATCTGCTGCACCTTGTTGTTGTAGGTCAGGACCGTGTCGTTGTAGATCTGACGGGAGACGGCGATTTTGTTCTCGGTCTCAGCAAGCTCGTTCTGCAGGTTCTGGAAATTCTCCGTCGCCCGCAGCTCGGGATAGGCCTCCGCGACGGCGAACAATTGGCGCAAGGCCTGGGTCAGGAAGCCTTCGGCCTGTGCCTGCTCGGCGGGGCCGGCGGCGGACTGAGCAGCGCTCCGCGCCTGCGTGACCCTCTCGAATGTCTCCCGTTCGTGGGAGGCGTACCCCTTCACGGTCTCGACCAGGTTGGGAATCAGGTCGTAGCGACGCTTGAGCTGGACGTCGACCTGAGCCCAGGAGTTGTCGACCCGGTTCCGTGATTGGACGAGCCCGTTGTAGATGCCGATGAAGGCAAAGATCAGGATCGCCACCACGACGATCACGACGATCCAGATGAGATCCATGGCCGGGCAGTGTAGGGCCAACCGTTTCGGCGCGGCGTTCCGCGCCAGAATGAGCGGTCATGACCTCTGAAGGACGGTTCGGTGCCGTCATCACCTGCATGGATGGGAGGATTCAGACGCGGACTATCGACCAGGTGATGACCCGTTTCGGTGTCCGTTACGTGGACAACATCACCGCAACCGGGGCGGTGAAGAATCTCGACGGAGCCGTCACACCCACAGGCGAGGGTCTCCTCGAAAGTCTGAGTGTGTCGAAGGGAGCCCACGGGACCAATCAGGTGGCGCTGGTGGCGCACGCCGGGTGTGCCGGCAATCCGGTCCCCGACAACACCCAGAAGGAACAGCTGCGGAGGGCGAAGGCCGTGGTGGCTGAGCGGTTCCCCGAGATGGAGGTGATGGCTCTCTTCTTCGACCCGAGAATCGGGTTCGAGAAGATCCACTAAGTTCGGCTCCCAGAACCGATCGAGGAAACGATGAATCAAACCGCCCTGTCCGATGCCCTGACCGACCTGCTCGGGCTGGAGCACGCCCCTATCGCCATAATTTTCCACGACGAGCTACCCGACGACGGAGTTCCCCGCTTCGACGCCCCGATGTCGGCGCCGACCGAAGACGGTCGCTCGGGTCGGGCCGCTGCTCCATGTGTCTTCTGGATGCACGCCCACGAGAGGACGTTCGACACCCTGGCCGAGGATCACGGCAACTGCTCGGTGGGCCGATTCACCCATGGTTTCGCCGAGGCCGCCGACATCCTGGACAAGACCGATGTCGCCGCGCTTCTCGACGTGGGATGGGTGACGATGGAAGCGTTCGCCGGAGTTGCCGCCTTGTCGCGGAGACCCAGAGGCGTCAGATATGGCCCTCTGGCCGAAGCGGAATCGAGCCCGGACGTCGTGCTTCTGCGTGTAACGCCTCGTCAGATGATGGAGATCAACGACGCGGTGCAAGTGGACTGGTCTGGCAAGCCACAGTGCCAGATCCTGCCCCGGGCCGCGGACGACGGCGTGATCGCGGCCTCGATGGGCTGCGCACTATCCCGGGCCCGCACCGGGATGGGCGACGACGAGCTGACGGTGGCGGTCCCCGGTCATCGGGTCGAGGAGCTGGTCGCGGCCCTGCGTCCCGTCACCGCCGCAGATGGAGCCGTCGTCGGCTATGCAGAGGCCGACCTGACCCGCTTCTGATTTACCTCTTGGGCGGCGGCTCCAGAGCATCTACGGCTGCGGACCACTGAAGGGGCAACTCGACTGGTGATGGCCGGGACATGAGGCGGAGGTAGAGATCGGACGCCGTCCCACTGACAGTTCCCTTCCCAGCTCCCGATCCGAAGCTCCAAGACTCGCCCAGGTCGGTGGCGGTCACCTCGAGCACACTCGAGACAGCCCCGAGGCGATTGACCCACATGTCTCCGAACTCGTCGAGAGCAGTTCGTCCCACCAAAGCGGTGAGGGGGGCCGGTTCGCCGAAGGCCTGGTCGGCATCCCAGCGATGCAATCCGGTCTCGACGACCATCCGCTTCTCCCAGAGCCCGATCCTCGACTCCGGCCAGAATCCCCAGACCAGGGCATCCGGGTCCGACTCTTCCAGGGCTGAGAGCATGTCCTCGAGATTGCCCTCGTACCAATCGAGGATGTCGCCGCCCTGGGGTGGCCGGGGAGCGGACGGGCGCTCGGTGGGGAACTCCCGGCAGATGATCGCGGTGCGAGCGTGGATGCCACCCAGATGCGACATGAGATCGCTCATCAGCCAGCCGGGATACTGAGGAACCGGACGCTCCCGATCCAACCGGCCCAATTCGAGGACCCGCTCGCCGTCGGAGCGGATCGCCGCCAGGTTCTCAGCCGAGAGCACGGGCCATGGCCTCCCCCATGTCGCTCGGCGTCTCGGCCATGACGATGCCGGCTCCCGTCATCGCCTCGATCTTGGCGGCGGCCGTCCCTTTTCCACCGGACACGATGGCGCCGGCGTGCCCCATTCTCTTTCCGGGTGGCGCCGTAGTACCGGCGATGAACCCGGCCACCGGTTTCGTCATGGAGCTGGCGACGAACTCGGCAGCATCCTCCTCGGCGGTGCCGCCGATCTCCCCGATCATGATCACGCCCTCGGTCTCGGGGTCCTCCTCGAACATGCGGAGCATGTCGACGAAATTGGTCCCGTTGACCGGGTCGCCGCCTATTCCGACAGCGGTCGTCTGGCCCAGTCCGTTCAAGGTCAACTGGTATACCGCCTCGTAGGTCAGGGTCCCCGATCGAGAGATCACGCCCACCCGGCCGCGCTCGTGGATATAACCGGGCATGATCCCGATCTTGCACTCGCCCGGGGTGATCACGCCCGGGCAGTTGGGGCCGATGAGACGGGTCGCCTTGTCGCCGAGGTAGCGCTTGGCCTCGATCATGTCCGCGACCGGGACACCTTCGGTGATGGCCACAACCAGATCGAGACCGGCGGCGGCCGCTTCCATGATGGCGTCGGCGGCGAATGGCGGCGGCACGTAGACCACCGATGCGTTGGCCCCGGTGGCGGCCGCCGCCTCCTCCACCGTGGCGAACACCGGGAGGTCGACCGAGTAGGTGTCATCTCGCCCCGGCACACCCGATGGGTCGGTCTCGCCCTCGAAGTGGGCGACGCTCCCCTTCCGGGATGGGTGGACGGCCCCCACCATCTGGGTCCCGTACGCGATCGCCTTCTCCGTATGGAATTGACCGGTCTTGCCCAATCCCTGGATCAAGACCCTGGTGTCCTTGCCGACGAGGATGCTCATCGAGCCAGTTCCACGATCTTCTCGGCACCGTCTTTGAGGCTGTCGGCGGAAACCAGGTCGAGCCCGGAGTCGTTCAAGATCCGCTTGCCCTCCTCGACGTTCGTCCCCTCCAGCCTGACTACGAGGGGCACCTCGAGCCCGACGTTCTTTACGGCGGCGACGATGCCGTCAGCGATGACATCGCAGCGCATGATGCCACCGAAGATGTTCACGAAGATCCCCTTGACCGAGGGGTCCTTGGTGATGATCTGGAAGGCGGTCGTGACCTGTTCCTCATCGGCGCCGCCTCCAACGTCGAGGAAGTTGGCCGGCTCACCCCCAACGTGCTTGATCGTGTCCATGGTTGCCATGGCCAGGCCGGCACCGTTGACCAGACAACCGATGGTCCCGTCGAGCTTGATGTAGCTGAGCCCGGCCTGCTTCGCCGCCAGCTCGGCCGGGTCTTCCTCGGTCTCGTCGCGCATGGCGGCGATGTCGGGGTGACGGAAGAGTGAGTTGTCGTCGAATCCCATCTTCCCGTCGAGCGCCATGACCTGGCCCCCTCCGGTGATGACGAGCGGGTTGATCTCGATCAGATCCGTGTCGAGCTCGGTGGCGGCGCGGTCGAGTGCCTTGACGAATCTGACGAAGCCTGATGCCGTCTCGCCTTCGATTCCGAGCCCGTGGGCGAGGGAATTGGCCTGAAAGTCGGCGAGGTCGATGGCCGGGTCGATCTCTTCCCTCAGGATCTTCTCAGGCGTTTCCTCGGCGACCTTCTCGATCTCCATACCGCCCTCGGTCGAGGCCATGACGATGTTTCGGCTCACCGACCTGTCGAGGAGGATGGCGAGATAGAGCTCGCGGTCGATATCTATCCCCTGCTCCAGATAGAGCCGACTGACCACCTTTCCCTCAGGCCCGGTCTGAACTGTCACGAGAGTCGAGCCGAGCATCTTGCCTGCCAAATCACGCACCCTCGCCTCAGCGGCCTCGGGACCACCTTCCACACCTTCGGTGATGACGTTCACTCCGCGCAGGTCGGGGTGCTCTTTGAAGGTCCCCTTGCCCCTACCTCCGGCATGGATCTGAGACTTGAGGACGACCACGGGGTTCCCCGACTCCTCGATCAACGGCCGCACCGCGGCGACCGCCTCCTCGACCGTTGTCGCCATCCGGCCCAAGGGGACGGGAATCCCCCGGGCGGCCATGACCTCCTTCGCTTGGTACTCGTGGATCTTCAAGAAACGCTCCTAGACCTTGGAGGGGATATTCGATTCCGCCCACGACGTGATCGTGTCGAGGGGGGTTCCCGGGGTGAAGATCGTGGCCAGCCCCGCGTCGAGAAGGGCCTGGAAGTCTGCCTCCGGAACCACGCCACCACCGAACACGACGATATCCGTGGCGTCCCGTGCCGCCAGCTCCTCCACCACCTGCGGAAAGAGAGTCCTGTGCGCCCCGGACAACGAGGAGAGACCCACTGCATCGACGTCTTCCTGCACCGCCGCCTCGGCAATCTGGGCCGGCGTCTGGTGAAGACCGGAATAGATGACTTCAAACCCTGCATCGCGCAGCGCCCGAGCGATCACTTTCGCTCCGCGATCATGACCATCGAGGCCGGGTTTAGCGATGAGGATGCGTCGGGGCATTCCGGCACGGAAGCGTAGTTGGGATCAGCTTTCTTCAATCCGGTGCCAGGATGCCCAATCCTCGAGGTGGGCCAGCTTGAACTCGGCGCAGGCCGGCCCCTGGAAATTGGGCTCTTCCACACACGCGGCCTCGTAATCCTCCGGGAACAAGAGGTTGGCAAACCACCTATAGGACGCCGTCATCCCCTCGTCCTCGAGATAGGGCCCAGCCACGAACAGGATGCGCCCGTCCTCGATCCCGAACTGCTGTGAGACCACGGCCGGCGCCTTGTCAACGGCCTCGTTCAGGACGTTTCCGTAGGCAACGTCACATCGGATCGTGGAAGGTGGGAGGGATGCACAACCGAGCAGCTCAGTCGTCGCCTCAAGCATCGCCTGATACTCGACCTCGGCGCGCGAGCGCTCCTCGGACGGGCCTGTTCGCAACCGATCCGGCGCCCTGAGGGCATGGGCGGCATCGAAGTCACCTCCGTACCAGGCCTCCAGATGGGTCTCGATGAGCCTGCGCTCGGACAGATTCGTGAGGTCCACCCCACCACCTTGTCCAATCGCCAACGTCGCGAAGCCGAGGACCCCGACGATGGCTGCCGACACCCAGTGACGCGTCCCGGTGGATCGGCCGGGCTTGGTTCCCGGGGCTGTCAGCCCGTCGGGCTCGACGAGGACAGGGCTCACAGCCACCGAGCCTAGATCGGCCGGGCTCACCAGTACCGGGACCGACCTACCCTTGGCTTCATGAGCGCTTCCAACCTGCACGGACTGGCGGCAGCCGGTGTCTCCATCTGGTCCGACCAGATCTCCAAGGCGATGCTCGATTCCGGAGAACTTGTCCGGAGGATCGACGAGGACGCAGTCACGGGGGTCACCTCGAACCCGACCATCTTCGCCGGTGCCATCGTCGGCTCCTCCGACTACGACGATCTGCTCCGAGAGCTCAAGTCCGCCAACGTCTCCACCGAGGAAATCGCCAAGACCCTGATGGCGACCGACCTGAAGCGAGCGTGTGATGAGCTGGCCGGTGTCTTCGAGCGCACCAACGGGACCGATGGTTTCGTCTCGGTAGAGGTCGCGCCGACACTGGCCGGCGAGACCGAGGCGAGCGTGGACGAGGCCAGGGATTGGGTCAAGCAGGTCGACCGACCCAACCTGCTGGTCAAGATCCCGGCCACCCAGGAAGGCATCCCTGCGATCCGCCAGCTTCTCGCCGAAGGGATCTCGGTCAACATCACGCTGATCTTCTCGTTGGAACGGTACGGCGAGGTCATGGAGGCCTACCTCTCGGGGTTGGAGGAGTTCGCCGCCTCGGGCGGGGATGTGAGCAAGGTGGCTTCGGTTGCCTCGTTCTTCGTCTCTCGCGTCGATACCGAGACCGACAAGCGGTTGGAGGAGATTGGCACGCCCGAGTCCCTCGACTTGAGAGGGATCACCGCCACTGCCAATGCCCGCGTCGCCTACGGCCGCTTCCTGGAGGAGTTCGGCTCCGACCGGTACCGGGCGTTGTCGGAGAAAGGGGCGCGGGTACAGAAGCCACTCTGGGCCTCGACTTCGACCAAGAACCCCGATTACCCGGATCTCTTGTACGTGGAGAATCTGGTGGCTCCAGACACGGTGAACACCATGCCGCTGGAGACGATCGACGCCTACCAGGACCATGGCAACCCCTCACCCGAGCCGATTACGGCGGCGGACATCGAGCAGGCAAGAGCCGATCTCGACCGTCTGGCCGATGTCGGCGTTGACTACGACGACGTCGTCAAGGTGCTCGAAGAGGAAGGTGTCGACAAGTTCACCAAGAGCTGGCTCGAGCTCCTCGAAGACATCGAGAAGGCGTAGTCACGAAACCGCGCTGGTGACAACGAGAAATCTCTGAAATTCACTGACGAACCCCTTGTATCTGTCAGCGGCCGAACGTATGTTCGTAGGTATGGGTTATGCGACCTGCACCACCGATGATCTGGAACAGCGGATGCTGTCGAACCGGGCACAGCGCTCCGCTCTTGACGCCGACGACCTCGAGATCCTCGAGGAACTCGATTACCGGCAGGTCGCTACCGCCGATGGTTGCCGTTCCCTGTCGGAGTGGACGACGGCCCGGTTGGACCTCCATCCCGATACTGCGAAAACCCTGGTGCGGACCATGCGGAGAACCGTCGAACGTCCCGAGCTGCGGGAAGCACTAGCCACAGGCGATATCAGCTTCGACCGTCTCGAAGCGCTATCGCGGATCCCCGAAGACGTTGGACTTCTGGAGCATCTGGATGTGGCCGGGGTGCGGCGAGAAGCCGCCAAGAGGGTCCGGATCAGCTCCGAAGACGAATATCGGACCGCTTCCGACCAGTTTCTCATCCTCCAGCCTTCCCTGGACGAATCGTGGTGGAAACTGTGGGGTGGCCTCGACGGAGCGACTGGCGCACTCGTCAACAAGACAATCGCCAACAAAGCCGATGATCTGCCCCTCCTCCCCGACGGGAGCCGTGGTGACTCCTCATGGCGCAAAGCAATGGCCCTGGCCGAACTCTGCATCAGCGACGATCCACCACCTGCCCAGCTCACCGTGTTCGTCGACACCACCCAAGCAACTTCAAGCAACGGAGAAGCCGGGGTCGTATTGGAGACCGGGCCCCGGATCGGCCGGGACGCCCTCCAAGCCATCCTCTGCGATGCCGTCACCGAGTTAACCGCACGAAGCGAAGACGGCATCCCCATGCGATACGGCAGACAGAAGAGGACTATCCCACCCGCCCTGCGCCGGGCCATCCTCCACCGCGACGGGAACACTTGCGCCGGCGACGGGTGTGCCAGCACCCACCGACTCCAAGTCCACCACATCATCCCCTGGTCACAAGGCGGAACCACCAACCCCGAAAATCTGATCACCCTCTGCTGGTTCCACCATCAAATCGTCGTCCACCAACAAGGCTTCAAGCCCTACCACCACCCCCAACACGGACGAATCCGATTCCGCAAGCCAGCCCTCCGCGGCCCGCCTACAGGCTGATCAGCCATAATCCAGGGATGATCGTCACCCGTCTTGGACACGCCTGTCTTCTGGTCGAGTCCCCGTCCGCCCGAATCCTCATCGACCCCGGAACCTTCTCCGATACCTGGCACGGCCTCACCGATCTCGATGCGATCCTCCTGACGCATCAGCACCCGGACCACTTCGATGCGAACAACGTCGAGGCCGTCATCGCGGCCAACCCCGGAGCACGTCTCATCGTCGAGCCGGCGGTGGCCAAGATCCTTTCCGAGCAATCACCACACGCCGCCCTGGTCGGCGAAATAGTCGACCTCGGGAGTGCCACCGTCGAAGTCGTTGGGGGCGAGCACGCCGTCGTCCACGATCGCATCCCCGCAGTCGGCAACGTCGGATACATCATCCGGGAGAGCGATGGACCAACTCTCTTCCATCCCGGCGATTCATTCGACGTCACCCCTTCGGGGATCGATCTCCTCGCCCTGCCCTTCGTCGCCCCTTGGGCCAAGACGGCGATGACCATCGACTTCGCCAACACGGTGAAGCCGGAGCGTGCAATCCCCATCCACGACGTTTTCCTCAACGAGATCGGTCGCTCTACCTGGATGCGAATATGTCGGGGTGTCATCAACGAGACGATCGTCATCGACGACCCTGCACTGGGCGATCCGTATACCGTCTAGACCATGGCCATCAACCCGACCTTCCTCACCTGGCTCCTCAAACTCGCCAACAGGCTCAACCCGCTGACCAGCGGGCCAGAGGCACCCTTGGTGACGGGCGCCGCCCTCGATTCCTTCGGACCTTCCCTGATGCCCCGCTCGTCGGTACACCAGGGCATCGCCGGGGGTCTGGCGGTGATCTCGGCGCGCGCCATCGGTCTCTTCGTCGACAGGGTGGTCCGGTTGGTGGCTCCAGAGACAGCGCCACTGGCCTGGCGCATAGGTGCCCGAGCGGCTCTCGCCGGTGGGGGCGCTGCCTTGGGGCGAATCTCCGAGACCGAGGACGAATCCACCGCGAGGGCCTCACTCCGCACCGCCGGGAAGCTGATCAACGTGGCGGCCATCGGCGGAATCGTTCATGAGGCCGCCTCCGACGTCAGTGAGAAGGTCGACTCACCGATCGTCCCCATAATCACCGGTCTCGGTGGTTTCGGATATGCGATGACCAGGTGGTCCAAGGAGCTGGACACCCGGCAGGGTGTGGTGGCGAAGTGGACCGCCGACGACAAGCCGGCCAACATCTTCGCCTCCGTCGCCATCGCCGCGGCGGTGGCAAATGGTGGGCGCGTCTTGGGACGAGGGTATGCCTCCTCCAGACGCTCCATGGTCGGATACATGGGCGAAGGGGTGGGGCACGTCGCCATCGGCCGGGCCATGAACCTCGCTCTATGGGGAGTCGGCGCAGTGGCGCTCTATCAGGGATTGGTCACGAGGATCTCGAGGAGCAACTCCAAGATCGAAATCGCCTTCGCCACACCACCCAGCAACGAACACGTTTCCGGAGGGCCCAACAGCATCTCGCCCTATGCGAAATTGGGGCTCCAGGGCCGCCGCTACGTCTCAGAGGTCGTCACCCCAGAAGTCATCGAGCAGACCATGGGTCAACCTGCGGTGGCCCACCCGATCCGCGCCTACGTTGGCGTGGAGAACGAGCCGGTATACGCCACTGGGCGATCAGAGCTCGCCTTGAACGAGATGGAGCGCCTCGGTGCCTTCGATCGGAGCCATCTCCTTCTCGTCTCCCCGACCGGAACCGGTTGGGTCGATCACACGATGATCGAGACGGCCGAGATCCTGACCCGTGGTGACATCGCCACCATCTGCATCCAGTACGGCAAGGCGCCGTCTTTCCTGGAGGTGCAGGGAGTCTCCTTGGGGCGGGCCCAATTCAGGCAGTTGCTCTGGGGCGTGAAGCAGCGTCTCAGGGTGGTGCCGGAGGAGAAGCGACCCAAGGTCCTCGTATTCGGTGAGAGTCTCGGGGCATGGTCGAGCTCCGACGTAGTGATGCACCAGGGCATTGCCGGCTTCGATCATTACGGCATCCACCGCGCCCTGTGGTTTGGCCTGCCCGGCCTGGCCCGCTGGTCGAAGACGGGAATGCGCGAAGGGCGCAACCGTCTGACTCCAGAGGGAACCGTCGCTCCGTTCGACCACTTCGAGCAGTACCAGGCGCTGAGCCATGATGAGCGGCAGAAGATGCGGGCGGTGATCGTCGACCACGACAACGACCCGATCGCTCAGTTGTCATTGCGAATAGCCGTCAAGAGACCGCCGTGGCTCGATGGAAGGCGCGGCCGTGGAGTTCCGGAGTCGATGAAATGGGTTCCGATGATCAGCTTCACCCAGGTTCTCGTCGACGCCATGAACGCCATGGTGACCATCCCGGGCCAGTTCAAGTCGTTCGGGCACGACTACCGGGCGGACACCGCCGCTTTCGTTCAAGCGGCCTACGACCTGCCCGAAGTGACCGAGAAGCAGATGGCGGCCCTGCACGACACCTTGGTTCGGCGTGAGCTCGATCGTGCGGCCCGGATCAAGGCCGGCCAGGATGCCGGCCGAGAAGACACGATGGGCCGGGTCGCCTCCGACACCCAGTAGCCGCCCTACTTCCCCTTCTGCTCCTTCTTCGCCACCTGATCCTTGACCGTGCGCCCGATGATGAAGTTGAGAAAGCCGAGGAGGATGCTCACTCCGGCGAGCACGAAGAAGATGGTGAAGACTCGGGAGAACTCAGTGGTGGGATGGAGATCGCCATAGCCGATCGTTGTCAATGTGATCACGGTGAAGTACAGCGCCTGGATCACGGTCCAATCCTCGACGATCGAGTAGAAGACCGTACCGATGGCAAGGATCACGGCAACCGCCACTATCGGCACTCGGCCGGCCGGCTCGGCCCATACCTCGCGCAAAGTCCTGAATATCGCCCGTATCACGCTGACAAGTTAGAGAGGCTCAGTCGGACTCCCTGGTATCAACTTCGGGAGAGGTCGTCGACGGTCTTGCGGGCCCTTCGCTCCCTGGTTTCGGGTTTCTTCGCCTCGGCCACATGAAGCGCATGCTCACGGCGGTGGGAGTAGCTCAAATCCTCGAATGCGTCGCGGGCGGCGGGGT
>Ga0105092_10001113_pt1 | contig 14334 bp, 10 predicted proteins | sample PPLLak2March2015_FD_87021 | JGI IMG/M metagenome (GOLD analysis project Ga0105092, IMG submission 87021) | Freshwater sediment microbial communities from Prairie Pothole Lake near Jamestown, North Dakota, USA - PPLs Lake P7 Core (1) Depth... | ecosystem: Environmental > Aquatic > Freshwater >... | reverse complement strand
TCGCCTGAAAAACGGCTCCACCCCCGGCTACTCTCCTCTCACACCTCCGGCGTGAGGAGGTAGCCAGGCCAGGCATGGCCACCCTCTGCTATGGCCATGCCCTGTTCCTTGTACGTATCTTCGAACCGCCCAACATTTCGCGAGCGCGCCGAGCCTGTGAAGTGCGGGAGCCACGGCTTGCCCTTTGCCGGAAGACGGGCCTGGGCAAACCAATGAGGCCAGGGCTCGGTTACTTCCTTACGCCGGAGGCGTGAGGAGGCTCGCGCGAGCGAATTGAAGGCTGGAATCACGTGCAAGAATTAACGTCGGAACGGGCAGTAAAACCGGGCAGGAAATGAAAATGGTTGAGAGCCACTTAGTTAGCGCTTATGGGGCGATGCCCCGGGTTCATCTGAGCGCTTGAGCATTCGGATTTCGGTGCCGCCCTCCAGGAACTGCACCTCATCCATCAGACGATTGATCAGGAAGATTCCCCGGCCTCCCGAAGAGAAGAGATTCTGCCCGCGAACCGGGCTGGGGATAGAGTTAACGTCAAAACCTGGGCCGGGATCGCGGACGATCATGAGCAGTCCGCGCGACTTGTCGCAACATACGGTCAGCTGAATCAACTTGTTCGTGTCTTTGCGGCACCCGTGAACGACCGCGTTAACCAGGGCCTCGTGGAGGGCCAGCTCAACATCGAACTCTTTGGTGCGAGCGCACCCGATTTCTCGAATAACGTCCATGACCTGCGCAACGACACCAGCCAGGGCGCTCATCTCAGCGGGGAATTGCAGGTCGAGCTTTACGATGAGATCCTTGCTGTCAAATTCGCAGCTGCGAAGCGGTTCTTCTGACATCCTTCTTGATTCTATTCGGGCGCACTCTCTCCTGCAATGGCGTCACCCTTATTCCCATCGCAGCGCCGTGATCGGCTCAATGCGAGTGGCCCGGCGGGCCGGAAGATAGCAGGCGCCCAGGGCCACGAGCACCAGCAAAGCTACGACAGCCGCAAAAGTGGCCGGGTCGGTGGGGGTCACCCCGTACAACTGGCTTCCGAGAATCCCCGTGACTCCGCCGGCCAGCACCAAGCCCAGCCCGACTCCCAGCAGAACCAGGACGAGCCCCTGCCTTAAGACCATCCGCATCACCTCCCCACGACAAGCGCCCAGAGCGAGGCGAACGCCGATCTCTCGAGTACGGACAGTCACCGAATAGGAGATGACACCGTACAGGCCGATCATCGCAAGTAGTAGCGCAACCAAGGAAAAGCCGCCCATCAGGGTCAACACGAGCCAGCGTCCGGCCAGGTACTGGGAGAGTCGGCCATCCATCGTCCTAATGTCAAACACGGGCTGATCTGGATCCAGGCCGGCCAGCTCCTTCCGTATAGCAGTAACCAGATCAAGGGGATCTCCGTGCGTACGGACAACCAAGGTCAGGAACGAGTCGGGGATCTGGGTGTGTGGAAAGTAAATGATCGGCCGCGATTCCTCCTCCAGGCCGTCTTGCCGCACATTGGACACGACGCCGACAATCCTGGCCCGTTGCGTCTGCCCGGCGGCACTGTGCCACAACGAGTGGCCGACCGGATCGGCGTCTCCCCAGTAACGGCGGGCCAGACTCGCGCTGACCAGGGCCACCTTTTCGGAACTCCCATTATCCTGTTCCGAAAAACAGCGTCCCCGCTGAAGCGGGATCTGCAAGGTATCGAAGTAATGACTGCTCGCTATCACACGCCCCGCCACCGGGTGTTCGCCCGGCTTCGGCGCAGGTCGCCCCTCAATCGCAAAAGCAGTTCCCTGAGAGCCCGCGAGCGGCAGACGGCTGGTCACGGCGGCCGCGGCAACGCCGGGGAGGGATTCCACCCGTTGCAGCAGCTGTCGATAGAAGGCGGTCGACTTCTGCGCATCCGGGTAGCGAGCTTCGGACAGGGCCAGCGACATCGCCAGGACTTTGTCGGGACGGAACCCGAGGTCTACCTGCCACAATTGTCGAAACGTCTGCACCAGGAGCCCCGCCCCGATCAGCAGAACCAAAGAGAGAGTGACTTCTCCGACAACCAGGACCCTGCTCAAGCGATGCCTCCCGAAACTCAGCGATCCTCTCGTCCCCTCTTTAAGGCTCTCATTGACATTCGTTCGGGACGCGCGGAGAGCAGGAAACAAGCCGATGAGGACTGCGGTGACTGCTGAGATTACCAAACTGAAGGCTGCAACACCGCCATCGATCTGCACTGGTGTTAGTATGAACCGATCCCCGGGAAGCGAACTGTTGAGGCTCGCAATGATCCAGTAGGCGAGCAGCAAGCCGGCGCCCCCGCCCATTACGGAGAGCATCAGACTCTCGGTCAACAGTTGTCGGACGATCCGCAGCCGGCTAGCGCCAACTGCCGTGCGGATCGCAATCTCCTTCTCCCGTCGAGACGCCCGCCCGAGAAGCAGATTGGCGACGTTGATACAGGCAATGAGCAAGACGAGCCCGACGGCAGCCAGCAGGGACAGGAGAACCGGCCGGGTTGAACCGAAAATCGTCTCCTGCAGATTTCCGACCCGGACCTCCCAGTCCTTGTTCTCAGGGTATTGTTGTGCCAGACGGCCGCCGATCACGCGCATGTCGGCCTGAGCGCGCTCCAATGTGACCCCGGATTTCAGGCGCGCAATCGCGAACCACGAATGGTTTCCGCGAAAAGCCTGCCACGGTTTCGGAGTCAGGGGAGTCCACAGTTCCGGGGCGTACTGGTACCCGAAGAAGACAAACAGCCCGCTGCACTGCGGCGGCATCACTCCGACGACGGTATGAGACTGTCCGTTCAGGCGTATGATCCGGCCAATGACATCCGCTCCCCCACCCAACTGGCTCTGCCAGAACTTGTACCCCAAGACTACCGCCGGGTTCGCGTCAGACGCGCATTCCTCGGGAGTGAACGTACGTCCCAGCAGGGGTTGCACGCCGAGTACACGAAAGTACCCTTCGGTCACCGAGAGCCCATTAACGCGCACGGCCTCGCCATCTCCGCTGTAGTTCGCGTTCCCGTACGCGAAAGCCGACATTTCGGAGAAAACCTGGTTTTGCGCGCGCCACTCAAGGTAGTTAAGGTAAGTCACCTGCTCCCTTTTCCCCTCGGGCCAATCACGCTTCACATCCCAAAGCGCGACGATTCGCTCCGGCTCGGGATAAGGCAACGGCCGCAGCAGATGCTCGTTAATTATGCTGAAGATCGCGCTGTTCGCCCCGATTCCCAGCGCCAACGTGAGAGTGGCGACGAACGTAAAGCCCGGGTTGTGCCGCAACTGCCGCCAGCTGAAACGAAAGTCCTGAGTTAGCTTACTCATTGTCTCCTCCCCCTTTAGGACTGGATAGCAAGAACAATGCCAAGCTTTTTAAAGAGCCCGCGCACGACGTGGAGCGAAGCGGCTCGCCGCGGAGCGGCTGTGTGAATATGCAGACAGCGGAAGAAAGCCGGCAGGTGTTCGGTTCTGGGAAGGGATGTCCGGAATTGCTGTGAGCGGACCACAGACGACTTGCGAGCGCCGGCTCATTCGGAGCCGAGTTCAAAGCGAAGCAGAGCCCAAGCGAGAAGAGACAACGGATAGTATGACTGGCCAGGAGCTCCCTCCCGAAGATCATACCGCTGATCAGATCTTTCTATTCAGATGCGAGACCCGCGTTTTTCGTTCGGTTCCCCTTCGCTTCGCCTGGCCTCTAATCCGGGGGTCCCATCGATCCTGCTAATACTTCAAGCCAAACCCGGTTCGGAAAAGCGGGTTGGCCAGGTCGTGGGGCACGTCCTCCTTCTGCCGCGTCACCGATTCCATGTCGCGCGGCAGATCGAAGGGGAGCTTGCCCGATGGGCGAAAACGACCAAAGACGACGTCAAGAAGCGCAGCGTCACTCGAGCTGAAGTGAACCAGAGCTGCCCCGACCTGATCAATGAACTCGGTCAGCACAGCCGGGCGGTCCATGTACATGCAAACGACCGTCGGCGTCCCGGATGCCGCCAGCTTGCGGATACCCTCCAACTCGGAAGCATTCTCGGCACCCGCATAGGCAAGCGTCCCTTCATGCGCGCCTCGGAAGAAGCTCGCTCCGCCTTTGTGCACCGCGAAAGGAGCGTTTACCGCGATGATTGCAAGGTCAGCCTGCTTCGGATCGTCGACGAGTGTCGCGTAGCCACGGGCGACTTCCGGGCTGATGTTCTGGACGTACAGCTTCTTCCCGGAAGGCGCCGGCAACAGACGGTCTGCGTTCTTAACGAGGACTATCGACTTCCTTTGAGCGAGATCGCCCGCCGCCTTGAACGTCTTGCTCGCAACCACCGCAGACGCGCGTTCGGGACTCACATACGGGTTCTCGAACAGGCCGAGCTCGAACATCGGTTTGAGCACCCGGCGAGCCGATTCATCCAGCCGCGATTCGGGCACCTTGCCATCGCGAACAAGCTCGATGATGTAGCGGGGGTTGTTGTCCCCTCCGATCTGGTCGACTCCGGCCTCGACCATGCGCAGTTGGCGCTCTTTTTCGCTCAGCTGCTCGACGCCCCAGGGCATATTTCGGAGCCAATCGGTTATGACGACTCCGTTGAAGTTGAACTTCCGGCGGAGCAGGTCGGTCACAATGATCTTGGAGAAGTTCATGCCGACGGTATCGATCCCTTCCGGGATTGCATAGCCGGGCATGATTCCCCCCGTTGCGGCCTCGAACGCGGCCTTAAAGGGTACCAGATGGTGGTCGAAGTTCTTGCCCGGGTAGACTTGCCACTTACCGTAGTCGTTGTGCGGGTCGAGGCCCTCTTTGACCGGCCCATCCCCGGGGAAATGCTTGGTAACGCAGAGCACGCTCTCCGGTCCCAGCCGTTTACCCTGGAAACCTTCGACAAACGCCTTGACCAGCCGTGCGCTGGTGCCGGCATCTTCGCCGAACGTTCCCGCTATCCGGTTCCAACGGGGTTCGGTCGTGACGTCAGCCATCGGCGCGAGGATTACCTGCAGGCCCAGGGCACGAAACTCCTGGGCGGCAATCCGGCCGAATTCGCGGACCAGCGCCGGGTCGCCGGCCGCCGCCAATCCGATCTGCTCGGGCCACTGCGAAATGTTGGGCGGAACAGGTTCGCCTGACTGCGGAAATGGGCCGGCACCAGGCCGACTGACCGAATGCCGGGGATCGGAACTGAGAGCCAGGGGAATCCCCAGCCGGGAGCCTTCCGCTATTTCCTGCAGGCCGTTGACGAACGTGGCCGAGACGGCAGGTGTTTCGGTCCGATTCGGGCGAAGCAGGACCCAGCGCACATTCCGCTTCACGATAAGCTCACTCGGTGTCGGCCGGTCCATCGGCTCGATGCCCTCACGCCGTGGAGGCGCAAAACCCGCGGGACTGCCGGGTCGTGGGGGCGGGGGAGCATCAAGCACCACCCCGCCCGGACCGGTGAATCCCATGAGCGAGGAGTGAATCATCAAGCCCGCCTTCTCTTCCACCGTCATCTGAGAGACGAGGTCCGCGGCCCGTTGGTCTACCGTAAGGCGCCAGTCCTCGTACTTGTCGAGCTTGCCGTTCTTGTTCAGGTCTTTGAAAGTCAGTCCTTCAACTGTGAGGGTAGGCGCTTTCTTCCCTTGGACAACAGGTTGTTTCGGACCTGCATTCGATTCGGTGCCAAGGAACAGAGCTGAGGGAACGAGACTAACCGATACGAATATCACGAGTCGATGAAGGGTTCTTCGGCGCATTGGTTTCTCCCTCCTGAGCGCAGCTTATGAAGTTCTGAAAAGTTCCGAAGCGAGATCGCGCAGGTAATGACGCCAGTTGATCCAGGTGTGGCCTCCGCCGCTGATATGCAGCCGATTCTTGATCCCGCGTTTATCCAGGATCTGGTTCAGGGCCTTCGAGCCATTGAACGTGAAATCCTTGTCTCCGACGCTTATGGAAAACAACTTGATCCAGGTATTCAGCCTGGGGTTTGAGAGGAAGGCTTCATTGCGCTTCTCCCACTCGGCCGCATCCTGACCGATGCCGGCGCTCCACACGCCGACATAGGCAAACTGATCCGGGTGGGCAGTAATGACCTGCAGCGTCTGGCCGCCACCCATCGAAAGACCCGCAAGGGCGCGATTCTCTCGGCCGGTCAGGACCCGGAAGTTCTTCTCGATGGCCGGAATCACATTCTCCATCAGCTCGCCCACAAACCGGGCCCTGGCGGCAGCGATGGCCGCGGCGACTTCGGGCGATGGCGTCGTGCCGGGAGCAACTCGAGGCAGATTCGCCGGCATCGGGAGACTTCCGTTGGGCATGACGACGAGCATGGGCTTGGCTTTCTTCTGCGCCAGAAGATTGTCCAGGATGAACCCGGCACGGCCGATCGTGCTCCATCCTGAATCCTCGTCCCCGCCGCCGTGGAGCAGGTAAAACACCGGATAGCGGTCCTTGCCGGCGTCGTATCCCGGGGGCGTATAGACGTGCATGCGGCGCTGCATCCCCAGGGTGGACGACTGGTACCAGACCTGCCGGATTTGCCCGTGCTGAACGGGCGCGTTGTCCTGGAAGTCGGCTTCCGGACCGGCGACAAAGACCATACTGTCAACGCTCGTCACTCCCTGTTTCAGGGTCGCGTTCCGCGGATCCACCGTTTTCACCCCGTCAACGGTGAATGAATAACTGTAGAAATCGGGAACCAGCGGTCCGACTGTCACCGACCAGACGCCGTCCTCTGCCTTGGAGAGCCTCTCAATGGCCGAGCCTTCCATCCAGTCGCCCCGCAGCGTTACTTCGGCGGCCTTGGGCGCCAGGATGCGGAACGTGACGCGGTGATCGGAAAGCACTTCCGGTGAGACAACGTTAGCCCCGGGCGCGGCTTGCGGAGCCCGCGGCTGAGCCGCCTGGGCCTGTAAAGCGGGGGCGGAAGCAACAACCAGGGTAAAGAGGATGACAGACCAGCCAAAACAACACCGCAGTGAGCTGAGCATAGAAGCCTCCTAGATCGTAGAGATACGCGCTAACAAGTCGACCAGATGGTCGGCCTCGCTGGCATCGAAAAGGGACAGAAGACGCTCCTGAAGGGGCTGGAGCAGGTTCAAAATCCGTTCCTGCATCTCCCTCCCCGCGGGGGTCAGGGTAACGAAACGAGCGCGCCCGTCGGTGGGGTGCCGTTCACGCCCGACGAACCCTCTTCGCTCCAGGAGAACCAGCATTGACCGCATGGTGTTCGGGTCGGACGAAGCCCGCCTGACCAATTCCTGCTGGGTAATCCCGTCGCGTTCTGCCAGGACGCTGAGAACAACAAATTGATCGGCGGTAACGCCTATTTCGGCAAGTTGAGCCTGGGTCTGCCTATGCATGGTCAGATAGCCTGCCCTCAACGCCATGGCAATCTGATGACCGCTTAACATACGCCAGGCTCCTCGGCAGAAAAAAAGACCTCAAGGACCGCAAGGACCGCAAGGACGTGGGACTGAAATCTCTTTACGTCCTTCCGGTCCTTGAGGTCGTTGGGGTCCTTGAGGTCCTTTCATACGTATACGTACCAACGGGCCCATCCTAGCACGATTCAGGCTGACCGTATCCGAAAACTCTCCGCCGGGCGCCCAGGTAGCTCGGCTTCACGCCCCCGAGGTCGACGTGGTATAGACGATAGCACCTGGTCCATGAAGTGGTTCCACTTACGGTTCGCGAAAGTGAATCTGTCCGAATCCCTCCATGGCGGTCCGTGTCAGTCCGTCGCAAGAGCCTTCTATTGCATTCCCATACGAACCATGCCATATTGGAACCCAATAGGAGAACTAATGGCCGAGAAAACCGAGGTCTGGCAAGGCACTCTTGCCCTGATGATTCTGAAAACCCTGGACACCATGGGGCCGCTGCACGGCTACGGGCTTGCCCGGCGGATCGAGCAAACGAGCGGTCAACTGCTGTGTGTCAATTATGGAACGATCTACCCCGCCCTTCTGAAGCTCGAACAGGAGGGTTCCGTTTCATCCCGATGGGGCGCGTCAGAGAACAATCGGAAGGCGAAGTACTACACGCTGACACCCTCTGGCCGTAAGCAGCTGCAGAGGGAAGAGCGGGAGTGGGAACGGGCGACGGCTATCATAGCCCGTTTCCTGTCTCCTGGTCAGGAGTCGGCATGAAAGCATTACGAGCGTTCTTTGCCCGGTTGGGCGGCGTGTTTAAGAAAGACCGGCAGGATCGGGAGTTGCTCGACGAGATCGAGAGCCATCTCCAGTTACACATCGCGGATAACGTCCGTGCCGGAATGGACCCGCAGAGGGCGCGCCGAGATGCCCTTCTCAAGTTCGGGGCGGTGGAAAGCGTCAAAGAAGATTACAGGGACCGTCGGACTCTTCCCTGGTTGGAAACCTTCGTCAAGGACCTCACTTACACGGGCCGCACCCTCCTGAGAAACCCCGGGTTCACCACGGTCGCCGTATTAACCCTGGCGCTCGGCATCGGCGCCAACGCCGCGATTTTCACAGTCGTCGACGCGGTCCTGCTCAAACCGCTGGCTTATAAAGAACCGGAGACCCTGGTCACAGTGCTTCATGAGGGGCAGGGACCTATTTCGCCCGCGGATTTCCTGGATTTTCGGGCCGAGAGTCGGAGTTTCGACGGGATGGCAGCGGCCGAGATTTGGGGCGGAATTCTGAGCGGGGAGCGGGCCGAGGCCGTTTCCGGTATTCGGTTCGGCGAAGGAATGTTCGAACTGCTTGGGGTTCCGCCCCTCCTTGGGAGGACCTTTCAGGCTGACGACTTCAACGGGGAGAACCGCGTCCTGGTGCTCGGGAACTCCCTCTGGCAGCGGCGTTTCGGCGGCAACCCGAATATCGTGGGCCAGGAGCTGCTGCTCAGCGGCCAGTCCTATACGGTCGTCGGCGTGATGCCCCCCCAGTTCCGCTTTGCCCCCTTCTGGGCAACGAAGGCGGAACTGGCGGCGCCGCTCGACCTTCGGGAGCGTGCCGCTTCGCGCGGCGGGCAATCGCTTCGAATCTTTGCCCGGCTTAAGCCTGACGTGTCACTCGGGCAAGCACAGGCCGAGATGGATGGCATCTGCAAACGCCTGGAAGCCGCATATCCGGATTCGAACACCGGGCGTACGGTCGAGGTGAAGCCTTTGCTCGAACAGGTGGTGGGGAACATTCGACAGGCGCTGTTGGTCCTCTCGGGCGCGGTGGTCTTTGTTCTGCTGATTGCCTGCGCCAATGTGGCCAACCTTCTCCTGGTGCGCGCTACGGCCCGGCAAAAGGAGATCGCCATTCGAACGGCCCTCGGCGCCACTCGCTGGCGAACGGTTCGCCAGTTGCTGACCGAAAGCCTGGGTCTGGCGGTTGTTGCCGGCGTTGTCGGCCTGCTGTTCGGTTATCTGAGCATCGCATGGATTAAGAGCCTGATGTCCGGAGAGGCCTCCTCGTTTCGCCTCCGCATGCCGCGCCTCGCCGAGATCAGCCTTGATTCAACGACACTCCTGTTCACACTTGGCGTCGCGGTCCTGGCCGGCCTGGTCTTCGGCCTTGCCCCGGCAGTGCACGCGGTCCGCCGCAATCTGCACGGCGGCCTGCGGCAGGCCGGTGCCGGGACAGTCGCCCTGAACGGAAGATCCCGTCTGCGAAGCATGCTGGTCGTGGCAGAAATCTCACTTGCCTTGATCACCTTGGTCGGTGCCGGGCTGATGCTCCGCAGCTTTACTCGCCTGTCCGCGGTCGATCCCGGTTTCAATCCACACAACGTCCTCGCCCTGGACCTGTCGTTGCAGGGTCAGCCGGACATGATCGGCCAGAGACGAGAGGCGTTCTACCGTGAGTTGAGGGAGAGGATTCAAGCGCTTCCTGGAGTGATCTCAATGGGTTCCGTCAATCACCTCCCGCTGGCAGGCGATGTCTGGACTTTGGGTTTGAACATCGAAGGGCGGGCGTTGCCGAAACCCGGGGAGGAAGTCGATGCGGCTTATCGCGTCTGCCAGCCCGGATATTTCCGCACGATGCAGATAAGGCTGGTGCGGGGACGAGATTTTTCGGAGCAGGACCGGGCCGATGGCCAGGCGGTCGCAATCATCAACCAGAATCTGGCTGATGAGCAGTGGCCTGGCGAAGACCCGGTCGGCAAGCGGGTCGCGTTCGATGAACCACGAAGTACGCCGAAGCTGCGCACCATAGTGGGTGTCGTCAGTAACGTCAAACAGAGCAGCTGGACGGGGGAGGCGGACAACGAGATTTACCTTCCCTTTTCACAATCCTCCTATTTCTCGAGCGATGCCCCTCACCTCTCCGGCATGACGGTGCTTGTTCGCACGGAGGGAGAGCCGTCCCGGATAGCGGCCGGCGTGCGGGACATGGTTTGGGGCCTAAACCGGCAGGTTCCAGTCTCCAACATCAAGACGCTGGAAGAGGTTATCGCCGATTGTGTTTGGCAGCCCCGTTTCAATCTGGTTCTAATTGGTCTCTTCGGAGGTCTGGCACTGCTCCTCGGAGCAGTAGGGATCTACGGTGTGATAGCCTACGCGGTCACCCAGAGAACCAATGAGATAGGGATACGCGTCGCGCTGGGGGCAAAAAAGACAGACGTGCTCGGTCTCGTGTTGCGAGACGGCATGAAGCTGGCCGGGATAGGCATTCTTCTTGGCCTGGGGGGCGCGTTCGCTTTGACACGGGTGTTGACCGACCTGCTCTATGAGGTGAAGCCAGCCGATCCGCTGACCTTTCTGATCGTCTCGTTGTTCCTCGCGGCGGTAGCGCTCGTGGCCTGTTGGATCCCGGCTCGGCGAGCCGCAAATGTAAACCCGGTGATTGCGCTCAGACAGGAGTGACGAAGGACCTCAAGGACCTGAAGGACCTGAAGGCCAAAGACTGTCCTTGAGGTCCTTGAGGTCCTTGAGGTCCCTGAGGTCCTTGGCTTGCTTCGATCAGAACAGAACAATGAGCAGAACCACCAGGGCGACGATCGCCAGCACGCCGGCGGGAGCGGCGCTCCAGCGACTCCGTCGGTAGTAGGGGCCGTAAGTCGGGTCGTTGTATCCAGTTTCCCTCCCCAACGATCTCCTTCTGTAACGGTAAGTTGGAATCCCGCCCAGTAACAGAAGGACGAGAAGAACGACCAAAATTGTGGTAATCATGCAGCGAGTTGTTGCAAACGGCATGCCGAGAGCCAAAACCCAGCCTCCGGGCCGCTTGTGGAGCTAAGATCCAACACTGACCCGGGAAATTTTCCCTGACCCGGATCATTGAATATTGAGATTGCTCGCCGTAGTATCCCACCATACGAAAGGGAAGCCTATGCACACTGAAAGGCCGATAGTGGGGTGCCGTTGTTGTCAGGTAAACCGCCGCAGATTCCTGATCACCGGGGGAGCGGCTTGTGCCGGCGCGATCAGCTGCCTGGGCGTTACTGGTCTCGCGGGCGCGCTACCCAGCGAGAAAACTCGGATAAGAATCATCTATGCGCTGCATGAACCCGTGCAGAACCGTCCGGACTGGCCCAACCAAGGCTTTGATTTCGTCCCGGTGATGGACCGGGTGAATGCCGAACTGCGCAAGCAATGCCCCGGCTTCGAGTTTCTCACGTCAATGGCCAAGAACGAGGAGGAAACTCAGAAGCTCCTCGCCGAGGACGGGGCCGCGCCCGTGGACGGTTATCTTGTCTACCAGCTGAACTGCTGGAACAAGGCTGTTCAGCCCGCCGTGGCGACGGGGCGGCCAGTGCTATATGCCGACTTCCAGTACGGTGGAAGCGGAGGTTTTCTCGTTTACACCGCCGCCATGCTTCGTTCCAAGGCGCCTAATTTCGGCTTTGTCGCTTCCTCCCGGCTGGACGACGTCGTCGCCATGGTTCAGTGCTTCCGCAAGGGCGCGTCACCGGCGGAGTTCGCGGCCGCGACAGCGCGGATAAGAAAGGAACGAACCGCCAAGAGCGGCGATTTGGGCTCCCGCCCCGATCCCGTGAAGACATTGTCGGCTGCGGAGTGCGTGCGAAGTCTAAAGGCGTCGAGGATTCTGGCGATCAGGGACCAGAACGCAGGCGCCGCAGACCCAATCGCGGGCATCCCCGTCGAGCGCGTCTCTTTCGCCGAGCTGAATGATGCGTGGAAAGCGGCTGACCGCGACCAATCGAGAGAGGTCGCGGAACGCTGGGTGAAGGGGGCGGCGCGAGTCGAGGGAGTCAGCAAAGAGACCCTGGAGGCTTCGGCGGCCATGTATCTTGGTATGAGGTCCGTGCTGAGAAAGCACGCGGCCAACGCAATCACCGTTAATTGCCTGGGGGGCTTCTACGGGGGGCACATCCATGCCTACCCCTGCCTGGGTTTTCATGAACTGTGCAACGAAGGGTTGATCGGCGCCTGCGAATGCGACGTCGAATCGACGGCCACCATGGTAGCGATCACCGAATTGACCCAGGGACGACCCGGGTACATCTCCGACCCGGTCATCGATACGGCGAAGGGACAGATCATCTATGCTCACTGTGTCGCCTCAAACAGGGCTTTCGGACCAAAAGGAGAGGCGAACAGTTACGAGATTCTGACACACTCCGAGGACCGGCAGGGAGCCTCGGTTCGGTCGATTCTCCCCCTCGGTTATATGACGACGACGGTGAAAATCAGCAGCAAGAAACCGGAGATCATTTTCCACCGCGGCAGAGCGGTGGCGAACGACCCGGACGACCGCGCCTGCCGCACAAAACTCTGCGTCGAACCGGCAGGCGACATGGAAAAGCTCTTTGCAGAATGGGACCAGTGGGGATGGCACCGGGTCACCTTCTATGGTGATCTAAAAGAACCGATTTACGCCCTGGCGGAGGCCCTGAAGCTGAAGGTGGTCGAGGAGGCGTAAGAATTAGAAGGATCTCAAGGACCCCAAGGACTTCAAGGACCTGAAGGACAAGGCGCGTCTTTGGGGCCTTGAGGTCCTTTCAAGCACTTCCGGTCGCACTACGAGCGTGTCACCGATTCAGCGCACAGGGGCGCGAGAACCGCCGGGAGGCGGCCGTGGCCCTCGGCCACCGGCGGCTGGATCAACGGCTGACCGCATTCCTCCAAGACGGCTCTACCGACAGGCGAAAGCAGCAAGGCGATCCAGTCTGCGGCGAGATCCGGGCTCGGCGCGTTTTTGGGGATGGTGACCGAATATGCGATCGGTTCACCCGTCAATTCCACGAGCCGGTCAGGCCGCCCTGCCGTTATACGGACGCGAGCTTTCCTGTAACGTTCGGTCAGGTCGAAACGCTTAAGGTTTATCTCATCGGGCAACTCGATATACCTCAGCCCGTGTTGAACCGTGACCGATTTATAGATGAACAGATAGTCGATGTCACCGGCTTGAAGCAGGCCCAGCAGGTCAGTTTCCTTCGGCCGAATGAACTCCCGTCCGTGTTTCTGTTCCAGCCGGGCGGCGAGCCCGGGCACGCGGTAATAGTCTTCGGCCAGCTGGAGCGTCATCAAAGTGCGATAGCCGCAAGGGTCGTGACTCGGGTCAGAACGGCCAAACGTACGGCTTTCGTCGAGCAGGATCTGAGGCCAGTTGTCGCTGTCGAGCCGATCCGCCGCCCTGGATTTGTCGGTGAAGGCGATAACCATCTCGTTGGTGGCAAAGAGGATGTTGAAGTCGGCAAAACCCGGATGCAAAAGCTCTCGCACCACCTGGTAGTCCGCCGAGCCAAACACATCGCACCTGCGACCCTGCTCTGAGACTTTGCGAGCCGATTCCCGGCTTCCAGCCGACTCGGCCTGGACCTTCACTTCCGGGTGCCGGTCTTCGAAGACCCGGGATATCCTTGAAAATGGGACAGAAAGACTGCCGGCGTGAAATATGACCACGTCTCGTCTCCCTTTCAGCATGGGCTGGACCGCCGGACGGTCCGCCAGTCGGGCCAAGAAAGTAGCCGCTCACACTTAGGAGATTACTAGACTGAATAATAGCAGGATTTGACGCGGCACCCCGACTGGCGAGCGAATGAGGTCCCCGCATGTTTCATGGCAGGTCCTTTCACCGGTTTCCCGTTCCGGGCCACTCCCTGTACAGAGAATCGGTGAAATCCATATAGCGCATCCAGTCGTAGAGGGTCAGGTTATGCTTGCCGCGTCGGATGTGGTAACCGACACGGCCGGCAATAACCGGGGAATCGAGTGCCGGCATCTGCTCGGGGACCGTCTGCAGTCCAAACAGCCGGTAGACCGGCCCGGCGTGATACAGGGAGAGGTATTCGCCTTTCGGGTCGGCCCAAGTGTCTTCCTCGGCACTGACGACGTAAACGCTTCTTGGGGCAATCAGGGCAAGGAGCATGTGCTGATCGAAGGGGATGTCGGCTTCCTTGTTGTTGTGCCTGGTGAAGTTTTTGCAGAACCAGTGCGGGAAGCCCCGGTTGATGGCCTCAATTGTTTCG
>Ga0105092_10001112_pt1 | contig 14336 bp, 15 predicted proteins | sample PPLLak2March2015_FD_87021 | JGI IMG/M metagenome (GOLD analysis project Ga0105092, IMG submission 87021) | Freshwater sediment microbial communities from Prairie Pothole Lake near Jamestown, North Dakota, USA - PPLs Lake P7 Core (1) Depth... | ecosystem: Environmental > Aquatic > Freshwater >... | reverse complement strand
GGTTTACATGGGCTCGCTTGCCTTTGCCACCAACACGGATTGGCTTGCCCAGAACCCGGGCGTCGAAGCTCCGACTTCCTGGGATGACCTGCTAAAACCAGAATTCACCGGTCAGGTCATGGTGGCCCATCCTTCCACCTCCGGCACGTCCTACACCGCCCTGGCTACCGTCCTCCAGATCAAGGGTGAGGAAGCCGGATGGGAGTACTTGAAGAAATATGCGGCTCAAATGAGCCAGTTCACCAAGAGCGGCGCTGCGCCGGCCAAGTTTGTTGGCCAGGGAGAAGCTGCCGTGGGCATTGTCTTCTCCCACGACATTGTCAACGAAATTGAAAACAACAAGCTGCCCCTCAAGCTCACCTTCCCTGAGGAAGGCACCGGTTATGAGATCGGCGGTATGGCCCTGGTCAAAGGCGCCAAGCATCCGCAAGCCGCCAAAACCTGGTTCGATTGGGCACTGACCCCGGAGGCGCAGGCTCTCGGGCCAACCTTTGCGGCCTACCAGGCGCCGACGGTGAAGGGGGTCACTTTATCGCATCCCGAGCTGATGCAGGTGAAGCTGATCGATTATGATTTCCAGTGGGCGGGACAAAACAAAACCGCCTTCGTGGATAAATTCATCAACGAAATTGCTACTGCAGAGAACTTGAAAGAGTAAGCATTAACGTGCCATTCTGGGCGGCTCCTAGGAGCCGCCCAGATCCTTCATGGAGGCCCATGCAGGTACCCCTTCCCATCCAACAGGCTGTTCAAAAACCCAAAAGATCCAATATATTAGATCGCTACCGAGAATTTTCGCTCATCAGCAGAGATCCATTGTTGATGATGAGCCTGATTTTTTCGGGGTTGTTTATCTTTGTTTTTGTGATTCTCCCCATCTTTACAACGGTTTCAGGAGCGTTTTTCTCGCCGGAGGGGGTTTGGGATCTGAAATACTTTACCCGCTATTTTGACGATTTTTATGGTCCCGGCCTGCGAAGAGCTTTCCTGGATACGATGGCGATGGGACTGCTGAGCTCGGTTTTCAGCTGTCTCGTAGGTTTCACCTTTGCATACGCCATCGTAAGGTGTGATATCCCCGGCAAGCGCATCATCCACTGGATGGCGTTGGTGCCGACCGTATCCCCTCCCTTTGCAATCGCCTTGAGCACGATTCTCCTGTTTGGCCGGAGCGGCCTGATCACCAAAAAGGTCTTGGGGATCACGTTTGTCCGAGGCATGAACGATATTTACGGTATGGATGGTTTGGTGTTTGTTCAGACCATCACCTTTTTCTCGGTAGCATACTTGATCCTCCGGGCAATGCTGGAACGATTAAATCCCTCCATGGAGGAAGCTGCCGCCAGCCTGGGGGCTGGTAGATTCCATATTTTTCGAACGGTAACCCTTCCGCTTCTCATCCCTGGCATCGCCAGCTCCTTTTTGCTCTTGTTCGTGGAATCATTGGCCGATCTTGGCAATCCCTTATTCATCGCAGGGAATGTCAATGTATTATCGTCTCAGATATTTTTGGCTGTCATCGGCGAATACGATTATCAAAAAGCCTCTGCCCTGTCCCTGGTTTTAATCATTCCCACCCTGGTCATCTACTTGATCCAGCGCTATTACGTCAACCGGCGGTCGTATATCTCTGTGACAGGGAAACCATCCGGAGCGCAAATCGTCGAGAGAGATCCGATCATCCGTTGGGGCGTCAATAGCCTCACCTACCTGGTCTGTGCCCTCATTATCCTGCTTTATGCCACCATCATTTACGGGTCGTTCAGCTTCACATGGGGTGTCAACTTCTCACCCACTTTGCGGCATTGGGATTTAACCCTTACCCGTGGGGTTGAAGCGATCCTGGATACGACCTTTTTGAGCTCGCTGGCAACGCCCTTTGCAGCCTTGTTGGGATTGGTGATTGCCTGGCTGGTGGTACGAAAACGGTTTAGCGGAAAAGAAGCGCTGGATTTCACCTCTAACCTCGGTGGTGCGGTCCCCGGAACCATTCTAGGCATTGGGTTTATACTGACTTTTAATAAGCCCTCCATGGCTTTGGCGGTCGCAATCTATGCCGTCCTGGCGATCTTCTTCGCCCAGGCAGTGGGAAAGCTGCCCTGGGAACGTGTGAGCCTGCTGGTTCTAGGGACAGCTGCAGGGATTGTTTTAACGACCCTGCCGCCACAAATGCTCTATTACGTCCTGGGCGGATTGTATCTCCTGATGGCCGGGGTGATCCTGGTCCATAAGCGAAATTTATCCCTGTCTATCGTTCCCGCGCTCATCGGGATTTACCTGATCAGCTACAACTGGGCCGATGCAATTGCGAGTCCCATCGCACAGTTCAGTCGTGGAATGCCGCGTGGTTTTTGGAGCAATGCGATCTTCCAATTTGCCGACTATATCAAAGTTATCCTCCAGCCACCTCCTGCTTTGACAGCGGTTGTCCTTGTCTTCCTGGGAGTTGTCCTCCTGCAGAGGGTAAAGGGGCGTGGGATTCGATTGGTCCTGGGGATCATCGGGCTTGCCATCCCGTGCGCGTATTCCTTTACCGGGACACCCTTTGCCCTGGTGGGCGGCGCATATATCATCATGGCGGCTTACATTGTCCGCAGTATTCCCGCCTCCGTCCGGGGAGGTGTGGCTTCCCTGCAGCAAATCGATCCCTCGATCGAAGAAGCCTCCAATATTTTAGGCGCAGACGCCCAGTATACTTTCCGTAAGGTTACCTTGCCGCTCATCTTGCCGGCTCTGCTGGCTGGCTTGATTTTCAGCTTTACCCGCCACATGACCAGCCTCTCGGCGATCATCTTTCTGGTAAGCGCCCGGTGGAGGATCGTAACGGCCTCGATCCTGAGTGAATGGGAACAGGGTGGGGTAAGTATTGCTGCCGCCTACTCCACCGTGATCATCCTGTTCGTATTAATCGCCATCGGGGTTTTGAGCTTTGTAACCAACCGGCTGCTGCGCGGCCGGGGTAGCGTGGATATCAGCCAGAACCTCTAAAACGCCCGCACCAGGAGCTATCGATGTATCTGACCCTGAAAAATCTGACCAAAGCCTTTCCATCACGGGGAGGGGTAAGCGAAGTCACGGCGGTGAACAATATCTCCCTGGAAATCCAGCGCGGCGAACTGGTAACCCTGCTGGGTCCTTCAGGCTGCGGGAAAACCACCACCTTGAGGATGATTGCCGGATTTGAATACCCTACCTCCGGGACGATTTCCCTGGATGGGTTGGAGATCAATGATCTTCCGCCCAACCAACGGAATATGTCGATGGTTTTTCAAAGCTACGCCATCTTTCCTCATTTGAACGTGTTCGAGAATATCGCCTATGGATTGAATGTCCGGAAACTTTCTCAGGCAGACATCAAACGGCGGGTCGAACGGGTCCTGGACCTTGTCCACCTTCCTGGGTATCAAAACCGGGCTCCAAACCAGCTTTCCGGAGGTCAGCAGCAGCGGATTGCCCTGGCCCGCGCTCTGGTGATGGAACCCAAAGTCTTGTTGATGGATGAACCGCTTTCCAATCTGGACGCAAAGCTGCGCGAGCAGATGCGTAAAGAAATCCGCCGGATTCAGCGCGAATTGGATATCACCAGCGTCTACGTAACCCACGACCAGATCGAAGCGATGACCCTTTCGGACCGCATTGTGGTCATGAACCAGGGCAATCTGGAGCAGATCGGAACACCCGTCGAAATTTACCGGTTCCCGAAAAGCCGTTTTGTAGCGGATTTTATCGGCCGGGTAAATTTCGTATCCGGGATGATCCAGGAGCAGAAGAATTCCCACCTCAAGGTGGACACGCTCGACAAAACCCTGCGATTATCCAATGTACGCGGCGATTTCCAACCCGGACAGCAGGTAACTCTGATCGTCCGGCCGGAGATGGTGGATATTCAAAAAAGCGGGGGGTTCTGCCATGGAATTATTCGCCGGGCAGTTTACCTGGGCGACGTCATCGAATACGAAGTGGAGGTTGCCGGTCAGCTGATCACCTCCACAGAGACGGATCCAAGCCGGATGGACCTCTATCCCGAAGGGACGGAAGTCACCGTCAATTTCGCGGAAGATTACATCCAGGTGCTGCCTGAATAAACGGATATGACGGACATCCTATCGTCGCTGGAACGGGTAGACTGCGTCATCCGAGGCGGTATCCCTGACCGGGTGCCGGTGGATCTGCACAATTTCTTAATGACCGCCGAAGCCTCCGGGCGGCCGTTTCCGGAGTTCTTGCAGGATGGCGAGGCCCTAGCCCAGGCGCAAATCCAGGCCTGGCGGGAGTATGGTCATGACCTGGTAATCCTGGAGAACGGCACCGTCGCCCTGGCGGAAGCCTGCGGGTGCGGCATCGAGTACGTGGAAGGCAGCGCCCCTGTCCTGGTTTCTCCGGTGCTGGACAATCTGGATGAGGTCGATACGCTGGTGGTGCCGGATCCCTACCAGTCTCATCTGCTTTCGGAGAACCTGAAGGCTACACGCATCGTTGCCCGTGAGATCGGCAGTCAGGCCTGTGTGATGGGCCGCGCAGACCAGGGGCCGTTTTCATTGGCTTCCATGCTTTTCGGCATGGAAAATTTCCTGATGGCTCTGATGGAGCCGGACAACCGGGATAAGATCCACCGCCTGCTGGGGTACTGCCTGCAGGTGGTGACCCGCTATGCCCTCGCCCAGCGCGAGCAGGGGGCTGCGATTACCTCCATTGGCGAGTCGATCTCCGGACCAGACGTCACATCGCCCCGCATCTACAAAGAATACGCCTGGGGGTATGTGAAGCGATTGGCCGACCGGCTGAAAACAGAAGGCATCCCTCTCTCCTACCATATTTGCGGAAATGCCACCCGCATTGCCGGGGACATGGCAGCTACCGGTGCGGCTGTCCTGGAGCTCGATTACAAATGCGACCTCCCCAGGATCAAGGAAGCTGTCCGGGGGAAAGCTGTCCTTCTGGGGGTGGTCGATCCAAGCGAGGTCCTGGCGCTGGGTACTACGAATTTGGTGGTTGAGATAGTCCGCGAGGAGCTCGAGATCCTGGCCCCCGGAGGCGGATTGATCCTGGGACCCGGCTGCGCCCTCCCACCGAAGACGCCGCCGGAAAATATCCATACCCTGGTCGAAACCGCTCGCCAGTATGGGCGCTATATGCCGGATGGCCGGCTAGTAAAGGGATAAGCTGAGCTTACTCCAATCCAGGGGAAGACAGGAATGTTGAGTATGGATCGGGTGGAAGGAGCGGGGAAAATTAATGTTCCTGCCCATCCCGATCAACTGCCCGAATATTCCACCCGATAGAAATCATGAGACCCGGCTTCTACCGAGGTGAGCATCTGGTTGAACCAGACCTGAAACTCTACCTGTTTGTAGACTTCCCGCCGTTGGGCTTCCCACACAGACAGGCTCTCCGTTTCGATCTCGATCACGGCTCGAAACATCGGCCCGCTGGCGTCGGTTAGAATGCGTGGATTCTTGCCCACGCCGCGGTCCACCAGCAGCCCACCGTACCGCTTCAACAGGGATACCGCGGTGTCAATCTGCCATTTGAAGGTGCGGTAGGTTTCCCGAACGACAATCATGCCCGGGCGGGTCCAGGGGATATAGTCACCCTCCACGGTAAAATAATCACGCTTCCCGCCTTCCACAAATAACTGGAACTGGCGGAACCAATCTTTTTGTCCCGCCTGTTGGTACGACTCATCCCGCGCGGCTTCAAATTCTCCGAGGCTCGGAAACACAAATTCATTGATCAGTGTGTACATAGGACCCGATACGTCGGTCAGCACGTTGAGATGGCACTCCGGATCGCTGAACGGAGCATACGGCTGACCACCCGTAAACAGCTCCACGGCCTGGTCGATCTTGCCAAACTTCACCTGCAGGGTATCGTGAATTTGGATCATCTCGTCATCTTCCTCTTATCTCCCGTTGATCTCGGTCGCTTGCGGATTATTTCTGTCTTCGTACCTGATGATCATTATATGGATTTAACGCGGCGAAGTGAAATAATTCCATGGGCTGAAGGATGCTTGCCTTGTCCATTTGCCCTTGAACCATCCACGATTTCCGCGTCCATCCGCGCTCGTCCGCGTCCCATAATAATTAATGCCAGGTGATTAGTCCAGTAACATGGAGAACAATTGTTGGAACAAAAAGGGCCTGAGAACCATTCATATTCATAGTGTGGATGTAAGCAGGAATTCCATCTTGCCAGGAGGGATACGATGGGTCTCCAGTTCTGGATAATGTTTAGCTGGGTGATCGCAGCAAGTGCGGGGGGATTTGCGACCAGTCTGCTGTTTGCAGGGGTGCTGCAGCTCTCGCGCAACCGCTTTCTAATCGCGTACGTGGTCTACGGGTGTATCTTGCTCTATACCTTCATCGCCCTGAACGATATCGATGTGGCGGCGATCGGGAGCAAAAACTGGGTCTGGGGAATTCTGGCCGGGGTCCTCGCCTGCCTCTTTGTGGTCCGCAACGTCAAATCACAACCCACTTCCCGCCAAACCAACGGCGCGAGATTGGCCGGTGATCTTGCCTGGGCAGGTCTGGTGTATGGGATGGTGGATGCCCTCTTTCTGAACGTCATGCCCGTGGTGGCGACCTGGGTAGGCACCGCCGAATTCGGTTGGACGGCCACTTTCCTGGGAAAGATTGGGGTTGGCATCATCGCACTCCTCGCCAGCCTCCTGGTCACCCTGGCCTACCACCTGGGCTACCCTGAATTCCGCAATAAGCGTATATTCCAGGCCCTGGTGGGCAACAGCGTTATGACCCTCGCCTTTTTGCTGAGCGGCAGCCCGTTGGGGAGCCTCATCAGCCATCCGGTGATGCACATCTCGGCGGTCTTGCAGGGTGCAGAAACCACGCTCCAACTCCCCCCACATTATCAAGCGGAATCCGCCTCCCAATCCTCTATCAATTAGCCCGTCCAGGCAGGTTTGGGTTTAATCCGATGGAGAACTCGTATCCCAAATCAGCCACGCAGAATCTGGGTCCTCCCTGACCAGGTAGAAATACTGGGTGAGCGTTCCCTCCGAATAGGGTACTTTGGTATTGTCATAATCCACGGTATATTCGGCGGACACAGCGATCAGGTTCTCTGAAATAAACTTGTCTGACCATCCATACGCTCGAGCAAGCTCGCTTCCGGAATACATCCTTCGGATCCGTTCGGTTTCCTCGTCGGATACGGCCACTTGCACAATGGACAGACTAAGAACGCCCAGATCGCCGGGTTTTTCAAAGCCGGGGGTAAAGGGTTGGCCCTCTTGTTGGGCAACCCAGAGTGTAGATATCCAGGCTTGATAATCGTTGTCCTTTTTTGCCGTTAGATGGCGCTCGACCAGGCTGGTGACATCCGGCTGTTGGCCTTGTTGGCTGCAGGCTGCCAGTCCACTGATGCAAGCAACAACCAACACCATGCCCAGAACAGCCATCCCACTGCGGCGTTTGGTTTGCGCGATCCAAATACTGGGAAATTGTGCTTTCATGATAGGGGTCTCCCCAAAAAGGTGAGGTAGGCAGGCTCGGGTACAGATGGCGCCGGAATGGCCGTCAAAGGTTTCATTTTCAATTCTGGTCCACCGTGATAACGATTTTTCCTTTGGCGCGGCCTTCCCCAACATACCGGAGCGCTTCAGGAACCTCGCTTAGCGGATAGCGCCGGTCGATAACCGGGACGATTTTGCCCACTTCACACAGCTCCGTCATAAAACCCAGATCCTCTCGATTGGGTTGAACCGCCAGGATGCGCATGTGCTTGCCTGCCATTCTTCTGATCCAGGGTCCCAGAAGCAAAGCCTGGAACAGGACGGCTGTCGAACCCCCCACGCAGAAATACCTCCCGTTGGGCTTGAGCGCTCGCCGGGTGGCGAAAACCGAACGATAGGCGGCAATATCCAGGATCAGATCGTACCGTTCTCCAGATTTGGTGAAGTCTTCCCGGGTGAAATCGACGACATGGTCTGCGCCGAGCGAACGCAGAAAGTCCATCTTTCCGGCATTGTCCACCCCCGTCACTTCAGCCCCGTACAGTTTGGCCAGCTGCACCGCGAATGTACCTGCGCTGCCGCCGGCGCCATTGATCAAGACGTTTTGCCCCGGCTGAACCTGCCCCATATCGCGAATCCCCTGTAAGGCGATCACGGCTCCTTGCGGGATAGCCGCGGCCTCCTCGAACGTCAACCGGGCTGGTTTGCGTACCAGGCGCTCTTCGGGAACGCAGGCGTATTCGGCAAAACCACCATGATACCCGGGGATTTCCCCAAATACGTCATCCCCCGGTTGAAATTCCCGGACGCTGCTGCCGGTCCTTTCAACCCGCCCGGCGATGTCCGATCCGAGGATCTTGTTCGATGGCCTTCGAAGCCCCCCGAGGCGGGCATACAACGGCTTCCCGATCAGACCCTCCCAGTCCGATCCATTGATCGATACTGCATGCACCTTGATCAGGACTTCATCTTCCTTAGGGGTGGGCTTTTCCACCTCTTCGAGTTGGAGAACCTCCGGGGGACCGTATTCTGTGTATACCATCGCTTTCATAAGGTTTCCTGAAACATTTTGTTAGGTGTTGTTGTTCTGTTGCACAGCGATGACCACATTTCCCTTTTTGTGCCCTTTTTCGACATACCGGTGCGCCTCGGCGACTTGTTCCAACGGATAGCGCCTATCGATGACCGCTTTGACCTTTCCCGCCTCAATCAATTCCTTGAGGAAAACCAGATCCTCAGGCATTATGCTCGGCGAAGATGTAACGGAAAGGTAGATCCCATTTTTCTGCAGCGATCCTTTACTGCGGGCAGCCGAAGTCTTGCCTACCGCATCAAAAATGACATCATAGGTCTGACCGCTTTTTGAATAATCCACTTGGGTGTAATCAATGACGTGATCCGCTCCCAGCGATTTCACCATTTCGATATTCGTGGTGCTGCATACCCCGGTGACTTCTGCCCCAAAGTACCTGCCAAGCTGGACCGCATAAGTGCCTACGCTTCCCGAAGCTCCGTATACCAGGACTTTTTGCCCGCTTTCGATCTTTCCTTTTCGAAGAAAACCCAGGGCTGTAAGTCCCCCGACCGGCACAGCGGCGGCTTCCCCATAGGTCATATTGGCGGGTTTGATGGCTACCAACCCACTGGTTGCCAACGGCCCTGCTTCCGGAATGCATCTGTACTCGGCATACGCGCCGTAACCAAAACCGGTAAATGCAAATACCGGGTCACCTTCCTTAAATCCTTGGACCGCTTTGCCCGCGGCTTCAACGTCCCCGGCGAGCTCGAGTCCTAAGATGGTCACTTTTTGGGGTCTTAGGAGCCCATTGTAAAGCCTTGCCGCAAATGGGTCAGCCTTTCGCAAGCGCCAGTCCCCCGCGGATACGGTGGTCGCATACACTTTTATCAGGATTTCATTGTCCTTGGGAGTGGGTTTTGCCACTTCCTGAAGCTGAAGAACATCCGGTGACCCGTATTTTGTGTACACAATGGCTTTCATTTTTGTACCCTTCCATTTTACATAATAGTAGTCATTTTAATTGAATTCATTTTTTATCTCCTTTGAACAAGGAATACCCCGACAGGCCAATGCCCACAACGTATAAAGCGCTCAGAATAATATTCACTTGCCAGCGTGCATTTCCGATGGGGGCGGAGGCGATAAAGGCCATCACTTCCACGAAGCCGATCACGAACAGCAGCACCCAGAAGGCCCATTTTTGGCCGGCGATCAGGCTTTTTCGGATGAGCATCCAAACCAGCACCGAGAGGACCACCGAGCACGAGTTGTACAGGATCGTCAAAGCATTGAGCGATGCAATGACCCTGGCATCCAGGCTGGCGATTTCAGCTTTTTCAAACACCATCACCAAAAGCGGGGAGTTTGCGTTGAAAAGGACTACACTGGCCAATATCAAGACGGCGAGGAGGAAATAGATGCCGCTCCAGATGGAGAGAATTATCGCACCTCTTTTTAACATTTTGCCTTCCCCTTGTGATGTGTTGTGTCCGCTTATTAAGGTCTATTCCACGAGCATTACCATGGTGCGGAGCGAGGAGAGGGAGGGCTGAAGACCATCTCTCTCCCCTATTGTGCAGATCTATGCCAAGCTCAACAGCTCGTTCGTTTCCGTTTTCCTAGACTTGGAAGCAATTACAGACGGATTGAATCCTTTAACGATCAGCCATACCGCCAGAACCATTTCCTGCACGGCGATTGGAGCCGCCAGGGGAATGTAGCTGGTAATACGGTTACCGCTGAACAAGGCCAACACGCAAGCCGCCATCATCAGGATAATCGCGACGATACCAAAGCCCGACAGCCATCGGGGAATGAGCCGTGATTGGAAGAAAAGGTAGTAGTACATAAATGCACCCAGGCAGAAGGCGAATACCGCCACCAACGCGGCGTTGTCGCGTACGCTCACCAACAAATTGCCGATAGCCTGAAGCGACGTACGATCGGCAGTTCCCGCTGTTGTGAACTGCTGGCCGAGTGTCAGCAGGGACAGCAGGCTCACGAGGCCGACCATGTAAAAGGCCGTCTCAATAGTCCTGAAGACGACGGATCCAAGGGCCAGACCCGCATTCCACTGCTTCAAGACCGGATACATCACGACGGCTATGCCAGCACATGCGAAGTACCCGATGAGTATGAGCAGCGCTCCTGCGGCCACCTGGTTCGTATGTGCAGAGAACCGAGTGAGGTAGTCCTCACCAGTGAGGACAGGTACGAGTGACGAGGCCAGGATGGGTAGGACAGTCGCAATGATGAAAATCACGCCTGTAATCACGGCAATCTTTCGATTTGAATTCATTTCTTTCTCCTTTTTTGAACGATGTGAATGAGTTTCATCTGGCGGCTTGACATCGGGCGTATCCGCCTGGCCGGGTTCAACAGGACTGACCGAGACCAACGGCATGCCCAAATCACGCACTCTTTTGAGCAAGCCATGCAGCGCGGCCTGATCGACCACCGGGCCGGTTAAAAGCGTATCGCCGTCCTCTTCCAGCGTGATGGTCAGGCCGCCAAACCAGTCTTTCCATTGAGAACCCAGATGGATCGACACCGACAACCCGCCGCTCAAGCTCTAGCCTCCGTTTTAACAGCGAGCGCCGAGGGCGTCTGGCAGCCTACAATCGCTGGTGCCTTGTGTACGAGTTCGTCATTCTCAAGAGCTGCCACCATAAAGAGGGCATAGTCCACGCGGCGGGTCATGTTGCTCGCGAGGATGGGGTCGCCTACATGGCGGCTCCAAACAGGCAATCCCTGACTCTCACCCTCTTCGAGGTCGCTTCCCCTCACGACCGTCCACCGGGTGTTGCTGGCGAACACCCGCCGGCAAGCTTCCACCTGGTCATCGATATCCACGATGCGGGTGAGCCGTCCGAGCCAGCGAGCGAGTTTCTCCTCTCTTTTCAGGGACGGCGTGTACACATCCTTGCCGTCACGCGTGATGTGCCAGCCACAGGAAAAAACGAGGCGCGCCCCCGGTTGCGCGTGATCGAGTACGGCCTGGGCGGTTCCCGACGCGTAATGGTGAGCGCCCCAAGGCACCAGCACGGTGAGCGCTCCGTCACATCCCGCGACCGCCTTTTTGATGACCTGGGGGTCGTTCGTCGCTCCGGGAACAACAGTGATGCGCCCCTTGAACGCCTCGAGTTTACCCACGCTGCGCTCCCGGCAGACTCCGACCACCTCATGGCCCCGATCCAGAGCGTGCTGTACCATGTACTTACCGAGCTTTCCAGATGCCCCAATGATGCAGATTTTCATCTTTTTCTCCTTTTTGATTTGCCCTATTGCGCGAACTCGTCCGGTTCTTACGCTGTCTTGCCCGGATTGCTGCGCAGCAGCACAATCCCCAGCCAGACGAACCAGATGATTTGGCTCAAGCCAAAAACTCCGGTCAGCAGGTCGGTCAACCCTGGGATAATGGAGATGATACCCACCGCGCCGACCACCAAGCCGAGGATATTCAGTCCCTTGGGAAGCCCGCCAGCCCGCAGCGCAGCCAGGCTGACCAGCAGCGCCCAAAAGCCGCCCAGGATTTCGCCATTGGCGTTACCCAGCCCGTTTGCCACGGATTCAATTCCCTGCCAGCTCAACGCAGCCTGGGCCGGGTCTTGGGCATAAAGCGCGACGACAGGGGCGATTCCAGCATTCGCAACCATGCCGCTGGCAATCAGCGAGCCAGCCCAGATGATCCCGATCACGGTTGCCACCTGCATGATCGCCGGTGCGCCGGACTTTAACCGGTCGTACAACGCCAGCGACAGGACAATCAGAAAAACGCCAAAGAACACGTACATGAGCAGGTTGGTTGAAAAGATGACCATCTGTTTATCGACGAGCAGGGCTACCTTTTGGGCCGGGTCAGTGATGCTGAGGTAGTCCAGAACGGCGAGAAAGAGAACCATTCCAATCAGGTGAGAGACTGCCATGTACAAAGCGGCAAAACCGCCAAATTTTTGTAAGGTTTTCATGTTTTCTCCTTTTTGAACGATATTGTGTTTTGTTTCATTGGTATTTTGCCAAATCTAATGTTTTGAAAAGCTAACAAAGTGGCTTAGTGTTGATGAAATAGAATATATAGAGAGACCGATTGAGATTAGGATAAATGACCATATTGCAAAGGGTCCGACAATCTGTTGTATTGCGTAGAAATCATTTCTATTACCATAAAGAAAAGCAATAGGTTCAAATACAAAGTCCAATGCAGGCCTGAGGCACAGAAGCATGAAAGCCAAGCCAATAAAAAAAGGATTTCTAGAAAAACCTCGCCTAAAGACAAATATCGCTACAACAAAACAGACAATATCCAGCATGTATGGGAAGGCTGTTATCGTTAATTGTCGCCAACTTTGCGTAATTCCACTTGTTGTGATCCATGCGCCACCGAATTCGCCCAACCAGAATCTTGGAATGAGTTTGTAATCTATAACTTTGCCTCCAACCAAATAAGTGCCAGCGACATGACTCAACTCATGTAAGGGCGCATAAGTAAAATACCAAAGGACGGGGATGATCACGAGAGGTGGAATAATCCTGCGCAATGGCCAATTTCCCTTGAGGTATAAGACAAGCAAAGGCATGACGACGACAAGTAAGATTTCACACGTGTTTAGCAGATAGTTTTGCATAGTTAGTCTCCTAAGAATAGCGAATTGTTTGCCTATTTGCGGCCCAACATCAGTTGGGGAATGGATGCGCCGGCGCTGGCCGATGTCCTTGCCACTTCATCTGCCGGGCCGGGGATGAACAATGAAGGGATGTCCGCCTTCAGCATGTTGATCATGACCACGATCCACAGGGTGGAGAGCAGGATTTTCGTGTCGATTTTTTTGCAGGGGTGGTGCTTGTATTCATTCTTTCTCCTTGTCCTAAAAATATAGGGGAGTTTCTTTGGATTGAACTCGATTGACCGAAATTAGGGGCATTCCCAGGTCACGTATCTTTTTGAGCAAGCCGTGCAGGGCGGCTTGATCAGCCACCGGACCGCTCAGGAGTGTGTTGCCGTTCTCGTCCAGCGTGATGGTCATGCCCTCAAACCAGTTGGCCCACCGGTCATCTAGTTGTCCTTTGAGGCGGATTTCGTAGCACGGTTGCTGGTTATGTTCTTCGTCGAATGTTTGTTTGTCACTCATCCTGCGTCTCGCTTTTTTCCTTTCGTTGTTGACCTGCCCAAAGAATACCGCCCGATGTGGTGATGCGTCATCACCACATGATGTGATTGATGTGGTGATTGCTGGTGAAAAACAAAAAACCCCGGCAGATCGTTAGAGCATACCTGTCGGGGTCGGGGGTGGGGCTTGTGGGCCAGTTAGAACAAATTGAGTTGCTCGGCGCGGCGAACGGCCGCCCGGCGGTTTTTGACCCCCAGCTTGTTGAAAATGTTTTTGGTGTGGGTGCGCAAGGTGTTGAGCGACACGATCAGTTGTTGGGCAATTTCTGGGCCGCTTAATTCGCTGCGGAGCAGCCTGAGCACTTCCAGCTCGCGTTCGCTCAACGCCTCGATAAGAGGCGCCGACTCTACAAGAGGCGCTGGCTCTATCATACCTGATTTTGGCACAGCCAGCGGTTGTGTAAAGGCGGCCAGGAGTTTGGCCGCATACCCGCTCAGCGGATGGTCTCGATTGCGCGACCGTTTTTCAATCAACAATGCCAGCAGCGACCGCATCGCTTCGCCTTCATCCACAAAGCTGCGCACATAGCCTTCCGGCTCGGCCAGGACCAGGGCGCGTTCCAGCGCTGCGAGGGCGTGGGGGAGGGGACCCTGCGCCTGGGAGGCGTGCGCCTCGAAGGCGAGCGTCTGGGAGGCGAGCGCCTGGAAGGCGAGGGCTTGAAGCAGCAGGATTT
>Ga0105092_10001111_pt1 | contig 14350 bp, 14 predicted proteins | sample PPLLak2March2015_FD_87021 | JGI IMG/M metagenome (GOLD analysis project Ga0105092, IMG submission 87021) | Freshwater sediment microbial communities from Prairie Pothole Lake near Jamestown, North Dakota, USA - PPLs Lake P7 Core (1) Depth... | ecosystem: Environmental > Aquatic > Freshwater >... | reverse complement strand
TACAGACCGCCCATCGAAGCGTAATGGCGCGATGGGTGGTCCGCTTACTCCGCTCCAGGCTGCTCCGCCACAAAGCGCTCCGCAGCCCGTGTGGCGAGCCACCCGCTGCGTGCGCGGCTCATTCTCGCTGCGTGCGTGGCTCTGTAACGACCTGGCTCACTGCGGCAGTGCGCCCGTGGCCAGGCGAACGAGGTACACGCCCACGAGCAAAAAAAGCTGCACGAACAACCAGCGGTTGACCAGGCGGTTGGACGGGGCAGGGATGAGCCGGGCGAGAATCAGGCCCCACCCGATCCAGATCAGGATCGCTTCAAGAAGGAAGACAGGTCCGAGAGGATGATAGACGACGGCGGCGGTGAAATCGAAATCGGCCAAGGCGCCGAACGAGCGGGTCAAGCCGCAGCCCGGGCAGGAGAAGTGCAAAAATCTGCGGCTGAAGCACAGAGAATCACTGGCTTCGTTAGAGAACTCGAGAAAATGAAAAAGAAAAAGGCCGAGGAGGGCGGCCAGTCCACTGGCCGCCCACTTCACCCAGTCTCTGTTTAGAACGAGGAGCCCCGGTTGAAGATGCCTCCAACCATGGCCAGGCCGCCCCACAAAACGATCCATAGAATGCTCAGAGCGAAAAGAATCGTGCCGATGATCCCCAGGATCATGCCTGCCTTGGCCGACGCCTCTCCCGTAATGGGAGCGGCACCTGCCCGGATGGCCTGCAACTCCTTATTCCCCATGTACCAGGCGACCGGACCGAGAATCTGGCAGCAGACGACGCTGACGATTCCGAGGATCAGTGCAGTTGTCGCATTTGATTTCGACTGCGGAGGTAACGGTGGTGGCGGAGGTGTCGGTCCGCCGTAATTTGGCATACCCATAAAGAAGCTTCCCCCAAAAGAAACATTTTAACCGTCCCACCCGTAGGTGAGAGCAACACTCGGGACCGCAGCGTCCCGACGAAGCACCTAACTAAAACTGAGGCGCAAAAACTCAGCAATGAGCGAGTCGGTCATCATCTCGTGAACCAGGTCGGGCGAAGGGACCGGTGCCGGAGCCGCCATTTTGGCCTGTTGCCGGTGCCGTCCCTGGCGGATCTCATGTTCCAGAACCTCAAGGCTCCATCCTGATTCCACGGCCGTTTGGGCATACCAAAGACGTTCAGCCGGATCCTGGACGAGTTCTATGAGGAGCAGGTTGTGACGCCACGGGAGATCGGTCAGAATTTCGGGAAGGTTGACGCCGTCCATCTCGTGACCCTCGACCGTCTGGTCGTAATCCCGGGTATAGGCGAGAAAGAACCGCCGCATCCGTTGAACGTTCTCTGACGAAAAGGCCTTCGTTCCCGGGTGCCGGACCTGCAAATCTCGGGAGATCGACTCCACCAGTCCGCCTTCCCAGCTCTCAAACTCTTCCCGCTGGACGATGCTCCGCCCGATGTCCCAATACAGCTTGATCACCGCGCGGTTCACAGCTCGGATGAGGCTCGATTGCGCGCCTCCAACCGCAGCCTCCAATTCGCCCAGTAACTCGGAATAACTTCGCGGGTCGTTCGAGTTCATAAGCTCTCGGTGTCCGCGCTATTTTACCCGGATAACACCGACACGCAGAGAAAAAAGCATTATCTTGTCAGGTTGGAGCACCTCTGCAAGAATGTGAATCACGAGGAGGGCTCACATGGTCGTTGACAAAGAGGCGCAAAGGCGCGCCGATCAATGGTTCCACCAGAATGAGAAAAAGCTGCTCGAGGAAATCAAGCGAAAAAGAGAAGCGAAAATCCGTGAAGAAATGGCCAGGGAAGAGGAGCGCCAACGCGAGGAGCTCAAGAAGCTTCACTGGATGAAATGCCCGCGCTGCGGCCACGATTTGATCGAAAAGGACCTTCATCGGATAAAAGTTGATGTCTGCACTCTCTGCGAAGGTATTTTCTTCGAGAGAGGCGAGGTCGAGGAATTGCTCCAGAAACGAGCCGAAGAGCGGAAAGGTATTTTCAGAACTCTGCTCGGCTTGGAGTAATCCCGCTAAAATCCGCGGACTTTCGCGCCGCCTTTCGCGGGATTCCGCGGGTAGGAGGACGACATGACTGGGAGGGGCATTACTCGTCGTACCTTTCTTGAAAAGGGTGCTTCCGCCGGACTGGTAGGCACGGTGGCGGTCGGATCCGCAAGGAGTCCGATCCTTGGCGCGAATGACCGCCTGGGGATTGGCGTGATCGGCGCCGGCTCCCGGGCGGATGCTCACCTGAAGGTCATCGCTTACCTCAAGAACAAGGGAGCGAATCTCGAAATCACGGCGGTGAGCGATGTCTACCGCCCGCGGATGGAAAAGGCGTCAGCGGGTCTGAATGCCCGGCAGTACTCCGATTACAGGCAGCTCCTTGCCGATTCCAACGTGGATGTTGTGTGCATCGCTACGCCGGATCACCATCACGGCTACCAGGCGATTGACGCGATCAAGGCCGGGAAGGACGTTTACTGCGAAAAGCCCGTCACCCACTGGCGGCAGTTCGAGCTGATCAGGCAGCTCGCGAGCGTCGTCAAGAAATCCGACAGGGTCTTCCAACTGGGGACGCAGGGAATGTCCGACGGCGCCTGGACGCAGATGAAGCAGATGGTCAAGCAGGGCATGATCGGAAAACCGATTCACGTCGAATGCGGATACTTCCGGGTCGGTGACTGGGGTGAACGCGGCATGCCGATCGATGACCCGAATGCCACGCCGGGCAAGGATTTGAACTGGGAGGCGTTCCTGGGCGATTCGCCCAAGAAGCCTTTTGACGTCAGCCGGTTCTTCCGCTGGAGGATGTATGAGGACTATGCCGGCGGCCCCGTGACCGATCTTTATCCGCATTCTCTCACCCCGGTGATCAGCATCCTGGATCTCGGGATGCCGTCGACGGTCGTGGCGACGGGCGGCAAGTTCCGGTATGACGAGCGCGAAGTGCCTGACACCTTCAACCTCCTGATCGACTACGCTGAGGGTTTAACGATCGCCGTCCTCGGCACGCAGGGAAACACGTACTGCAATCCTCTTAACAAAGGCCGGGGTGCCGAAAGCCGGGTTCCGGTCATCCGGGGTTGGGAAGGAACGATCACGGTTTCCGGGAAGGAAATCGTCCTTACGCCGGTGGACGAGGCGGGTAAGGAACGGCGTTTCCCAATCGAACACGACCAGGATCTGACCGACCACTGGCAGAACTTTCTGGATTGTTGCCGTTCGCGCCAGAAGGAGACGTACTCAGGAGTCGAGCTCGCCTATCGAACCCAGACGCCCCTGATCATGGGCATGTGGGCCTTCAAGAACGGGAAAGTGGCTCACTTCGATCCGCAAAAAGAGCGGATTGTGATGTGAGAGCGCGCTGGACCGAAAGTAGTTGCGTCAGGCCCTATCGTGGCCAGACTCTGGAGAGTCCGGCCACGATAGGGCCGGACGCAACCACAGCTGTTCTACCCTTTGCTGCGTGTGTGGGTCGGTAACGGCTTCTTCTCCAGCCTCACCCTCCTCAACCCCACCTTTTCCATCGCCCGGGGGATCTCGGGGTTGGCCATGAACCAGCGCCACACACGACCCGACCGCAGGTTCTCGGCGCTCAGCAGAGTGATTCCGACGTCAATCCCCACAACGTCCGGACCCACCCAGTCGAGGATCGGGTTAAAGGCATCCACGAAACCGTAGCGGCCATAGATCCTGTGGCCGAACTGTTCCCTCAGACGATGCAAGACCGGCATGCAGAGCTCGGGCGTGAACATCAGCGAGCCGGCTGCGGCGCAAGGGACGACAGTCCCGTCAATCGGGCCTTGGGCGGGAGGTCCGCCCCATGCCACGTAGCCTTTTCGGCTGTCGGATGCCGTTATTCCCCAGAGGTCCTCCGAGTAACTGGGGAAGCGCGATTTCAGATCCAGGCAAAACTGCCGGTGGGCTCGCGTGGCAGTTACCGAGTTCGCGAAATAATCGATTCTCGCCCCCTGGTTTTCGCGACGACCGCGATAGTCGATCCAGGCTTGTGAGTATTGGTGCGTGAACAGAGGAGCGTTTCCGATGAAATCGAATCCAGGATACGGATTCCAATCCCGCACCCAGGCGTACCATGACCGGGCCGTGATAGGGTGAGTCGGCGAGCCAATGGCCAGCAGATACAGGATCGTGTGCTCGCTGTAATTGTCCCAGCGGTTGCGAATAACGCCGTCTTCAGGCTTCCAGCCGTGTGACAGCAAAGTCGGATGCCCGTGGAGCATCCAACGAAAATCAACCCGGTCGTAGATCCTGGTTGCCAATTCTACGATTTCCGCGTCCCCGCTGTAATACTGCCGTGCGGTCAGGATGCCGCCGAGCAGAAGGGCCGTGTCGATGGAAGAAATCTCGCTTCTCCATAGCCGTTCGCCCGTCTCGATGTCCATCCAGTGATAGAACCACCCGTTCTTGTGGAAGGCGCGTTCGGCGAAAAACCGCAAGGTGCTGACGACTCGCCGGCGTGCCTCCTCGGACGGCACCCAGCCCCGTTCCGCGGCGATGCAAGTTGCGGTCAGTCCAAATCCCGTGGCCGCGATACTCCCCATCCGACGGTGGTGCTCGTCGTGCGGCGACCCGTCCGTGCGGGTGCGGTCGAGCGTCAACCCGGTGTCGGCGTCGGATTGTTCCCAGAAGTAGAGAAACGATCTTTGTGAGAGGTCCTCGAGGAGCCGGTCGTCCTCGGCAGTCAGGCGGTAGGAGCCGGTTGCAGGGGCAGGTGCTTGGACCGAGCGGACGGCGGGCACGCACGAGAGCAGCAACAGGAGCAATGAAGGGTGAAGGCGTTTCATTTCGTCCGTGTCATTCCCGCGCCGTTCCTGCATGCCCCGGGGAAGATACCAGCGGGGTCTGTCAGTCGCAACGCGAGTCTTGGTGGTTCGAATCTATCAAAAAACATTCTCGCAGTTCACCGGACGGCTGGACGGCTCCGCGTTGTTGAAAAAGCCTACAGAGTGGTCATGATGACAACAAAAGCAAATAACGCTGGCCGAGTGCCATAAGCGTCATCCTCTAGCCAGGCTCGGTGAGATCTTCAACACCCGCCAAAACTGCTCCTTGACCTTTTCATCAAATCTCTGCCTCTTTTTAGCTATCCCATTAAGTTGCAAAGAAATACGACTCCTGCTAACGTTCACTCGTCGAGGAGAAACGCTCTATGTGGAAGGTCGTGAATTCCGGTTCCGCGTCCGCTGAAGAGGCCCTCAAGCAGTACCTGCCACCCTGCCAGATGAAATGCCCCATCAACGAAGACATCCAACGGACCAATGTCCTGATATCCATGCTGCCGTTGGACCCTGAGGAGGCGCTTCAGGGAATCATCCAAATCGGCGATTACCTGTATGACAGAAACCCGCTGTTCCCGGTCTGCGGATTTGTCTGCGGACTCTGCGAGCTGGAGTGTAACTACCAGGAAAAGGGCGGCGCGATCAGGAGGCGTCTGCTCAAACGCTTCATATCCGATCACTACATAGACCAGATCCGCAACAAGGAAGAACTGAACGTCGAAAAGAACAAAGAAAACGTCGCTGTTGTCGGAGGCGGGCCTGCCGGGTTGCTGGCGGCCTATGACCTGAGCCGGCGGGGCTACAGGGTGACCATCTTCGAGGCTTCGGACCGGCTGGGCGGCGCCCTCTGGCTGATTCCTCATTATCGTCTGCCGGAAGACGTTCTGACTTCGGCAGTCAACAACCTGATCAGGATTTGTGAAGCTGACGTCAAGTTGAACGCCCGGATCGGTGACGGGAAGCTGAGTCTCGACAAGCTCAAGAAAGACGGCTTTAAGGCGGTCTTTATCGCCAAAGGAACTCCCTTACCCCGCATCCTGACCTACGGGAGAGAGAAGGTGGAGGGCCAGGAACTGTCCGGCGTCATGTACGGGCAGACTTTCCTGTACGAAGTGAGCCACGGAAACATCCACGCCGGCTATTTTAAAGGCAAGAAGGTCGTCGTGATCGGTGGAGGCAACGTCGCTTTCGACGTGGCGCGAACCGCCTGCCGCCTTGGTGCCGAAACCAGTGTCGTCTGTCTCGAATGCTCCGACAAATCGAGCCGGGACGGGATCCCGGCGGACGAAGACGAGATCAAGGGAGCTTGGGAAGAAGGGATTCGCATTGTCTATTCCCGCGGCGTTCGGAAGATCATCGGACAAGGGGGCAAGTTCCAGAAGATCGAATGCCCCCTGTGTTCCAGCGTCTTTGATGAGAACGGCTTCAATCCGCAGTTTGATCCCACGGACGTGATCTCGGTCGAAGGTGACGTGCTGATGATCACGGTCGGGCAGGGGCCCGATCGCTCGTTTCTTCAGCAGGAGGGTCTGCTGAACGAGAAGGGAGGACTGGCCGTCGATCCCTTGACCCTTCAAAGCCGGAACAAGGACTGGGTTTTTATCGGGGGCGACATGCGGCGCATCGGCTTCATGGTAGAGGCGATGCATGAAGGCATGGTAGCCGCCGAGTCGATCGAGCGTTACCTGCGCGGGCTGGACATGAAAGCCGGCCGCAAGCGCCAGTTCGAAGCTCAGGACATCCCCTACCGCCGGGTTTACAAGCACGAACCGGAAGTCGTGTGGATACCTCCGGAAAAAAGGCTTCACTTCCAGCTGTTCGAGCGCGGCTTCTCGCTCAAGGAAGCGATCGAGGAAGCGAAACGCTGTGCCCGCTGCGGTCCTTGTGTCTCCTGCAAAGCCTGCCTTGCGGTCGAAATCCAGGACTCTCTGCCGACCGTCGAGGTGAACGAGGATGTCTGCAGTGGTTGCGGCATCTGTGCCTCGATTTGCTACTACGGGGCCGCAGAGTCGCGTTACAAGGAGGGCAGCATGATTTCCTCGACCGACGTGTTCCGCTGCAAAGCGTGCGGCATGTGCGTGGTTGCCTGCCCCTCTCAGGCGCGCAAAATGACCGGCGACACGATGGAGCAGAAGATCAAGGCCGTCTACTCCGAGTTGACAGCCTGAAAGGAGCTGTGCCGTGCAAGCGTATGAGCCGAAGATAATCTGTTTCTCCTGTTGTTTCGGTTGGGGTTATCTCACTGGAAGGGACGTCCTGAGCGTAAAGATCAAGCACTGGATCCCGGTCATCTGCAGCGGCAAGCTGGACAGCACACATATCATGAAAGCCTTTCGGGAAGGCGCTGACGGCGTCCTGATCCTGGGTTGTCCGGACGGCGATTGCCATTTCCAGGATGGTAACTACCAGACCCGAAAAAAAGTCCACCTGCTCCATAAGGTTCTCGTCAGTTACGGGATCGACCCTCGTCGCCTGCGCATGGAGCTCGGGACTGATCCCGAGGGGGACACGATTCCGAAACTCATTCAAAGCATGAGCAGGGAGCTGAGACAGATGGGCCCGGTTAAAATGACCGACCATGCGGTCGAGGCCCGGCCGTAGCGAGAGAAAAACAATGACCAAGAAACCCAAGGTTGCCATTTACTGGCTGGGGGCGTGTGGGGGCTGTGACGAGGCGATTGTGGACCTTAACGAGCTCCTTCTCGATGTGGCGTCCGCGATCGAGATCGTTCTCTGGCCGCTGGCCATGGATGGGAAATACGATTCAATCAAGCGCCTCCCCGACGGCGCCATTGCCCTGAGCATCATTCACGGCAATGTCCGGAATTCGGAACACGAGGAGATGGCCCGTCTACTGAGGGCGAAATCACAGATCGTTCTAGGGTTTGGCTCGTGTGCGTGTTTTGGCGGCGCGACGGGTCTGGCAAATTTCTGCGGCCGGGACAGCATCATGCAGTGGGTCTACCGGGATTCACCGACGGTCGAGAATCCGAAAGGTGAGACCCCCAAGCCCGTGTCGACAGTGGATGGCAACACCCTGACACTGCCGGAGATCCTGGACCACGTCTACGCGCTCAACCAGGTCATTCCGGTCGATTATTACCTGCCCGGCTGCCCGCCTCCGCCGGACTTGATCTCTCACGCTATCACCGCTGTTCTCGAGGGGAAGCTGCCTCCGAGGGGCGCGGCCCTCGCTCCCCAAAAGGCCCTGTGCGAGAGCTGCCCGCGGAACGAAACCAAACCGCCGAGGATTGATATCAAGGAGATTAAGCGTCCGCACGAGGTTGAAGTCGACTCGCACGTTTGCTTCCTGGTAGAGGGGGTCATTTGCATGGGTCCGGCGACCCGGGGCGGATGCGGCGAAACCTGCCTGAGAATCAATACGCCTTGCCGAGGTTGCTTCGGCCCCGTTGAAGGCGTCGAGGATGCGGGTGCCAAGTTCCTTTCGGCCTTTGCTTCTCTGGTTCGGGCCACGACCGACGAGCAGGTTCAGTCGATCATGGAGAAGTTTTACGATCCGGTCGGCTATCTTTACCGTTTCACTCAACCCTCGTCTACGCTCGGAAAACGGAACAAGGTCAGGGAGACCGTATGACAAAGAGGATCACGATCAACCCCATAACCAGGCTGGAAGGCCACGGCAAAATCGAGATCTTTCTCGACGATGCCGGGACCGTTTCCGACGCAATTTGGCAGGTGGAAGAACTGCGTGGCTTTGAGAAGTTCTGTATCGGGCGGCCTGCCGAGGAGATGCCCCGAATTGTTCCGAATATCTGCGGGGTTTGTCCGTCGGCACATCACATGGCTTCCGTTAAGGCGCTGGACCGGGTTTTCGGGGTCGAGCCGACGGCTACGGCAAAGCTGATCCGGCAATTGGAGTACAACGCTTTCTATATCGAAGACCACTATGTCCACTTCTTCTTCCTCGCTGCCCCGGACTTCATTCTCGGGCCGGATGCGGATCCGAGCGAGCGTAATATCATCGGGGTTATTGCGAAGGTCGGCAAGGAGATCGGCCTGAAAGTCATCGAGGTGCGCAAGCGCAACCGTGACATTATTCGGCATATCTTCAGCAAGGCGCCGCATCCCGAGGGAGGGTTGCCCGGCGGGGTGCCCCGGGGCATCTCGGAAGAGGACCGCAAGTGGATCATTGAGACAGCGGACTTCTCGGTCGAATTCGCCAAGCTTGCTCTTCAGCTCTTCCGCGACCTCGTCCTGAAGCAGCCGGAGTATCTGGACCTCATTCTGAGTGATGCCTACACCCTGAAGACCTATTACATGGCTTTGGTCGACCCGGAAGGCAAGGTCAGTTACTACGATGGCAATGTCCGGGTCATCGATCCGCAGGGACGTCTTTTTGCGACATTCAGTCCGGACGACTACATCGATCACATTGGAGAGTGGGTCGAGCCGTGGACGTACATTCGGTTCAGCTATCTACGGCAGCTTGGGTGGCGGGGACTGCAGGACGGCGATGACACGTCCCTGTTTCGGGTCGCTCCCCTGGCGAGGCTGAATGTCGCCGACGGAATGAAGACGCCTGAGGCCCAAAAAGAGTACGAGCTGATGTACGAGACGCTTGGTGGAAAGCCGTCTCATCACACCCTGGCCACCCACTGGGCTCGTCTGATCTGCGCGTTGCAGGCGGCCGAACACAATGCGATCATCGCCCGCGACCCGCTGCTTACCAGCAAGGACATCCGCAACATGCAGTTCCGTCTCACGGGAAAGGGCGTGGGTTGCGTCGAGGCGCCTCGCGGAACGTTGTTTCACCACTATGAGACCGACGACCAGGGGCTGATTACCAAGGTTAACTTGATCGTTGCGACGCAGAACAATGCCGGTCCGATCAGTGTGTCTATCAAGAAGGCAGCTCGGGAGTTTGTAAAGGGTGAAGAGGTTCGGGAAGGATTGTTGAACCGCGTCGAGATGGCCTTTCGCGCGTACGACCCTTGCCTCTCCTGCGCGACCCACGCCGCCCCCGGCAGCATGCCTCTGACCCTGAACATCCGTCGAAAGAACGGTGAGCTGATCCGGACGGTAAGACGGTAGGCATTGTGGACTAACACGGACTAACACGGACAAAGCGCTGGTCCGTGGTAGTCCGTGCTGGTCCGTGTTAGTCCGTGTTAATCCCGATATACCCACGCCGCCATCAGCGCCGCCAGCACCGATCCCAACCACAACTCGAGCATCCACCAGAGCGGAAACATCCGTGAGATCGGGAACCAGGTGGCAAGGGCGAAGTTCATCGGAAAACCGGCCAGGAAGCCAACCAGTAGTCCGAGCGCCAGGGCCGTGTAAATCCCCGGCCCGTAGCACGCTCGCAGTCCGGCATAAAGCCAAGAGATAACGTACGCCAGGAGGAAGAGCATCAGGATCCACATGCCCGCGAAGAATTGATACCGGGGCTGTGGGAGGAAGATACCCGACGTCTGCAAGTCCGCGTAGCGACCGCCTATGCCGAAAAGGTTAACCACCGAGCTCCAGACGAACCAAACCACACCACCCGCGAGAGCACTGAGGAAAACGCGTGCGAGGTTGACGCTACGCATAGCCTCTCCTCCTTATAGGGTCGAACTGAACAGCTAATGCTTCAATGAGCAAGTCACGATGGTGCCCTCTCCTGGCCGCGACAGGATCTCCAACGACGCGCCGATCACCTTGGCTCGGTACTCCATTATGCGGAGCCCCATGCCTTTGTTGTTCGCCGGTTCGGCTTGGTCAAGTCCGATGCCGTTGTCCTGTACGGTGACGAGTTTGGCGCGATCATCGCATATAAAGGAAATTGATATTCGTGACGCTCGGCTGTGTCGGGCGGCGTTGTTCACCGCCTCAAGAGCGATGTGGTACAAGTGGGTGGCCGTCGTTTCATCCACACTCGGGCAATTGCCCCTCGTTTCAAAGGTGCACGGGACCCCGAAGAATTCCCGGGTGTTGGAGGCGAGCTCGGTTAAGGCCAGTTCAAGACCGTTGGCTACGATATCGACCGGGCACAGGCCTCTGGAAAGAGCCCTGGCTTGGGACACAGACTGGGTAATGAGACTGACCACCTTTGACGCGTCCTCGGCAAGTGTCGAATCCAGTCGGGTCAGCTTCTGCTGGAGTGCTTTGCCCAGAAAAGCGGCTCCGGCAAGATTCTGCCCAAGGGTGTCGTGCAAGTCCTGGCCAATCCGTCTCTGCTCGCGGCCGCTGATCTCCAGGATTTCCCGCTCTAGCCGTTTCTTTTCGCTGATATCGCGGATGATCGATAGTGTCGCCTGTCCGCCCCGAAAGGGGACGTGGACGGCCGTTGCCTCTACTCGCGCCATCGTGCCGTCATTTCGGCGGCAACTGGTCTCCACAAGCGGCTGTTGGGCGGTGTCGCTCAGCCTTCGAAGCCGCCCCATGATCAAGGCCTGGTAGGCGGGCTCAAGGAAGTCGAAAAAGTTGCGTCCGAGTAAGTCCTCCGGCTCGAGTCCCACTACGTTTGCGGCCGCGCGATTCACGAACAGGATCTCGGAGTTCCGGTGAACGAAAATTCCGACCGGGGACAGCTCCACAAGATGGCGGTACCGTTCCTCGCTCTCGCGCAGCTCCGACTCAGCCTGTTTTCGCTTTCGATGCTCTTCAAGTTTTTCGACGGCGGCTGTTATCGACGGGGCCAGGCGCGACATCCGGTCCTTGAACACGTAGTCATGAGCCCCTTCTCTGACTGCCTCTATGGCAACATCTTCGGGGATTGCGCCCGAGACGAAGATAAACGGAATATCCGGATTATCGGCCTTCGCGACCCTGAGGGCGGCAAGGCCATCGAAAGTCGGGAGGCAGTAGTCGGCGAGGATCACGTCGGGACGCCACTCTTTCAGCTCCCTGATGAAGTCCTCACGATTATCGACAACTCGAGCCTCGGATGAAAATCCTGCCTTACCGATCTGGCGTTTGATTAGTTCGGCATCGCTCTCGAGGTCTTCGAGAAGGAGAAGCTTCAATTCACTCATTTCGATCCCAGATTCCTAGACTGCCGGTCGATGGTTAAGCAGCAGCCAGTAATAACCCAGCTCTCGCACCACATCAATAAACTTCTCGAAGTTGACCGGTTTAACGATGTAACTGTTGACGCCCAGCTTGTAGGTCTCGACGATATCACGTTCCTCTGATGAAGAAGTGAGAACCACCACCGGGATGTATTTGGTTCTTTCATCGGAGCGGATAGATCTAAGCACTTCAATACCATCAACTTTTGGGAGCTTCAAGTCGAGAAGGATCACCCGGGGAACGTTTTCAACTCTCCGATTCTGATGCGTGCCTCGCCCGAAAATGAAGTCCAAGGCTTCGGCCCCGTCTTTCACAATGAAAACCCGGTTCGCGAGGTTATTCTTTTTCAGAGCCCGCATCGCCAATTCGACGTCATTCGGGTTGTCCTCGACCAGGAGTATTTCGACTTCGTTGGTCACCGTTGCCTCCTTGGGAGAGCGAAATAGAACGTGGCGCCCTGATTCACGGCGCCTTCGGCCCATACCCGGCCGCCATGCTTCTGGACCACCCGATGAACAATGGCGAGTCCGACACCTGTTCCCGGAAACTCCTTCATGGAATGGAGGCGCTGAAACATCGAGAAGAGTTTGTGCCGATAAGTCATATCAAACCCTACTCCATTATCTCGCACCCAGTACACGTTTTCTTCCGCCTCCTGTCGCCCCCCGACTTCAACCTGGGGTTGCTCGCGGGTCGAGCTGAATTTGAACGCATTGGACATGAGATTCGAAACGGCCTGGCGGATCAGAGTGCGGTCGCCTGTCACTGGAGGCATCTCGCATATCCGCAATGCCGAGTGATCGGCCTCCCCTGCAGCCTCGAGCTCTTCCGCAATGGCCCGCGCCAGCGCGTCCATGTCGATGACTTCAAAAGCCGGTTGTCTGCGGCCGAGGCGCGAGTAAGACAGCAGGTCATCGATAAGCTGCCCCATGCGCTGGGTGTTTTCCCTGATGATATTGAGGTATCGCTGGCCGTCCTCTCCAAGCTGGTCCGCTTGATCCTCGAGCAGCGCGTTCGCAAACCCGTCGATGGCACGCAGCGGAGCCCGAAGGTCGTGAGACACTGAGTAGCTGAACGCCTCGAGCTCTTGGTTGGAGCGTCTCAGCTCGTCCGCTGTTTTCTCTAAAGAAGCGGAATGGATGGTCAATTGTTCCGCCATGTGATTGAAGGTTTCAGCCAGGTCTCCCAACTCCATGATGTCGGGGATGCTCACCCGCGTCTTGTTTCCTGCCGCCAGGCTCGCCGCACCCTCTCGCACCACGGCGACGGAATTGATGATGGACCTCGCCATGAACTGAGCGAGCAGAAGGGTCAGGAACGCTACCGCAAAGACTGCAAGCAGGATGTACAGCAGATTCGTCCTGACCGGCGCCATCACTTCAGCGAGCGGCCGGCTGGCGCCAGCCACCCAGCCGAGGGCTTTTATGGGAACGCGTGCGGCGAGGCGATCGACGTTCTCCCCTGGCAGTTGGTCGATCCCTGTTACCTGTCTGCCGCTTTCCAGGGCGGTCAAGGCCATTCGGTCCCGGTACTTGAAAGGAAGGATCGGGCTGGTGACCTGCGGACCTCGGACAGACGAGATCACGGCACCCTGTCCGTCAAAAATAGTCACTACGCCTCCGCCACTCCTCGGGCTGGTTAGCGTCTTTCCGAGTTGCTCGGGAATCACCTCCCCCAGTACGAGGCCCAACAGGACGGCATCTCCCGACCGGATGCCGCGCGCAACCACCACGCGGTCGTCTCCACCCACCTTGGTCGAAAGCAGATCGCTGACGGTCCATTCCTTGCCTCCCACGACTTCCTTGAAGTATTCGCGGTCGGCGACCGACACACCCTTCGCACCCTTTCGGCTGGAGAGGAGAATGGTCCCCTGCGGGTCCACCCAACTGAAAGAATTGACAGCCGGGTAGTCGTCCGCCAGGGAATCGAGCAGCGCCAGAGCACGGCCAGGGTCGAGTTGGAGCAGCACCTGGCCGATGGTCCCTTCCGTCCTCGCCAAATCCGAGAGATACCTGTCACAGAAACCGCCGAATGCCCGGGCGATTTCGACACTGTTCTCCAACTCGGTGCTCTTGCGCGTCTGGTACCAGTACACAAAAACCGACGCCTGTGCGACCAGCAAGGGTACGAGAGTGACGAGCACAAGAGCCGTCAGTCTTCCTCGCAGGTGATTGGGCCACCAGCGCTTCAGCTGTAGTGTCATGTTTCAAAAGCCTTTTGCGAATTGTAGTGATCGGAGACAGGACAGTTCAAGCGCGAGGGTGCCGCGCCAGCGGAATTTAGAACGCGTTACAGAGCCGCGCACGGAGTGGAGGGCTGCGGAGCGCTTTCTGGCGGAGCAGCCTGGAGCGAAGTAAGCGGACCACCCAACGAACAGTAACGTTCGTTGGGTGGTCCGCTTACTCCGCTCCAGGCTGCTCCGCCAGAAAGCGCTCCGCAGCCCTCCACTCCGTGCGCGGCTCTGTAACGCGTTCTAAATTCCGCTGGCGCGGCACCCTCGCGCTTGAACTTTCCTGTCTCCGATCACTACAATTCGCAAAAGGCTTTTG
>Ga0105092_10001110_pt1 | contig 14357 bp, 26 predicted proteins | sample PPLLak2March2015_FD_87021 | JGI IMG/M metagenome (GOLD analysis project Ga0105092, IMG submission 87021) | Freshwater sediment microbial communities from Prairie Pothole Lake near Jamestown, North Dakota, USA - PPLs Lake P7 Core (1) Depth... | ecosystem: Environmental > Aquatic > Freshwater >... | reverse complement strand
TCGACGAGCGGCGACGCCGTCCACTCCCGGACGAACTTCCTCACCTCGTCCATCTTGTTCCTGTCGGCGGCCCTCCGCCTGCATTCCCGACAGACCGTCGGGTTTCCGGCCTTGGCGTGGGCTCAGCTGTCCGGCCGTTTCGGCATGTTCCCTCCTTTTCCATCCTATCAGGGACATCAACGCTTCCTCTTTTTCGCCGCCTTCGGCTCCATCATGCCCTTCAGGAACTTCACCATGGACCGGGCCAGCGGGAGCCGCTCCCTCTCGGGCGTCTTCCCGTACTCCCTCATGATCCTGGTCAGCCTCCTCAGGCCGTCCCTCTGGTGCTCGGCCGCAAGCGCGTCGGCCAGCATGGCGTAGATCGGCGCGTACACCCCCTGCCGGGTTCCGCAGAGCGTGCGCTCCAGCTGCACCCCCGCCAGGAACGCGAGCAGTCCGTCGATCCGGATCGAGAGGACGTCGCAAGTATCCGCGTCCCTCGTCTCCGTCAGCCAGTCCTCGAACTGGAGGGTCCTGGCGGTCGGGGAGCTTCCGATCTCGACGACGAGGACGTCGTTCTCCGCGTCGTAGTCTGCCCTCGGGAACCTCAGTTTCTCGCCGGATTTTCGCACGAACCGCCTCCCTTCTCGGCCGCGTGGGCCACCAGGTACCACGCGAGTTACTCCGCAAGCACGCCCTTGGACTTCCTGACGGCCCGCTTCAGGCGGCAGCGCGGACAGGTACAGGGGCACGGCAACGACTCGTCCAGGTACTTCTCGTGGACGCCCTCCGGCAGCGCGGCCAGCATGAACTTGGCCGCCGCCAATAGTTCACGCACGCCGTCGGATTCTGGATTTGTCATTTCCGCTTCCGTTTCGACTTCCGTCTCGGCGTAGAGGGTGCCGATATCGCGCGCCCGTCATATACAGCCGCCCAATCCGCCAACTTCTCGGCACACGATAAGCACAGCTCAGCCTCTCGGAACCCCAGGCAATCATCCGCCTCGACAAACCTTACCGGAATAGTCACACGGAGCCCATTCTTGCTGAGCTCTTCTTTCAGGAGCGGAGATGTTGGGTTATGAAAAGGACTAACATTCTCCCCAATGCGAGATCCGCATCTATCGCATGAATAGCTTCTCATTCCCTTTCCGTCCTATTCAAAATCCCCGCCAGCATCCGCTTCGCCGCCTCGATCAATTCCTTCATTCCCTTACCCCGCCCGGTTGATGGCGAGCGCAGGGGTCCTCCATCCGCCACCAGCCGCTCTGGCACGCCTCCTCCCCGCACGAACACCCGGGCCCGTGCGACGGGGAGAAGACGACCACACATCCACATTCGAGGACAATCTGCCTGGTCTCGCTCACGCGATCCCCTCCGCCCCGAGGTACATGGGCCTCCCCGGCAGGTGCGGGCCGTGCCCCTGCGGGAGGTCCGAGAGGATCCTCGCCGGCAGGGACCTGCGCTCGCCGCACCAGCAGCACGCCTCCACGGACCCGGCGAACTCGGAGTCGGCCGCCTCGCCTGCGGCGTGCCAGCAGCAGGGCTTCCCGTCATGGATTTGCATGGACGTCCCTCAGGATCCCAACAGCCTTTCCAAGAGTTCTGAATGCGTACGCAGCCACCACTGGAACGACCCCGTTGCCGCAGGTCCGCAGTCGGTCCACCCTGGGGGAAAGCCCATCAGCCACTCCACGAAATTTGGATTGAGCCTCCTCGGCTGAGATTGAGGGGTGGAGGAAGGGGTCGATCCCATCCCAGGCGGCCCGGTCTCCGGGTCCGGGAGGGAATGGGCCACAGAGTTCGCCAACTGGTCCATGTGCTTCCGGCCCGTCCCCACCTCCGTCACGTGCGCCCTGCTGTTCGCGCCCTTGTAGTCCCGCGCAGCAGGGGTCGGCCACTTCTCCGCGGCCGACTGGAGATCCCCCCCGCCGCTCTCCTCCCGGCCCAGCTCCTTCTTCCTCTCGGCGCTCTCCGCCCCGCCGCTCTCCTCCCGGCCCAGCTCCTTCTTCCTCTCGGCGCTCTCCGCCCCGCCGGTGATCGTCCTCGGGGTCGGCCACAGCTTCTCGGCCGCGTCCACGAGAGTATTCCCCGGATGCCGCTGGCTCCCCGGTTTCATGCTCGTGTCCCGCGCCCCGTCGCAATTCTTGGCAACAGGCGTCGGCCAGTTCTCCGCCGCCTCCCCGAGGCTGATCGGTCCGTTCACCGTGTTCGAGTTCAGGTTCGGGGTCTCCGGATTCGCGCAGGGCGTCGGCCACTTCTGGGCCGCCGTCGACAGGTCGTGGGGCAGATGGTGCCCGTCCGTGAGCGTGTGGTTCTTCCCCCTCGGGGCGAACCGGGCCGTCGGCGTGGGCCACGCCTTCGCAGCCCCCGGAAGCCCGCTCCTGTGGTTCGGGTCGAAGTCGCCCCGCTTCTCCGGATCGTTCGCCCGAGGGGTGGGCCACTTCTTGAGCATCCCGGTCAGGCTGTCCCCGCCGCTTCCGGGGTGGTTGCCGCAGCTCTCGCTGTCCTCCGCGCGTGGCGTGGGCCAGTTCTGGACCATCTTGGCGAGCAGCGGCCTCGTCGCCGCCCCCTCCGAGGGGCTCCGGTTCGACCTCGTGGACGCCGCGGCGTCCGGCGTGGGCCAGGAACGTGCCTGCTGGTCCAACCCCATCTCGTCCTTCCGGTCCCCTCCGCGCGACCGGAAACTGTCGGTGCCCGGCGTTTGCCAGGATGAAGACTCGCTCTCGTCGATGGGATGCTCCCATCTCCTCCGCTGAAAACACGTCCCACTCCGCATCGAACCCCATCTCGGCCAGGTCTCCGAGAACGTGTCCAAGCCCTCCACAAAGCAGGCCTGCGACGTTTTCCAGGAAGACGACTTTGGGCTCCACCTCGCGAACCACACGGGCGATCTCTGGCCAGAGCCATCGTTCGTCTTCCGTGCCTTTTCTTTGCCCCGCCATGGACCAAGGCTGGCACGGGAAGCCCGCAGTGACGATATCCACGACTCCGCGCCATCTTCCGCCGTCGAAGGTCGTGAGATCGTCCCACACAAGGGCAGGATCCAGGGCCGAATCCTCCATCCGCGCCACGAGAGCGGCCGCCGAGTAGGCTTCCCGCTCGACGTAACAAACGGTTCGGTAGGCGTCTCCGAGGGCGAGCTTGAGTCCGAGCTCGAGGCCTCCGACGCCAGAGCAGATGCTAAGTCCGTAAAGCATGACGCCTCGAGTGTTCCCCCCGATCCATCACTTGAAGATTCTCGGGGCGATTGTCCTTCTTGTTGTGGTTCTTGTGGTGAACTACCTCGTTCGGAAGAAGTCTCCGGCCCAGCCGCTTCTCGGCGACTGCTACGTGCTCGAAGATGTAATGGTACTTCCTCTTGAATGGATGATTTCTCGCCAGAATCCGAACGTATCCTTCCTCGTTTACCAATCTTCCCGTCTTGAACCGATGCTTCCCTCGATTTCCCACTACCCCAGATCCCTTTACTGCGTTGGCCGATTGGGAGCAACCTCTCGAGCAGAATTCCTGCCTCGACCGATCTGGACCGCTCGGCATGAATCTGCTTTTGCACTTCGGGCATGTCCGAGCTGCCGGAGTGAATGGAACTCGAACTTGTCCTTTTCTCATAGCCTTCCCCCCCAACATTTGGCACATAAAGCCATGCCATGGATGTTTTCCTCCCCCATTTTATAGTCCGCCAATGCCCCTACCGCTTCCGCTCCGACTTCGCCCACTCCTCGAGGAGCTCCGTCAGCATGTACTCGGGGTCGTCGTCGATCTTGTCCGGAATGTACTTCTTCAGCCTCTTCAACGTCTCGAGGAGGGCCTCCTCGAGGTCGTCCGTCTCGAGCTCGAAGTCGGACTCGGTCCCGAACTCCCCCTCCGTGACGACGAACCTCTTCCCGAGGTTCTCGCGCATGGACGTGATCGGGTGGTCCACCCACAGGCGCACGCCGTACTCCTCCCTCTTGGGGTCGGCCACGGCGAACGACGGCGACGCGTCGTTGTGCCACGACTGGTCCTCGAGGATCCCCTTCTTCACAAGGAACTCGACGACGCCGGGAACCTCGAAGTCCCCCCCGTGCTCCGCTTTCCAGCCCATGTCCGCTCCCCCCTAAAATTCCGGCTTCCACGCCGTGATTTGGTGCTCCCAGACCACCACGGGCCTGAGCCCGGCTCGGCGCGCCGCCCTGAGCGCGGCGAGGTCGCGCCGCCGGTTCACCCTGATCTTACCCCGCCAGAAGGCCGCATTCGACTTCGGCGCGCGAAAATGGCGCGGGCAGCCGTGCCAGAAGCATCCCATCACGTGGATCGCCCACTTCCCGGCCACGAGCGCGTCCGGGGATCCGGGGACGTCGGGCCACTTCCTGAACCTCAGCCCGGCCCGCGCCAGCTTCGCGAAAAGCGTGCGCTCCGGCGCGGTGTTCCTGGAGCGGATCGACGCCATGATCCTGCTCCGGGTCGCGCGGTCCACGGTGTCCATCGTCAGTTTCTCTTCGCGTCAAGGACCGGCCGGATCCGGATTCCGGCTATGAAGACGGGGATCTCGGGCACGTCGTCCCATTGCACGAAATATCCATACATGGGGCCGAAGCCCGCGACCGCGTGCGGCCCCTGGCTCGAAAGGACGGTGGCCCTCGCGCCGTCCGGGTGCCCGTCGCCCGGCATGCTGTTGCATTTCTCGACGACGGTGCCGTTCGGGATCGCCCCCTCCGCCTGTCCGGGCTCGAACACGAGGCCCATCAAGATCTCCCTTCGAGGGCTTTTGAGCAGAGCGTGTTGACCCACGCGGCGCTCATCAAATCCCTGTTCTGGGCCAGCGCGAAGGACGCCGCCTTCGCTATCTCGTGCAGCGCCTCGAGCGCCCGGGATCCGGCGTCCCTGGCCGTCGCCTCCCCGGTCATGGCGTCGGAGATGGTGTAGGCCAGCTCGGCCAGCGCCTTGGGCGTCACCATGTATTTCCCGCTCTGGACCATCCCCTGCATGGCCGCCAACGCGAACGTGGTCCTCAAGTCCATCTCCATCAGGGCTTCCCCTTCGGGACGCCAGCGAGGTCGTTGGAAATCTTCTTCACGGCCTCCCTCGTATCGTTCAGCGTCCTCCACAGGGCTTTGACCTCCTCGCGGAGCTTGGGCAGTTCCTCCCTCGCCATTGCCAAGAACTCCGCGTCAGCCTCTTTGCCGTCCTCGAAGGCCATGTCCGTGAAGTAGATGAGCATGCACCGGTCGCAGAGCGTCTTCTCCTGCTTGGTGTCTCCGTTCGAGTCCTTCAGAAATATGGTCGCCACCATGGAATTCCGCCCGCACCTGGCGCAGTTCCCCATGCAGGTTTCCCAAAGCTCAAATAGAATCATGCCGTCTCCGTTCGTCTCCTGCCCCCGATGCCGCAGCGCGGGCATCCACTGGTGAGAACTCGTGACAGGACTCGCCGGAAAATGACCGCGCGCCGCGGCATGGGGGGCAGGGGATTCCCTTCCGGCATTTCCTGTCACGGATGGGATCATAGGTCTAACAGGTATACCTGTCAACAGTCAGAACATCCTTTTCTGCGCGAGCTCTTGGGCGATCCGCGCCTCGGAGAGCCTCGCGTAGTCGGGGTTTAGCTCAATGCCCACGAAGGATCTTCCGCTCTTCAGGGCCACCAAGGCGGTCGTGCCGCTCCCGGAGAAGCAGTCCAGGACGACGCAGGGCGACGTCTCCCCCGCGCCGCATCCGCACGTGGCCTCGAACCCGGCCGACACGGTCGGGTTCTCGTCCTTCCAGTCCTGCCACTGCTGGCCGGCGATCTTCTTGATCCGGTCGTGGTTCCCCGTGTCGCCCTTCGAGGTTCCGCGCATCGGCCTCCCCTCCGGGGCCTTCAGGATCCGGCGCCGGGGCGCGGCGCACCTGGCGCACGCGCCTCCCTCCGAGGTCCCGGCCAAGATGCACGGGGCCACGAGGGCCTCTGGGAAGCTCGCGAAGTGCTGGACCCATTCGGCGCTCCCGCAGACGCACAGGTGCGTCCCGTCCGGCCGCATGAGCGGGCTTTCCGTCCCGACGTACACCCGCTTGCACGAGGCGCACATCTCCCAGAGGTTGGGCGACGTCGGGATCGTCCAGACGTCTCGCTTGTTCCTGCCGGCGGGGTGGCCGTCGGGCCCCGCCCCGTCCCGCGCGGTCCCCGACCAAGTGTGCTCGGGGAGCAGGACGCCCGGGCGGCGGCGCTTGTGGCCGTTCGGCCTCGCCTGCGGCCTCATCGTGTGGGGCTCCTTTATGGCGAAGCAGTCGTAAAAGTACCGCTCGCTCTTGGAGAGCATGAACACGTACTCGTGGCTCCTCGTCGGGCGGTCCTCCACGCTCTCGGGGAGGCAGTTCTGCTTGTTCCAGACGACGTCGGAGCGGAGGTAGAATCCGTCGGCCTGCAGCGCGAACGCCACCCTCCAGGGGATCCCGATCAGGTCCTTTGGCTTCAGGCCGGACGGCGTGTCCGGCCGGAGCCGGTCGTCGGGGTTCGCTCCGTCGTACGGCCGGTGCTGGCCCCTCGGGCCGGGATCCCGGGTCCTCCGGCCCCCGCTCGTGTATGCGTCCCCGAGGTTAAGCCAGAGCAGGCCGTCGTCCCGCAGAACGCGGCGGACCTCCCGGAAGACCTCGACGAGCTTGGAGATGTACTCGTCTAGCGAGCCCTCGAGGCCGATCTGGCCGTCCACGTTGTAGGACCGGAGTCCGTGGTAGGGAGGGCTGGTGACGCAGGTCTGGACGCAGGCATCCGGCAACTCCCTGAGCCGCGCGAGCGCGTCGCCGACCAAGATCCGGTTAACGTGCGCTTCCGGCGTCATTTGATGCGACCTGCGGCCATCTACGGCCCTCTTTTCCAGAACGCCCACTTCGGCCCGCCGAGAGCCAATCCGAGCGCCAGGAAAAACAATCCCCAAGACTGGGGATGGGGGATGAACTGCACCCCGACCGCCGCGAAGAAAAAAAGTAATGCGCTCAGCCAATACATCATTGTGCCCTCCTTTTTTGATATTCCCTATTACGCCTATAGTGACACGCCCGGCAACGGCGAAGACCACTTCCATAGGTAGGCAACAGATTTTCTCCTTCTAGTTTATGCCCACGCTTACAGAACACCTTGCGAGCATTCTTCGCCCATATGGATTCCCCTCTTTGAGAATTCACGAGAGGTGTTACAGCTTCCAGATGATCAGGCCTAACGCATTCCCGAACTCTACACAGATGGTCGATTTGAAACCCTTTCGGGATTTTTCCGTTCATCTCCTCATAGATCCAGCGATGGGCCTGTCTGCTCCCGTATCCTCCATGAAACTGGCCGTACCTGTGGGGGTTTTTATAGGCAGTCCACAGCCAGCAGGATTTTGTCTTCTTGACGTTTTCAAAGAACCTCTCAATCGGTCGCCTCAACTTAGGTGGCTTTGCTTGCACGCCTATCTTCATCGCCCTTATCGCCACAGCCACCCCGGTTCGATCAAGCTGTTTGCCTAGATCCGCAGCCGTTTTGAGTCCGTAACACTCCCGAATCACATCGTCTTCTTTTTTAGTCCACGCACGACGAACGTCTTTGACTACACCGCGTCTTCTCATGCGGAGGTAGCAGGAGTTACAGTAACCACGAACAACCGCCATACGTCCGCATTCCCTGAGGATGCAGGTTAACTCTCTCCAGAGTATTTTCCTGCTCCTCGTGTAGACCATGCGTCCCTCCATTAAAATGCTCGCCTTACGTAGCTATTTCCGTCGTGAATCATTCAAGGCTTCAGCCCATTCGCGGAAGAACTTTCCGTGCAGATCGCCGTTGCTCTCCCACCAAGCAAGATCAACGGCGAACAGCCATAAATCGAATTCCAGTTTCGTCATTCGGCACCCGCGATTCGGTTCTCAGGATTTCATCTTATCTTCCACGCCATCAAATCCAAGGGCCATCGGAACCGTGCCGGTTTCGTAGGCCATCGCCACCTTCTTGCGGGTCTCTTCGTAAACCGTCTTTCCGTTGGGAAGGAGGACGTGCGCGTAGAATTCCTCCTCAAACGTGGTGATTCCAGTCTCGACGGCCTCCAGCTTGGCCTTGAGGACGAGGGACAGGGCGCGGAACCTACGACGCACGTCCTGGTCCCACGCCGTCCGAGCGGCCCCGTCCCGGCGCGTCCTGCCCTTGTCGCTGGTCTTGAAGTGCTGCCAGCCTTTGAAGGGAAGGTTGAATCGAACGATCCGTTTCGAGAACCTGAACTGCACGACGGCCTGGTCTGGCCGCGCACCATAGATGAACTCGGCCGCCCCATACCGCGTCAACGTCCGCTCGATCTCCATTTTGGAGCGTTCAGGGCTCACCGTCGTTCGATTCGCGTATCGCATTTTGTTCAGTCCTTTACCCTCAGTCCTTCAGCAAACCCCGGGCGTAACAGGGCGTACACTCGCAGCCCTCCTTGTGGGGCTCGTTCGGCTTTGATCCGAGCAGTTCCTTCAGCGCATCCCGCAGCCTGCCCCTCTCTTCGGCAAGGCGGTAAACGTTTTCGGAGCATGTACGGAGCGTCTCCTTCATCGCGGCGATCTCGGCACCGAGACGATTGTTTTGTGCCATCACATAAGCGTAGGCGTCTGTGGCTTTTGCGTTCTCTGCGCGGAGGCGGGATACCTCGTTCTCGATTTCGTCGGGGCATCCCTTCGAGTGGAAGATCGGCCCAGCCGTGACGCCGACGCCGCAATATTTACAGGTGTACATTGGCGTTCCTCAATGATCCCTTCGGCGAAGCATTTCACTGGCCTCCTGAGCCGCAGCCGCCATCTCGAACCAGACCGATTCAGGGCAGCACGTCTCGCAGATCGCGTCCCGATGCGTTTCGAGGCGACCGCCGCACGAGCCGCATTTGGAATCGTCGTGATATTGCGCGGGCCGCTTGTTCATAAAGCGTACCGTTTACGGTTTACAGTAAACCATCAACGCAACCGCCACGGGCACTACCACGCATGATCGCTTCGGCCGCAGGAACATTTCATCTGTCGTCCTCCCCCTCATTCATGAACACTGTGGGGGCCGCTACCACCGCAAGTGCAACGTAGGACGTTGAGATTGAGTTTGTTCAGCGTCTCTTTCAGCACGGCGATCTCTTTGAGCACTTGTTCGGCGAAAGAGGCAGTCAACTTATCCTTCAGCGCAGCGTTCTCTGATCTGAGGCGCTCGATCTCTTTACACGCGGCTTCGTGGCCGTTCTTGCACAGCGGGCAGTGGAATAAAATCGTCACCGTCGATCCCTTCTGCGGGGCTTGGAGTGTTTTTCGAGGCCTGTCACGCGGTCAAGTATACCCAGTAGACTTGTCGTGTCAAGCGACTGGCTTCGGAGCTTCGGGGACCTCGCCCTCCTCGTCGACCTCGAGTTCGAGCACCGTGTCGCACTTGAGGACGTACGCCCCCTTGGCGTCGCCGCGCTCGAGGATGTCTCTCGCCGTGTCCTCCGCCATCTTCCGGTCCGGGGTTCTCATGCGCCGGCCGAACCCGTCGACGTGCTGGACGGGGGGCGAGCCGTTCCTGCTCAGCCAGACCTCGTACTCGGGCCCGGCCACGGGGCCCTTCCCCTCGACGTCGCCCATGCCCATCTTGGCCCCGACGGCCCTGAAGGCGCGCAGAAACAGCTCGAGCCGGCCCGGGTCGAACTCCATCTCCCCGCCGAACGGGAGCTTCCTGATCTCGACGAGGAACGTCCCCCGCTCCGTGAGCCAGACCTTGCCGTCGGGATCCTCGAACAGGACCTCCTTCTTCCACTGGGCCCGGCGCGCCCGGATCTTGCGCGCCTCCTCCAGGATCGACCCCTGCGCGCTCGGGTCCTCCGCCAGGGAGAGGACGAGGCAATCGGTGCAGATGTAGCCCCCCTTGTAAGGGCCCTCCCGGAAGGGCTTGGATCCGGGCCGGAGCTTGCGGATCTCCCCGCCGCACGCCGCGCAATGCACCGGGAGCGGGCCGGACGACCCCAGGGCGAAGTCCGACTCCGCCATGACGGGCTTCGAGTCCACGAAGCCGGGGTTGGTGATCTTGACCGGCCCCTGCGGCCCGGGAACCTGGTTCGGCTTGAACTCCCGCTGCCCCAGCGGGCGGAACTCGCCGGGCCTCGCCTCTTCGCTCATGACCCCTCCCCCCACATCAGCCGGACCTCGTCCAAGATGTCCTCCTCCCGGAGCCGCGTCAGGATCTCGGCCATCACGAGCGCGGCCGTCCTCGCGTCCGTGAGCGCCCGGTGCGCGCCCTCCTGGGCAACCCCGAAGAACTTGGCCGCCGCGGACAAGCGCGCCCACCTCGGCTTTCCGTCCGAGAACCTCTCGAGCGCGCCAGCCTTGTTCATAAACTCCGTGGCGCCCCACTGGACGCATTTCCCCCAGTCGTCCCGAATGTTCCAAGGGGGCCTCTTGAGGAAGTTCATGTCGAACGAGACCGGGAACGCGTGCAGCGTCCCGGGATAGGCGTCCAGGAAGCGCCGGAGCTCCTTGGCGGCGTCCGCGGCGGGCGGCGCGGCCAGGATCTCCTCCATCGGGATCCCGTGGATCCTCATGGCCTCCGGGTCGGCCCGGTCGAGCGCCTCCGGGCCGGGGTTGGCGAGCGTCGAGAACGACGCGACCTCCTTCAGGTCGTGCCCCAGCACGACGGCCCCCACCTCGACGATGTGGGCTTGGGTCGCGTCCAGGCCAGTCGTCTCCGTGTCCAGCACCGCCCTCCACCCCGCGTCGCCCATTGCCTCTATCCTCCCTTGTTTCAGCCCTGGTTTCCTGATATTATTCAATCGTCAGGGGATACATGAAATTTTTTTCCCCCTCTCTCCAGGGCCAGGCCGCCTTTGAAAGGGTAACTCCCTCGATTCGACGGCCTGGCTCCTTTTATTTCCGGGCCGTCCTGGGCGCGCATCCCTCCGCCCCGTCACGCGTCCCCGCCGAGCCCCTCGTCTGAGGGCTCCTCTTCCTCCTCCTCGACCTCGTTTTCGTCCTCCTCTTCCTCCTCGTCCTCGGGCTCCCCAACGTACTTCCGGTACAGGTCCTCGACGGTCTTCCTCTGCTTCACGGACAGCGGCTTCTCCTCCGCGATCCGGGCCATGACCGACTCCAGGAACTCCCGCTCCCAGTTCGTCAGGCCGTTGTCCAGCGACTCCAGCTCCTCGGCCATCTCCTCGTGACTCATCTGTTTCCCTCCCGATAAAAAGGCTGGCCTCGCTTTTCTCTCCTATTCTTTCTCGACGGCATTCCCGTTCACGTCCCTGTAGTGGCCGGTCTCGACGGCCGAGTTCGCGCACTCCTCGCAATAGTAGGTCCTGGCCTCCGGCGGCACGAAGAACACGTTCATCGGAGCCAGCTCGACGGTCGCGGCGTTCGGACACCGCTCTCCGGAGAACCGCTTCTGCGGGCCAGCCACAGGATGATTGTGGCAACGCTCTCCCTCCGGGATGCTCATGGCCGGCGGACCTCCGTCAGAATGATTTTCCCAAGCTCGTGGGCGTGCCGAGCCCACGCGACCGACGAGGCGCCCCTGCCGGAGCGCGCCAGCTCGCCCGCCCTGTCCATGCACGCGTTCCTCAGACGGTCGAGGAGCTTGAGCGACCTCATGCGCTCCTCGTCGATCGCGGCCGCGATGGCGTCGCGCAGCGCCTCGAACCGGACCTCGACCTTCGTCCCGAGGTGGCCGTTCTGCGGCGTCGCGACGTTCTCCCGGATCAGCGTTGAGGCGTGGATCGTGATTCCCTGAGCTTCACCTGGCGGGGGGCGCAGCCGTTGGCCATGGACACCCGGATCGGCCAGTTCACCCCCATCCGCGGGCGGGCCATCTTGTCCACCTCGTTTCGGGGGACGTCGTACTCCTTGCCGTCCGCCACGATCCTCCTCGGGTGGAACTCGACCTCGTTGGAATCGTCGAGGGGCACCGGGGGACCCGACGTCGTGGAGACCTGGATCGCCTCCGCGACGGTCCTGCCCACCAGGCCGGGCAGGTTGGCTATGAGGGCCTTCACCTCGTCCAGCCGCCTCGCCATGTCCACGAACGCGGGGTGCGCCATGACGTCCGCGACGGTCAGCCCGAAATGCTCGGGCCCCTTCCGGGACAACTCGCGCTTCGGCTTCGCCTGGGACTTCGCCTTCTTCTTCGCCATTCCATTCCTCCAAATGTCGTATCACAGATAAACGATTGTCACCGTTTCCCGCGCTTCTTACACCCTGCTCCGTGCTTCGACTTCATGTGCCGCTGAAGATTCACAAACGTCCGATTGCACTCGGAGCAGACCCCGTTCTTCAGGCGGTCCAGCTTACGGCCCATCTTGTATTTGTCGTCGTTAGCCCTGTAGAGATCGGCTTTGGCGCGGGCGAGTTCAGCTTCCTTATCGGCCAGCTTCTCCTTGTCCGTCTTCCCGATGTAGGCTTGATGGTGCCCGTTCGGGCAATAGAACGTGGTCTTGTCGTTCCTGCGGTTGTTGTTCCATTCGGACGGGACGTCGAACTGCATCCCGCAGGTGAAACACTGAATCGAGGTCGTCGTAAACATTCTCCGTCCTCCTTCGTAGCTATTGCGCGGGCCGCTCTGGATGGAACGGCCCGTGTCCTTCAAACTTGTCTATAGGGCGCATCTGCGGAATCCAGTCCTTCTCTCCGCACTTACAGCAAATCTGCTGAGATTGCGGGGGATCAAACAACGCCATCGTGCTAGTCAAATGCCAACAGTGAGTACACATCGGTTCAATCGCGCGGCTGGTGAACCGTAACATCCCCGTTCACGGTGATTTCCCCTTGCAACTGGTCCAAGATCTTTTCCAGTAACTCGATCATCCGATCCGCTTGTTCTTCCGTCATAGATCCCCTCGCTTACGAATCTGTTTTGCGATTCGCTTCCGACAGAGCACCCACGCCTGGTACATCTCGGGATTGCTGTAGTCCCCGACGTCCATGTCCGTCTCTTCGGCGAGCTTCGCGCACCGCTCCCTTTCGATGGCGAGGATCTCCCCCAGGATCTTGGTGCGCTCGTCACGGCCCACCGCAACTCCCGCGTCGGCCATCTCGGAGACGCGTCTGGCGTAATGTTCGCTCGCTTCCTCAGGCGTCATGTGCGGAATTCCAAATTTTAATCGCGGCGGCCTTGGTGTATCCGTCCGGTCCGATGGCGCCGCATCCGACGGCGCAGTGGACGCGCCAAGGCCACATCTTGTTTCCCATCCATCGCCACGGCCCCGCAGCCCTTCCGCCGCAGAAGGGGCAGGTCTTCATGCGTGGGCTCCGACGGACAAGGGCGTTCATCACGCGCGCCTCTCCGGATCCACGAACGGCAGCTTGGCGAGCGAGAACACGTCGGCCTCCTCCGGCGCCGGGACGGCCGGGCCGGAGATCTTGTGGAGGTGGCCTCCCCTAGAGGTATGCCCCGTGCGGTTGAGCGCGGCCGCCATCGAGTGAGAAAACTCCGCAGGTCCTGTCCGGATCACAAATTGCCAGCCCCACGTCTCCGGCGTGGCCGTGAAAACGTCGACTTGGATCCCCTCGCGCTCGAACTGGCGGTACTTCTCCCCGGCCTTTGAGAACTTCGTGCCCCGGGTCTCCAGGTAATCCCAGAGGAGGTTCACCTTCCTGTCCCTGAGCTCGCTCGTGAAGAACGGGAGCTGCCCTTGGCTCTCCCGCTTGATCTCGAACCTCGGGATGGCGACGATCTCGACGTCCCCGACCTCGGCGGCACGCCGGCGCACGCTCCCGGCGACCTCCACGCGCTTGCAGAACGTCCTGAGCTCGGCGGCGAGGGCCTCCGCGATCGGCAGGACCTCGGCGAGGGGCCGCCTAACTTTCGTGGTCATCGGCACGCTCCGAAACTTTCCTAAGGATCGAGATCCACTGCCAGCCCACGATGACCGCCATCCCGACAGCGACCGGGGCCAAGATCAGGAGCGTAAGGTTGAAGTCGCTCACGCGGGCCCTCCCCCGTCGCGCGCGGCGCGCCTGGCGACCTCGGCCGCCGCGTTCCCGATCTCCATGGCTGCGATCGCGGCCCGGACGTGCCTGCACGGATCCGGAAGGCCGGACGAGCACGTGTCGACGCACTTCTCGTTCGCCCACTCCCCGAGCACGTCCAGGACGGAGTGTAGGTCTATCTTCATGGACCTACCGGACCTCTTTCCTGAACGCGACCATCTTCCGCACGAGATCAAGCGCGCCGTCCGGGCGGGCGGGCTTCCTCGGCCTCCTCACCGCCTGGCGGACGGGAGGCGGGAGCGCGGCCGCCGCCGGGGCCTGTGGCTGGACGTCGGGCTTCTTCGCCTCCTCGACGGCCTCCTTCACGGTCGCTCCGGACGTCTGAACGGCCCCTTCCACCGGCTTGTCGGGCATGTCCATCCCCTCGAAAGGTCTCGCGTCTTTCATCGCTTCTTCCAGCCCCTTGGCTTTCCTCTCCGGTTCC
>Ga0105092_10001109_pt1 | contig 14358 bp, 12 predicted proteins | sample PPLLak2March2015_FD_87021 | JGI IMG/M metagenome (GOLD analysis project Ga0105092, IMG submission 87021) | Freshwater sediment microbial communities from Prairie Pothole Lake near Jamestown, North Dakota, USA - PPLs Lake P7 Core (1) Depth... | ecosystem: Environmental > Aquatic > Freshwater >... | reverse complement strand
TCTTCATCGCCATCTCCATGACCTTACAGATCTTCTCCGCGTGGACCTCGCCGAGACTGCCGCCCAACACCGTGAAATCCTGCGAGAAGACGTACACGAGGCGGCCTTCAATTGTGCCCCAGCCCGTCACCACGGCATCGCTCATGAATTTTTGTGAATCGAGATTGAAGTCATGGGTACGGTGCTGGACAAAAGCGTCCATTTCACGGAAGGAACCTTTGTCCAGTAAAAGATCGAGCCGTTCGCGGGCCGTCAAGCGACCCTTTTTGTGCTGCGATTAGATCCGTTCCGGTCCACCGCCCAGACGCGACCGCGCTTTTTGCTCACGTAAGTTCTGTATATTCGTTTGGTTGCTCATGTTCCTCACTTCTGATGAAAAATCGTCTGGTCTTGCGATTGAATGCGCTGCCAAATGTTACTGCCAGTAACAGGATGGACACTATCAATGCGAATGACAGGTTTGGCCTGGGCGCTTCAAAAAATATACGTTCGATCCAGTATGCCACCAGCCACAGGAGGATGGATACAGGGATCGCCACACGGGTCCATCGTCTTCCGCTGAATAAACCCCACAGGAGCACGCCTCCCACGACAGCCCAGCCTGCTCCCGCTATGGACAGATACAGCGGGCTGAGACGGGCGCCAAATTCATTCAGCACGTCCCACCAGCGCAGGGCTGCTAGCAATCGGACCAGGCCCCACACCGATAGACTTAACACCAACCATAGGAGCAGGGTTACACCGAAAGGTCGTTTTCCAGGCATGGATTTAGCTTCCTAAAACGGGACCAGGCACCGGCTGGGCGCGCAGCATAGTCCCGCAACAAAATGGCAAATTATTATTCATCCCCGGGCGCGCCATAGTGCATGAGTTGTTTTCCACCGTAGAAAATATCCTGCGGTTCCAAATATTCATTGAATTGACCCTTATAAGGCTGCTGATCCAGGATCACCGGGTTGGCAAGTACATAATCCAGACCGATATTATAAAGATATTCACCGCCCTGATGTGCCTGTAACGCCTGGAAATAAGGATAACTATTGATCAAGCCATCCATATTGAGCACAGTGCGATCCTGGATGAAGTAACCGACATTGCCGCCGCCGGTCAAGCCGATCAGGCTGCCAGGTTCCGTGTGCTTTTCGAGCAGCGGGACAATATCCATGTAGGGAGCATCTGCTGACCAGTGATTATATGGCATCATACTTCGGATCTGCTGCCAAAACGAGATACCCATGCTGATCCCGGCATAGGCGACAAGCCCCCAGGCAACCCACTGCCGGTATGGGAGCTTGCGAATTAACGAATAGAGTATGCCAAATATGAGACTGAATGTCAAAACCGTAATGACCAACTGGCTGACCCAGTACCATTCCTTATGCGCCGCATATCCCAGCATGCTGTAGTAAAGGATTTGCAGCCAGGCACTGCTCAATAGCGGGATCAGGCTCATTTGTGCGATAGCAACTTTCCCCTTTTTGCGGTTCGTAAGCAGGAGGAGATAAAAAATAATTGCAAACACCGTGAGGAGCAGCAGATATCGCCAGACATCCACGATTGGCAAAATCTCCCACATGCGCTCCGCCCAGCCGCCAACGATCCGTGAGACGGGTCTCCAGGCGTTTTCATCTGTAATATAGCTTAAGCCAAAGAAAGATAATATATCGCGCGATGAGCCGCCGTAGGCGCGTCCCGGAAGTGATGCCCACCACTGCTTGATCTGTCCGCTGACCGGGGAGGTCGTTCCAAATGCGATCTTGCTCCACACCATGTAAATACCCAGTGTGCCCAAAACAATGCCATAGTACAGCGCCCCCTCACCGAGCCACTTCTTCCAATGATTGCGCAAGGTATCCAGAGGCTTTTCTTGACGGTCCGATGATAAAAGCGGGCTTGTGCGCAAACCGATGAACAGGAACCGGCTCATCCCGAAGAACAGGAACGTTAACCCAAGATCGATCAAAATCGTGAGACGCGAGAAGGAGCCCTGCACCAGTCCAAGCTGCAGGCTTGCCATCATGAGGGTGCCGGTTATGGCTGAACCTGTGATGCTAAACAAGATCAAGCGCTTGAATAATTCACCTGCTCTCCTCAAAATCGAGGGTTGGTACAAACCGAACAAAAATGCGCATGGAATTTTGACGACCAAACTCAAAGCCATCATCATCAAAGCCACATCGACATATTCGTAATAACCGGTGATGCCCACGCGCAGGATGAATGCAAGCAGAGTCAGGATGACGACTGACGCAATGTCGAATGGAAGAAAAAAACGCAGCGGACTGCCGCGAAACACGATCCAAAATCCCACGATCCCTGCCAGAAAAACAAGATCCAGACGGCTGAACATTGCCAGCACCGCGATCACTGCCAGGGTGATGATTTGCTTTCTGGAAACCTCGCTTTTCCGCCAGGATAACTCGAATTCATACAGCTTATAAACTAGCAATACGACGAAGAACGCTGCAATGCCGGATTCCAGTCCATTTTGATAGAGAGTAGTTAGAACATCACGGCTGAAGACCCAGAACAACGCAGCGATCGCCCCAATGGCTGGCATAAAGATCCTGCCGATCAACCGGTAGAGCAGAATGGCGGTCGCTACCGAAAGTCCGCTCATGACCAGCAGGAGGACGCGCAAAGGGAGGATCAGGTCAAAGCGTGCCAGGGCAAAGATCGGTACACAGACCAGCATCCACAATGGGTGATAGCCGTTCGTCTGATTGATACCATCGAATGTACTGCCATGGCCTTCGCTGATGTTCTGCGCAACTTTGAAGTAGTAGTAGGCATCATCGCGTGTGAACCAGCGCCACGACAGGTTGTGCGCATCTGACAACGCTGCGTACAAACTGATCGACATCACAACGACGATTAAAATTGTTTCAAACCAGGGGAATCGTTTCATAAGCGAAGCAATCCTGTGGACAAGCATAGCGGGTCCTGTGGATCAATGAATATCCAGGGTGATCTTTCCAAAATTTTCATTCCTCCACAAACGCTCCTGCGCGAGCGGGGCATCTTTGAGGGGATACGTCCTGTCGATCACCGGCTTTAATTCTCCGGCGACGATCAAATCCATCACTTCCTTGAAATCGCTTAAGGTACTCATCGTCGAGCCAAGGATACTGAGATGTTTGGCAAAGACATAGCGATTGTCAATTTCAAACTTTGGTCCCCCGCTGTTGCCCACCGTCAGGAGGCGGCCGCCCTTGCGCAGGGCGCGCAGGCTGAGCATAAACGTCGTACCGACGTTATCGACAACCACATCCACGCCGCGCTTGTTTGTAGCAAGGAACGCGGCTTTCGACCAGTCTTCTTCTCGGGAACGGTCGATCAGGACGTCGGCACCGATGGACTCTGCCATCTCCAGCTTCTTCGCACCCGAACCCACGACTACGACCCGGGCGCCGATCCATTTGGCGATCTGTACGCTGGCAGTATTGACACCCCCTCCCGCTCCAACGACGAGGACCGTTTCCCCTTTCTGCAGGTTCCCGCGTTTTACGAGCGAATGCCAGGCCGTTTGATAGACCAGTGCAGCCGCCGCAGCCTGGTCGAAATCAAAATCCTTCGGCAGGCGGTACAACTGCCTGACTGGCACGGATACATACTCTGCATAGGTACCACGGAGCGTCTCGCCGAGCAAATGCCAATCGCGGCACATGTTGTCTTTCCCAGCCAGACAAAACTCACATTCACCACAACCAAGGTTCGCATCGATGACAACATGATCGCCAACACTTAATTCGTTTGAACCGCGAAGGGGCGAAGGGTGCGAAGCCTCGCTGCCAAACGCAATAATTTCTCCTGCTCCATCCGCGCCGTTGATATGGGGTAATTCCAATTTCAAGCCGGGCCAGCCGTTGCGCACCATCACATCCATGCGGTTGAGCGCCGCGGCCCGTAAACGGATCAAGGCTTCAGCGCGTTTTGGTTCAGGAGTTGGGAAATCAGTGTATTCCAGCACCTCAGGTCCGCCGTGCTGGCGAAAAAGAACAGCTTTCATAAGATTATATACTGACCTTTGTCATCTCTACGGACACAGCCAACCTAAATCGCCAGAATGCCAGAGTTGGAATTGTAATGTACCTTTTTCATTTCGGACCTCACACATGAATTTTCCCCACTCCTGCAATTGGGTGTCAATCCGAGAGAGAATGCCGCTATCCAAATCTCCCCTAACAATCACAACAACATCGCGTTGAGTTATCAGATCTGCTGCACTGGCAGAAAGCTGATCCGTTTCCATAGATAGATTAATGAGTTGCCTGGGTGAATCAGGAATCAGATATGCTTTTTGAATGATTTCCATGCCATCTGTGTTCCAACCGGGCGGACCAACAAACGCATAGGATTTTGGTGGAGTATTTGTATTAGCATTGATTTCACGCACCGTTTTTACGAACATTGGGGCAAGGCTGTGATATTGTGCCATGTTCCTGATATCAATAACATAGGTGTGATACAGATTAACGATTATGATCAAACCCACGGCAAGATTCACAATCACCTTTCGATTTACATTAAAAAGAGACTTTGCGGTTTCAGCACTCCATGTCAGCCCGAAGACAACGAACAGAGTGAACCATGGAAGAAGCAGAAACATGCGTGTGGTGGTAGGGAAATTACGTCCATGCGTGGCGCCCACCGTGAAAAACATCATCAGGAAGCTCAGGGCCAGAAACAGGGCGGATTTGTTGCGCTGGAACACAGCTCTTATGAGCAGCACAATTCCCATCACGACAAACGCACTGCTGAGTGGATCCAGGTATCCGCTGGAAACATAATGTGATTGTTCCGGAATATATAAAAAGGAAAGCGAAGAATACAGCATATTGCGTAGCACATTTTGGACGAGCAATCCGATCGAATCACTGGCATTCGTGTACAAGAACGTGCCCGGAATCTTGGCCTCCCAATACCTGGACTGGATGACCAACGGATAGATCAAAATCGATGCAGAGCCAATCATCTGCATCCATCGTTTGAGAGATTCTTTGTTTACAGGCGGGAGAAAGATAAAAAATCCTAAAACCGGCAGCGGGAGCACGTACAATGCGGCAGGATAAAGATAAAAACATAATCCCATTGCAAGGCCCGTTACAGAAAAGGCCATGGCCTTCATAGATTTCAAGGCCCAGGTAAATGATGCCAGCACCAAACTCATGGCTAGGAGCGCCTGTAGATTGTTATAACCGATCTTCGAGAATGACAGAAGGTAATGCGAAAACCCCAGGAAAACAACGGTAACGATGGCAATTCTGCGCGGCACAAAAGCCTTGAAGAAATAATAAAAGAGTGGCAGCGAGCATGCAACCAGAAACGGGTTGCTAAAGCGCCACCCAAAATTGTGATTATCAAACAACTTCATGAAGACGTTTTGGATATAGGATGATAAATAGGGATGTGTTCCGTAAACGAAATTTCCATTGAAGGTAGTATTGATCAGCTCCCATGCAGATCGGTTGTCGAGAATATTCAGAATTTCCATATAAAAGCTATATTCATCGCCGATGACCACATAGTGCCAACTGTCAATATTCCAGGTTAATGCCACAAGTGAAGCGATAATTACCCAAAAGATCAATGGTGTCTCTTTTCGATGTCGTAGAAAATTGATGCCAGCTAAAACAAAAAGGAAATAAAGTATGAAACCAGATTGGTTCTCGCCAAAAGAGGCATATAACGCCGCACACAAAGCAAGGACAAACAAGGCGCCGTCAAGAATAAATCGTCCATGGGTTTTAAAGCGATTCCAAAGAGACTCGACAGAGTAATCCAACAGGGTACGACCGGCAATGAAAAGAACGAGCGCCAGGAGCAAATCCCACCCGGGTATTCTCCCGCTAAACAGCATCCATACGGCGCTCAGGTCGACAATGACAAGTGCGCTAATCAGTAAGTAATACCCCTTTCTGGATCGTTGTTTATCAGCCTGATTTTTTGTTGATTCAATTGTTCCCAGGTTCATATTGGAGAATACTAATAAGGGGCTATTACGCCAAAAGAATACAGCCAGTGCCACAAACAAAGTGGCGATAAATATCAGTAAAAAGTATCGCGGATACGCCAGCGATTTCAGAATCGCGGTATTCCACCAAAACTCATCTACAGCTTCAATGCTAATCGGTTTTTCCAGCCATCGATCTCGAATAACGAAATAAGACGGGATTAAACTGGTGAGCAAAATGATGCCAAAAAATGCTATTTTCCACCACGGCACAACGTTTTCTTTAGGTTTGACGTTGTGGCTGACTAGCTCAACGTCACTTAACCTGCGTTCCAACTCATCAATTCTTTGCTTTAAGGCATGATTTTCTTTTTCTAGCGGTATTTCATCAGTGGATGCATTGTTGAACATACTAAGCAGTCTTCCTTCGAAAATATATTATTTGAATCCGAGTTCACTCCTGGAAATGACCAGCCTTTGGATCTCGCTCGTTCCCTCATAGATTTCCGTGATCTTGGCATCCCGGAAGTAACGCTCCAGGGGCAGTTCCCTGCTGTAGCCCATCCCGCCATGAATTTGTACAGCTTGATGGGTCACATACATCGCGGTTTCGGAGGCGAACAACTTCGCCATGGAGGCTTCCAGCGAATAACGCCTGCCCTCCTGTTTGGATCTTTCTTTCGCCAGCGCCGCGTTGTAGATCAACAGACGGGATGCCTCGATGCGCGTCTTCATATCGGCGATCTTGAATCCGGTCCCCTGGAAGGCTCCGATCGGTTGACCGAACGCCTCTCTCTCGACCGCGTATTGGCGCGCTGCTTCGTAAGCCGCCTCCGCGATCCCAAGCGCCTGCGTCGCGATCCCGATGCGACCCGCATCCAGCACGGTCATGGCGATCTTGAAGCCGTCCCCTTCCTCGCCGAGACGATTGGCAGCGGGCACACGGCAGTTCTCGAAGATCAACTCACTCGTGGCGGAGGCACGGATCCCCAGCTTGGGCTCCTTCTTCCCCCGCGTCAGACCAGGCGTGTTGCCTTCCACTAAAAACGCAGTAATGCCCTTCTGGTTTTGCTGCGGGTCCGTCATCATAAAGACAACAAAGTAATCCGCCACGGGACCACTCGTCACCCAGGACTTGCGGCCGTTCAGGACATACGAGTCGCCGTCACGCCTGGCAAGGCTTTTCATCGTCCCGGCGTCTGAGCCGCTTTGCGGTTCCGTCAGCGAGTACGCGCCAACAGCTTGTCCCGAGGCGATCGGTGTGACGAATTTCTTCTTCTGTTCTTCCGTCCCAAATTTCATGATGCCATGACAGTACAACGAATTGTTCACCGACATAATGACGCCATGCGAGGCATCCGCTTTGCAGATCTCCTCGAGCGCCAATACATAGGCGAGTGCGTCCATGCCTGCGCCGCCATATTCTTCCGGGACCTCGATCCCCATAAAGCCCATCCCGCCCATTTTCCTGATCGTCGCATGCGGGAATTCCCCGCTCTCATCGAACTCCGCCGCGATCGGAACGATCTCGTTCTGCGCAAAATCACGCGCTGCATCGCGTATCATTTTGTGCTCTTCACTCAGGGAAAATAAAGCAAATTCAGACATATACCTCCAATGGCTTCTCTCTCGGGATTATACCCCGTTGGAGTAGAGGAGACCGTCACAACTCTCTGATAAAATAGAGGCATGACGGAGAGCATTTTGGCAGGCATTTAGGTCATTTTGGGGAGGATTTATGGATGTAACACCTACCTCTGACGAAAAAGTGATGGCAGCACTGTCACACGGTTCAATCCTCCTTGCATTTTTAGGACCGATTGTCCCGGCGATTGTTTGGATGTCCCAGCGTAAAAAATCGAAATACGTTTCCTTCCATGCCCTCCAGGCAATGAGCTATCAGACGCTCATGTTCTGGCTTTGGATCGTGGTGGGAGTTTTGATCACGGTGTTTGCAATGTGCCTGGCATTCCCATTAGGGATGTTTATTATGGAAAATTCCCGCAATGCAGGCGTAGCCCCCTTTGCTGTTCAAATCTTTATTTTTCTATTCATATTCGGTTTCATGGGCTTATTTTTCCTGACGGGAATTGCCGGTGCAATCTTTTGCTTGACCGGACGCGAGTTTCGCTATCCATTGCTGGGGAAATGGCTGGAAAAGTACTTAGCGTACGATCTGGAGCCGGGCTCCCAACTGGACGAAGCCCAGGAAGATCACTGGGTGGCGGGGATCTGCCATGCGATGGCAATCCTGCAATTCTGGGGGATCGTGACGCCGCTGATTGTGTGGTTCACTCAAAAAGAACGTTCCGCCCGTTTGCGCTTTCAGGCAATGCAGGCATTTGTGTACCAGTTAATTGCCTTTGCCGCGTACATGCTGGGGATGGTACTCTATATGTTTTTTTTCTTTGGGATGTTCCTCATACCTTTGGCTGTATGGCAGACAGGTGGAAGCAGAGAAATTCAAGGCCCCGCGGGTCCGATCATGCTTATTTTCTTTGGTGTCATGATGCTCTTTTGGCTCGCCTTCACGATCCTGATGCCAGTTTATTATCTGCTCGCAGGCTTTGCGAGTGTACGCGTAATACAAGGCCGGCCCTTTCACTACCCCATCCTGGGTAACCTCCTTGAAAAGCGGATGGGACCCTCTCCAACGCTGGAGCGTATAGCATGACCGGGCAGACGGACCTCAGCCCCACTTCTGACGAACGGATGATGGCTGCACTCGCACACTTTTTTGGCACCCTGGGGGCATTGATCGTTTGGCTGGTGCAAAAAGATAAATCCCGTTTTGTCCGCTTTCAGGCAGTGCAAGCGCTGGCTTTTCACTTCATCGTCATGGTAGTGATGATCGTGTTGTTCGTCTGCTTATTTGGCGTGATGTTCATCGGCATGTTCGGAACAATGTTCGCTGCTTTCAATAACAGCACATCGCCTGAGAATCTCAGTCCATTGATGATGTTTCCATTCATGTTCCCAGCCTTAATTTTCACCTGTATCTTTCCTTTTTCTCTTGCGCTTCTCATTACCCAAATCGTGGCAGCTGTATCTGTTTTAAGCGGTAACAATTTCCGTTATCCATTCCTGGGCGCGCAGGTCGAAAAGTTCCTGGCTGACTAATAAATCCTGCAAACACCGAGCGTTATAACTATGAACATCTCACCCACCACAGAAAACCGCATCTGGGCCGTCCTCTCGCACCTTTCTGCCCTGACGTTTGGCATGGGCATTCTTTTGCCGATCATTGGCTGGTCAGACCAGCGCCGCAAGTCCAATTACGCCTCGTTCCAGACATTGCAGGCACTCGGGTATCAGTCGCTGGGCTTTACCGTTTGGATCCTGTCTTATCTGGTGATCGCCATCCTGGCTGCGATCATCGTGCTCATCATAACTGGTGCCAGAGATGGAAGCGAAAATCCGGATGCAGCCATGGCTCCCTGGGCGATCGTTTTTTCCGTTGTCATGCTTGGATTCCTGGCGCTCTATCTTCTTTTGCCAATCATTGCCGCGTTCGCCTGCGCCCTTGGGAAGGATTTTCGTTATCCGATCATGGGAAATCGTCTGGCAAGTTATCTGGGGTATGACCCCATTCAGAAAGCGGAAGAACAAACCTGGCTGGTCGAAGATCATGAATTCCGCTGGGTGGCAGCCATGGGACATATCAGCGTCCTGATCATGATCTGGGGCATGCTCGCGCCGCTGACCGCCTGGATCCTTTATGGCAAGCGCAGTCTGTTCCTGAAGTTCCAGTCCATCCAGACGCTGGTTTACCAGGCGCTGGTCACGATCCTTTATTTTGCAGGGACATTTCTGTACATCGGGGGACTCTTTGCAGTACTTGTTTCAACAGGAACCCTGGGGCTTTCCGAGAGCGGTTCATCGGTCGGGATCGTTGGTATCGTTATCTTTGGTACGATGCTGGCATGCGGCGGCGTGATCATCTTGGTGATCCCCCTGCTGCATATCCTGGGACAATGGGCAGGCTATCGTGTATTGAAAGGCGACGACTATCGTTATCCAGTAGTCGGACGTTTAGTCCACAAATGGATTTCCAAAACATCTGCGAGTGAATAAGAAGATGGACTCGATTCTTCACCACGGAGAACACGGAGTCCACAGAGAAGGCTTTTAAAATTCTCCGTGAACTTCGCGAAGCATACTCGAAGAGTGCTGTGATTTCCGTGGTAAAAAAAACTAAATTAATTAACCATTCCCTAAATCGTCATCGAGGAGAAACCTGCATGAAAATCTTAATTGCAACCGACATGGAAGGTATCACCGGCGTCACCACCTGGGAACAGGTCACGCCCAGCCACGCAGAGTACGCGCGTTTTCGTAAGCTGATGACTCAGGATGTGAACGCTGCCGTTCGCGGCGCCTACGATGCCGGCGCAGACGAGGTCATCGTTGCGGATGGGCATTGGAACGGGTCCAATATTTTGATCGAGGAACTCGACTCACGCGCAGTATTGAATTCAGGCTCCCCTTCTCCCTTTTCGATGATGCAGGGAATTGACGAGACCATCGCCGGGGTGATGTTTATCGGCTATCACGCCCGCAACGGGTCACCCAACGCGATCCTCGACCATACCTGGTCATCGAAGTCGGTTGCCAATGTCTGGCTGAACGATATTTTGACGGGTGAGTACGGGTTGAATGCAGCCGTCGCCGGTCACTTTGGCGTGCCGGTCATTATGGTTTCCGGAGATCAGACCGCCTGCGCGCAAATGACCGAACTCCTCGGTGAGGTGGAGACCGCAGTCGTCAAGCAAGCCTCGGGCCGCTTCGCAGCGGAGTGCCTGCCTCCCCAGGTGACCGAGGAAGCAATTTGCCTGAGCGCGGAACGCGCGGTCGAGCGGCTGGCGCAGGGCGAAGTGCCGGACCCCTTTGTGCTGGACACGCCGATCACTGTGACCGTCGAATTCTTTTCCTCAGATATGGCGGACCGCGCCACGCGCATCCCGTTTACAAAGCGCGAGGGCACACGTGTGTCGCTCACCGCACAGGAAATGGCTTCGGCGTACAACGGTTTCCGCGCCATGGTCATGCTGGCATCAGGATGAGAGGAAACTCCGGTAAAGTGGAAGGACTGTTGTTTACGATATAAAGGGTCGTAGCGAGGGTGATGTCGCAAGCCGTCAGGTTGCATTTCTTAACGATCATAGGAAAATGAAGGGAGTAGAGATGGGATCATTTCATGAATATATGGATGAATACAGAAAACAACTGGAGAAGGGAGTGATTAAAGAGGCATATAAAGGATTGATGGAATATATTATGGATTTGAGAACGCATTTTAAAAATAAATATCCTGATTGTTTCGTCTCCGGCAGTATTTATTATGGGTATATGGATATGACTTATTTTTCCTTTATCCCAGAATCACTAAAACATCGAAATTTGAAAGTTGCGATAGTTTTTGTTCATGATACATGTAGATTTGAAGTTTGGCTGGCAGGATATAACAAACAGATTCAATCGAAATACTGGAAATTGTTTAAGGAGAACGGCTGGAATAAATATCACATTGTAGCAACCACGCAAGGCGCTGATTCTATAATAGAGCACATTTTAGTTGACAATCCGGATTTTAGTGATTTAGATGCTTTGACGAAACAAATCGAGAGAGCGACTTTGAAATTTATTGAGGATGTTGAGAGCTTCTTGTCCAGGTACTAAAACTGCAACCTAACCAGGCCGCGCCGAGCTGACGACCGAAGGGAGTGTCGAAACCACCACCAGGTACCCCCTGAATGAGGCGCTATTCGAGACTGAACGGGAGAAACATAAGTGAGTGAAAAAATATCGTCAAATGCACTGTTCAACCTGGATGCTGTTTTCGAGGTTGATGATTATCTTTTTGCCTACCAGGACGACTTAACCGACGGACGTTCGGATGCGGAAGTCGCCTCACTCGTGAAACTGCTGAATCTCGACTCTCCTATGAAAATTCTCGATCTTGCCTGCGGATTTGGGCGGCATACCAATCGCCTGGCTGCGCTTGGTCACTCCATAACCGGCGTGGATTATATGCCCGGCTTCCTTGCGCTTGCCCGGGAGAAGGCAGCTGAAATGGGTGTGCAGGTGGATTACCGCCAAGGGGATATGCGCCAGATCAGCTTTTATGAAGAATTCGACAGGGTGCTGTTGCTCTTCACCAGCTTTGGTTATTTCAAAGACGCCGAGAATGAGCGGGTGATAAAAAACATGGCATCTGCGCTAAAACCGGGTGGATACTTGCTGTTTGACATTCAAAACCGGGATACCCTCCTGAAGGACCTTCCCCCGGCGGATGTGATTGAGAAAGATGGTGATTTGCTTATCAACCGCTTTTCTTTTGACGTGCTCACAGGCCGTTTTTACAATCGGCGTATCATTATTCGAAATGGCATCCGAAAAGATAAGCCTTTTTCCATTCGATTATATAACGCTGCAGAAGTTCGTAATCTACTAAATGGAGCTGGTCTGGTTGACTACAAATTGTTAGGCGAGGACCACCAGCCTTTATCTGCTCGTTCGCGCAGGATCGTGATCATTGCCCAAAAATCACTTCGGGCTTGATGTGCTGTTTTCAGGCTGTGGTCACCCAACACCACCTCGCTTCGCACGCCGTTAAGTGGCTCAACTGCAAGCCAGGAGATCGCGTGAAAACAAAAGCTTTCGTCATATGCTTCAAGAGGAATTAGGACATGAAGGCGAAAAGCAATATTTTTTATATCTTCCCTGTGTTTTTGCTTGTATCTGCTTGTATTTGGGGGACCTCAAGCTCAAAGATTGAATCCACGCCCGTATCATTCCCCAGCGATCCCCCTGCAATCGAGCCTGCAGCCATGGGCGAGCAGACCGCAAGCCCCACTGTAGTTGCAGGAAGCTTTGCTGATTTCTATTTATTTGGAACGGAGATTGCTGCTGCCCTGCAGGCCAGAAACATATCATTCTTTTATGAGTACGCAACAGCCTCTACCTGGATCTGCCTTGGAGATGAAACAATCGGAGTATGTAAAGACATGTCGCCAGAAACGACTGTAACAGGCATACCGGTTACTTACGACTGGGCAACGTACGAAGTGTATAGTAAGGAAAATTACAACGAGTCGTGGCAAACCCGATTTGCCAGCTCCAGCGTCCTGAAACTGGCTGCAATCGCAAATCAATTCGGCGACAATCCGCTCATGCCCATGGCTGGACAGTCGTTCTTAGCCATAGTGGGTGTTGCCGATGATAACAATCCATCATCCATTCATGAAGTCCGGGTTTTGTTTTTTGAGTATTATGAGCATACCTGGCACCTCGCAGGTGAGTTCGTTACCGTTGAACATGTTGGATCATGGCTGAATGACACTTGCTCTGCATGTTACGATATGTGGGCAGCCTGGCCGGAATAGCAGGCTCCTGCGATTTCCCTTTTGACATAGCTGCCGGCGGGGGGCAAAGCGCAGGCAGACTACTTGTCTAGAACACATCTTTTGTAACTATCGGAAATCTGTGATTGCCTTGCGCATGTGAATTCCATATAATGGAGATGCATCATTCCCCCATCGCAGTTCAAAACTTAACGTTTGGTATAAGAAGAGGAGGTGGCCCGGCGAGGTAGTAACGCAGTCCTTTTTTATTCGTGTTCCGACCAACTAATTTAGAGGAGAGAGAGTTATGAAGACCAAGTGGTTCTTTATCGTATCACTGGTGGCTTTAACCAGTCTGGTATTGTCGGCGTGCAGCGCAGTCCCTGTCACGGGGGGTATGAAGAACGAAGTTGGCGAAGGGGAAGGTGAAGTATCCATTATTTCGTGGGCGGGGTACATCGAGCGGGGGGAGACCGATCCTGCCTATGACTGGGTGACCGAGTTCGAAAATCAAACTCAATGTAAAGTAACGAATAAAGTCGCAGCGACTTCCGACGAGATGGTGACGCTGATGAACGAAGGCGGGTTCGACCTCGTCACCGCCTCGGGCGATGCTTCGAACCGCCTCATCGCCGCAGGGAAGGTTCAGGAGATCAACATCGACCTGATCCCCTCGTGGAGCACGGTGGATGAACGCCTGCAGGCTGCACCCTGGCACACGGTGGATGGCAAACATTACGGTGTTCCTTATCAATGGGGACCGAATGTATTGATGTACAACACCGACGTGTTTCCCGAAGCGCCGACTTCCTGGGACGTGACTTTCGAGGAAATGAACCTCCCGGACGGCCAGTCCAATCAGGGCCGCGTCCAGGCGTTCGATGGTCCCATCTATATTGCGGACGCAGCTCTGTATTTGAAACACCACCGGCCCGAACTGGGCATTGAGAATCCATACGATCTGAACCAGGAACAGTTCGATGCCGTGGTCGCATTGCTCACCGCCCAACGCGCCCTGATCAACCGCTACTGGCACGATGCCTTCGTCCAGATGGATGACTT
>Ga0105092_10001108_pt1 | contig 14363 bp, 14 predicted proteins | sample PPLLak2March2015_FD_87021 | JGI IMG/M metagenome (GOLD analysis project Ga0105092, IMG submission 87021) | Freshwater sediment microbial communities from Prairie Pothole Lake near Jamestown, North Dakota, USA - PPLs Lake P7 Core (1) Depth... | ecosystem: Environmental > Aquatic > Freshwater >... | reverse complement strand
TCGTCGAACAGCCGCCCATACTGCAAGCGTCCGCGGCGCCCGGCGACACACTCATCGTGACGCTCGCGGCGCTGAAACCCGACGGGCGCACGGTTTCGCTCTCGACGTTCGCGATGGACGCGGTGCCCTACGAAATCGGCGTCACCGGCGTCGCGGATGTCCACGGCAACGTGATGTCGTCGTCTCAAGACCAGCCGTTCTCCGGCACCACCGATCCCGACGTGACACCGCCCGAGATCGTCAGTCGCACCCCCGGGCCCAACGCAACCGGTGTCGGCACCGGTCAGTCGGTCATCGTCCGGTTCTTGGAGCCGGTGCTCCTCGACACCGCCGATTGGACGTTGTCCGGTGGCACCGTGCCGTACGGCTACTTCGTAAACGGATTCGAGTTCGTCTTTCACTCCTACGCGCCGCTCGCGATGGGAACCACGTATACGATGACGATCGGTGCGCGCGACTTCTCCGACAACGCGATGGCCGACGCCACGTGGTCGTTCACGACGACCAACACCATCGACGTGACACCGCCGCGCGTGACATCGTCGACGCCCACGAACGGCACGGGGAACGTCAGCGTCGACGCGAACCTTTCTCTCACGTTCTCGGAAACCATCGACCCGTACCAATTCGACGTGTTGGTGTCTCCACTTCCTCCCGATTGGACCGCAACGTGGTCCAACTCCGGCAAGACGGTCACCTTCGACCCCGATTGGGCGCTGTGGGACGATTTGCAGTACACAATCTCGGTCCTTCCCGGCGGCGTGCGCGACTTGGCGGGAAATGGCAACACGGAGGTATTCACCGCCGCCTTCAGCACCGGGCAGGCGATTGGGAGCGGGAGCTTCACGGGTACCGTGACGGGCGACCCGACGTCGAGTTTCGCCGGCGACCCGACGAACGCGGTCGTCATCGCCACGTATCCGTTCCCTTTCGGGGACGACAATTTCGGTGTATTCGGCAACGACGTGGTCGAGAGCAACGGCTCATACGACATCCGCAATCTCCACGACGGGCTGTTTTACACGATCGCGGTCCTGAACTCGAACGGTGACAATGAGATCGACCCGGAGAAGGGCGACGCGGTGGGCGCGTACGGCGCCGACCTCGCGCTCGGCGATTTCGAAGCGGATAGTGTCGTGATCGACGGCGGTAATCGAGTCATGAACGTCGATTTTCCGCTCTACGACCCGAGTGCGATTTCGGGCACGATCGCTTATGACGGCATCTACGCGGACGAATTCCACCAGCTGTTCATCGGCGTGTTCGACACGACTGCCTTCGACCCCCAACTACCGCCCGACTACGGTACGACGGCGTCCTGGCCGGTCGATCTCGAGTGGGCGGTGGACGAGCTCGGCGAGGGGTTGTTGGACGGCGTGTATTTCGTGGGCGCGTTTCTCGACGCCAACAACAGCTCCCAGCTGGACGCCGGCGACCCGCTGGGACTCTACGGCGGCTTCGCCACCCCGATTCCGATTCGCATCGAGAACGGACGCGACGGCGTGGGTGTCGTGATCACGCTGGAGGACACGAAGGTGGCGACCTCTTTCACCGCCGTGACGTGGCCGAGGCCCGCGAATCGCGCGCCGTGGTTGAAGGCGTGGTCGGCGGCAATTCGGCAGCACGCGAGTTCGAGAGCCGAGGCAGCAGGAAGCGAAGGGAAGTGAAAACACTCGGCCTCATCGGCGGCATGACCTGGCTCTCGACGGTCGAGTACTACCGGCTCATCAACCAGGAGGTCAACGAGCGCGCGGGCGGACGGCAGAGCGCGCGCTTGATTCTCTACTCGGTCAACTTCGCCGAGTTCGTGCCGTCCATCGACGAACTCGGCTGGCGCGACATCGCCGCCCGGCTCGCGACGATCGCGCGTTCCCTAGAAGACGCCGGCGCCGAAGGCCTCCTGCTGTGCGCCAACACGCCGCACAAGGTGGCCGATGACGTCCGCGCCGCCATCACGATTCCGCTCATTCATATCGCCGAGGTGACGGCGCGCGCGATCCGGGCGAAGAGGCTCCGCAAAGTGGCCCTGCTCGGCACGCGCTTCACCATGGAGGAGAGCTTCTTTCGGGACACGCTGACCGCGGCGGATATCGAATCGATAATTCCCGAGAAAGACGACCGCGACTTCATCCACGAATCGATCTTCGGGGAGCTCGGAAAGGGGATCTTCACCGCGGCCACGAAGGCTCGTTACCTGCAGATTATCGACGCGCTGGCCAAGCGCGGCGCCGAAGGGGTGATCCTCGGCTGCACCGAGATTCCGCTGATCGTCAAGCCCGAGGACGTCTCGATTCCCGTCTTCGACACGACGCAGATCCACGCGACCGCGGCGGTCGATTTCGCCCTGGGGAGTTAGCCGAAGCAATTCGCGGCGGGCAGCTTAGGTCAAACGGTCAATTCCGGTAAGGCATGGAGCGCCTCTGGCGCTAGGTCGGCGCCGTTCGGCCACGTGACCGTTCCCGCCACCGGGTCAACGCTCATGCGTGCGAAGTACTCGGCATTACGGAGCGGTTCGAACACGGGCCCATCGAGGAGTGAGATGACGTCCACCTTTTTGCATGACCCATCGTTAAACCGTAGTTCGAGAACGTGGGGCCCGCACACTCGTGCATCGAGTATTCGCAGAATCATTTGTCTCACCTAAACCAACGGCGGGACCGGCCGCAGCGGTTGATGTGAACGCGCAAGTTCCCAATCATCCCTCAGTTCGACTCGATATCGAGCCGACCATTCACGGACGAGCGCAAGCGCTCGACTGGGAAGATACCCATCCACGACCGCACCAGCGCGTTATGACGCGATATTGCTCTTCCGCGCGAGGACAGGAGCGGAGAGGAACGATCGCATCGGCGTCTTAAGCAGAGTCATTCCTCGTTTGCCGACGCGTCGAAGCGCGCCAGCACGCTACCCCGCGCATCCACGATCTCGAGATGCGACCCGTCGATGCGAAACGCGGCCGTCGTCTCCAGCGCGGTCGAAAGCGCCTGGTCGCGATCCATGCCGTCGACACACGCCTTCTCGGTCGAAATGAGCTGGGAGAACGCGAGCGCAGTACCCGACGTCTCATACCGGCCCGATATCTGATTGCACCCGCCCGTTGCCACCGCCTGCTGCTCCTCTTCGAGCAGCATGAGGTAGGGCTCTCGCCCCGTGGGTGTCTTCGTCACCGCGCGTCCGGCCAGTTCGACGAGTAGCCAGTGCGTACCTACGAGAGGCGCGTTGGTAGGCTCCGCCTGGAACGACATCACGACGACGTCGACGCTGTCACGTGGGGCGCCGCGCGTGAGCACGGGGTAGGATTGCCCCGAAACGAAAGTCGTCACTCCGCCCACGAGAATCTCGGCGCGTATCGAATACGCGTGCGATTCTTCGATGACTTTCCGGTCGTACTCGATCGTGAACGCGAGCGGTGGCTGCTTGCCGCCGACGGGAATCGTCGTCTCCGCGATCACGCCCGCCGGCGCGTCTTGCAGCGAAACATCCTCCAACTTGATGAGCAGTTGGGCATCGGACGGCAGAACAATACTCTGAAGATAAGTGACGGTACCGCTGACCTTCGCCTCGCCGCCTATGCCGCCACAGCCGGCGATGAGGGACGCGAGGACCGAGGTCACCGCGAACGTAAGAATCGATCTCGCCATAAGGTTCTCCTTCGTTGGGAGGAAGGAGAACCGATCAGGGCCACCGCGGGCAACCCCAAAAAAAAGCCGCCGCACAGCCCCCTACTTGAGCAAGACCATCTTCTTCGACTCGATCACGCTGCCCGCGGTCAGTCGGTAGAAGTACACGCCCGACGAAACCGACTTGCCGTTCGCATCGCGGCCGTCCCAGTGGGCGTGGTGGTCGCCCGCGGCCCGCGTCTCGTCCAGCAAGGTCCGCACCAGCCGCCCGCGCGCGTCGTAGACCGAGACCGTCGCGCGTTCGCGCGCCGAGAGCGAAAAGCGGATCGTGGTGGACGGATTGAATGGATTCGGGATGTTCTGCGCGAGGCGCGTGCCCCCCGCCGGCGTGTCGTTGACCGGTACCGGCTCCTTCAAACGGAACCAGCCGAGCTTGGTGAACCAGCGACCGTCCTCGGCGCCTTGGGATCCCGTTCCCGGCGTTCCCGTCGTCCCCGCGTATTCGTTGAACACGTAGAAATCCGCTTCCCCGTTCGGGCACAAGGCCAAGCCACTGTAGTCGCCCCAACGGTTGCGCGTTCCGCTGTGAAAACGCTTGTACGGTGCCAAGCCCGCCTGCAGCGTTCCCGTCGGGCTTACCGTCCCCGCGGGATCGCCGAATAAGCGTGTCGTGTAATACGCGCCGCAATAGATGCCCGAATTCGACGCGGAGAAGCCGATGGCCATGTTGAGGTCGCAGTCGACCATGACCGACGGATAGAAGGTGTGCGTTCCCCCTCCGAGGTCTTCGGCGCCGGCATTGCCCTGATCCGCGAGCACAAGACCCGGAATCACCGTCGAGGTATCGACGCGCCACCAATGTGCGGTCGTCTGTGCCGCATCCGGTCCCGCGGACGGCAGCATTTCGGCGCACATGAAAAGCTGGTCTTGGCGCCACGCGGCGTTCAGCGCGCGCCGGTCGTTGGTCTCGATCGCGTAGGCACTCCCCAACTGCGGCGCGTCGGGTAGCGCAGCTCCGCTGTCGATGTTGCCGAAGCCGATGAATTGGGCGGTGAAGAACGGCCCGCCGACCGTGTTGAGGGGGTCGGTCAGTTCGATGATTTGAATGAAGTCGTTGCCGTCGATGTCGGCCAGACCCGAGTAGCTCACGAGGAACGTTCCCAACGGACGAGCGCCGGAGCCGACTCCCGGGGGCCCGAACATGTGCGCGGGCTGCGTCGTCGCCTCCACCGAACCCGCAGCCGTATACGGATTGTAGGCGGTGACCGCGATGTTGTTGTTCGGTCCGTCGTACGTGGGCGACTTGTTGACGATCCATAGGCGCACGCCGCCAAACGCCGGGGCCGCACCAAACGAAAACATGTTGGCGGTGATGTAGATCGCCTTGTCGTCGACGCCAATGCCCGGATAATCGGCCCAACGATCCAGCCCACCGATGTTCATCTTCGAGTCGATAGAATGGAGCCACCAGCCGTTGTTCGGATTCGACGTCTTCGACACTGCCAAGAGGATGCGTGAGTTCGTGGGCGCGTCCGTACGCTCCAGTACGACCACGATGAAACGACTGGAGTACTGGTCGTAGAGCACCTTCGGGTCGAAGCAGTTGGTTCCCAGCGTGCCCGCGAGCCCGGTGAAAAGAACCTTCAAGCTGGACTGATACTGCGGAAGGGCTGCGATGCCGCTCTTCGGGCGCCATTCGACGGTGACGTTGCCGATGACGATCACATGGTCCGGCCCGACCGCGCAGTGCGGATCCGGAGGTACCAACCGGCCGCCCACCAGCGCGAAATTGGTGTCATACGTGAAGCAATCGATGGCGGGAGCCAAGAGCGGCGGCGCGTTCGGATTGGGCTTGGGGGCCGCGATGCGCAGATAGTCGGCCGCAGCCGAAGTCGGCATCGCCTCGTTCGAGAACACGCCGGAACCGGTGGACGGCAGCGGCGTTTCAACCGTTCGGATCGCGGACGCATTCGCATCGCCCAAGAAAAACGACGCCAGCACGACGGCCAAGCCGAGGGCCGGGGTTCGGGACCGCATGTCGGGATTCCTCCGTTTCGGGGACGATGAAATGCGCGTGGCGTCGGCCTATTCTACCACCGGAGGTGCCTAGCTTTCCAGTTTCAGAAAATCCATCGCCATCTTGGGGCCCACGGCTCCATCCTCGTGCTTGAAAAAGACAAAGGCGTCTTTCCATTTCTGGTCGCGAATCCACGAGTGCCATTTCTTCTGCTCGTCTTGCGAGTACTCGGGACGACGGAGCCGCAAATATCCCCACGACGCGGTGCTCACCAGGGGAACTTCCAGCTCGTCGTCCGCGTCGGCAAGGCACAGCGCCGCATCCTTCTTACGGAGGAGTTCGTACACTTCGTCGTCGAACCACGTCGCGTGGCGAAACTCCCAGGCAATCGGGATGTTGGGCGGCAACGCCTCGAGAAACGCTCCCAAGCGTTCGACGTCCTTCTTGAAGTTGGGAGGGAGCTGGAAGAAGACGACTCCGAGTTTCTTTTCCAGCACGCCGACTATGTCCATGAGGTAGTCGGTTTCTTCGGAGACGTTTTTCAGGCGCTTCATGTGCGTGATCTTCTGCGACGCCTTGATGACGAAGCGAAAATCGGGAGGAACCTGCGCCGCCCAACCTTCCAGGACCTCGCGGCGCGGGAGACGGTAGAAGGTATTGTTGATTTCGACGGCGGGTAGTTTAGTCGAATAGAACGCGAGCATCTGGTCGGGGGCAATTTTTTCCGGGTAGAAAGTCCCCTTCCACTCCTTATATGAGTATCCGCTGGTGCCGGTATAGAGATTCATGCGTCGCCTCCCTGCTATAATGTCACCAGTATGCCCCGTTCCTCCCAAGTCGTGCAAGTCGGCAAGCGCAAGCTCGAGCTGTCGAACCTGAACAAGGTGCTCTGGCCCGAGGACGGCGTCCTCAAGGCCGAGCTGATCCAGTATTACCTTTCGATCGCGCCCACCATCCTGCCGCACATTCGCGGCCGGCCGCTCTCGCTGGTTCGCTTCCCCGACGGCATCCACGGCGAGACGTTCTTTCAGAAGAACCTTCCCGATTGGGTGCCCGACTGGCTGGAGAGCGTGGAGATCGGTGACGCGAAGAAGACCATCAACTACGTCATCGCCACCGAAGACGCGTCGTTGGTGTGGCTCGCCAACATGGCGTGCATCGAGCTGCACCAGATGCACTGCCGCGCGAAGAATCGCGACCACCCGGACTACTTCGTCTTCGACGTCGACCCGCCCGACGGGACTCCCTGGTCGCTCATTGCAGACACCGGGGCGCTCTTGCGCGAAGCAATGGAGAGGTTCGGCTACCACCCGTTCGTAAAGACGACGGGACGCAAGGGCCTGCACATCGTCTGTCCGATCGAGCCCAAGTGGGACTTCGACACCGTCTTCAAGGCGTGCGAAGCAATCGCGAAGCCCTTTGTTGCTGCGAATGCAAAAACATGCACACTTCGAATACAGAAGGAGCAACGGGACAACAAGATTCTGATCGACATCTATCGCAACCGCCCGTCGCAGACCATCGTCGCGGCGTACAGCGCACGCGGGCTACCGGGCGCGACCGTCTCGATGCCGCTCACGTGGGAGCAGCTCCATACCATCGGCGGCGTGCGCGACTTCCACGTGCGCAACGTCCCCGACATCGTCAAGCGCAACGGCGACGTGTGGGAAGGCATCGAGGCGTACGCCGTCGAACTGCACACACATCGCAGCGCGCCGAAGGCGCGCAAGGAGTTGTCGAAGTCGGAGAAGAGAAAAACGCCCGAGCAGCTCCAGTCGTACGAGAAGAAGCGCAAATTCTCGAAAACGCCGGAACCGGCGCCGCAATCGCTCGAGGAGGGCACCAATCGTTTCGTCGTGCACCGCCACCACGCGTCGCGTTTGCACTACGACCTGCGCCTCGAAAAGGACGGCGTCTTGAAGTCGTGGGCGGTCCCCAAGGGGCTGCCGCCGCGCCCCGGCATCAAACGGCTCGCGGTGGAAACCGAAGACCACCCCATCGAGTACCTCAATTTTGAAGGAACGATTCCCAAGGGCGAATACGGCGGCGGCAACATGTGGGTGTACGCGTCCGGCAAATATGAAATCACGAAAGAGAAGAAGGACAGCACCTACGTGCGCCTTTCGAGCCGTGGGCTCACCGGCGAATACCGCATCATCCCCACGCGCGGCAAGGAGTGCCTGCTCGAACGCGTCGATACGCCGCAAACGGACTGGCTGGTGGAACCGGTCGAGTTCATGCTGGCCGAATTGTCCGACAAGGTCCCCAGCGGCGACTGGATCTACGAAGTCAAGTGGGACGGGATCCGCGCCATGGTGTCGCTCGACGAAGGTGTGGTGCGAATTCGCTCGCGCAACCAGAACGACATCACGGTGGCGTTTCCCGAGCTGACCAACCCCGAGTCGGCGTTTCGCGCGAACAACGGCCTCTTCGACTGCGAGATCGTGTGTCTGGATGCGAGTGGCCGCCCCCTGTTCAAGGAAGTCATCAATCGCATGCGACAGACCACCGAGGGCGGGATCGCGCGCGCGAAGGCACAAAATCCCGCGATCTGCTACGTGTTCGATTGCCTCTACCTGGACGGTCGCCCATTGGTCGGCGAGCCGCTGGAACGACGCCGCGAGTGGATGACGGACGCCATCAAGGGCGATTCCGCCTACCGCGCGAGCCAAGTCGTCGAGGACGGCCAGGCGCTCTTCGACGCCGCGCGCGAAGTCGGGCTGGAAGGCATCATGGCGAAGCGGCGCACGAGCGTGTACCAAGTCGGACGACGCAGCGACGCGTGGCAGAAGGTCAAGACGCGCCGCACCGTGGACTGCGTGGTCGTGGGATACACCAAGGGTAAGGGCGATCGCGCGCCCACCTTCGGCGCGCTCCACCTGGCCCAGCGCACCGACGGCGGTTACAAATACCTCGGCAAGGTGGGCACCGGCTTCGACGACAAAATGCTCAAGACCGTGTCCACAAAACTGCAGGCGCTAAGCGAAGCGAAGCGTCCCTTCAAAGAAAGGCCCGTCGACGATGCGGTGAGCGTGTGGCTGGAACCCAAGTTGTGGTGCGAAGTCCAATACGCGTCGTTCACGCCCAACGGGACGCTCCGCGAGCCGGTGTTCGTGAGGTTGCGACCGGACCTCGACTGATCTATGATTTCACCATGACCGGACGCTGCAACATTTGTGGCTGGCACGATCGCTTCCTTCGCCTCGATCGCGGCCGCGAAGGAACGGTGTGTCGCAATTGCGGTTCCACCAGCCGCAACCGCGCGGTCGCGTTCGTGCTCGCGCGCGTCCTGGACGAGAACCAAGCCGTTTTTCGTTGGCAGTACCGCACCTCCACGCGAATGCTGGAGTCGAGTGCGCGTGGTGCGCTCGCCATGTACTTTCGTCTGAAATTCGACTACTACGGGACCGAGTTCGACCCGGCCAAGATCGCGGCGGGAACGCACCCGCGCGAGTACGCCGACTTCCAGAAGCTCCATTACGACACCGATTCGTTCGACTTGGTGGTCGCCTCCGACGTGTTCGAGCACATTCGTCGCGACGCGGAAGCCATGCGCGAGGTCGAGCGCGTGCTGAAACCAGGCGGGTACCTGATCCTCACCGTTCCCTACGACCACGAGCGCGCGCAAACCATCCAACGCGTCGACACCTCGGGACCGACCGACGTGCACCTGCTGCCGCCGCGGTACCACGGCGGTGGTGGGCACACGCTCGCCTATCGCGAATACGGTCGCGACTTGATGGACCTCATGGGCACGGCGAAGCTCTCTGTGGAACGCGTGGCGGTCGACCAGCCCGATCTCGGGATCACGCCGCAATCGGTGTTCGTGGCCCGCAAGGAGCAGTCGATCGCGTTGTCGGAACCGCGTCACCTGCGTCCCGGATCGACGGGGCCGATGATTCCGTTTCGCCTTTTCGTCGCGTGCAAGTACCTCAGCAATCCGTTCGGCGCCGTTCGCGATCTGTGTCCGATCAATATGACGCGCGGCGTACCCCAGTTGGTGCGCGATGCGCGCAATGCGCGGCGCAGGAAGTTCGCATGAAGAGTCTTGCGATAGTGATGATTCTGGTCGCTGCACCGCATTTTGTGTTTGCGGCCGACGCGTCGATGGACTCGACGGCCGCACTCGCGCGCGCCCGCGAGTTGCGTCCCTTCGTGAGCAGCGGGACACCCGGGCCGTTGTGGAACGCCTTCGACGATTCGATGCGCGCCGCGATGGGCGACTCACTTCGTTTCGCCGGGCTCATGGCGAGCATCCACGGGCAGACCGGCGCGATCGTCGAAGTGCTGGCGGAGAATGTATCGCGCGAGGGCGTTTCGTGGGTGTATCGCGCGCGCTGCCGCTTCGAGAAAGTTCCGGTGCCGCTGGCGTTGACGATTGGGTTCGAATCCGACGGCCGCGTCTCGACCCTGCTCGTGCAAGAGGATAAGCAGGCGTACGCGAGTACCAAGCTCGACTATATCACTCAAACCATTCTGGAGCTCCCGTTCCGCGGCGAGTGGTTCGTGTACTGGGGCGGCCGGACGATCAATGACAACTACCACGCGGTGTCGAAAAGCCAGCGCTTCGCGAATGACCTCTTCATCATGAAGAACGGCGTGTCGCATAGCGGTAATGGGTCGAATCTCTCCGACTATTACTGCTATGGAGCCGAGGTGTTGGCGCCCGCGGCCGGGACCATCGTGTGGTCGTGCGACTCGCTCCCCGACCAGGTACCCGGGCAGATGGACCGAAGAACCCCGTCGGCAACGGCGTCGTGATCGACCACGGAAACGGCGAGTTTTCGGTCCTCGCGCACATGCAGCCGAAGTCGCTACGCGTGAAGTTGGGCGAGAAGATAAAGGCGAGCGCGGTGGTGGGACTATGCGGGAACTCGGGCAACACGAGCGAGCCCCACGTCCACTACCACCTCCAGGACGGCCCCGACATGAAGACCGCCGAGGGCTTGCCCGCGCCGTTCGCGAACATTATCGTGAATGGGAAGCCGGTCGCGAAGGCGGAGTTGTTGAAGGGACAGACAGTGAGTCGGGGGAAGTAATCTATGAAGAGCGCGTTGGTGGCACTGGTGCTACTCGGAATGGTGAGCGGCCCCGTTCAACGCGCCGCGGCTGACACGGATGAGAGCATGGACGGCGGCGAGTGGGACGTTTCGGCACCGTGCTTGGCGCTGGTCGTCGGCAACGGCATGATGCTCACATTGGCCGACGGATCCACGTTTCTCGGGGTACTCGGTGCCGCGGCAGGCACGATTACGCTGTTCTTAGGAGCCCGCTATGTTGAGCCGATCGTGATCACGGCCGGGGCCGCGTCTCTTGCCACCGGCGTCCTCTCCGCCCGCCGTGCCTCGAAGCATCGAATGACAGACTCGCTTTCGATCGATCCGACCATCTCTCGCGACAGCTACGGAGCCGCGCTCACCATCCGTTTCTGACCCCTGGCCTACATCTTGCCCACCGACCCCGGGCCGTTCCCATATAATGTGGCCGGTGTAACTTGCCTTGACAGGCGCAAAAGCCCTACGAGAAGCTATATATTGAGTTTGCCGCGAGGCCTCACCCGCGGCCGAAACAAGGAGTCGAGATATGCCGCAACTTCGAGCCATTTGGAAGGGTCACATCCGCTTCTCCCTCGTGACGATCCCGGTCCGCATCTACAACGCGGTGGATACGGCGGAGTCGATCTCGTTCAATCAAATTCACCGCGACGACAACGGTCGCATCGGCTACGACAAGCGGTGCAAGAAGTGCAACAAGCTGGTCGAGAGCGACGAGATCGTCAAGGGCTATCAGTTCGAGCCCGACCAGTACGTCATCTTCGAGAAAGACGACCTCGATAAATTGAAGCTCAAGAGCACGAAGGTGATCGATATCGAAGGTTTCGTGGACGCGTCCGAGATCGATGCGACGCTGTACGACGCGCCCTACTACGCGGGTCCCGACGGTGACGTGGCCGCGAAGACGTATGGGCTCCTTTCCGCCGCGCTGCGCGACAGCGGAAAGCTGGGGGTGGGCAAAGTGGTGCTGCGCGACCGCGAGGACGTCGTGATGATCGCGCCCAAGGGCGAGGGCATCGTCCTGTACAAGATGCGCTACCCCAAGGAAGTCCGCAAAATCGACGACGTGCCCTTGGTCGAGAAACACAAGGCCAACAAGGACGAGTTGAAGCTCGCGAAGAGCCTGATCGATTCGATGGCCACCACTTTCAACGCGATGAAGCTCGAGAACAAGTACAACGACGCCGTGCGCGACATGGTGCAAGCCAAGATCGCGGGCAAGGAGATCGTCGCCATCGAAGAGGTGGAGCCGGAAGTGGTCGACATCATGACGGCGCTCAAGAAGAGCATCGAGCAGGCCAAGGACAAGAAGAAGCCGATGGAAAAGGTGACCGCGGAAAAGACGGCGGCCAAGGAAAAGAAAGCGGCCAAGTCCAAGGGCGCCGTGGCGGCAAAGGCAAAGACCAAGACCAAGGCACGGAAGACGGCGTAACGCGTGTCGAAGAAGACGGCCAAACCCGGGTCCCCGAAGCCCGAAACGAGCAACGTGATCCGCTTCCCCGTGGAGGCGGTGTCACGTTTTGGGTTCAAGCGCGCCAACGCCAAGCGCGGCGGCGGGCGCGTGGGCCGTATGGAAGCCGAAGGGCAGATGAACCTCTTCGACCCCTCGCGCCGTGCGGGACCCGGCGGGCGCCTGGGCGCCGTCGTCCCGCTGCCCATGCAAATGGGGGCGTTCGAAGCGGCCCTTCTCCTCGACGATGCCAACGACCCGCGCGCGGAAGCGATGTACAAGCGCGCGATCGAAGAGGGCGACTACACCGCGGACGCGTGGTGCAATTTGGGAGTGCTGAAGTCGGTGGGCCGGAATCTCGACGAAGCGTTTCAGTGCTTCGCACAATCGCTCGCCCTCGATCCGCGACACGCGGAATCGCACTACAACATCGGGAATCTCTATTTCGAGTACGATGACCTGAAGCTGTCGCGTATGCACTACGAAAAAGCGATCGAGTGCGACCCGGCCCTCGCGAGCGCATATTTCAATTTGGGACTCGTTACCGCGCTTACCGAGGACTACCAAGTTGCCTACGATTCCCTCCTCCATTATAGGAACATCGCTCCCAACGATGACGCGTCTGTGGCGGAAGAGTTGATGGGCTACCTCCAGACTGCAATTCGCCTGTCCTAGGATTCGCCTCCAAATTTGCGCCGCGGCGCATCCCACGCCCAAGGAATTTCGCTCCATTACAGTCCCTCGCGCGCCACGAAGCGCCGCAAACCCTCGCCTGCCCGATGGCACGGGGCTTGCGATAGTCGTGGGTGGAGGAAACTAAATCGGCTGCGCGTACGCTTGGCGCGACGCGCACAGGGAGAGCGAGGGTTCGATTATGAAAAACAAGGGATTCACAATCATCGAGCTGATGATCGTCGTGATGATCATCGGCATACTAGCCGCGATCGCCACACCCAATTTCATCAACATGATGGCCAGGGCCAAGGACGCCGGCGTCAAATCGAACAGCCACACCGTACAGGTAGCGGCGGAGGATTTCGCGGTTCAAAGCGGCGGAACCTACGCGAACGACCTGTCCGCCGTTACCCCGGCGGGCCTCACCATCATCGACGCGCTGCCCCAAGACCAGCGCCTCCTGAATCCCTTCACGCGCGCCCGCACCGAACCCGTCGACGGCGCCGCCGCGGCACTCGGCGAAACGGGCTACGAACCCGTCGTCGACGGCACGGGTACCAACATCGGTTACATCATCACCGGTCAAGGCAGCGGCGGTCAGGAAATCTGCCGCTACACGAACGGCATATAAGTCTTCCCATTCAACACGACACCGAAAATGAGACGGGGTCGGGCCCACAGATCGGGTCCGGCCCCCATTCTTTTGTGGCCCGATGCCGCGCGCATTGCGTATCCTTGACGCGTGTACAATCCGCGCTCGTATCGCAAAGAAAGCGTCTCCGAATTGCACGAGTTCGTGCGCCGGTACAACTTCGCCGTCCTCTTCACCCATAAGAACGGCGAATCCTTCGCGACCCATTTGCCCTTCATGATCGACTCCGAGCGCGGCCCGCTCGGCACGCTCGTCGCGCACATGGCGCGCGCGAATCCGCATTGGCGCGCGTTCGAGGGCGCGGCGCAATCACTGGTCGTCTTCACGGGGCCGCACGCGTACATTTCGCCGGCGTGGTATGAGGAACAAGCGACGGTGCCGACGTGGAATTACACCGTGGTGCACGCCAGTGGTCGTGTGCGCTTGGTGGAAGACACCGCGCGCCTGCGCGAGATGGTGATGCGCCTGGTCGCACTGCACGAATCCCCGCTCGGGAATCCATGGGACCTGCGCAAGGCCGAGGCGGTCATCGACACCGAACTCAAGGGCATCGTGGGCTTCGAGATTCCCATCGACCGCCTGGAGGGCAAGTTCAAGCTCAACCAGAATCGTTCCGCCGAGGACCGCGAAGGCGTGATCCGCACGCTCGAGAAGTCGACCCACCCCGACGAGCGCGAAGTAGCCCGCTTGATGCGCGAGCAGATGCGCGACTCCGGGCGCAACTCCTAGGCGAGGTTTTCGTGAACGACGAGCACGCTACTCCGAGTCCCGAAGTACCCCCCGTGGTTGCCGACGGCGTCTTGCACTCGCTCGACCCGCGGTCCATTTCGCATGGACGATTGGTCGGCGGCATCACCGCCATCGCCGTCGCTTCGGGACTCCTCATGGCTCTCAT
>Ga0105092_10001105_pt1 | contig 14374 bp, 17 predicted proteins | sample PPLLak2March2015_FD_87021 | JGI IMG/M metagenome (GOLD analysis project Ga0105092, IMG submission 87021) | Freshwater sediment microbial communities from Prairie Pothole Lake near Jamestown, North Dakota, USA - PPLs Lake P7 Core (1) Depth... | ecosystem: Environmental > Aquatic > Freshwater >... | reverse complement strand
GGTGGGAGTGGTGCGATCGCTGGGAGATCCTGAGGTATTCGCCCCGGAAACAGGTATCGTCGCCACCGAGGCAAAGCGGCTCATGGACCAAGGCCTCGAGGCGCGTCACCTCCGCACCGTGCGTCTCTCTGTCGACAGGGAGGCGGACCTGCTTCGTCAGCTCGCCGCCCCGCTGCTTCGAGCCAACAACCCTGAGGCGAGGGCGCGGGCCATGGACCTCCTCGAGCTGAGTGGGGGATCGGTCCAGGCGATGCATCGCGCCATGCTCGAGGTCGAGCTAAAGCAACAAATCACTACATGACCAGATCTCTTCGGGCAGTTGGGGCGCTAACCCTCGTCTTCCTTGCATTGGCCGCGCCTGTCTCGGCAGCCCCATTCACCTACCCGGCACCGGTGCTGGAGACTTTTCCGGCACCGGATGCACCCCAAGTGACCGCCGCGTCATGGATCCTCTACGACGAATCAACCGACACTGTCGTCGCCGAGCTCAACGCGGATGAGGAGCGGGCGATGGCGTCGGTGACCAAGATCATGACTGGCTTGCTCACGGTCGAGAACTCGTCCCCGACGGACATGGTGACGATCTCAGAAGAGGCGGCCAACACCGGCGAGAAGGAGATCGAGTTGGTAGCCGGGGAGACCCTCTCCATGGACGCGTTGTTCAAGGCGCTGATGATCCATTCCGCCAACGACGCCGCCACCGCAATAGCCGAGCACATATCAGGGTCGGTCGAGGACTTCGTCGACCTGATGAACCAGCGAGCGGCAGAGTTGGGTCTCACCCACACGTCATTCGCCAATCCCCACGGCCTCGATGCTCCCGACCACTACACGAGTGCCCGCGACTTGCTCCATCTCGCCCGGGTGGCGATGGCGGACCCCCGGTTCGAGGAAGTGGTGAAGGCCAAGAAGCTGGTCTTTCCCCCTGCGCCCGATGGCACACCTCGCACCGGAAGCTCCACCAATCTCATGCTCTGGTCGTATCAGGGCTCTCTCGGCGTCAAGACCGGATTCACCTCACAGGCCCTACTCACCTACGTGGCGGTGGCGGAGCGGGAGGGCCGGCGGCTCTATGCGGTGCTGCTCGGCTCCGACGGGGAGCGGGCCCATTTCGCGGATGCGACCGAGCTCTTCGATTACGGGTTCGAGGAGCTTGGCTTCTTTGGTGATGCCTCCACCGGTTCGCCGTACGTCGCGCTAAAAGGACGTCAGACCCCCGACCCCCTGGTCTCGCTGGAGAACATGGAGACCTACCTCCATCTGGCCGGCCAGGGGCTGATGCTGGAGAGCCCGAGCCCATTGCGCGCCCTGCCGGAGCCTGCCCCGCCACCGATCGTCGAGGTAACACGGAATCCCGACCCTGCGCCGAGGACCGTGCTGGAGACCATGAGGTTCTGGTTGGACCTTGCCGTGGAGGCGGAATGACCGCCTTCGATCATGCAGTGGAGGTCGTGACCGAGGAGGACATCGAATCACGGGTCGTCGAGCTCGGCGTGGCCATCACGGAGGATTATGCGGATCGGGAACCGCTGCTCACGGTGGTGATGACGGGCTCGATCCCGTTCGCAGCCGATCTGGTTCGTTCGGTGGATCTGCGGTCGGAGGTCGACTTCTTGGCCCTGAATCGGTTCGGGGAGAGTGGGCGAATCGGGATTGCGATGGACCTCTCCACGCCGGTGCTCGACCGGGATGTGATCCTGGTCGAGGACATCACCGACACCGGTCTCACCCTTTCGGTCCTGCGCCGCATGATCCTGGATCGGGGCGCACGAAGTGTCGCCACGGCCTCACTCATCGACAAGAAGGTGCGCCGGGTCACCGAGGTTCCCATCGAATACCGGGGATTCGAGGTAGGGGACGAGTACCTCGTCGGCTACGGAATGGACTGGTACGGCCTCTACCGGAACCTTCGCTCCATCTGGGCGGTGCTCGACATGGAGGCCTTCGTCAACGACCCCGCAGTGCTTGCCAGGTCACTGGGCATGACCACCTGAAGGGGAAGACCTGCCCGGTGATAACCTCAGTGGGCAATGCCGGGTGAAAAAGAGGCCCTCATCGCAATGGACGTGGTGGGCGTGCGAGTGGAGCTTCCGTCCAATCAGCCGATCGTCCTCCTCAGGGAGTCCGACGGCTCACGTTATCTCCCGATCTGGATCGGGGGCTCGGAGGCCACCGCGATTGCCACCGCCCTGGAGGGTGTCGTCCCGCCTCGACCTCTCACCCACGACCTGATGCGCTCGGTAATCGACGCTCTCGGGGCTCTGGCAGTGCGCGTAGTCATCACCGAGATGAGAGACTCCGTTTTCTACGCGGACCTGTCACTCGACATCTCGGGGCGGGAGGTGCACGTCTCGTCGCGGCCTTCGGACGCCATCGCCCTGGCCGTGCGCACCGGGACACCTGTCTTCGCCTTCCCGGCGGTTCTCGACGACGCCGGCGTCGTCTTCGAGGAGGAAGAAGAGAACGAAGAGGAGGAAGTGGCCAGATTCAGGGAATTCCTGGAGGAGGCCACCATCGAAGACTTCCTCGGGGGCGGCCAAGAACCCCCCGACTGACCTCTTTCCCCAGGTTTATCCACAGATTTCGTTGACACGGGTCCCCTCACAGGGTTAGCTTGCTCACAACGGCGGAGTTACACGCTTGTAACCCGGAGGACTCACATGACCCAACAGCGGGAACTGGGCTACCGCGCCCCCCAAGTTTGCAAGCTGGTCGGCATCACCTACCGGCAGCTGGACTACTGGGCGCGCACCAATCTGATCCGCCCCTCGCTCCAGCAAGCAACCGGCTCAGGTTCGCAGAGGCTCTACTCTTTCTCTGACGTGGTTCAACTAAAGGTGATCAAGAGGCTCCTCGACGCAGGGATGAGTCTCAAGAAGATCCGTTCGGCCGTCACCATCTTGGCGGAGCAGCTGGACTCCGAGCGCCCCCTGGCCGATGTGACCCTCCTCAGTGACGGACAGACCATCTACGCCGCACATTCCGAGCAGGAAGTGGTCGATGTATTCCGGCGGGGCCAGGGAGTGTTCGGCATCGCGATCGGGCCGGTGCAGGACGAGGTGGAGGGCGACATCCACCAGCTTTTCCCCGGTGAGGACTTGCCCGGGGTCGTCGAAGCAGGAGCCACCTGATCACCCAGCGACAGTCGGCCCAGGAGACCGAGTTCGCTCACAACAGTGAGCGCCAGTTCGCACTCCTCCTCGACTTCTACGACGTGCCCTGGGACTACGAGCCGAGGTCCTTTCCCATCTCCTGGGACAAGGACGGCACGCCGACCCAATTCTTCACGCCCGACTTCTACCTCCCAGATGACGATCTCTTCATCGAGATCACGACGATGAGCCAGAAGCTGGTCACCAAGAAAAACGGCAAGCTGCGCCGGCTCAAGGAGCTCTATCCGGAAATCCACTGCAAGCTGTTCTATCAGCGCGACTACCTCAATCTGGTGGTCAAGTACGGGCTGGAAGGCCCGGAGAACCTCGAAGCAGCCCCGGCGCCCACCCGGATTCCGGGACGCCCGGCCGTCGTCCGACTCGAGGAGCGAGGCGAACGACTCATCGGATGAAGCGGTCGCCCCTGCACGACCTCCATCAGCGACTGGGTGCCCGCTTCGTCGACTTCGGGGGATGGGAGATGCCGGTCCAATACGGGTCGGTCCTCGCCGAGCACCGAGCGGTACGGGGCAGCGCCGGCTGGTTCGACGTGACACATCTCGGCCGCTTCGAGCTCACCGGGTCCGGCGCCGAGCCGGCCCTCCTCAGGCTTCTGAGCAACGACATCAGCGGGATCGGCCCGGGTCGGACCCAGTACACACTCATGCTCGACGAACGGGGAGGAATCATCGACGACCTCGTCGTCTGGTGGTGGGAGCCGGATCGGTACTGGGTGTTCCCCAACGCCGCCAACCATGGTCGGGTCATGGCCGCCTTCTCCAGCGAGTCCGGCTGCGAGGTTCGCGATCTACAGACCGAGACCGTCCTCATCGCCATCCAGGGCCCGGGGGCGCCATCTGTGATCGAAGAGCTATTCGGCGGGGCCCCTGGGCGATTTCGCACTGCATCCCATCTATGGGAATCGGGCGAGGTCCGGCTCGCCGGCACCGGCTACACGGGCGAACGTGGGGGAGAGCTCAGCACCGACCCCGATACCGGTCGACACCTCGTCGAGAGGCTCGTTTCTCTGTCAGTAGTGCCCTGTGGCCTGGCCTCGCGTGACACCCTCCGTCTCGAGGCAGGTCTTCTCTTGTGGGGATCGGACATCGACGAGTCGACCACGCCGTTCGAGGCAGGTCTCGACTTCGCCGTCGACATGGACCATGACTTTCGGGGAAGGTCCGCACTGGAAGCCCAGATGCGGGACGGGCCCTCGCGTCGCCTGATCGGCTTCGTCCTCGACGACAAGGGCATCCCGAGGCATGGTCACAAGGTGCGGACTGATGAAGGCGAAGGTGAGGTCACTTCCGGCAACCTGAGCCCGCTCTTGGACACCGGCATCGGGCTCGCCTATGTCTCACCACCGCCCAGGCTGGAGGCGCCCGGGATCGAGGTACAGATCCGCGATCGCTGGGTAAAGGGCCGCATCGTCCAACCACCCTTTCACAAGGCGCAGCCGTGAGCGTCCAAATCGCCGGTCGCCCCGAGGTCCCCGAAGGCTATGGGGTGACGGACGATGGGCCCTTCCTGAAGTGGGCAAGCGTCGAGGATTGGTTGGTCGAAGCCACCGAGTACTGGCTTGCCACCACCCGTCCCGACGGCCGGCCACATGTGGTTCCCCGGTGGGGGGTCTGGCACGATGAGCGGTTCTGGTACGACGGGTCGCCGATGACCCGTCACGCCAGGAACATCGCCTCCAACCCCTCGTGTGCGCTTCATCTCGAGAGTGGCACGACCGTCACGATCATCGAGGGCACCTCGAAATTTGCCGAGCCGATCCACGGTGAGCTCGGTCAATGGCTGGCCGCCGAGTATTCCCGGAAGTACGAGCGTCTGGGGTACGCCCCGGCGGCCGATGCCTGGTCGGGAGAAGACGCCGGCGGGTTGTGCATCCTGACTCCTGCGAAGGGAATCGCCTGGTCGCACTTTCCGACCGATTTGACCCGCTTCATGTTCATACAGGACACGGATCGGTAGCTTTCCCGACGATGGCCTCCTGGCGATCACGATCTGGAAACGGGGGGAGGGGGAAAGGGTGGAGCAGAAGGCCTGACGGCGGGGCAGGTCGGGAGCGTCCGTAGGATTCCCCGGGAAGCACAAGGAGATACATGGCGAGTGTGGCGCGTCCGGTGCCGTCCGACGACATCGGCATCGAACTGGTGAGAGAGTGGGTGCCCGAGGGGACGCCGCGTGCTCACATCGTCCTGGTCCATGGCATCGGGGAGCACTGCGGACGGTACGAGCGGAGCGGGTCGCTTCTCGCCGAGGCCGGGTTCTTCGTCCGCTCCTTCGACCTGATCGGCTTTGGTGGATCTGGAGGCGCCCGCGGCGACATCGACGACTGGTCCCGCTATCACGACCAGATCCAGGGCCACATGGAATGGGCCCGGGACCAAGGGACACCGGTTGTCCTCATGGGCCATTCGATGGGGGGGAACCTGGCGCTGGGGTATGCCCTGACCGGCCACCCCGCCCCTGACCTGCTGGTTCTTACCGCGCCCGCGCTCGCCGGTGGGGCGGCTTGGCAGCGTGCGGTCGCCGGCCTGGCACGAAAGCTGGCACCGACGGTGACTCTGCCCCACTCCATGAAGGGAGATCAGTTGTCACGCGACCCGGCGGTAGGGGAGGCCTACTTCTCCTACCCTCTCGTCTTCTCGAAGTCGACAACACGTCTCGGCGCGTCGCTGTTCGAGGCGATGGACGAGTTGAACGAGAGTCTCAGCGATCTCGCCATCCCCACCCTGGTCCTGCACGGGAGCGCTGACACCATCGTCCCCCCACAGTCGAGCGCGGCACTCGGGGAATTGCCCAACGTCGAACGGCGATTGCTGCCAGGTCTGCGACACGAGATCCTCAACGAGCCGGAGGGACCGGAGCTGGTCCAGGAGATCACCGCCTGGATCGACTCCCGGATCTGAGCCCATGCCCTTGTCCCGAGGGCTCGCACGGTTCAACCGAGTGGTCACCAATCGTCTCAGCCGTCCCCTGGCCGGCTGGCTGCCCGGGTTTGCGGTGATCGTCCACAGAGGTCGGAAATCCGGGGCCGAATATCGAACTCCGGTCAATGCCTGGGTCGGTGACGACGACGTCATCGTGGCGCTGACCTATGGGAGAGACACCGACTGGCTGAAGAACCTCACGGCGGCATTCGGTGGAGAGGTCGTCGCCGGCAGAGGGAACTACCGGGTCGGGCAGCCGGTCTTGATCGGGTCCGAAGGGATGAAGCGCATGCCGGCCCTGGCCAGGCCGATCCTGCGCCTGATCGAGGTCGACGAGTTCGCCCTGCTGCCGCTGATCAGGTCGGATCAGCCCACCTGATCAGCACCTTGCCCGAGTCATGGGAGGCGGTTGCTTCGAACGCCGCCTCGAAATCCTCGACTTCGAAGCGATGTGTGATCACGGGGGAGATGTCGACCCCCGATTGGATCAGGACGTTCATCTTGTACCAGGTCTCGAACATCTCCCGCCCGTAGATCCCCTTCAGGTTGAGCATGTTGAAGATGACGATGCTCCAGTCGATGGGGAAGGGGTCGGTCGGGATGCCGAGGATGGCCACATTGGCACCGTGGATGGTGTTCTGGAGGATGTCCTCCATGGCCGAAGGGCTGCCTGACATCTCCAGGGCGACGTCGAATCCCTCCGACATCCCCATCTCGATCTGGATGTCGTGGAGGTCCTCCGACCTGACATCGACGGCCCGGGTGGCACCCATCCTCTTGGCCAGATCGAGACGGAATGGGTTCACATCGGTGACGACCACATTGCGGGCACCGGCGTGGGCCACCACCGCACAGGCCATCAGCCCGATGGGGCCGGCCCCGGTGATCAGCACATCTTCACCGAGGACATCGAACTCGAGCGCTGTGTGGACCGCATTCCCGAAGGGGTCGAAGATGGCGGCGATCTCCGGGTCGAGGCCCTCCTGGTGCCGCCAGACATTCGACTTCGGGATCAAGACATAGTCGGCGAATGCCCCGGGCAGGTTGACCCCGATGCCCCGAGCGTCGTGACACAGGTGTCGTCTCCCGGCAAGACAGTTGCGACAGCGATTGCAGACCACATGTCCTTCCGCCCCCACCAGCTCCCCGACGTCGAAACCGGAGACATTGGGGCCCAGAGCCACGATCTCACCCGAGAACTCGTGCCCGATCGTCATCGGGGCCGGGATCGTCGCCCGTGCCCAGTCGTCCCAGTTGAAGATGTGCAGATCGGTGCCGCAGATACCGGTCGTCAGCACCCTGATCAGGATGTCGTCGGGCCCCGGCTCCGGGATCGAGACGTTATCGAGGCGCAGCCCGACCTCATCGGCGTGTTTCACCAGAGCCCTCATGAACCCGAACGTTAAATCAGAGAGCGCCGCTGTTCGCATGAATCCGCGGCCCTGTGGCACGATGTCGTCGTGGACGGAACCCTCGGAGGACAGCTCCTGGTGGCGACACCGGTGCTGATCGACCCCAATTTCTGGAGATCGGTCGTGTTGATCCTTCAGCACGACGACGACGGCAGCCTCGGCCTGGTCCTCAACCGACCGACAATCGAACGGGTCGAGACTCATATCCCGGTGTGGGGCCCGGTCGCCGCCAAACCGGGCACGGTGCATTTCGGCGGCCCGGTGGAGCCACGTGTGGCGATCGGGCTCGCCACCGGTCAGGGCGGGGAGCCAACCGGGGTACCCGGTTTGAGCATTGTCGACCTGGAGGCAGAGCCGGGGGAGGGGACCTTCGCCGTTCGCATCTACTCGGGTTACGCAGGCTGGGGGCAAGGCCAGTTGGAGATGGAGATCGCCGAAGGATCGTGGTACGTGGTCCCGGCCTCGCCCGACGACCCCTTCGATCGGCCCGAAGGCCAATGGTCGCGGATCCTGCGTCGCCAGAACGGCCACCTCGCCCTCGTCTCCACTTTTCCCGACGATGTCGACCTCAACTGACCACCGCGTGGCTGTCGTCGGGCCCTACCCTGACCCGACATGACCACGACTGCTCCCAAGCTGAGGCCCAGTCTCAAGCGCAAGGCGCCGGGTCTGATCGTCGAGCGCGGTCTTCGGGATCGGGGGCTCGAGGTCGTGGTGGGCATGGACGAAGTGGGGAGAGGGTCTTGGGCCGGACCGCTCACTGTCGGCGCCGCCATCGTCCCTCTCGATCGCCGGGTGTACAAGATCAGGGACTCCAAGATGCTGACCGAGGACGAGCGGGAGGCACTGTTCGACCGGATCGCCGGATGGTGCGATGCATGGTCGGTCGGCCACGCCACCCCTGAAGAGTGCGACACCCTCGGGATGTCGGACGCACAGAGATTGGCTGCCCAGCGCGCCCTCGCTGGGCTGGGTGCGGTGCCCGACCACGTCTTGCTCGACGGGAAATGGGATTTCGTCGGCGGGGCTACGCGCATCGTGAGGGGCGATCGAACCTCGCTCTCCATCGCTGCCGCCTCGATCCTGGCCAAGGTGACGCGCGACAGGCTGATGAGAGAGTGGGCCGATCAGTACCCCGGCTACAACTTCGAGGCGAACAAGGGCTATCCGTGCCCGGTGCACAAGTCGGCCCTGCAAGCTTGGGGGCCCTCGGCAATTCACCGCCGATCATGGGTCTTCATGGATTACCTCATGTGGAACGGGTTGGAGCGCTATCACAGGCCCGAGCCACAGATGGCGCTTCCCTTCGGGGACTGACCGGCGTCGGTAGTCGCGTGCTGCTCACCGAATCGGATCAGGCCATGCTCCACGGAGAAGCCGGGGACGCAGCCAGGGTGGCAATGGAGCTCCTCGTTGCCGTCGCCGAATCCGAAGACGCACCGGGACTGTTGGACATCTCCGCTTCTCACATCGACGGTGGTCTGTATCACGGTCGGGCCGGGCTCGACTTCGCCCTCTCGTTGGTGGAAGGCGGTGGACGGGTGGTGGTGCCGACGACGCTCAACGTGTCCTCACTCGATCTACTGCATCCACAGCTATACCGCGGTGATCAGGAGACGGCGGCGGCGGCGCGCCGCCTGATGGATGCCTACGTCGACATGGGCTGCACGCCGAGCTGGACATGCGCTCCCTACCAGCTTGCCCAGCGTCCCGGGCTCGGGGATCAGATCGCCTGGGGTGAGTCGAATGCGATCGTCTTCGCCAACTCGGTCATGGGGGCGAGGACCGCGCGATTCGGTGACTTTCTCGACATCTGTTGCGCCCTTACCGGACGCGCCCCGGCCGTCGGCCTCCACACCGATGAGGGTCGGCTGGCAACGTTGAGGGTCGATCTCAACGTGCCCGACATGCTCCTCGACGACGACCTTCTCTACCCGGTGCTGGGCCACCTGCTGGGCCAGGTGGCCGGAACCGAGGTGGCAGTGATAGTGGGGCTCGATCACAGAGCCGGGGAAGACCGGCTCAAGGCACTCGGGGCGGCAGCCGCCTCCTCGGGGGCGGTCGCCATGTTTCACGCGACGGGGGTCACCCCGGAGGCCGCCACACTGGAGGCCGCGACGGGTGGACATGCACCTCGACGCAGCGTCGTGGTCGACGTCGACGCCCTGACCAAGGCGCGAGCGTCGCTGAATCACGGTGAAGGAGCGCTCGGAGCCATCAGTGTGGGGACGCCGCATTTCTCGGCGGAGGAGCTGGCGACGCTGGCAACGATGGTGGAAGGCCTGTCGACAACGGTTCCGTTCTATGTGAACACCTCACGGGACTCTCTGTCTCAGGCTGAGACGACCGGGGCGAACCGCGCAATCGAAGAGTTCGGCGCCACGATCGTCACCGACACGTGCACCTACATCACCCCGATCATGGACGACGTCACCGGCGTCGTCATGACCAACTCCGCCAAATGGGCCTTCTACGCTCCGGGGAATCTCGGCGTCGACGTCGTCTTTGCCGGGCTCGATGCGTGCGTCGCATCGGCGGTGTCCGGAGACCTCGTGCTTGGAGAAGTCTGGTGACCGACGCCGCCTTCAGGGCCCTGGTCGAGGGTACGGCGACGGGAGAGCTGCTGTGCCTCATCGAACCGCTGTCGCTTTGGGGCGGCCTCGATCCCGAGACTGGTCTGATCGTCGACCGGAGTCACCCCCAGCTCGGGCAGAGTGTGACCGGCGCAATCATCGCCATGCCGCATGGTCGCGGATCCAGCTCGTCCTCCTCGGTGTTGGCAGAGTCCTTGCGGCTGGGAACGGGCCCGGCCGGCTTCGTGCTCGATACACCCGACTCGATACTCGTCATCGGTTCACTGGTGGCCAATCGCCTGTATGGGGCGACATGCCCCATTGTGTGTGGCACCCTCCCGGAGGGTTCGACAGGACCATGGATGATCGACCACAATCATGTCGTCCCCCTCCAGGGGCCGGTTCCGGGGGCATAGGTCACGAGTGCGAGGATCATGTGAATCGCGCTGTGTGTAGAAAACGCGCCAATTTGCCGATGGATACCTGAATGAGTGGCTTTGACGAGCTGAAGGCATTCTTCAAGAGGATGCCGGTTGCGTTCTATCGCACGTCGACGACGGGCGAGCTTGTGGCGGCCAATCCCGCCCTGGCCAACATCCTCGGATACGACTCCGTCGAGGGGATGATGGCCGAGCTGCCCACCGTCGAGACGATCTACATGGATCCGGCACAGCGAGCCGACTGGCTGCAGCGGATCGCCACCGAAGGCGTGATCCTCGACTTCGACGTTCAGCTGGCTCGACCCGACGGCAGCACGATCTGGGTCCGCGATTCAGCTCGAGCGGTGAGGGACGACAACGGGCAGATCCTCTATTACGAGGGGTCTCTGATCGACGTGACGGACAAGTTCGAAGCCGGCAAAGCCAAGGACGATTTCATCGCCACGGTGTCCCATGAGTTGCGCAACCCCCTTGCCGCCATGCTCGGCCTTGGCCAGGAGCTCGCCGATCACTACGACACCTTCACCGACGAAGAGCGACGGGACATGGCGCAGATGATCGCCCGCCAGGCCGACGATGCCTCTTGGCTGATCGAAGACCTCCTGGTGGCCTACCGCGACAACCTGAGCCAGGTGTCGGTAGCGCTCCAGGAGTTCGACGTCACGAAGGAGATAGAGCGCGTCCTCGAGGTCGTCGACTATCCGATCGACGTCAAGGTACTGCAGGGCTCGTCCCGGATCATGGCCGACCCTCGCCGCACCAGGCAGATCCTGCGCAACCTCGTTTCCAACGCCCTGCGATACGGTGGCGACCAAATCCAGATCAGCCTGTCCAAGGCCGGTGACCGCCTCGAGGTCAAGATCCAGGACTCGGGCAAGCCGATTCCCAATAGCGATGTCGAGCGCATCTTCCGGGCCTACGAGCGGGGGAGGGGCACCCCTCACTCCGCTTCGGTGGGTCTCGGCCTCAATGTCGCCCGCCGTCTCGCCCGTCTCATGGACGGTGACCTCACCTATCGGCATGAGGACGGATGGTCTGAGTTCGTCCTGTCGCTCCCCTCGGCTTGACGCCCGGGCACACCTACGATCCCTGAATGCGCGTCCTTGTAACAGGCGGAGCCGGCTTCATCGGCAGCCACACGGTGGTCTCATTGATCGAGGCAGGTCACGAGCCGGTGATCGTCGACAATCTCGCTAACGCGAAACACTCGGTGGTCACCCGGATCGGGCGGATCGCCGGTCGCGAGCCGGAGTTCGTCGAGGCCGATGTGCGCGATCTCGACGCCATGGAGAAGGTCCTCCAATCGGGATTCGATGCGTGCATGCACTTCGCCGCTCTGAAGGCGGTGGGCGAGTCGGTCGAGAAGCCGCTTCTCTACTACGACAACAACGTGGGCGGCACCTTCGCACTGCTCGAGGCACTGAGCGGCGCGAACGTCAAGACGTTCGTGTTCAGCTCGTCTGCCACCGTGTATGGCGATCCGGACCCCGACTCCCTACCGCTCCTGGAGTCGACACCGATCGGCACCGCCACCAACCCGTACGGTTGGACCAAGATCATGATGGAGCAGATCCTTCGTGACGTCCGGGTGTCGGACCCGGACTGGTCGATCTCGCTGCTTCGCTATTTCAATCCGGTAGGAGCCCATCAGTCGGGGCTCCTCGGTGAGGATCCGTCCGGCGTCCCCAACAATCTCATGCCCTATGTCGCCAAAGTCGCCTCCGGTGAGCTGGCCCGGGTCAAGGTGTTCGGAAATGATTACCCGACGCCGGATGGCACGGGGGTGAGGGATTTCGTCCATGTCGTCGACATCGCCGAAGGTCACGTGGCCGCACTGGAGAGACGTTTGGGTGAGCAGGGCGTCTTCACCTACAACCTGGGCACCGGGGAAGGTCACAGCGTCCTCGAGGTCATCGAGGCCTACGAGCGTCAGTCGGGCAAACCCATCCCGTATGAGATCGTTGGACGCCGGGCCGGGGACGTCGCGGCGAACTGGGCCGATGTCGGGAAGGCACGGGCCGAGCTCGGGTGGGAGACCAGCCGCGACCTCGACGACATGTGCGCCGATTCCTGGCGCTGGCAGCAAAGCCCTCGCTGACCGAAGCGTTTAGCCTCGCCACTTCAGTGAGCGAACTCCCCATTAATGACCTGTTCGGGGCCGCCCAGCGTTGGATCGAGGGCGATCCCGATTCCAGGACCCGGGAGGCGCTCCAGATGCTCGTTGCGGCCGGCGATCGAGACGGATTGGCCGATGCGATGGGAGAGCCGCTCACCTTTGGGACGGCGGGGATCCGGGGCGAGGTCGGGCCCGGATCGGGCCGGATGAATCGAGCGACCGTCATCCGCACCACGAGGGGGCTCGCCGACTATCTCATCGCCAAGCACGGGGGTCCGCCTGATCAGGCAGTGGCCCTGGGTTACGACGCCCGGCCCGACAGCCGCACCTTCGCCGAGGACACCGCAGGCGTTCTGGCCGCGACCGGCATTCGGGTCAGGTTCTTCCCTGACGTCACGCCCACACCCTTGGTGGCCTTCGCCGCCAAGCACCTCGATGCCCCGGCCGCGGTCGTGATCACCGCCAGCCACAACCCGCCGGCCGACAACGGGTACAAGGTCTATGACGGCAACGCGGCTCAGATCATTCCCCCGACCGACGCCGAGATCGCGGCGGCGATCGGCGGCGTCGGCCCCGCCACCGAGGTGCCACGAATCGACGGTGTGTTCGCCGGCGGCTCCGATCTGGTAACCCCGATGCCGGATGACATCCTCGAGACCTACAAGGTCGAGTTGGATTCCGCCCGCCCCAACGCTCAAACGTCTGACTTGAAGATCGTCTACACCCCACTCCACGGTGTCGGGGGCGAGACTCTGGTCCGTCTCTGCGCGTGGGCGAGTCACACCGGCCTGATCCCCGTCCCGGAGCAGGCCCGGCCCGATGGTGCCTTTCCCACTGTCACCTTCCCGAACCCGGAGGAGCCGGGCGCGCTCGATCTGGCGCTGGAGATGGCAAGAAATCTCGACGCCGACCTCGTGCTCGCCAACGACCCCGACGCCGACCGCCTTGCCTCAGCCGTGCCCAACGCGGGGGAGTGGCGTCTGCTCAGTGGCAACGAGCTAGGTGTGCTGCTCGGCGATTACGTCCTCCGCTACTGGCGCCACGAGGAGACGCCGATCGTCGTCAACTCGGTCGTGTCCAGCCCGATGCTGGGCCGGATCGCGGCCCGGCGCGGGGCGGTCCACGAGACGACTCTGAGCGGGTTCAAGTGGATCATCAATGCAGGTTTGGCTCTCGAGAGCGGGGGAGTGGGGCGCTTTGCATTCGGCTATGAGGAGGCGCTCGGTTACTCGGTAGGCCAGACGGTTCGCGACAAGGACGGGCTCAGCGCCGCCATCGTCATGGCCGACCTCGCCGCCGAGGAAGCCGCCTCGGGCCGGAGCGTGCTCGATCGGCTCCACGACCTGTGGGACGAAGTCGGGCTATGGGTGAGCGCCCAGCATTCGATCGTGAGGGCCGGCCCGGAGGGGCAGGCCGCGCTCGTGGCAGCGGTCGATCGACTCGGCAACGACCCTCCCACCACCATTCAGAGTCTCCACGTGACCGGGACGAGGGACTATCGCGTCGACTTCCAGGAGCGACCGATGTGGCTCGGGGCGCAGGATCTGATCGAGATGTCATTGGGCGAATCGGGCCGTGTCCTGGTGCGGCCGAGCGGTACCGAGCCCAAGCTCAAGATCTATGTCGATCTCAGCGGAACGACCGGGCCCGACCACGATGCGGCGCACCAGAAACTCCTGGCCGACGCGCACTCCATGGCGCAGGCAGTTGGGGAGTTGCTCGAGGTGTGACCGGCTGATCAG
>Ga0105092_10001103_pt1 | contig 14378 bp, 15 predicted proteins | sample PPLLak2March2015_FD_87021 | JGI IMG/M metagenome (GOLD analysis project Ga0105092, IMG submission 87021) | Freshwater sediment microbial communities from Prairie Pothole Lake near Jamestown, North Dakota, USA - PPLs Lake P7 Core (1) Depth... | ecosystem: Environmental > Aquatic > Freshwater >... | reverse complement strand
TTCTCTTGAATAATTTATTGACAATTTGGCGAAAGGAAATATTTTCAGAGTAAACCGCTGGTAGTGTAAATAGACAGCGCCAGAAATATACTAATGATGATGGATGTGCCTGCCAAAGTTATTGCTAAGACAGCAAATATTCTGCTCTTCTTCGGGTTTTGAGAAAGCGACCTGTACCCATGCCAAAGGCCGATGATGCTAAGCAGCGTGAGTGTGGTCATAAAATCTTCCGCATACCGCATGGCTACCCAAAAAAAGGCCAGGAGAGAGACGAAAGACAAAGTGAAAGAGCCAATCAGGCTGGTCGTTATCCAGTTGAGAGAGACCGCCTCGGGATATTCAGTCGAACGATTTGCCTGATTTTTCTTGAAAAATTGTTTCAATAATATGATTGCCGGTAATGTGGCAAACACGGTGAATGGAGCGAGGGATAGAAAGCCTGTTATAGCTTGAGCGGAATATATCTCGGGCAGAACCTGCCAGGGAAGAATTACTTTTATCATCCCTCTGACTGGGTAAAGGAAGGGAAATACCTGCGTGACGGCAAAAGGATTGAGGAGGTAATTGTATAAATTCTGAAAGATATAGGCGGGCGAAAACAATTCATTTAAGTGTTTTTGAAGATCGGGTCCTGCCAGGGCATAAGAGAAGCCCGTTTCAGCAATGGAGCCAAAACGCGCCCAGTTATACCATCCGAAAGCCACTGCTCCGATGAGGAGAGGCAGCCCGAGCGGAAGTAGCCCAATGACGAATTTAAACAATGATCGATGATAAATCCTATAAAGCCAGTAAATCACCATAAGAGTCATGAACGCAATCGGAAAGACCAGGACCGATCTAGTTCCCACCGCAAGTGACCAAAGTATGCCTGTCAACACAAGCCTCCAATTGGAAGGTGTTGGGCGATCCAACGCTGTAAATGCTGATAACAAACCCGCGATGAAGAACAACTGTCCCCCGGCTATGGCTGTCTCATAGATCTTTGGTTGGCTCAAAAGCCACAAGCTCGGGCCAATCAATCCGGCGACCAGAATGCACAGAATGAAAATCCACTTTGGTGTTTCGGGGAAGAACCGTTCCCAGATATGCATGATCAACGAGAACTGCGTCAGGAAGATTCCGCATACAAAGGCCAGGAGAAGGTAACCATCAGAAATCTGTCCAGGGAACAATGGTCTGGCAATAGCAACGAGCAATGCTGGAGCAGGTCCCCAGTATAGATAAAACTTGCCGTTATATAGAGATAGGTCCAACGGCGCCTTAATGCCCTGCCGTGCTGCTGGATCATATGGATTGGGCAGTGCGAGGAGAGCGGGGTCAGGTCTCAGTGATAGGGAAAGCTCACCCTGTCGAAAAGATGTTCCTAATAACGAGTAATAATTGGAGGTTGAATCACGGCTGACGCTGAGAAACCAGAGATATATCGCGATCACAACGAGCAGGGCAGGGAATGCAAAAAGATCGCTCTGAAGAATTTGTTCGCGAGACCCGGACCTTTTCCATGGCACCCAGGGAATCAGACCAACAAAGAGACCGAAGATCAGGATAGCGATTCGACCTTTGCCCCAACTTGGGTTTAACCCGAGTTCACTGGAAAATACTGCTGTCCCAACGATCAACAAGCCAATCATCAGGAAAACAGATATTTTTTTTGTTCTTTGCATTTTCAGTGTATGCCAAACTGTCGGATTTCAAACGAATTTCAAACGCCGTGCGGCAAAGGCAACCATACGCAACAATAGCAGTCCATGTTTCCAGCGCGAGATGTTGGTGGAGCCATAGGTCCGTTCGCGATAACGGATCGGCAGGTCGATGATCTTGCGGTTAAGTTTGGCCGCGCCGAAGATCAAGTCATAATCGCCGAATGGGTCGAAGTCACCAAAATAAGAACGGTTGGCAGCAATCCGCTCATAATCCCTTTTCCAAAGGACTTTTGTGCCGCATAACGTATCCTTGATGGGTTGTCCCAGCAGCCAGGAGAAAGCCATGCTGAAAAATTTGTTGCCAAGAAAATTGAGTGTACGCATGGCCTCTTTTTCCATAGGATAGACCAGACGCACGCCGTTGATAAATTCGCCTTTTCCAGAGACCAGGGCTTCATAGAAACGCGGCAGGTCCTCAGGAGGAACGGTCATGTCGGCATCCAGGATCATCAGTACATCACCTTTGGCTTTGGAGAAGCCCAGCCGTACCGCGTCAGCTTTGCCAACGCCCGTTTGTCGCAGAAGCAGGCTGGGGGTCGAGGGATGCGCAGCGATCTCCCGTTCGATTGCCGCGTACGTATCATCCTTTGAATGGCCCTCGACAAAAATCAGTTCGGTCTCGCGTCCCATTTGAGGCGTCCGTTCAAAGATGGCTTTGATGTTACCCGATTCGTTGCGCGCGGGGACGATGACAGAGACCACCACCCCCTGAACGCTCTGTGGGGCGGGACGCGCAATCACCAGGTTGGATAGAGCCATTCCATAAAAAGGCCATAAGCGGACCAGGAAGCGGTTTGCAAACCCGCCGAGCGGGAGGGGCCAAAGAACTTCCTGTGTGACGCGGATTGTTTCAAAGTTAGCCAGACGCAGCAGGGCATCGATGTCTTCACGGGTAAGCCAATTTTGATACAAATTGCGGCTGGCAAGGTTTAGACTGCGCGCGAGACTGAGCGGGACTTGCCATAGCCTGCTATAAAAATTAAGGATGATGCGTGTGTGAGGCAGGCAAAGAGGCTTGAGTTGTTCGAAGATTCGCTGCACATCCCACAAATCGTTGACCAGGTCTGACAAAATGATCACGTCAAATGTTTCGTTGAGGGCGGAAAGATCGTGCGCGTCGGCATGGAGGAATTCAAGTTCCGGATGACGTTCCTTTGCGCGGCAAAGCATTTCCTCGGAAAAATCGATCCCAACCCCGCGGGCGGGTTGGAGTGAGGCGAGCAAATCTCCCTCTGCACAACCCACTTCGAGGATGTTCTGATTTGGGCTGATGTGAAAGCGATAAATTTCCTGTAGACGGCGGTGATACCACTTTCCCATGCCGCGCCAGGAATTGCGTTTGCGGGCGATTGCATCCCAGTGAGCGATGCGGGTTTGCTGATAGGCTTTAGCAGCGGAGTCGGAGAACGGAGCAGGTTTCATAGTTGTTCGATTGTACGTGGAGAAGCAAGGATTGAAAAGCCCTCCGACTCGAAGCATTTCCTGGTCAAGAATATTTGCTTCCAGGCGTTGGTTTATAATTTGCTGTGTATTTTCTCTCTATTGAGAGAACTATGTTTACAGGAGATACTCGCAGGCTATTCTGATGCTTAATCAAAAACGTATAACACTTATCCTGCGGGTGAACCTGGCTTTGGCTTTTGCAGGTGGACTGCTGGTCTTGTGGTCTTTCTTGGAGGAACCAAGTGAGTCTACCTCTGCGGTCTTCTTTGGCTTTTCTTATTTGCGTTTGGTTCTGATATTGGTGGTTTTATCTTTACTGCTGACGATTTTGGTTTTACTTTTTGGTTCGTTCAGGAATTCCTGGCAGGCTGAAGCAGGCGAGAAATTTCTTGTAAGATTGGCTAATCAAAGATGGATATTCTGGATATTCACCCTATGGCTGGCAATATCTTATGTTTTGTTGTTTTCATCAGAACAACAATTAGGATCGCTGTCATCATACCGTGAACGATTATTGCCACTTCTTCTGTGGCTTGTTGCATTATCAGTTCAGTTTGGTTTTGTGCTTCTTTATCTTAGAGGAATTAAACTAACGGCGCTTCAAGATCACCGAGACGTTCTAATCCCAGCATCGGTCATATTGACTTTGTTTGGGCTTCTGCTGCTGGTAATCACATTAACACGTATTGGCTTGACGCCCGATAATGTATACTGGCAGGGACCCGGCACTCCGATTCTGTTGCATCAGGTATTCCTTGCTGGTATTGCAAGTGCGCTATTTTATTGGTTTATCGCACGCACCAATCTTGGAAGATCAACCAAACTTGATGTGGTTGTTTTCCTGGCTTTGTGGGGATTTGCCTGTCTTATATGGTTGAGTCAACCTGCGAAACTCACATACTTTTCTTTGGAACCCAAGGAACCCAATTTTCAAATCTATCCTTTTAGTGATGCACTTATCTATGATAGTACGGCACATGAATTCTTGATCGGAAAACCCATTCCCGGTGACTTTTGGGTAAAACCACTTTATTCGTTGTTTCTTGCTTTGCTGCATTTATTCTCTGGAAATAATTATGCGCTTTTGGTGTCACTACAGGTAGCTATTCTCGCTATTATTCCATCTTTTGTATATATGCTAACAACACATCTTGATCAACGGCTGGCGGGTTTAGTAGCAGCCTTATTGATCATTATTCGTGAACGAAATGCAATGGCACTTTCAAACGTAATCCAGGTATCTCATTCAAAATTATTGTTGAGTGATGTCTTTGCCATGGGAGAAATGATTATCCTGGTATGGTTGGTGGTATGGTGGCTTCAACATCCTGTTGAGCGCCGCGCGGCGCCCTTTGCCGTAGGAGGAATGTTAGGTTTATTGATTCTCACTCGCGGACATCCGGTATTGATGATTCCGTTTATTTTCGTGGTTGGTTTCATTGTATTAAAACCAAACCTCAGACTATGGTATGAGAGTTCATTGCGAATCATACTTGGGTTATCGCTTGTTCTTATCCCGTGGTTTTGGCATACCTATCAGTTCACCGGGAAAATTGCTTTTCAGGATCCTTCATCCCCCTATGCTAGAAACGATACGCTCGTCAAGCTTTATACTCAATCTTCCAATTCGGCTGTCGATCCGGTCTCTCCGAATTCCTCCTCCTATGAAGAATTTCAATCACAGGCGTTCAAATCGATGCTCGAACATCCAGTGGATGTCACCTACTTTACGTCCACACATTATTTCCATAATATGATTTTTAGTTACCTGTACCTTCCCGAGTCTTTTCAAATAGAAGATCTAAACGCTTATGTTAAGCGCCTTCCCTTCTGGAACCGATGGGATGGTTTCATTCCTGCGGAAACTCGGGTCTTGCTGTTGCTTAATTTTGCCGTTCTATCCCTGGGCATCTCAGTTGCCTGGAAAAGGGTGAATAGGTTAATGTTTGCCCCATTGGTTTTGGGCGCGGCATATAACTTGAGTATTGCAGTTGCAAGAAGATCCGGCTGGCGATTTATTCTACCTGCTGACTGGATTACACTCATTTTTTACGCGATTGGTCTGATCCAATTCATTGTCATCATTCAATCCTTCGTAAACCAACGCGTTGAGCAGCCAGATGGCTCAGTTATCTCTCTCCCTCCATCATCCGAATCGATTTTCCATCAGCAGTCGCCGGTGATGTTCGGTCTGCCATTTTTTCTCATTGCCATTGGGCTGGTATTGGGACACCACTTGTTTCCATTACATTATCCCGTAAAGAATACGCAAGAACTCCTACAGGATTACGATAGTACAGCGCGCGTCGCTTCAAATCCGGAATTCGCCTCGTTGAAGACTCTCGTACAAAGGGGAGATGCTACCATATTCTATGGGAGAGCTTTATATCCTATTTATCTAGGAGCCAATGAGGGTATGGTGAATTTTAACTGGGCAAGTTTTGCTCCCAAACCTTATAAGCGTCTTGCCTTCTATCTTGTCGGGCCTCAATCGACGAGCGTAAATCTGCCAATGGAGTCTCCTCCATTCAGTTTTCCCGATGGGGTCAGTGTGATTGTGGTAGGCTGTAAAGCGGAAACCGGCGATATCAATGCCCTGGCAGTTCTCATCCAAGGTGCTTCGCCCATCCATTACATCAGGGAGTCGTTTCCTACGCCAGCCTGTCCGCTTCCTGAACCTAATTAGAGAGAACGGTTGAACTGTGAAAGAGATTGTGGAAGGCAAGTCGGAATCGATAGATTGCAGTCAATGTGGAAAAATCATAAAGAACATCCAATTGAGTTCCCTTTGGATGCGTAAGAGGAAACATGGCAGTATTTAGAATAAAGCTATTGATCTGGTCTATAACCTTTACACTGATCGTTTCATGCGTCCCAGCTCTTGCTACTCCTACTCCCATCCCTCCACTTGACCCGAATGCGATCAATATATTTATTGAGCAGACTGCTAATGCGGCATTCGCACAAACGGTGGCAGCCATGCCAACGTTTACTTCAACAGCGACCTTTACACCGACTCCGCGAAATACGTATACTCCAGAACCGACTCTCACACCCATTCAGACTTTCGTTCTTCCCACTCCCACCTCTGCTCAAAGGGTCCAATATTATCGTGTCAAGCATGATAATCAGCTTGCCCTCTTTAATTTCAAATCGCGTACTTTTGATGGTAATTCGGATGGGCTTCGCAATCAAACTCCCGAAGTTGTGCCAATGTATACTCTACCGAAATTGACATCCGGGACAACCAGGACAACTGTGGACGGTGCCTGGGAAATTCTCATCAATTCACTAAACAATAATGATAGCAAGAAGTTGGGTTATCTGAAGTCAGATGGTACAGCATTGTTCAATACAGCGGGTTTTCCCCAGTTGGAAAGTCTGACAATGGGCGGCAATATCATCAGGTTGGATGCAATACAGGGTGAATGGGGCAAAGTGCATACACTGAATTACAATGCTCCACCTAATGCCGCAGAAGTCAATTATGTTACCAACCCCGACTTAGTACACAAGTTTGTTGTTGTAGGATGGAAGAGATCCACTAAGACCACAATCCTGGTCAATCCGCCGAGGGGAGATTTGTACTGGCCGTTGGTGACCGGACGCCCTGTCTGGATTCAAATGGACAGGCTGGAACCGTTCCCCATTCTGCCGCTGGTTGTTACCGCCAATGCTGATTTATATATCCAACCGACACCAGGACCAAATATTGAAAAGACCAGATTTCAATTGTCTGCTGATGAGTCTGCGAAGGTGATCGCGTATCATCCATCCGGTTCCGATGTGTGGGGTAGAGTGCAAGGTCGCGGCTGGATCCCTCTCCTCTTCAATCGAAAATATCTCACATCCTGGACGATGGAAACAGTGCCTCCTCCTTAATAATTAAAGGTCTTTTATGAATGGACAAATTCGTTCTTCCATCAAACCTGGCATGACAGTGCTGATCGTCTTGAAGCAGGATCAACGCACAGGCAAATTGACCAAGGGTATTGTAAAAGATATCCTCACGAAATCCCCGACTCATCCGCACGGGATCAAAGTCCGTTTGGAGAGTGGAGCGGTTGGACGCGTTAAAGAAATTGTCTCAGCGTAGGCTTTGGGGACTTAAACCACTTCCAGGAGAAAATCATGTCTAATCCAACATCTCCGCTCATTCGGTATGTTGTCTTTCATCAGCCAGGTCCCAAATGGCAATCTGGCGTAGACTTCAGGGAACAGGATGGCGTTAGTGAGCATGTTCAACACTATTTGAAACTTCATGAGCAGGGAAAACTCGAATTCGGTGGTCCGTTCTTGTTACAAGATGCAGGCGGGATGATGGTGGCTACCAAAGACGTTTCACAAGGGGAGATTGAAGCTTTTGCCGCGGCCGACCCTGCTGTACAATCAGGCTTGCTGATTTATGAAGTCCGCCCATGGTTGACAGCTATGGAACATAAATGAAATGAGGCATAGATGATACGGAAATTGGCACACCTCAACTTTGTAACCAATGATCTGGAAAGAATAATCTATTTCTATGTTATCTATCTTTTCATGAAGGTCAAATTCACATTGGACAATAAGGAAGGCAAGCCATTTGGATATTACTTTGCATGTGGCGATACAACCTTCCTTGAATTCTTCGACCAGGCAATGGCGGCTGAAATGTGGTGGGGTGGAAAAGTAGAAGAACTAAACATAGGCACGCGTTATAAACATTTCTGCCTTGAAGTTACTGGCTTGGATGAATTCTGTGAGACGTTGAAAAGTAGAGGTGTAATGGTCTCTCCGATTTCACTCGGCATGGATAATTCCCGGCAGGCATGGATCGCCGACCCGGATGGAAATGCCATTGAGTTGATGGAATATGGATCGTCCAGTCTCCAGCTGACTGGATGAATAATATCTGTGTACAAGCCCAATCCGCAATCCGAGTTCCGCGTCAAGTTTGACTTTCGAGTTGATTTCACCAATGGCGGCTATGTGGAAGGTCATGATTTCCTGCTTGACCTGGACCGGGATACCGTTTCTGATGATGACTTGCAAGCCATGATTGTCGAATCTATGAATTTGGCGAAAGCAGGTGAAGTGAAAATCTTTAAAAAGGAAATTGTCCGACGCGGCGAGCATAACGATGCTTATGAACAGAATTGATCTCCTAATCTCGCGTTGCGGCTGGAGAACGCGTCGGCAGAAGATATCCTTCATCAACGGTGTCAGCTACCGGCTGAGAAAGCTGGTGTTGAGCCTCCACAAGATTGGGATTGGGGACATCATTCATTTGTGATCCGTGATCCAGAGGGAATGGTCATCCACATTTATTGTGAACTTTGGATGTTACACCAGAATAAGCAAACGGAGCACTGAGAAATGCTCCGTTTTAATTCAAACTCACAATAACCGATTTTCTAGCGAACGATCACTGCATCTAGAGAACCACGAATGATGGTGCCGCTGGTTACCTTGAAGACCAAATTGAGGGTGTGATTGCCCGGGGCGAGCTGTCCGGGATAATCCCAGCGCTGCTGGTAGGTGGCTGTCGACAACTTCTGGTCAAGCGTGCCGACCAGAATTCCATCCACGTAAACATCGAACTTGCTAAAGGTAATGCCGCCTTTATAGATGATGCTGAATGATTGTCCTGTGAATGGCAATGTTACGGTGGCGTCATTTTGAGTCGTTTCCTGGTAGGCACCGCCGTAGGCTTTTGAAGTGGACACATTCTGCCAGCCGGAGGAATAGACAAAGGCTGCGTCCTTGTCATCGTGAATGGTTTCAGCACTTGATGGTTGAGGTGATTGTAGAGTCACCGTGGGTGATGACGTCTCGGCGACACTGGTTAGAGTGGCAGTCGGTGGCAGGAGAGTAGGGGATGGGGTGATGGTTGATGGAATCGGGCTTGCTGTCCACTGAGGAGTGGGTGACAGGAGTGTATTAGTTGGTGCGATTGTAGGGGGAATGGGACTTGCTGTCGGCTGCGAAGTCGAGGTCATATTGAGACTGGCAAATTGGATTGCGCCCATATCGAAGGATGGTCCGCGCTGCTTGACAAAAAAGTCGTTCGCAATGCCGATATCCACAGCGCCTCCGGCAGCCGGGGATAAGCTGGAAGGTTGGTAGCTCTCGGGTATATAACCTGGGGTACTTGCAAAATTGGGATCACCAACTCGATCTCCTGAACCGCGTACAATGCTGGAGGGAAGAACCTTCCACAGATTGCTTTTGAATGTTAGTCCGGTAGGATTGTCTATGTAAGTAAGTTTGTTATCCGCCTGCCAAATAATATTATTAGCGATCAAAGATCCGCTCTGCGCGCTTTCATAAGCAATACTCAGCGCCGAACTTGTGCTGCCATAAAGAGTGTTGTATGCAATGGTGGTATTCTTCAATCCGCCACCGACTACTGCATCCTCAGCTCCGTTATAGCGCACCCCATGTTTGCAAAATGCCACGATATTATTTGTAATTGTTACCCGGTCCAGCTTTGCGCCCCAGTTGGTATAAAATTCTTCTCCCATCCCAATTCCGGTTGCCGGGCTGTCATTACGCTCAAACCCCGAGTTGGCGTGACATGTGACAAGATTCCTTTCTGCCAAAACATTAAATGAGTTGTCCACGTAGATATTAACGCTGAAGTTGTCGTACACCGTATTGCTGCGAATCACCACATTGGAACCGCGCGTGGCAGCAATCCCTTCACCATAGTTGTTATAAACCTTGTTGTTGTTAATCAGGATATCATCGCTGGCCAGTCCGACTTTTATTCCAGATGCCCAGCCGCCTGACAGGTTGCGCGCCTGGTTGGATAGGGCTGCACGATAAACTGTGTTGTTTGTAATTTCAATTTGCTGTCCAATGGTGTAAATGCCATGGCCTTGGCACTCATGCACGTTCAAACCGGACACACGTAAATACTTCCCAGTTAATCTGACACAAATATCACTGGAGCCTTTTACATCCAAATTGTTGAGGGTGACATATGAACTCTGGATGTTTACCGCAGGGCTTGCCGCATTTTTCAGATCAATGACCACTGCTCCACCAACCGGCATGACCGTAAGCCGGGCGCTGCTTGTGCCGCTTTTTGAAATTTTCAGTTGTTCATTGTATATCCCTGCATAGATATTCAAGGTGCTTCCCGCAGTTAATATGGAGTTTGCTTTTGCAAAGGTCTTGAATGGGGCGAATGCTGTACCGGGATTTGCATCATTTCCTGTTGGTGACACATAATAGACATTTCCGGTTGCCTGTGTATGGGTGGTATTCCCCAGAAGCATGGCAAAGGCCACGATTAGGCTTGCTATTCGATAGATTGTTTTGTTCATCGTTTTCTCCTGTGTGAGCAATCACTGATTTAGAGATTGCTTCGTGTTCATAAATGATGATCGTTATCAGTAGCGTTTCAAATCAGTTGAGAGCAAAAACGATGATCTGATGAACAAGGTCCTATCTTATGCAGAACGGAAGAATAATTAATAGGAGCACAGTACTGAATCCGTTGTCAGTTCTGTAAACGTAATCCTTAAGTCATGGAGTTGTATGAGTTCCTGATGAAAAATGGAAGCTAGTATTGCAAATGGATAACAAAATCTGTCTGAACGATATACTCAGCAGATTCTTTTTCGATGTATTGCGTATGCTATACTCGCGGAGTATGAATGTCCTGCGTTCTTTAAAACATCGTCCTTTTGCTTTGCTTTGGACAGGTCAAACAACATCGCGGCTTGGTGACAGCCTCTATCGCATTGCACTTTCATGGTGGGTATTGGAGAAGACTGGTTCTGCGGTGGCAATGGGAACAGTGCTGGTCCTTTCACAAATCCCTCTGTTATTGTTTTTATTGGTCGGCGGCGTAGTTGTGGATCGCCTGCCACGCATCCGCATCATGTTTGTTTCAGACATATTGAGCGGATTGGTCATCGCGTTTGTCGCTGTTTTCTCGTGGTTTGATCTTTTGCAAATCTGGCATATTTACATTGCCAGTATGATCTTTGGCTTTGTGGAAGCGTTTTTCTTCCCTGCTTATCAGGCAGTGATCCCTCAAATTACACCTTCAGAATTGTTGACCAGCGCAAACTCATTAAACGGATTGAGTCAGCGAGTCACCGGGATTGTGGGTCCCGCGTTAGGTGCGACTTTGGTTGCGGCAGGCGGCACATCAATCACTTTTGGATTGGATGCGCTTTCATTCTTCATTTCCGCCTTTTTCGTTTTGCCCTTGCTGCGCTCGAATCTCGATCAGCTTCAGAAACAGCAAGAAACAACTGAAATGGTGGACAGGCAGAAACCTGCGAAAGAGGTGCTAAAACAGGGCTTCACAGATCTGCTTGAGGGATTCAGACTTGTTATCAAGATACCGTGGATTTGGATTACCATCCTGCTCTTTGGGTTTGTCAACATCATGGAAGCAGGTCCGCGTGCGGTGGCATTGCCATTCCTCATCAAAGAGGATCTTGGCGCAGATGTTGAACTGTTCGGTTGGCTTGGCTCCGCGGCGTCATTAGGATTTGTCGTTGGCATGATCTGGCTTGGGCAGTACGTTCGTCTTCACAGGCGCGGTTTGCTTGCCTATCTTTCTGTTATTGCGACAGGCATTGCGTTGCTGCCCTTTGCATTCAAGCTGCCTGTCCCAATCCTGGTCGCATCGATGTTTATCAGTGGGCTTTCCACCTCTGTCTTTGCACTGATCTGGACACACACATTGCAGGAAATGGTACCTGGTGAACTGCTTGGGCGTGTGTCCTCCATTGATGCTTTAGGTTCATTTGTTTTATTGCCAATCGGTTTTGCCCTCGCAGGCTGGGCAACGGATCTGGTTGGCGCGCCAACTGTATTTTTGATTGGCGGGCTTGGTGTAATTGTGTTGGTGCTGCTCGGTTTATCTCATCCTGCGATTCGCAATCTGGATTGAACATGCAGACTCTTTCCTTTTTCATCTTTCCACTCTTAGGTTACCTTTCAGGCTCGCTTCCATTTTCCATCTGGATCACGCGCTATGCAAAGAATGTAGATGTGCGCGATGCAGGTTCTGGACATGCGACAACCACCAACACGATTCGCCAGGCCGGATTCGCCTGGGGCGCGCTGGTCGCGATCCTTGATCTTACAAAAGGATTTATCCCAACATTCCTCGCCATCAAATATTCGAGCGAAACATGGGTTGTCGTTCTCACAGCCGCTCTGGCGGTTGCAGGTCATTGCTGGCCGATCTTCGCTCAATTTCGCGGCGGCATGGGCCTGGCAGCTTTTGGCGGTGCGCTGCTTGCTGTGAATTGGTTTTCAGTTGTCGTTGGTTTGGGTTTGCTATTGGCTCTTTTGCTTATAACCCGTCATGGCGCACGTGCGAGCGTGCTCGCAGGAATTCTCATAACTCCACTGTTCTGGCTCGTCAATTTGCGTGGGATGGAAATATGGATCGCACTCGCATGTGGTCTTGTGATTGCTTATCGTTTCCTCATCGATTGGAATCGCAAATACCGCGAACTCTGGCTGGATCGGGAGAAATCTGGACAATGAAACTTGGCATCGTCACGGACTCAACCTGCGATATCCCACATTATTTGATCGAACAATATGAACTTGAAGCTGTCCCCTGCATTTTGGTCATAGATGGAAAAGAATATGTGGATGGAAAAGGCATCACGCGCGAAGAATTTTATGGGCGATTACCTTCGCTTCAGACTCAGCCGACAACTGCCGCGCCTTCGATCGGTGATTTCTCAACCCGATACGAGTCCCTCCTCACGCGTGGTTGTGACCATATCCTTTCCATCCACGCGGCCGGCGCGCTGACCTCCATCCTGAATATCGCGCGGCAGGCAGCCGCTGGTTTCCCGGATCGAGTCACCTGTGTAGATAGCACCTCTCTTTCACTGGGACTGGGTTTTCAAGTGATCGGTGCCGCCGAAGCCGCCGAGATGGGATTACAAGCCGCGCTTGCTGCCACCGAATCCACACGCAAGCGCCTCCAGGTCTTTGCTGCGCTAGATACGATGGAATATCTCAAGCGCAGCGGACGCGTCCCTGCCACAGTTGCCATGCTTGGAAGCATATTAAGCATCAAGCCATTGATCGAATTGACAAATGGGGAAGTCAAAGCAATTGGTGCAGTGCGGACGAACAGTCAAGCCAATGAAAAAATGTTCAAAATCCTGTTAGAAGGTGGCCCGTTGGAAAGACTGGCGATTCTACACACAAGTGCTGAACCGCGCGCCAAAGAATTCCTAAATGAATTGATGCAGCGAGCTAGCCAATCCGTGCCGCGCGCTATTTTGATGGTCAACGTGACGACGGTCATTGGCACGCATGTCGGCCCGAATGGGTTGGGGTTTGCGGCAGTGAGGAAATAAAAACTCGGAGATTGTTCTCCGAGTTTTTACTCGTCCAGTGTCAACAACCTGACATCTTCCAAATCACGATCCCTTCCCGCCGCTTTCTTAGATGAAACTAAATCTGTCTTCGACAGAACATAAAACTCCTGCCCCTGATAGTTCATTGTCTCTTTGTTTTCCCATGCAGAGAGGAAATCAATTCCTGGCGTAAAAGTCTGTACATCAATACGGACACGATCTTGAAAAATAGTTATCTCATGGGATATCAATTCTTTGGCATCAATCATTGATGCGGTGCCAAATCGCGAGTCTTCAAGCGCGTTCAACAGCTTTTGGGCATTCTCTTCGTTTGCTTCAATTAGAATGTCTAGATCGAACGTGGCGCGTGGCACACCATGCAGAACAGCAGCAATTCCCCCGATGACGAGATAACGAACGTTATGCTTTTGAAAGGACGCGAACACGTCCTTTAGCAGGTTGAGCATTTTTCTTTATCCCCAATTTAGGATTTAAAGCTAATGCCATTTCAGTGAACATGACCAGGTTGTTCGCGCGTTCCTCAATGGTTAGCGAACGGAACCAGCGAGTTTTCTCCTCGATTGTCTCAGCCTGAAAATTATGAAGGATTTTCTTTTCCATAACCTAATTTTATCATGAGCAGGATGAGTCCTTCCCCATGATAAAATTACTCCATGCAGCCTTCATTAGAAAAATTACGCAAATTCTTCCGTCTCGAACATGAGAACGGATACAGCAATAGTGCCATCATCGGCGGACTCGCCAAAATGCTCGATTACTGGGAAGGCGAAGCCCGTGCGGATAACCTTCAGGAAGAGGTCATTCAAGCTGTCGTGCAGAGACTCCGCTCTTATGACGGACTCAGGCCGCAGTCCCGCGCCGACGCGTTGAAGGGGTT
>Ga0105092_10001102_pt1 | contig 14392 bp, 12 predicted proteins | sample PPLLak2March2015_FD_87021 | JGI IMG/M metagenome (GOLD analysis project Ga0105092, IMG submission 87021) | Freshwater sediment microbial communities from Prairie Pothole Lake near Jamestown, North Dakota, USA - PPLs Lake P7 Core (1) Depth... | ecosystem: Environmental > Aquatic > Freshwater >... | reverse complement strand
TTGGCGAGGAAATATCGATACATCTCCGGCGATTCCCACCTCGAAATCGATTCAAAGCATTGGCTCGATCGGGTTCCAGCCAGATATCGCGATCAGGCACCGCGTCTTGTGCGACAGCCGGACGGAAGTGATGCCTGGTCGATTGGTCACAAGATAGTTCGTCCGGCTGCGGCTGCAGACTTATACGGCGGCAAAGGCCGAGACGAATACGTCCCTTTCGGCGGTAAATACGAAGGCACTCCGGGAACCGGAAGCCCGCAGCAACGAATCCAAGAGCAAGATCGAGACGGCATCGATGCCGAAGTTCTGTTCCCTTCGCAGCAAGGGGGACCTAAGTTTTGGCGACGGATTGAAGACGATGCAGCCTACAAGGCCATTGTGCGCGCCTACAACGGCTGGTTAGCAGAGGAATACTCTGCGCTCGATCCGCGCCGGCTCATCGGAGTCGGCATCTTGCCGCTAACCCGCGACGTGGCGGATACCATAGCGGAGATGGAGTACTGCGCCAGCGTTGATCTCAAGACCGTTCTCCTTCAGGGGTTTCCCAGCGGCAAGGCCTACCCTTCGGAAGAAGACGACCGATTCTGGGCGGCAGCTCTGGATTTGCATATGCCGGTCAGCGTTCACGTCGACCTCGAGCGCACAGGCGAACGAGCCGGTCCTCTTTTTAAGTATCCGCGAGAAACAGACGAGTTGATGAAAAAGATCACTCACGATCTGGTGGATCAGGTAAGCCGCTTCGGCCCGGTCCGTGGCAATGGTTCGGTGGCAGCGGTTCAGTGGGTGCTATCTGGACTGTTCGATCGCTTCCCCAACCTGCGCATCTTTTTCGCCGAAAATCAGATCGGCTGGATTCCTTTTTTCCTACAAGGGGCGGACGTGCGCTATGATCGCCATGTGCGCTGGGCTGAGCGCCTCCTCGGCTTCAAACCGCTGCGGCGCTTGCCGAGCGAGTACATTCGCGAGCATTGCCTGTGGGGCTTTCAATTCGATCGGGTCGGGGTCGAGCTGCGCCACAAAATCAATGTCGATCGGCTCATCTGGGGATCCGATTTTCCGCACCAGGAATCCGACTGGCCCGAATCAATGGACGTTATCGAGCGAAACTTCGCCGGGGTGCCGGATCACGAAAAATACAAAATGGTCTGTGGCAACGCCATCGAGTTCTTTCATCTGACACAAGCTTGATGTTGCAGCAGCTCGCGCGAACTTTCTGAATGTTATTCACCTGGAGCCACCAGTTGGGGAAAAATATTCTCGCGCCAAGGCGCCAAGACACGAAGTTCGGAGCATTTATTTTCTTTTCCTTTGCGCCTTTGCGTCTTTGCGGGCGATCCATCCGAGTTTGGTTGCGGCGTAGCCGCGCCGTGTGCTCCTTTGAAAATACAGGGTGGAGGGGCCTCGGTCACTTTAAGCAGAATTCCTCGATTCCGTCATTCCAGCATGGAGCGCTGGAATCTAGGTTGACAGGGATGTCTCCGGAGCCATCCTGCCGAACCTGGATGCCGGCCATCCATGCCGGCATGACGAAGATCTGCATTTTCATGCCCTGTGGGCGAGCGTAAGATCATGAATCACTCCGTGGTACCACCGTGGGCTACATTTTTTCTGATTAAGGCATGTTAAGAGGAGAACCTAATGGCAGAACCTACGGTTGTTTGTCCCCAGTGTAAGACCGAAATCAAATTGACTGAATCTCTGGCAGCGCCGCTGCTCGAGTCGATCCGGCGCGACTACGAGCGGCGCCTGACCCAAAAGGACGCCGAAATGGCGAAGCGGGAGAAGACCCTGCACGAACGCGAGGCGCTTCTTCAGAGGCAAAAAGAATCGATAGATGAACACGTCGCGCAAAAGATGCAACAGGAGCAAGGCCGAATCGCCGCCGAGGAGGCCAAGAAAGCCAAGCTTGCGCTTGGTAATGAACTCGATCGAAAAGTTAAAGAACTCAATGATCTTCAGGAGGTTTTGAAACAAAGAGATGCCAAGCTGGCAGACGCTCAGAAAGCCCAAGCTGATTTGATTCGCAAGCAACGCGAGCTCGACGACGCCAAGCGCGAACTGGAATTGACCGTCGAGAAAAGAGTGCAAACGGATTTGGCGGCGGCGCGTGTAAAAGCCAAAAAAGAAGCCGAGGACGAAATGAAGCTTAAGGTCATGGAGGCCGAGCAGACCATCGCGTCGATGCAGAAACAGATCGAAGATCTGAAACGCCGCGCCGAACAGGGGTCGCAACAACTTCAAGGAGAGGTTCAGGAATTAGAGATTGAGGGTTTGCTAAGCGCCCGCTTCCCCCGCGACACCATCCAGCCCGTCCCCAAGGGGGAATTCGGCGGCGACATCCTCCATCGAGTCATAGGTCCGCTCGGCCAGCCGTGCGGCACAATCCTCTGGGAATCGAAGCGAACCAAGAATTGGAGCGACGGTTGGCTGCCCAAACTGCGCGAAGACCAGCGCGCCGCCAAGGCCGAGATTGCGGTGATTGTCAGCCAGATACTGCCAAAAGACGTGGAAACATTCGGCTTAGTGGACCAAGTTTGGGTTGCTCACCCCAAAGTCGCTTTGCCGGTCGCTGTCGCCCTACGCCAAACTCTGATCGAGATCGCAGGCGCGCGGCAAGCCTCCGAGGGGCAACAGACTAAGATGGAAATGGTCTACGGCTATCTCACCGGCCCGCGCTTCCGTCACCGAATACAAGCAATCGTCGAGGCTTTCTCCTCCATGCGTGAAGACCTCGATCGCGAGAGAAAAGCCATCACCAAACAATGGTCCAAGCGTGAAGAACAAATCGACCGCGTCATGCAGGCCACCGTCGGCATGTACGGCGACCTTCAAGGTATCGCCGGTAAAACCTTGCAGGAGATCGAAGGAATAGAGTTTCAAGGCCTGCTCGATTTCAACGCCGATGAAAAAGAGCCCAGCTGAGCCGACTCAGTGGGAGTTTACCTCCAGGAATCCCATCTAGACAGACAACTCAACCTCGCCTCCTTCGGGTTCCAGTCGAACATTAAGGACAGGTCCCTGGCAGACCGTTTTTAGCAAGCCTTCCGTCCGGTGACTTTTATCCAACTTGCTTTGCTCATGATTCTGAGTAAAATTACTCAGCATATTGAGTAATTCGTAAGCTTGCCATTACGGTGTATAAAAGGCCTATATATCAATTACTTGTAAACCGCGTCCGGGAGCCGAGAAGGTTCATTCAGGTGCTGGCCGGACCCCGGCAGGTGGGAAAAACCGTTTTGGCCCGGCAGGTTATTGAGGATCTGGCGATCCCCAGCCATTACGCTTCCGCGGATGAACCGACTCTTCGTGGCAGGACCTGGCTCGAACAGCAATGGGATCTGGCCCGGCTTCAAACCGATTCTAACGGCGGTGAGAAAGAGGCCTTGCTGGTGCTCGATGAAGTCCAAAAGATCACGGATTGGTCGGAGATCGTAAAGCGACTATGGGACGAAGACAGCGCCGCCAAAAGACAACTCAAAGCCGTTCTTCTCGGTTCAGCGCCTTTGCTCATCCAGAAGGGACTGACGGAAAGTCTCGCCGGTCGCTTCGAGATCATTCCCGCGACGCATTGGTCTTTTGGTGAAATGCGCGAAGCCTTTGGGTGGGATCTTGAAACCTATATTTTCTTTGGTGGCTATCCCGGTTCAGCCGAACTGATCGGGGATCAGAGCCGGTGGCGCCGATATATTATCGACTCACTTATCGAGACAACAATTTCCCGGGATATTTTACTCCTTACTCGCGTGGACAAACCCGCACTGCTCAGACGAGTCTTCCAACTAGCTTGTGACTATTCCGGACAGATAGTTTCCTATCAAAAGATGCTTGGCCAATTGCAGGATGCCGGCAATACCACGACATTGGCCCACTATCTAGAACTCCTCGCCGGCGCTGGAATGGTGATTGGCCTACCGAAATACTCGGGAGGGCGAGCACGCCAACGCGGCTCCAGCCCAAAACTTCATGTCATGAACAACGCCTTGATGACGGCATCATCTGACCTCGATTTCAACAATATTCGAAAAGATCGCGACACCTGGGGTCGCTTGGTGGAGTCGGCGGCTGGAGCGCATTTGATCAATGGGACACGCGGCACAAACGCCGAGGTCTTTTATTGGCGGGAACGCAGCCACGAGGTGGACTTTGTCTTGAGGTCTGGCCGGTCCACCGTCGCAATCGAGGTAAAGAGTGGTCGGGCGAGAGAAGCAGTTGCAGGGATGGAAGCTTTTAGCAAAGTGTTCAAGGTCACACGCAAGCTGTTGATCGGTGGAGACGGAGTTTCAATCGAAGAGTTTTTGCTCAATCCTGTAGAGTACTGGTTAAGCTAACCGAGCTACGAGATGAGGTCCTGATTCGAAGGTTGCTAGACTATTCGCCCAATGCTAGAAGAAAAAACTACGATTCGACGAAAGGAGAACAGCGATGAGTGAAAAGAAAGCCCGGGCGTTGGGGATCAATCACGTGGTTCTCGAAGTGGGCGATTTGGACGAGGCGCTTAAATTTTATGGCGCGATCTTTGACTTCAAGCTGCGTGGAAAAAGCGACCATAACGCCTTTATCGATATGGGGGACCAGTTCATTCAATTGAGTCTCGGCAAGACCCAGGGGCCGGACGACAAGCGCCATTTCGGCTTCGTCGTCGACGACCGCGAGCCGGTGCGCGGGGCATTGGAAAAACTTGGCCTGAAGAGTATCAACGAGCGGCTCAATTTCCGCGACCCCTGGGGCAACCGGATCGAAGTCGTGTCCTACGATGACATCCAGTTCACGAAAGCCTCTCACGTACTCAAAGGGTTGGGCGTCGGCGATCTCCAAAAAACTCCCAACGCCATCGAAGAGCTGAAGAAGAAAGGAATGGCCCGGAAGCATAAAGTCGAAATTCTGAGCGCCCGGTTCAGGACCATTCTCTTCACCCTCACTCTGTAACCCTCTTCTCGACAGGAGACTGTGTGGCAATGTCATCCTGAGGCGATAGCCGAAGGATCTCGTCTTCGCAAGTGACCGAAAGTACGAGATGCTTCGCGCTGCTCAGCATGACACCCCAAGGGATTCTTCTTAGTGTCCCCAGGGAATGGGTGAGGGCCTGCCAAGATTTCACAAAACCACAGCTTCTTCGTTATACCATTCTGAGAGTTGGGTAACGGCCATGGCGCTTCGCTTCGAAGAACTGATCCAACGGCATCACGACGAGATCTTTGCCTATCTTTGGCGTCTCATGGGAAAAGACGGGCGGCGGCAAGGAGCGGCGGATGTCGAGGATATCGTGCAGGACGTATTTCTGCGCGCCTATGAGAGTTTTTCTGGGCTGCGGCCGAACAGCAACCACCGAGCCTGGCTCTACAAGATTGCCACCAATTGCGCCTACAGCCAATTGCGCCGAATAAAAAATCGGCGCCACAAGCTTTCTTCCTTAGAGCGCTCGGCCACAGAGCAGCAGACGGCAACGGAAGTTTCGAGTCTGCATAAACAGATGGAACAAACCGTGCGCAACTTGGTGAATGAGTTGCCGGCCAAACAAAAGGCCTGCGTGACATTGCGTTATCTCCAGGATCTGGACTATCCCGAGATTGCCCAGATCTTGAGTTGCTCACAGGAAAGCGCCCGTGCCAATGTTTATCAGGCCATTCAACGCTTGCGCATCGCCCTGGAGAAAGAAACATGACAGCACGCAAAGTGATCAATGACCGCACCGTCGTGAAGCAATTGCGCTCAGGGTTGAGCGGACCGAACGCTGCGGCTCTGGCCCATTCGCGGGCGCGCGTCAGAAAATGGTTCGCGGATGAAGCGCCGCTCATTCAATGGGGTGAAATGACTTCGCCTTTAGGCTCGGTCTTCGCCGCCGTCAACCGACGCGGGCTCTGCGCGCTCGATTTCGGGCGGCAAGAGAGCGAATTCTTGGCACGCTTCGATCCGCTAACCCGACTGGAAAAAAACCCCACCGCCATGCGGCGCGTCCTGGCGCAGCTGCGCGAATATTTCGCCGGTGACCGATCCACCTTCAACCTGCCCGTCGATATCTCGCAGCTGACCCCGTTTCAACGCAGCGTCCTCGATGTAGCCTGCCGCATCGCGCCCGGCCAGGTTTGGACCTATCATCGCGTCGCACAAGAGTTGGGGCGACCTCGCTCCAGCCGCCCGGTGGGCCAGGCGCTGGCGCGCAACCCGGTACCTATCGTCATCCCCTGCCACCGCGTCATCGCCAGCGACGGTGGCTTGGGCGGTTACAGCGGCGGCTCGGGACTCAAAGCAAAACGCTGGCTGCTCCGGTTGGAAGGAGCCTTGTAGTGCCCCACCCTGCTCCGGCGGGATCGGAGTACCGTGCTTCTTTGCCGGCCATCTGGTCGGCGCTGATCGCTGTCTATCTGATCTGGGGTTCGACCTATCTCGCGATCCGTTACGCCGTCGAGACCATGCCGCCCTTTTTGATGGCGGCAGTTCGCTTCATTATTTCCGGAGGTTTTCTTTACGGTCTGCGGCGTTTTAGCGGTGACCCCGCGGCCAAAGCAGTGGAGTGGCGCAGCGCAACTATCATCGGGGTCTTCCTCTTGGTCGGCGGGAACGGCGGCGTGGTCTGGGCCGAACAGTTCGTCACATCCAGTCTCGCAGCCTTGCTGGTCGCGACGGTTCCTCTTTGGATGGTCTTGATGGATGCGCTTCGTCCCGCCGGCCGGCGGCCGGGCTTGCCGGCGGCTGCCGGAATACTCATCGGCTTCGGCGGAGTCATCTTATTGATCCGGTCGGTTGCCGGAAGCGCGGATACGACAAGCCTCGCTGGAGCTGCGGCTTTGATTTTCGCTTCACTGGCATGGTCAATCGGATCCCTTTACGGAAGAACCGCCAGGCTTCCTGCTTCGCAATTACTCGGCACGGCGATGCAAATGCTGGCCGGAGGCGTGGCCTTATTACTGGTAGCGACCGTCGTAGGCGAATGGACCGATCTCGATATCACGACGGTTTCCCGCCGTTCGGCACTCGCCCTCGTCTATCTCACGGTGATCGGTTCGAGCGCGTTCGTCGCCTATGTTTGGCTGTTGCGTGTCGCCCCCACGCCCCTGGTCGCAACTTACGCCTATGTCAACCCGCTGGTGGCGGTCTTGCTGGGTTATTTTCTCGCGCAGGAGCCGATGACGCTTCGCACGTTGCTCGCCGCCGCGCTCATCATCGGCTCGGTGGCGCTCGTGAGCCTGCCGCAAAGCCGATCAACTTGAGTGATTTCTCCCAGCCGCTCTTGTCGGCTTGCCCGGCCGATGCTAGAAGAAAATAAGTTTAGTCGACCAGGGGAGAACCATGGCCATCACTTTGTATGACGCGGTCCCTTCTTCAAACAGTGACCGGACAAAAATCGCCCTGCATGAAAAAGGTCTGGCCTACGATCGAGTGACACTGGATCTCGCCAAGAAGGATCAAAAGCGCCCTGAATTTTTGAAACTCAATCCCTACGGCAAAGTGCCCGTCATCAACGACGATGGGAAGATTCTTTTCGAGTCCTGCATCATCAACGAATATCTCGACGAAAAATATCCCAACCCTTCGCTGATGCCGAAGGATCCCTACCTGCGCGGGCGCGGCCGGGTACTGGTCGATTACGCGTTGAACTACACCCACGAACCTTATTGGGCGCTACGCGGAGAGATGCTCAAGAAGGAATCCGAACGCGACAACTCCGTCATGGAAGAGAAACGTCAAACGTTGCGCGGTCTGCTTCAGTATCTTCAAGAGGCGCTTGGCAAAGAAGCGTATTTTCTGGGCGAGTTCAGTCTGACGGACATCGCTATAATACCGCGCTTTCTCAGAATGGAGTCTTATGGCGCACTGCCTTCACCTTCTCTGCCACGTTTAAGCGCCTGGCTGCAGCGAATGAAGGAGCGGCCGTCGGTTAAATCGATTTTGTGAGCACCCGGCTGCGGTTATTTAAGAATTTCCTTAAGCTTCGCTACGACCTTCGGGTCTGTGCTGAACAGCACCCGAATGCTCTCTTCGATCTCTTCGCCTGAAGCGGGTGCGATCTCCAGATTCGCCTTTCTCGACTCCGCCAGAAAGTCGGGATCCTTTACGGTCTCCAGAAGCGCGCGCCTGAGAGTCTGCACGCGATCCTTGGGAGTCCCCGGCGGCAACGAGTAGCCATAGGTCAGAGAGCTGGGCCGGTGAATGCCCGCTTCGATCAGTTGGCGCGCCTCATCGGTCTTGGCGAAGTTGATGGCTAGCGGGACTTTCTGAAGCTCGGCAGCCGACTTCGGCGTGTTTTGAAGCATGACGATAACCTCCCCGGACTCCATCGCTTTGCGCCAAGTCGCCCGTATCGATGCCCAGGAAAAGCCACACAGTCCATCGATCTCACCCGACTCCACGGCAACCCGAATATCAGCGGTGCCTTTATAGCCGGTAACCAAACGCATCGGCAGACCGATAGCTTCCTTGAGAATCTTCGGCCCGTCATCCGTCGGTGCGCCAGGAGCGCTGCCGCCCAATTTGAGCGGTGTCTTGGAGACCAACCATTGTTCTGCGCTGGCAATACCAACTTTTTGGTTGAGCATACAAAGATCGTGGTTGTAACCCGGCGCTCCGACCCAGCCCATTTTCCGAGCATCGAACTCGATGCCCGGGGCGCCCACGAGTTGATTTAAAATCTGGTTGCCGTTGAATGCGCCGATCGTCAAGCCATCCGGCTTGGCCACTTTGTAGACATGATTGGCAGCGATCAAGCTGCCGGCGCCAGTCATGTTTTCCACGACAACCGTCGGGTTGCCGGGAATATACTTGCCCATGGTTCGGGAAACGGCGCGGGCGTAGGTATCGAATCCGCCGCCGGCGGAAAAACCGACGACGATGCGAATCACCTTGCCTCGGTAAAATTCGTCGCTCGCCGCCGAAACAAAGGACGCCATTGCCAGGGAAATTGCCACAAGGACCGTTAAGACCACCGTGTGCATCCTGCGCATATCATAACCTTCCTTTCTTAAGAGGATGGAAAATGACTGAGGGCAGACTATGCGAAAATAGCTTCCGCCGTCAATGTCCGCAACGGCTAAATACACGTTGACAACGAACTGCCATTCCCTGTATCAAGCCAGTCGGGAGGTGCGAGTTATGAAAATTAGATTCTGGCTGTTAGCCATTAGCTGCTGGTTTTCACTGTACGGCCTTCTCTTGGCGGATGATTTCTACAAGGGTAAGACAGTTCGAATCATTGTCGGCGGGAGCGCTGGCGGCGGATTCGATACTTACAGTCGCGTCATGGCGCGGCACATGGGCAGGCACATCCCGGGTCATCCGACCATCATTGTCGAGAATATGACCGGAGCGGCAACCCTGATTGCGGCTAAATACCTTCACAGCGGCGTCAAACCCGAGGGGCTCACATTCGGGATATTCAACGGGGCGTTAATTTTAGGCAGAGTTCTCGGTATGAAAGGCATCGATTTCGATATGCGCGAGCTCGAATACCTCGGCGTTCCGGTTCAAGACAGCACCGTATGCGCCCTGCGCAAGGAGAGCGGGGTTACTAATATGGATCAGTGGTTTGGGTCAAAAACAGCCATCAAGTTGGGCGGCTTGGGACCCGGCAACAGTACTAGCGACGTGGCGCGAGCCATCAAAGCCACCCTCGATCTGCCGATCCAGCTCGTCGAGGGTTATAAGGGCACCGCCGAGATTCGGCTTGCGGCCGACGCTGGAGAGCTGCACGGCAGCTGCTGGGCTTGGGAGTCCATGAAAGTCAACTGGGCCAGCGGTTTTCAGTCTCGCGACGTCAACGTGCTGCTCCAGGTCACAGCAAAAAAAATCCCCGACCTTCCTGCCGTGCCTCTCGCCCTCGACCTGGCCAAAAGCGAGGAGGCGAGGCAATTGCTGAAATCGGGAGCCATCGATCCGGCAGCGATCGTGCGCGTGTACGTTACCACTCCGCGCACTCCAAAAGACCGCCTCCAGATTCTTCGCAAAGCGTTTATGGCCACTCTCACCGACCCGGAATTCTTGGCGGAGACCAAGAAGACTAACTTGGAGGTCAACCCGTTGAGCGGCGAAGAGGTTAGGAAAATAGTCGACGAACTGTTCAAGCTCAAGCCCGAAATGGTTGCCAAACTTGCTAATATTCTTGCGCCCAAGTAGATCTAATGAAACCCAGACTGACTATGGCTCGATACTCCCCACTCATAACGATAGCCGCGGCGGTCTTGTTCAGTTTATCAATCGCCGCAGCGCGGCACCTTTACGCGGCGGACCTAAAACCTGAAAAAAATAGCCTTAATGTCGCGATCGCGGCCTATGGCCCGCTCTACCTGCCTTTGCTGGTGGCGCACGAGGCTGGCTACTTTTCTAAACGCGGAGTCAACTTACAGATCACTCTGCTAAGCGCAACAGCTTCCGCTCAGGCGCTGTTGTCCGGCCAAGTCGACATTTACCAAGGCGGCGCATCGACCATCCATGCCAATATAGGAGGATCGGACCTGATCTATATCGGCGCTTCCGTCGATCGCAGCACATTGGTTTTATTTGGCCAGAAGGGATTGAGCACATTCGAAGGTCTGCGTGGCAAGTCGGTCGCGACAACGTCGGTCGGTGCCTTTGGGGAGATCGCCATGCGGAAAAGCGCCAAGGAACGCGGCATGGAAATCGGCAGGGACGTCAAGCTCCTCTATCACAAAGGTCCCCCCGAAGCGCTGACCACTTTCCTCTTGAGCAACGCCGACGGGCTGATCGTCACCCCTCCCCAGAGTGAAATGGCGCGCAGTAAAGGCTTTCCGGTCATTCTCGATTATTACGAACAAGGATTTCGCATCGTCGGGCCGGGGACCGGCGTCGCCCGCTCGTTCGTGCAGAAGAACCCCAATACCTTGAAAATATTCTTGATGGGTTATCTCGATGGTGTAAAGCGAGCCCTCGACGACCCTGCCTTCGCCACAAAAGTCAACTCCCAGTACACCAAGATCGCCGACGCCAAACTGCTCGAGGAAAGCTATCAGGAAGGCGTCAAGGTCTGGAACAAAGATATGACCGTCGATCCCGCGGCGATTAAAGTCGTGCTCGAACAGTCCACGGTTCCGAAAGCCAGCGAACTTGACCCGAAGCGGTTTTATGACAACTCGCTGATCCGCGAGGTCAATCGGGACTATGGTTCGAAGTTGTTCCCGGGCGAGGTGAAGTAGGATTCATCTAAGCGAGAAAGACAGAGGTTAAATCATGCGTATCATCGATGCCGACGGCCACGTGTTGGAACGAGATATCAAGTGGGCGGAACTTCTGGAGGAACCCTACCGGTCGCGGGCGCCCAGAGCCGTGCAGGACAACCGCGGATTTAACTTTGTCATGATCGACGGCAAATTGACTCCCAAACCGGTGGGCAAGGGTTGCAGCTTCGTCGGCGCGCCGCGCAACCGCCACCCGCAACCGACGACGGGAATGGTGGATCCTGTCCAGCGTCTCGAGGATATGGACATCGAGGGCATCGATACGGCGGTGCTGTTCGGGACCTCGCCTTTCTTGAGCTTGCCTTTCGTCGAAGACAAAGACCTCGCCTGCGCAGTGGCCCGCGTCTACAACAATTGGCTGGCGGGTTATTGCAAAGCCGATCCACGGCGGCTCAAAGGAGTTGCCCTGACCGCGATCCAGGATCCGGTCGAAGCGGTAAAGGAGCTACGCCGCGCCGTTGAAGAACTCAAATTCGTCGCCGTGGCGGCGCCGCCCATTTCCGCCTCGAAAAAAAATCTTGACGATCCGGATCTATACCCTTTCTTCGCCGAGGCGGAGCGTCTCAACGTGCCCGTCTGCATTCACGTCGGCGCCGGCGACGGCGTACCGGCCGGCACGGAGCGCTTCGATCATCCCTTTTACACCCACGTCATGGCCCATCCCTTCGAACAGATGATCGCGGTAGTGTGCGTCGTGGTGGGAGGCCTTTTGGAGCGTTTCCCTCGCCTCAAAGTCGCCTTCATGGAGGCGGGAGCCGGCTGGGTGCCCTACTGGATGGAGCGCCTCGACGAGCACTTCGAGTTTCTGCAACCGACCGTACCCTGGTTAAAAAAGCCGCCCAGCGAATACATGCGCAGCGGCCAAATGTATTATGCTTTCGAAATGGAAGAAAAAATCTTGCCCTACGTCGCGGAGTTCGTCGGTGCCGAACGGCTGATTTTCGCCACCGATTACAATCACAGCGACTCCAAATTTCCGCATACTGTGGAAGAAGTGATGGAGCGCAAGGATTTATCCGACGAGCTGAAGACCAGGATCATGGGCGAAAACGCCGCGCGGCTTTATAATCTGTAGCCGGGACGCGGCCTCGAGCACAGTTTTGCCGTAGCCCCACTTTTCAAAAATCGACGTCTTCAAGAAACTCGGTTTACAAGAGGGGATATTCTAGGATCACCGGCCCGACTCCTGGGCCACCTGCCGGACTAGCGTAAAGTCGGCGAGATCGAATGGGCGGGCGGTGATCTTCGTCTTGGTCTGTTCGGCGATGCGATTGAGTTCGATCTGAACCTCTTGATCCGTCAACCACAGTGATGGATTGAGGGTCTCCATGATGGCGTCGTAGACGGAATCGGCAACGTCCTTTTCCATCTTGTATTGCCTCATGATAAACCCCACCATGTCCGACCGGCGGCTTCTTGCATAATCCACCGCCTTCATCACGGCGCGAGCGACGCGGCGAATCTGCTGCGGTTGACGCTCGATCTTCTCCTTGGTGGTTACCAGTCCCGTCGTCGGCGACACCGCGACAACATCACCCGATCGCACTAAATCCCGATAGCCCTGACGCTTCGCCAAAATACTGTAGGGCGGAGTCAGAGCGACCGCCGGCATATTCCCCTGCTGCAAAGAGAGATAGCCGTTGGCGACATCGCCGGTGGAAACCAGTTGCACGTCCTTGTCGGCGCCATAGTGTTTCAACGCTTCAAGAACCATGTAGAATTGTGTGCCCCAGTTGCCGCCCACGCCGATCATCTTGCCGCGAAGATCTTCTACCCGCTGAATATTCTTTTGCGCGAGAATCCAGAGGTCGGCCTTTTTGGTAATGTTGAGAACCATCTTGAGGGGCGCCCCGTTGACCGCGGCGCGCATGGCCGAGCCGCCGGCCGTGGTGAAGTCGATGCTACCGGTAACCAGGGCCGCGATACCGACGTTGGTGCGCATGACGATAATTTCGGCGTCGAGTCCTTCGCCGGCAAAAAATTTCTCCTTGGCCGCAAGATGAACCGGCCAGGCCGAGAGTCCGGGTGACGAAGGGGCGATGCGGATTTTCTCCTGGGCAATAGCGCGCGAAGGACTGAGCGCAAGGACAATGAATAGCACGAGCACAAAGACGCCTAATTTTCGCCTGCGTGCTGCGCTGAGCCAACCGTTTTGGAGGCCGATCAAAAAGATCCGAGATGCGAGGCGCGCGAAGAGCGATGAGCGGAGGCGTACTCTTGTACGTTGACGCGAAATCGGTCGAGTGCAACGAGGCAGGTCGGCCTTTTTCATCGGCCTCCTATAGTCCGTAAAGAGCCTTGGCATTGTCGTAAAGTATTTTATCGATCACCCTGGGCTCCACTTCACCCATTCCCTTGAACTTACGCAGGGCTTCGATTTCCGCCGAGGTGTCGGCATGACCGTAGTCGGAGCCGATAACGATATTGTCCTCCCCGGAGTACTTGAGAATGTACGGGAGGTCGTCGTCGGTCTGGCAGGTCACATAAATCCGATTATCCCGGATGATGTTTTGCTCGCGCTGGATATTGTCCAGCGCGAACCGCCGGGCGAGCTCGACGCACATATAGGGAATCCATTGGGCGCGGACTTCGATAAATCCATACCGTAATTTGGGAAATCGCTGTGGGACGCCATCGTGGACGATGGAATGAAAGGCCGAAAGCACCGGCACTTTGAAGCGCGCAAAACCATTCTCGCCCTCGAAAAGTTGCACCCAATCAAAGTTGCCCGTGGAAGCATGAACACAAACCGGCAGATCCGCCATTTCCGCTGCCTCGTACAGAGGAAAAAAATAAGGATGGCTGAGACGCTTGTCGTCGACCAAGCCACGGCTGAAGATACCGCAAGCACCGTTGGCCTTGGCGAAGCGCACTTCCGCCACGGCGCTTGCTATATCGATCATCGGTACCACGGCGATCCAACGCAGCCGCCCCTCCCCTTTGGCGCAAATATCGATGAGCCATTGGTTGTAGCTTCTGCAGATCGCCTTCTCTACTTCCAGCTTCGCAGTCAACGGGCGCAGAAACAGGGAGGGATAGAGAACTTGCACGTCGATATCGAGTTCGTCCATGTGCTTCAAACGCCCTTCGATGTCGCGCATCTCACGAATGGCTTCGGGCAAACCCCGATCGACATTGACTCCCCGGTTAAAGACCCTGCCGTCGATGAGCCAATTCTGCGGGCGACCCCCTCCCGGTGTGACCAT
>Ga0105092_10001101_pt1 | contig 14394 bp, 13 predicted proteins | sample PPLLak2March2015_FD_87021 | JGI IMG/M metagenome (GOLD analysis project Ga0105092, IMG submission 87021) | Freshwater sediment microbial communities from Prairie Pothole Lake near Jamestown, North Dakota, USA - PPLs Lake P7 Core (1) Depth... | ecosystem: Environmental > Aquatic > Freshwater >... | reverse complement strand
TCATTCGCTCTCCTCCTCGGCGGGGGCCGCGGACCTCGCCTCCGACTCGCCGGACGGCGCCTTCGGGCGCTCGGCTTCACGGATGCGCTCGAGCTCGAGAGGATGCTCCTCTTCCATCTCGCGCTCGGACAGCGTGCCTGTCAGCCAAGACGTGTTCATGGGATACGCGTCGGGATTGAAGATCACGAAGTAGAAGTGCCACACGACGATCGCGAGCGTCGCGAGCCACGCTTCGTAAAAGTGGATCGCACGGCTCACATCATAGCCGAGCTTGGTGAGCAGTCCGATGAACGTGTTGTCGAACCACATGACGACGCCCGTGACCGCCATAAGGATGGTGCCCCAGACGAGGGCCCAGTACTCGCTCTTCTCGACGTAGCTGAAGCGGTCGAGCTTCGGCTTCTCGGCCGAGAGCCCGAGGTTGTAGCGCACCATGCCGACCGCATCGGAGAGGTCCTTGCGCCGCCACCAGAGATCACGCACGAGAGCGCGTCCGCGCGCGGTGAAGGCTACGTAGCCGACGTGGAACAGGCTCACCGCGATGAGGACGACTCCGCTGACGCGGTGGACGAGACTGCGCAGCTCGAAGGTCCTCGAAGAGAGTTTTCGCAGGAAGGCGACCCAGCCGGCCTCGGGGTATCGCAGCATGAACCCCGTCACCACGAGAAGCGTAAAGCTGACGAAGAGGGCGCCGTGCTGCAGCCGCTCGGACGGCGTCATCCGGAGATAGAGCGCCCGGCTCGCCGGCGCCTCGGCCGCCTCGCCTCGCCGGATCGCGAGATGCCGCTTCGATTTCTTGACGAAGTCGATGGCATTGTGGGCGAGCATGCCGCCCACCACGAGGACGATGAGGACGACGTAGAGCGTCCCGATCCAGTAGAGCAGGGGCGCTCCTTCGGCCGTGGCGGTGACGTGGACCTTCGACGCGCCGAAGCGCTCGTTGGCGCCGGGATGGCAGCCGGCGGCCCCGCAGGTCTTCGCGAGGTTGGCGGGCGCGACGGTCGAGGCCGGATCGCTCGACGGCAGGATCTCGTGCGTGCCGTGGCAGCTGGCGCAGTTGGCGACCTCGAGCGAGCCGCCCCGCGCCGCAAGTCCGTGGAAGCTGTCCTCGAAGGTGCGGGCCCGATCGCTCGGGAGGTCCCACCGCTCCGTGAGTCGGACGGAGGCGTGGCAGGGTGTGCAGGTCCGGGCCGAGACGTTGGCGGCCGCGACGGGCGAGCGGGGGTCCTTGGGCGAGAGGATGTCGTGCTCGCCGTGGCAGTCGGTGCAGGCCGGCGCGTCGGCGTTGCCCCCGTGGAGGGCCTGGCCGTGGATGCCCTTGTCGTAGGCGAGGCTCTCGGCCTCGTGACAGGCCGCGCAGACCTGCTCGACGCGCATCTTGTGGACCGGCGAGACGGAGTCGAAGCCTGGCCGGGCGTCGTGCGCCCCGTGGCAGTCGACGCAGGTCGGGGCGCGGGCGTCGCCCCGCAGGAGCGCGGCGCCGTGGACGCTCTTCTCGAAGGAGGCGATGAAGCTCGCCGTTGACGCGGAGCGCTCCCGCACGGCGCGGTCCCGCAGGTGGCAGGAAAGGCAGAGCTGCTCCTGCGCGCGCTTGCGCGGCCCCTCCTCCGGAAAAGCGCCCGCGGTGACCGGCTGGCGATGGCAGGAGAGGCAGGTCGGCGTGGGGGCGGATCCCGCGGCCGCCACGCGCCCGTGCTCCGAGGCCAGGAAGCGGCGCTCGACGTCGGCGTGGCACTTGCCGCAGGCCCCGGCCTCCTTCCCGCCCGCGAAGCGAAAGGCCGGAGCCTTCACGGAGGAGACGTCGTGCGCGCCGTGGCAGTCCGCGCAGTAGGCCTCGGGAGAGCCCTTTCCCTCGGCCGACCGCGCGATGCCGGGGTGAAACGGGTGCGACTTGGGCGCGGTGTCGTGGCAGGCGAAGCAATCGACCCGCGCCAGCCGCGCGGCGTGCGGAAAGTCGCTGACCTTCGCGAGGTCGGTGTGGCAGTCGACCCAGGCGAGCCCGGCTTCGCCGTGCACGGAGGCCGCGAATGTCTTCGAGGAGCCGGACATCCGGCGGCCGTCCTCGCGCCGGGCGGAGGGGTCGCCGTGGCACGCCTGGCAGTCTTCGTCGGACGGCGCGGCGGCGCCGGAGGCCGCCGCGGTCGAGAGCGCCAGGACGCCGGCGAGAGAGAGCCAGCGCGAGGCGAGCGCGCCGATCCCTCGCGCGCGTAACACACTCACGGCGGCGCCGCGGGCCACTTCGCCATCAGCCCTTTCTCGCGGCCTCCGGGCGCTCGCGCGGCCGCCGCGGAGCGGAAGCTACTTCTTGGGGTAGTCCTTCAGCCACGCGCCGTCGACGGTCTTGGCGCCGCGCTTCTCCTTCTCGGCGACGAGCCACTTGCCCGCGTCGTTCAGCTCGTGCGCGTCCTTCTTGGGAAGCTTGTCGACGTGACAGTACTGGCAGTTCTTCGCGTCGACGCCGGCGGCCTTGGCCTCCTTCTGGTTCTCGAGAGTCGCCGAGGAAGGCGACGCGAGGAGCATCCAGCCGCACCATGCGACCGTCACGACGAGGAATCCGAGGCGGGTTCCGGACCTGGTCATCGAGCGCCTCCTTGGCCCGACCCCTCGGCCGGGCGCGGTTTCAAAGTCTCCAGTGGAGGCCGAAATAGTATCGGTTGCCGTTGTAGTTCGCCAGCGAGCCTGCCTGATCGAAGGCCGGCCGCTCGCTGTACTTGTCGTCGAGCCATTCGAAGGTCACGCCCAGGTTCTTAAGGAAGAAATAGTCCGCCAGGACCCGGAACCGCTCCACGGTGAACGGAATCGACCCGTTGTTGTTCATCCAGAGATACGCGGCATCGAGCGAGAGGGCGTCCCACTGGAAGTGCAGGCCGCCCTCCCAGGTGTGCCCGAATTCCTTCTGCTTCGTCGGAACGATCTCGAAGTCCTGGGGGACGCGGATCAGGATCTCGCGGTTGGTCGAAAACTCGCCGCCCGCGCCGCGGAGCGTCAGCATGTTCTTGAGGAGCGACACCTCGACGTCGGCCACGAACTCCCGGACTTTGGCGCTGTAGCCGATCTCGACGATGTCGTCCTCGGCGTGCGTCTCGGAAAAGACGGCGCCGACCTTCAGGAAGTCCTTGAAGTTCCAGAGCGCCCGGAACTTGTAGCGGTCGCGGTTGAGGAAGTCGGTCCGGAAGATCGGCTGGTTGGCGTCGTCGTGCCGGTAGTCGGCCGTCAGCGTCACGCCGCACATCGCGAAGGTCGCGCCCCCGCCGTACGTGTTGACCGTGCGCTCGAACTCTCCGCCCTGTCCGCCGGGCACGATGATCTCGGAAGCGTCGGGGGTTGCCAGGACGTCCTGCTGGAGCTGGGACCAGCCGGCGTTGACCGAGAAGGGGCCGAGCATGCGGGCCGTCACGCCGGCGTCGAAGACGACGTCCTGCCGCTCGACGGCGGTTCTCGCGTCGATCTCCCGCAGCAAGTCCGGGGCCGGCACGCCGGCGAAAGTCACCGTGTTGAGGTAGAGGCTCGCGATGAGAGCCTGGCCGCTGAGCGTGCGGCTGTTTTCCGACCAGCCTCCCGCGACCTGCACGTTCGGCGTGACGTCGAACTCGGCGCGCGCCGATCCGCGCCAGTAGTCGGTGCGCGCCCGCGACTCGATCCCTTCGCCGAGGCCCGCGAAGAACCGCGCGATCTCGAAGCCGACGAAGTTGCCGGCGTCCGCCTCGACGTAGCGGGTCTCGTTGCTGCCGTCGGCCTTCATGTAGGAGCCGATGAGCTTCAGGCGGCCGAAGAGGTTCCCGGTGACCCAGGCGTTGGTCACCGGTGTGTTGACCTTGTTCTCCTGGACGGACTCGATCAGGTCGGCGGTCACGTCCTGACCGAGGATCGGCGTCGTGACGTTCCCGTCTCCCGCTCCCGGTGCGAGGCTGTTGCGCTGGGTCCAGCGGAAGTACCGCCAGCCCTGCGTCACGGCACCCTGCACCGGCCCGTACTGGAAGCCGAGGCCCACACGGTAGAGGTCGTCGGTCGACCGGACCTCGTCGTTCAGCCGGAACTCGTTGCCGCCCAGGTGGTACGTCGTCGTGCCCGGACCGTTGTAGGTGTTGCGCGTGAACTGGAGGATCGGGCTGATGATCTTGCCCGGGAGGAGCTCGAGCGTCGCGTCGTAGATGTTGCGCGTCCGGTTGTACGTCTGCTGGCCGGGGATGATCCCCTCGGCGATGAACGGGTTGGCGAAAGCCGGCAGCGCGCTGTAGAGGTCGGTCTCCCGCCACGTGAAGGTCAGCTTGTAGAGGTCCTGGGCGCCGGCCTGCAGGCGGAGCTGGCCCGCGGGCCCGGCCCCGATGTCGGAGGCGTCGACGTGGAAATAATCAACGAAGCGGCCGAGTGGTCCTTGGGAGGTGAAATCGAGCGAGCGCAGGAGCAGCCCCTGCCGGTCGTTGATCTGGCTGCGGTACATCTGCTCGTTGCCCGAAACGTCGACCCAGCGGTATCCGACTTCGAGATCCAGCGGGATGGCCTGGCCGAGCAGCGACGCCGCGCCGAGAACCAGGGCCGCGAGGACCTGGCAGGCAATCCGGCGAGCGAGCGCGGCGGCGGACATCACTTCAGGAGCTGCGGCGACAGGTTCGACCCGTGCACGGCGACGTGACAGGTCGTGCAGTTGCGGTAGCGCGGGAGGGTCAGGTCGTGGAAGGACGGTGGCTGCGAGCCGAACGTCCTCGGCCCTCCGGTCTGCGAGTGGCAGGAGAGGCAGAGCTGATCCACGCGGGCCCAGAGGAGCATCTTCGGGTTGTTGGAGCCGTGCGGCTGGTGGCAGGAGAGGCAGTTGCCGCCCGAGCCGGTGACGTGGTCGAAGACGAACGGGCCCCGCATCTCGGAGTGGCAGTTCATGCAGGGCAGCTCGCCCTGCGTCGTCATCTTCACGGTCTCGCCCTGTTTGGCGTGAGGCGAATGGCAGTCGAGACAGGTCATCCCGCCGCGGTCGAGCCGGTGCGCGTAGGGCTTGTTCTGGAACGAGGCGGTCTGCGTCGTGTGGCAGGTGGCGCACAGCTCGCCGGGCGTCTTCGCGATCAGCGCGGTGCTCTTGGGAGCGGCGTGGTGCATCGAGTGGCAGGTCAGGCAGTTCACGGCCTCGGTGTTGGCGTGCACGCCGTGGGTGAACGAGTCCTGCGTGCCCTTCGAGAAGGAGTCCGTCCCGCCGGTCGAGAACGCCTTCACGCTCTCGTGGCAGGCCAGGCAGTCGGCCGAGCCCGTGGCCCCCCGCGGTACCTGGATCAGGCTCGTTTCGCCGCCGGACTCGATGTGCTTGGTTCCGTCGCCGTGGCATGTCGAGCACATGTCCTCGGGGTCGGGCTTCGGTCCTTTGCCCGAGTAGCGGGCGTGCGGATTCTTGGCCCAGGCCGCAAGGAGGTCGGTGTGGCAGTCGGCGCACTTGGGAAGCTCCGAGGCGGCGGCCGTCGCGGCCGGCGTCGTCGCGGGTGCCGCGGCGGGAGCGGCCGGAGGAGTCGGAGTCGGTGAAGGTTCCTGGGCACGGCTGCCGCCCAGGGCGAGTCCCGTGGCGAGCGCGGCCAGGGCAAACGCCAGGGACGAGGGGCCCCTTCTCACACCCTCACTCCTACCTCCAGACCGGGCGAGAACGCCCGCCCGACGCTCACGACGAAACGGCTACTCGGCGTGGACCTTGTCGACCGAGAACTCGGCGTTGGGTCCGTGGCACGCAGCGCAGGCTTCACCGAAGGGCGCCGTATTCACGAACGCGTGTGCGGCCGCGGCCTGCGAGTCGTGACAACCGAGACAGGCGGCCGCCGAGGGTTGCTGGGGCGTGTACCAGTCGCGCAAAGTCTCGGTCGGCAACCTTCCGGGAGGCAGGGTGCCCTGGACGTTCCAGGTCTCGTCGACGTGGCAGTTGGCGCAGATGCGCCGGTCGCCGGGGAAACGCACCTCGTTGAAATTGATCGGAGCGCCGCCGAAGCCGTAGACCGTGAAATCCTGCGTCAGGTCATCGCCTGTGTGGATGCGATGGATCAGGCGCTTGAAGTCGATCGATTCCGGCGGCGCAGCCTCCGCCGGCCGGCGCGAGGCGTCGCTCGCGTTGGGGTTGTGGCACATGACGCACTCTTCGGTGTTGAAGCGCTGTCCGCCGTGGAGCACGAGCTGGTCGTGGCAGGTGTTGCAGTTGGCGAGGTCGACGACGACCCGCCGGGGCTCCGGCATTCCTCCCGACAGGTTCTCGTAGTGGACGACGTTCAGCGCGCCTTCCCGAACGGGATTTCCCTCGGGCGGCGGGTACTGGAAGTTCACGTCGCGCCGCGCCTCGATCGAGAAGGCCCAGGTGCCCGTCGCGTTCGCGGGAATCGGGGTCGTGAAGGTGAAGGTCGCCGTCGTCCCGTCGAACGCCGCTCCGTCGGCGCGCTGGCGGATGGGGTTGATCGCGTAGTCCGTCGTAGGCCCGCCCATCAGGATATTGAGGTTGGACGAGCCGCTCGACGTCGTGAAAGATACTGGCGCCACCGGCGTCTCGTCGTTCTCGAAGATCTCGAAGACGACCGTCGGCATCTGCCCGGCCGCGGCGTTCGTCACCGAAACGATCCTCGAGTTCAATCCCTTCAGCTGCGTCGACTTGTAGGGCACCGTGTGCGCGCCCTGGATCGAGGCGTCGTACTCCCGGGCGCCTTGCGGGATGTGGCAGGAGGCGCACGCGGAGTCGTCGGCCTGAGCGCCGGCGGGGTGGTTCGCGCCGGTCACCCAGTCGATGTCGTCGTGGCAGGAGCCGCAGGCCGCCCGCGATGGGAACGTGTACCAGACGTTCGACTGCGTCGCCTCCGGCGTGTGGCAGCGGACGCAGTTGCGGATGTCCTGGGGGAAGACGACGGTCGAGTAGTCGTGGACCGCGCCCTGGTTGCCGATGATCTGGTAGGGATGGCCGGCTTCCACGCTCGGCAGGAACTCGCCGCGGTGGATCTTGTGGATCATGACCTTCATGTCCACGGTGTTGCCGGTGTCCGGATCGGTCGTCTGCGGCTGATGGCACGTGACGCAGAGCTTGACCTCCTGCCGCGAGCCTCCGTGCTCGGCGAGCAGGTCGTGACAGCGGTTGCACGCCGCGTCCGTCGTCTTGTCCCAGGTCTCCGTGACCTCGTGGCCGTCCGGCCGGAAGTCGTGCTCGAGGTTGTCGTAGTAGTTCTTCCCGATGAAGTCGTCCGTGTTGCGCGTCGCGTAGATCGCAAGCGTGTGCGTCTTGGTGACGTCGTACCCTTCCGGCAGCGTCGTCTTGAACTTGTAGGTCGAGTGGCCGACGTCGATGTCCGTCCAGGTGCCGCCGGAGTCGGCCGCGGCCTGAACGGCCGAATTGCCGTTGATCGGGCTCGTCTGGACGCGCGTCGTGTACGCCGTGTAGTGACGCGCCTCGGCGTCCCACCACGCGAGGACCTGGTTGATGCTGAGCGATCCGGGCGTGAACTCGCCGTTGCGGTCGAGCGGCTGATGGAAATCGTCCGTGAAGGAATAGTCGACGAGCGGCCGGCGATCCTCCGGGATCGTGATGCTGTTGACGGTGATGTGGAAGCCGGGACGGACGAAGCCGAGCTCGTCGGCCGTCATGTAGAACTCTTTCTGGCTCTTCGAGTAGACACCCTGAGGTTCGGTGATTGCCCGCGTCCCGATCGTCTGTGTCAATCGCGTATTGACGCTGGGAACGACGACGAGCGAACCCGCGGCCATTGCCATCACGAGTCTTCCGCGCTGGAACCTCATGGCAAACCTCCCGGGCCTCCGCGACTGCGGAAATTCGCTGTGCTCACCCTACAGCCTGAGGTGGGGTCCATGTCAAGGGACGTTCCGTGGCAATCGGGATCCTTGGCCCGTCCCTGGTCAATTTGAGCCGTTTGGGCTTCCACGGCGACGTGGCGCCGGAAAAGCTCGCGGCAGAAGAGGGCCAGGTCGGCGTCCGAGAACTCGTCCCAGCCTCGGCACGCCCCCGGGCACAGCGCCGCAGCGTCACAGGCCAGGGTCGCGCCGAGGCGCAGCTGCTCCATGAGCTGCCAGAGGTCGGCGAGCGGCTCGAGCTGCCCGCGCGTCAAATGGGTACTCCGGCCGAGGACCTTCGTCCAACGCCTGAGGAACTCGCCGTCGCTCCACCGGCGGAATCCCCGGCAGAACACCCCCCGCTCCGCCGCGATCCGGCACATCGAATGCTCGCCGTCGGAAAGGTTTAACAGCCCGACGCGGAGCCGCTCGACCGCCTCTTCCCGGCTCCAGACTTCGGGCGCTGGGCCGGCGGTTCGATCGTCTCGAAGGAGCGGTTCACGCATTCGTCTTCCTTTGCGTCCCCTAGGGCAGGTGAAACGTCTTGGTCAGAAACACCGCCGTCTGTCCGCGGGTTCAAGAAGAGAAACCGCGATCCGAAGAACGCAATCCGTCGGGGTTCTCATGGCCATCACCTCTCCAGGACGCCTCGGTCGGATGCCAGGCGGGTGACGCCGGCCGTCCGGCGTTCTCGCTGACCGGTCACGCGACGACCGCGTCACGTCCCGTCAGGTCCTTGTACGCCCTGGCGAGCGACGCGTCGTCGAACATGTTCCAGCCGTCGCAGCCGCAGCGCTCGCGCGTCTCGACGTCGCAGCAGAGCTCGAAGCCGCCGAGCTGCTGGCGCGCGACGTGGTAGAGGCTGACGAGCCGCTCGAGCTCCTGGCGCGAAATGCCCGGGCGGGTGCGGGCGATCCAGTCGAAGCGGCCGCGAAGAGCCGCGTCCGGAAGGTCCCGGAACCCGCGGCAGAGGACGCCGAGATGCGCCGCGGCTTCGCAAGCGCAGTGCTCGTCGTTACACATCGCCGCGAGCCGTTCCCGGATGGCCGCGATCGCCTGGGGTCGCGTGAAGTGCATCGGACGCATGACGGCGCCGCTGGATGCGTTCATGACGGGTCCTCCTTTCCGCGCGCCGCCGACTGGAACGCGAGGTGCGCATCCTGAGCGCGGTACCGATAGTGTCCGCCCGGGGTTCGGACCGAGGCCACGAGACCGGTCCGGGCCCAGCGGGTGACCGTCGACGGCGAGACGCCGAACAGCCGGGCGACCTCGCTCCGGGAGAGGAACTCGCGGTCGGGGGCGGAAGCCGCCGCCTTCGGCCGATCCGCCGCTTCGGCCAATCTGAGGATTCCCTTGGCATCGTTCATGACGAGAAATATCCAATGGCAACCGGCCGCCGCGAATGATGCAAACGAATCAAATTGACGAAAGCGCCGTTTTCGCCCTGCGCTCGGCCTGCCGGCGCAGGGACGGCAGCATGAGCCGGCGGATCAGGACGACACCGGGACGCACGAACCGCCAGTAGCGGCGGAACTTCGCTCGGGCCGCGGCGTCCGTCGCCACGACGCGCGTCTCGGTCGCGAAGCGCGTCCATCCGGCCGGGAGCGGCTCGACCTCCAGAGTCCAGGCGATCTTCACGCGCCCCGGCTCCGCATACGCTCCGAATTCGTGAGGAGGCAGCGGCCGGAAGACGACGTTCGCGAGCCAGGGCTGGCATACCGACCCGGCGCAGTAGTACCGGCCCGTCTCCTCCTCGAGGATTCCCCACCCGAGGGCGAGCGTCTCCTCGACGAGGCCTCGGGGCGGAGTCTGCGGCCCTCGACCGCCCAGGATCCACTCGCGCAGGCGGAAGATCGCCCGGACGGCCGGTATCGACCTCAGATCGAGCTCCTTCGCCGTGTCGAGGACGAGTTCGGGGGGAGCGTGGACGAGGATCTCGTGCCTCTCCCGCACGTCGGCTTTCGGCAGGAAGCGGTCGAGTGGCGCCGCTTCTCGCGGCGCGGCGGACTCAGGCGCCGTCGGCATGCGAGACGAATCTAGCGGGACTCGCGTTCGCGCGAATTGATTCAAGCGCATCAGTCCCCCCCGCCGGCGTCGCGCAGAGACTCGTCTCGATGACGCCCTCGTTCACATCGCACGCCGCCTCGCGGCGCCAGCACAAGGAGGTTGAGATGCGACCGCAAGAGAAACCCGCGGCGCGCCCGGCGGAGGTGCGCGATCTCATGATCGATCGCGTGTTCACGCTGGGGCCCGCCGACGATCTCGAGTCTCTCTACGACCTCATGGATGTCCACCACATCCGCCACGTTCCGATCGTGGACCGCGACGGCGACCTGGTGGGCCTCGTGACGCAGCGCGATCTGGCCCGCAGCGCCCTCGGCGCCCAGGACCTGCTGCCGCTCTCGGTGCAGCAGGAGATCCTGCGCCGGCGGAAAGTGCGCGAAATCATGGCGACCGAGGTCGAGACCGTCGAGCCCGACGAGAGCCTCAAGGCCGCCGCGGAGATGCTGCTGGAGAACAAGATCGGCTGCCTGCCCGTCGTCGAGGGCGAGCACCTGGTCGGAATCCTGACCGAGTCCGATTTCGTCCGTCTTTACGTCGAAAGGAGTTGAACATGCGCCCACAAGAAAGAATGACCCCGTCTTTCGCGACAGCCGTTCTGGCGGCCGCCTTTGCCGCCGCCGCGTTCGCGTCGGACGGCATCGAATCGATCAACAAGTTTCATCGGATTGACGCCCGTGTCGCGGTGGGCGGACAGCCCACGCCCGAACAGGTCGCGATGCTCTCGGACGCCGGATTCCTCGGGATCATCAGCCTGCGCGAAGACTCCGAGGAGAACGACGGCCTCCATGCCCGCGCGGCCCGCAACTCGGGCATGCAGTTCTACCGCGTTCCCGTCTCGCCTCGGTCTCCGTCGGACGCGGCCGTCGAGAAGTTCCTCGTGGTGACCGACGATGCGACGATCTATCCGGTCTACATCTATTGCGCCTCGGGCAACCGCGCCGCCGCCCTCTGGATGATCCGCCGCGTTCTGCGCGACGGCTGGACGCTCGAGAAGGCCGAAGCGGAGGCCGTCGCCGCCGGGCTCACCCGGGACGAGATGCGCAACTTCGCTCGCGGCTACATCGAGCGTCACCCGCGGACGCCGGGAGGTACGCATTGAAACCGATTCGGCGCATTCTGGTCGCGACGGACTTTTCCTCCGCCTCGCGCCCGGCCTTTCGGCGCGCCGTCGCGGCGGCCGCCGAAAGCGGCGCGGCGCTGTGGATCGCCCACGTCGCGACTCCTCCGCCGCCTCTGTCGGCCGACGGGTTCGTCCTTCCCCGCTTCTACGAGGACATCACCGTGGCGATCCGGCGCGACGCCGAGAAGAGGCTTCGGGCCCTCCAGAAGGAGACCCGGAAGTCCGGCGTAACCGCCCGTTCGCTGCTCCTGAACGGAGCGCCGCACGAGGCGTTGAACCGGGCGGCTCGCCGTCATGGCGCTGACCTCATGGTTCTCGGCACGCACGGGAGGACCGGATGGAAGCGGCTGTTCGTCGGCAGCGTCGCGTCCCGCGTCGTGGCTACGGCGTCCTGCCCGGTCCTGACGGTTCGCGGGCGGTAGGATCGCGCGGACGAGCCCGGCCTAGTAGGCGATGCGCCGGGATGGGGGAAGCGTGACCCGCCGCTCGACCCGCACGCGCGCATCGACGACCCTCACGCCCCGTGGCAACACCTTGACGGGGTTCAGATCCATCTCGCGCACCTCGGGGCAGGCCTCGGCGAGTGCCGACAGCCGCCAGAGGAGATCCTTGACCGCCGCCTCGTCCATCGCCGGCGCTCCGCGGTAGCCGCGAAGCAGCGCGGTGCCGCGGACCTCCTCGAGCATTGCGTCGACGTCCGCGTCGGTCAGGGGAGGCAGGCGAAAGGCGACGTCGCCGAGGAGCTCGACGAGCGTGCCGCCGCTGCCGTAGAGGACGAGCGGACCGAAGGTCGGGTCGTGAGTCACTCCGGCGATCACCTCGACGCCTCCGGGCACCATGGTCTGCACCAGGAAGTCCGTCAGATCGGAGCCGAGCCGCTTCTTGAGGCTGCGGGCCGAGCGCTCGACGGCGGCTTCGTCCGCGAGATTGAGCCGGACGCCGCCGACCTCGGTCTTGTGAAGGATCTGGGGGCCGACGGCCTTCAGGACGACGGGGAACCCGAGCGACCGAGCGGCTTCGGCCGCGGCGGAGGGCGTCCGTACGATCCGGGCCGGGGCGACGGGTATTCCGAACGCGGCGAGAAACGACTCCGACTCGGACGGCGCGAGCCAACCCCCGCCGCGCGACAGGGCGTGTTCGACGACCGCGCGGCCCGCCGGCGCGTCGACGCCGGCGAGATCCGGGATCTTTCCTTCGGGACGGCGCCTCCACTCGCCGTAGGACGTGGCGCGCGCGAGCGCGATGACCGCCGACTCCGGGAAGGGGTAGCAGGGAATCGGCGCGAGGACGGGCGGCGCGCCCCTGGCGCTCATGAATGTCGAGAGCACGGGCTTGCGCGCCCCGGCGGCCCCTTCGACGATCGCCCCGGCGACCTCCTCGGCCTTCGTGGCGATCGGGGGTATGAAGATGACGAGCAGGCTGTCGAGGCCGTCGTCGGCGGCGAGGATGCGCTCGGCCTCGCGGTATTGCTCGGGCGTCGCGTTGGCGAGCATGTCGACGGGATTGCCGACGCTCGCCGCCGGCGGCAGAAACGCGCGGAGCGCAGCCACGGTCTTCGCCGAGAGCGTCGGCAGCTCCAGGCCCTGAGCCTCGCAGGCGTCAGCGGCGAGGATGCCGGGGCCGCCGGCGTTGGTCAGGATGCCCACGCGCCGGCCGGCCGGAACAGGCTGATGGGAGAGAAGCATGGCCACGTCGAAGAGCTCCTCGAGGGTCCCCGTGCGGATGACGCCGGCCTGTCGCAAGAGAGCGTCGACCACTCGGTCCGACTCCGCGAGCGCTCCCGTGTGCGAGGAGGCGGCGCGCGATCCGGCCCGCGAGCGCCCCGACTTGACGGCCACGATCGGCTTGCGGCGCGCGACGCGGCGGGCGATCTTCGAAAAGCGCACCGGATTTCCGAAGCTCTCGAGGTAGAGCAGGATCACGTCGGTGCGCGGGTCCTCCGACCAGTACTGGATGAGGTCGTTGCCCGAGACGTCGGCCTTGTTGCCGACCGAAACGAAGGTCGAGATGCCGAGGTTGAGCCGGGCCGTGTAGTCGAGCAGCGCCAGGCCCAGGGCGCCGCTCTGCGAGGAGAGCGCGACCCGGCCCTCGGGCGGGTAGATCGGCCCGAACGTGGCGTTCAGGCGGAACCGCGGGTCGGTGTTGACCAGACCCATGCAGTTCGGGCCGACCATCCGCATTCCGGCGGCGCGGACCTTCTCCAGGAGCGCGGCTTCACGCCGGCGGCCCTCGTCCCCGGTCTCCGAGAACCCGGCCGTGATGACCACGACTCCCGAGACGCCCTTGGCCGCGCAGTCGTCGATCGCGGACTCGACACCGTCGACCGGTACCGCGATCACCGCGAGGTCGACGGGGCCGGGCACGTCGGTGATCCGCGGGTAGCAGCGTTCGGAAAGGATCTCCGCCGCCCGCGGATTGATCGGAACGACCTTGCCCCGAAAAGTCCCGTGGAGGTTGTGGAAGATCTCGGCCCCGATCTTCCCGCGCTCGCGGCTGGCGCCGACGACCGCGACCACCGAAGGCTCGAAGAGCCGCCGCATCGATGCGAATGCCGCCTGGGCCGAGCGGTCCGCCGCGTGGGCCTCGAACTCCGGCGTGGGGGCGATCGAGAGGACGATCCGCTCGACGCCGCTTTCGAACCGCCGCTCGATCGTCTCGAAGCCGCAGTTGCGGAAGACGTCGATCATCCGGCGGTTGTGCCCGAGAACCTCGGCCTCGAAGGTCGTGATGCCGCGAGCTCGGGCGATCTCGGCCAGCCGCTCGAGCAGGCGCGTCCCGAGGCCCTGGCCCTGGAGGGCGTCCTCGACCGTGAAGGCGACCTCCGCGCGATCCGGGCGTTTGGGGAGGCGGAAATAGTGGGCGACCGCGACGATGCGGCCGGCGGTCTCGCCGATCAGGGCGAACTGCCGGTCGTAGTCGACCCGACAGAATCCGGCGGCCCGCTCCGCGTCCACTCTCGGCAGGGAGAAGAACCGGAAATACAGACTGTCGGGCGAGAGTCGCTGGTAGAACGCGAGCAGGGCCGGGGCGTCGAGCATGCGAATCGGCCGCAGGCGCAGGGTCGAGCCGGAGCGCAGGACCACGTCCCGCTCTTCTTCCTGCGGATACGCCGGCTCCGTCGGCGGGGGCACGGCGTCGGGGGGCAACGGCATTTTCCTCCCGGAGTTTCGCGCCTTCGTACGGGCGCGATCTGATGCATCCGGATCATAGGACGCGCCGCGCCGCGGACGCCCGGCGGCGCGCTGCCACACAACAACGTGAACACCCCAGCCATCTCGGCGCGAGCCCGTGCGACGGGCGTCGCCTTCGCCCGCCTCCTTGCCGCGGTCGCGCTCGCCGCCGTCGCTTGCGGCGCCACGCGCGCCGGCGAGATCGGCATCAACGTCTACGGGCTCTCGTACCACTTCGATCGCGCGCGCGCG
>Ga0105092_10001100_pt1 | contig 14396 bp, 13 predicted proteins | sample PPLLak2March2015_FD_87021 | JGI IMG/M metagenome (GOLD analysis project Ga0105092, IMG submission 87021) | Freshwater sediment microbial communities from Prairie Pothole Lake near Jamestown, North Dakota, USA - PPLs Lake P7 Core (1) Depth... | ecosystem: Environmental > Aquatic > Freshwater >... | reverse complement strand
GAGTGGGAGAAATCAGATGTTGACTAAGCCGTTCGAGAACAGAATTGTCCTGGTAACCGGGTCTGGACGAGGAATCGGTCGCGAGATTGCTCTTCATTTTGCCAGAAACGGGGCGGATGTCGTTGTAAATTTTTTTCGAAACCGAAAGCCCGCTGAGGAAACCGCCGAAGAAATCCGCTCATATGGACGCAGGGTATTGGTCGTTAAAGCGGACGTCGGATCGATGAACGCCCTTGACAAGTTATTTGATGAAGTCGAAAGTTTCGGCGGATTGGATATTTTCGTTCATAGCGCAGCCTCTGGATACAACCGTCCTGTAATGGAGCAGAGATTGAAGGGCTGGGACTGGACAATGAATATCAATGCCCGGTCGCTGCTGTTTGCCGCTCAAAGGGCAGCTCCGTTAATGGAGAAACGCGGTGGAGGCGCTATCGTGAGTGTTTCCAGCCCAGGTTCACAGCGAGTGCTTCCTGATTATGTTGTCGTTGGCGCAAGCAAAGCTGCCCTGGAAGCGCTTACCCGCTACATGGCTGTCGAGTTTGCCTCTAAGAATATTGTTGTAAATGCTGTCTCTCCTGGGGTTGTTGAAACAGATGCCTTAAAACATTTCAGAACGGTTGGTGTTCCAGATATTCTCACGCTTGCTGCCACTCATACGCCCGCTGGCAGGCTCGTCACTCCACGAGATATTGCAGAAGTAGTCGCCTTTCTGTGCACACCCAGCGCCTGCATGATTCGAGGCCAGGTGATCCTTGTCGACGGTGGTCATTCGCTGATATTTTCCCGCTGATAGAGAGTTCCCCCTAAATTTCATCCCATTTCAGCACGGCTCTAGACTCCTACCAGGATTGCTCGCGCTGGCGCTCCGTCTGCGCCGATGAGTTTCAAAGGCAGGCAGTATAAGGTATACCTTCCCGGTGCAACCTGGGATAAGTTGAGCCCTTCGACGACGATCACGCCTGCCTTTAACAAGATTTCGTGTGTCGGTATCGTGGAATGAAAGGGAGCAACTGAGAGATAGTCGACACCGACAAGCTTGACGCCTCGCTTGACCAAGAAATCTGCTGCATCTGCACTCAGAGCAACATAATCCTCCCGGAAATTCTTCTCGTGCTTCGCCCAAAGCTTTGAATTGCGAGTCCGGAACAGGAGCCTGCGTGTGCGAGGTGGGATCTCTGCTTTTTGGAGGACCTGGGATGTAATTTCGTTTACACTGTCAGGCAGGTGCAGAACGTAGACTCTGCCGGTCAGCAGCCTCAACGGAAGACAGTCTATGGTTTTCCCATCTCTCAGAAAATGGAATGGCGCGTCTACATGGGTGCCTGTATGTACGCCAATATCCATGCGCGAGACATTTGCGCTCGCCCCCTCTTCGATTTTTTTTACTCGTTCCAGGGTGACTGATGGATCTCCAGGCCATGTGATCATTTGTGGAGATATGTCAAGGGAAATATCGTATGTCTGCATTTGCGGACCTCCTTGTGGTTAGAAATGAGTATATATCAGGGTTTCTGAAAACGCAAACGCTGAAAGCATGGAACTCTCTGTCAGAAGACAGAAGTCAGAAGACAGAAGTCAGACTTCCATATGTTGGTAAAGACAGTGCCTTGCGAAGGATCAAGAACATTAATCTTCGCAAGGCACACTATTCGTTTTGACCTTCGCCTATCCTAATAATCAGCCCGCCACCATAACCTCCAACGCCGCCTTCTTCAACGCTGCCTTATTCACCCTCACTCCCAATCCAGGACCGGTCGGCACGTTGATAGTGCTGTCGGAGTTCAAAACAAAACGCTCCTCAGTGATATCTTCCAGGTAATATCTGTCGGTCGCGGAGATATCACCTGGCAGCGTAAATCCTGGGAGTGAAGCTAATGCCAGGTTAGAGGCTCTGCCAATACCTGTTTCCAGCATTCCTCCACACCATACGGGCACATCCTGCTCGCGGCAGTGATTGTGAATGGCTATTGCCTCACTTAACCCACCGACTCGTCCAGGTTTAATATTGATCACCCGGCAGGCATCCATCTCCAGCGCCTGGCGGGCATGCCTTGCGGAAAGTATGCTCTCATCCAGGCAAAGTGGTGTCTGCAGCATCCCCTGCAGGTGATGGTGGTCCCACAGATCGTCTTCCGAAAGCGGTTGTTCAATGAGCAGCAGATCAAGGTCGTCCAACGGTTTCAACGCCCCGGCATTCGATAACTCGTACGCGGAATTTGCATCCACCTGCAGCCGTACTTTCGGAAACGATTTTCTTACCGCTGTTGTTTCAGCCACATCCCTTCCAGGCTTGATCTTGATCTTGATCCTGGCATAACCTTTTTCCAGGTAACCTGCCACGGTTTTTACAAGCGCTTCCGGCGATTCCTGTATTCCAACAGAAACACCTACGTCGACACATTCGCGCGTACCACCCAGCATATCCTTCAGGGAGCGTCCTTGCTGTTGTCCCAAGATATCCCACAGGGCCATCTCCAGCCCGGCTTTAGCCATGTTGTAACCTCGAACGACCGCCAATCTTTGCTTGAGATCACCAGGAGAAGGGATATCCTGATCCAAAATGAGCGGTAAGATGAAATCACGCAGGATAACCCAGGAAGTCCCCGTCGTTTCATACGAGTATCCGGGTTCGTAATCGGCAGTGCATTCTCCGTAGCCTGTTACGCCTTCGGCGTCGACTTCAAAGATAATGCAGTTACGTGTTTCAGAACGACCGAAGGATGTTTCGAAAGGGGAGCGCAGGGGCATGCGCACATGATAGAGGATTATATGTTCAATTTTCATCGTTGTTTCGTCAGCAAAGTGCTTTCTCCGTGGGTAAAAACGTAAAAACTTCGTGGGTCCTCTCCGGTGGTATAGACGAAATCTGTGACCCAGTAACCCTGTTGGAAGAGGTTTTCGAAGAGACTGCGGGTATGCAGTCTCCATTCCAGGGCTAACTGCGGTTCGGATATTTTCAAGGCTTGGAAATCGGCAGGTATTTCAACCAGAAGGATATCTCCACCGTTTTCCTGGTCTCTCTTTACTTCGATTGGTTTATCTGCGGGTAAAGGAGCTGTATCTGCCTTACCTGCGCGTGATGGATTTACGATTTGAGTGCCGGCAGACAGAAAGTGCATCAGATTGAGAGGTTGACGTGCTCTGCGGCTCAATCGCCGCTGGACACGCTGGGTATTTACCCACCAATCTACCAATAACCGGTCAGAAGGTATACCGCTGTTCAGTCCATCTTTCATCTCGCCGTAGTGGTCTTGCTGGTACCGGCAGCAGACTGCACCTAAACGGGTGATGTTCAGGTATGCATTGCGGCTCAACAGTGGATCGTAGGTCCAGGTGATCAGATCCAGTCCCTGGTGACGTACCATTTGCCACTGAGCGCGCTTAAGGGCAAAACCTACACCTGAGTTACGGTAATCAGGATGGACGCCGAGATCATTCGAGCAGTGCTTGGCTCTGGGGCCATCGGGAGTATAGTATAGACCGGTGAAACCCCATACGAACCCGATCAACGGGGAAGCTACCTGATCATGGGGTTGTTTTTGAGCCAGCTCCTTTTCCGAACGGGTATCGAGGTACGCCCCAATAACCAGGCCGCCATTTTGAGCGGCAGTTATCAGTACATGAAGAGGAATGACATCTGTTTCACTGTTTGGCCAAACCAATCTCTGTAAAGCCTGGACTTCCACCATTTCTTCTGGCGTTTCCAGTATTTTCAGGTTCCAGCTAACTTTTCTTTTTCCTGTCATAGCACAAGGTATTACTCAATGCGTATTTGTATGTAAGATCCCGTTTACAATTATGTATGGACCAGCTTCCGTCTGGAAAGTGCTTTTCCCAACGACAACCGCCAGTTTTTCCCCTTAAGATATGCCATGCGTTGTGAAAAACGCGCTGGCATCAAGTTGAAGGCGTGCGGTAAAGTATCGAGTGAACATGTATGATTCGCTGCCAGGTAATCCAACCAAAAGGTAGAAACCGGCAGACCAGGCAGCATGTGCTCAAGCAGCACCGTAAACCAGCGCAGGTAGGGTGCTCTCACCGCCATAAGGTTTTTTCGGATCCCGATCTGAGCCATTATATCCCTGGCGATTTGTTGAAAAGTCAGGTATTCTGGACCACCGACTTCATATAACTGGCCTCGGGTATCATCATCATCCAGCGCCCAAACCATACAGGTGACCAGGTCTTCGATCCATAACGGCTGGAGCAGAGTTTTCCCATCCCCAGGGTAGAGAAATATAAAAGGTACGGTATGCAGTAAGTGGGCAAGACCGGTAGTGAAAGTATCGTTCTGACCGTACACGATCGCAGATCGCAGGATAGTGTAATCCAGTCCGCTGCGCCGAATGTGTTCTTCGGCAATTGCTTTTGCTTTAAGGACCGGATAAGCGGAAGCCCGGTCGGCTCCCAGGTGGCTGATGAAAAAAAAGCGGTCGATGCCTGCTTGTTTTGCTGCATTGACCACTGACTGTGCACCCCGGATATCGATATCAAGCAGGTTCGAGCGTGCACCTTGCCACTCACTGCCTGCCAGATGATAGACAACGTCGATACCTGTCATGGCGGCTCGCAGACTACGTTCATCGTTTATGCCGCTAACAGCAATTTCTACGGGCACACCCTTTGGCAGGTCTGGTGATTGTTTTGATGGGCGGATAAGCGTCCTGACGGTATAACCGGCCTCGGCTAGATGTCGGATCAGGGCCTGTCCGATGAATCCCGTTCCACCTGTTACCAGGATCGTCTTCATAGTCACGCATTATAGCACGTTGGCGATGCCTGGGATCTTTCATGGCGATTTTAGGATTTATGGTAAACTCTGCCACAATGGAATCCCTCCTCCTCTCCATCGCTTCCCGGTTTTGGCCAGAATTAAAAAGCCTGACAGGGCAGAAGTATCTGGTTGGGGTGGGTGAGGTCATCGTAACCCTCTACTCTGCCCCCCTTGCAGCAGCAGGTTTCATTTGGCTGCTGCTTATTAGTAATATAAACCAGGTTCTTGGCAATTTGCCGCTGCTGCTGTTCTTTGCTGTGCTGATGTTCCTGTTTCGCAGGTTCGGATTTTTCATTATCGCAGAGATCCGGGCCGGGCGGTATGCCAGCTCTGATGGTTCGATGGAGAGCATGGTGCTCTGGTCTGCAGTCTTTCTGCTGGGTCCAGAAGCGCTTTGGTTGGCAGTCATATGGTCGGTTATTGATTTTCTTTTCCGCTGGCAGACATCTTCACCTGTCGTCGACAAGTGGAGCCGGGCTCGGAACTATTTTCTATACCAGGCGACGGTTTCTCTCGCCCCTTTGATATCTCTCCAGGTATATTACGCTATTGGCGGCAGGATACCCATCCCTGACCTATCCCCGCAATCGATCCTTTTCGCCCTGGTTGCCCTTGGCGTTCATTTCGCTTTGGTACTTCTTTTCTGGTCGGTTTATATCTCCTATTCGACCTGGACACAGGTCCGCCTGACCGGTTTACAGTCTGTCCGTCCGGTCCTCAATTTCTTGTTAATCGCGCTTTTTTTGCCTGCTCTGTCACACCCTTTTTCCATACTGGCAGCAGGGCTGTTCGAACAGAATGGGCCGGTGACCTTCCTGTTTTTCTTTGCAGGATTGCTCCAGGTAGCCTTACTGACCCGGCAGCTTAGTTGGGCAGCCGAAAGCAGCCGCCAACAGTCGCGCCAGCTTCGCAGGCTCGAGCAGCTCAGCCGAGATATTCTAAATGCTCCTCCGGAAGGTACGTCTCTCCCGATTATTCTCCGAGAGCATGTCCCTTCGATGTTTCCATCTGGTAGAGTGGCATTGTGGATTGAAGAGCAGGGATTTTTATTAAGTCATCCGATCGATTGGGAATTAGAAGTAGAGCCTGTTTGGGGCTGGCTGCGCGAGAACAAAGATACAGGCTGCTTTCTCTCGAAAGACCCGCTCCCATGGTCGTTACACTATGAAGAACACAATGCTCTGGTTGTTGCACCTATTGTTGAAGTTGATTCCGAGCAGACCATTGGTCTGGTATACCTCGAACTTTATAGTCTTGCACAGCCATGGGATTACCGTTCTCTGACAGCACTTTTTCCGGCTGTAAAGTCGCTTGCGGCTCAAGTTGCCTCTGCTCTAAACCAGGAAGTACTCTACAACCAATCTCTCGATTACCAGCGTGTTTCGCAAGAACTGGCACTGGCCGGGAAAATCCAAGCCAGCTTTTTACCCGATGAGCTGCCCCCGCTTCCGGGTTGGGAGCTTGCTGTCGCAATCCGGCCGGCTCGCGAGACATCTGGAGATTTCTTTGACCTGATTCCCCTTGCTGAGGGACAAGTGGGAATTCTGATCGCAGATGTTGCCGATAAGGGAGTTGGTGCTGCTCTCTATATGGCGCTCTCTCGGACGCTTATTCGCACCTACGCAATCGAGTTCGATGACAGCGAACCACAGCCGGAGGTGGTATTCTTTGCTGCAAACGGCCGGATCCTCAGAGACGCTCGCGCCGATATGTTTGTGACTGCATTTTACGGTATTTTGAACCAGGAGACCGGTTTGCTTACCTACTGTAATGCGGGTCACAACCCACCTTATTTGCTTCGCTGTTCTGGAGATGATCCAGTAAAAGCGCTTGGCAGTACCGGTATGCCTATGGGCGTGGAAGAGGATGAACTGTGGGAACGGGCACAGGTGGTTATTGAGCCAGGGGATGTGCTGGTTCTATATACGGATGGTATTCCAGATGCAATGAACAGCGAAGGGGAGTTCTTAGGAGATTCTGCACTTCAAGAAGAGATCAAGAACAACCGAGGACTATCGGCTCAACAAATTCAAGATTTGATTCTTGAAAGAGTCCAATCCTTTGTAAATGGTGCACCTCAGTTTGATGATATTACTCTAATGGTGCTTGGGCGAGATTTATAAGAGCCAGTTATTTTTCCTTTTTTTTCACCATCGTCAACCGGTTGCCTTTATCTTTGGAAAAGTCAAAGTGTACTTCATCCATTAAATTCATGATCAGGTAAAGGCCAGCTCCACGAGATTTTACTTCGCTTAATTTTGCCCCGATCTTTGGTTTAGGTACCTTTTTGGGATTAAATGAGCGCCCGTGATCGACCAGCTCAACCGTTAATCCTTCTCCTGTAATGGTACAAATGCACTCAATCTTACCTTTGTCTTCACCCCCATAGGCGTGTTCGATAATATTCGTACATGCCTCATCTACCGCCAGTTCTACAGAATATTGGGCGTTTTCGTCCAGGCCAGCTTTCTCTGCTTCCTGAACGACGAATCTGCTGATTTCTTCCAGGCTCTCATACCGGCCTGGAAATAATTTTGTTTTCATGTAGACCTGGTTGGTACTAAAAATTCCCGACAGCAGAAGTGACATCGTCATAGATAGTGAAGTACGTACCCATCCCTACAAGGTCAAGTGAACTGCGGATTTTCGGATCGAGGCAAGCCAAGACAACTTCGCCTCGCTTATATCGTCTACATGTTTTTTGTGTGCGAATGAGAACCCACCAGCCAGCGCTGGAAACAAAATTGACATCGCTCATGTCGAGCACGAGTTTATATCTGCCGGCCTCCGTGATAGCTTTTAAGGCTTCCTCGAGCTGCGGAGCTGTGCTGCCATCGATGCGACCTGTTGGCTTTACAAGATCACAGCGCTTATACTGCGTGGTTGTTACTTCCATGTGACACTCCATTTTCGGTTGGTTAAGGGTTGTTGGTAATCCTACAAGCATTATATCAAAATTTTTCAGACCTCATCAATTTGTGCAATCCCAAATCCCTACTTTTTCCCGATGATGTATGAAGGAATATCGTCTATTCTATAGGTGAGTGATTATCCTGATAGGTATTTTTGGAGGAAAGGTCATGCAGAAACATTCAACAGCTCTCGTTATAGGCGCAGGTTTTGGTGGTATAGCTGCAGCAGCCCGTTTGGCCCAGCAGGGTTACAAAGTGACCGTGGTTGAAAAGAATGCTCGTCCCGGCGGACGATGCGATCAGATCATCCGGGACGGTCACCGCTTCGACATCGGGCCGACCTTGTTCTTGATGCCGGAAGTTTTTGCTGAGACTTACTCAGCACTCGGGGAGCGAATGGAAGACCATCTCGACTTGCGGCGGATTGACCCAACCTACCGGATCCACTTTGAAGATGGAAAAGAACTATCTCTCACGAGCGATCTCAACCAATTGCAGAGCCAGGTAGAAGCTATTGAACCAGGCAGCTTTGCCGCACTGATGCGCTACATGGCAGAAGGCTATTTGCATTATCACACATCCCTCGAACGCTTCGTAGGACGCAATTTTTATAATTTATTGGATTATTTCAGCCTGCAAAACCTTCCTCTGCTTTTCAAGCTTAAAGCTCTTGTGAAGCATTACGATAGCATTGGGCACTATTTCCAGGATCCTCATCTCAAGCAGGCCTTCACTTTCCAAAACATGTACCTTGGTCTCAGCCCATACGATGCCCCTGCAACCTACTCCCTGCTCCAATACACCGAGCTGGCGGGCGGAGTCTGGTTCCCAATGGGCGGGCTGTATAAGGTGGTTGAAAACCTGGTAACGATTGCTGAAGGGTTGGGTGTTCGTTTCTTGTATAACGCTCCTGTTCAACGCATCGATGTTGATGACCGGCGTGCCCGCGGGGTAACACTCAGGGATGGGACCAGGTTAGCTGCGGATGTTGTATTGGCCAACGCAGATCTTCCCTATGTCTACCAGAACTTACTGCCGCCTGACCGTAAGGTGAAACAGCTCGAAAACTTGCGCTACACGAGCTCAGCGATTATGTTCTACTGGGGCGTCGATAAGGAAATTTCACAACTGGATGTCCATAACGTTTTCCTGGCTAAGGACTACCGTGAAAGCTTCGATAAGATTTTCAAGGACCACTCGCTCCCAGATCATCCCAGCTTCTACGTTCACGCCCCCTCTCGAGTCGATCCTGCTGCAGCGCCAGAAGGGCAAGATTCTCTCTTCGTACTTGTACCGGCTGGTCATCTGGATGAAGGGCAGGATTGGAACGGGCTCTGCAACCGGGCGCGCAGGTCAGTGCTGGACAGACTGGCGGAGATTGGAATAAGCGGGCTCGAAAATCACTTGAAGTTCGAAGTTACGTACTCGCCTCGCACCTGGCTTCAGCGCTACAACCTGGCAAAAGGAGCAGCTTTTGGGTTGAGTCACAACTTCTGGCAGGTCGGTTATCTTCGGCCTCATAACCGTCATGACCGGTATGAAAACCTGTATTTTGTTGGTAGCAGCACCCATCCAGGTACCGGGCTTCCCATGGTTTTGCTTTCTGCCCGGCTGACCGTCGAACGCATCCTGCAGGAGATGTCTGCGCCAGCATACAACCGGAGTCAATACCAGGTACAGCAGTCTGCAGCAGCTCATTCAAGGTAAGGAGAGCCGTTATGAGTGTTTCAAACCACTGGAGATTGAAAGCAGAGCGCTACCGCCTGGAAGGCGCACGGTGCCCGACCTGTGGAGAGCTGTCGTTCCCACCACGTTCTCGGTGCCAGCAATGCACATCCGTTAGCCAACCGTTGTATTACCTGGAATCCGAAATCGCAGCCGGTGATTTTCCAATAGCGGCTTCCCAATTCAGCCAGGCAGATTGCCCGGAAAAAATTATGTCCTGATTAGAAGCCTGTATTATTACCCAGAAAGGAGAATCCAATGATGCAGCTTGCCCATACCACAACAGCTCCATGGGAACGCAATTTGCTCAACCTGGCCTACGAGGCCTTTCAGGGGGGAACAGGAACCAATCAGTTTGCCGCTCAATGGGATACAAGATCCAGTGCGGCTTTAGATAGCGCTTACCGGTATTGCAGTAATCTCACAGAAGAACACAGCCGTTCATTTTTCCTTGCCAGCGCTTTTCTCCCTCCCCAGAAGCGGCGTGCAATGCATGCACTGTATGCCTTTTGCCGTATTGCCGATGATATCGTTGACCATCCCGGTGAAGACCCTCAAAACGCGTTAGAGGCCTGGAGCCGGATGGCACTGGCAGCAACCTCTCAGTCACAAGACCCTGTCGCTGCAGCCTGGGCAGATACCCGTATGCGTTACCAGATTCCTTACAGGCTCGCTGAGCATCTTTTAGATGGGATCGGACAAGATATCCACACTACTCGCTACCAAACTTTTGAAGAGCTGGCAACTTATGCCTATGGAGTAGCTTCCACCGTCGGATTAATGAGCATGCATATTACCGGGTTCCGTGGCAGGCAGGCTATCCCGTACGCAATCAAGCTCGGGGTTGCTCTGCAGGTGACCAACATTTTGCGTGATGTGGGCGAAGATTTACAAGCAGGGCGAGTTTACCTTCCTGAAGAAGAACTGGCAAACTTTGGGATTAGTCACGATAACCTGGTTGAAGGACGAGTAGATGAGCAGTGGCGCAATTTTATGCGCTTCCAAATTCAGCGCAACCGCTGCTTGTATTCCGAAGCGTGGCCGGGGATCGCTATGCTTCATCCTGACGGGCGCATGGCGATTGCTGCCGCGGCTGAGTTTTATGCTGCCATTTTGAATGATATTGAGGCTCACGATTACGATGTGTTCAACCGTCGAGCTCATATTGGCGCTTGGGGGAAGCTTCGCCGGCTGCCAGGCTTGTATCTAAAGCTGCACTGGCCCGAAGATTCTTCAAATGGTCGTGTTCCGGGCTTGATTTTATAAGGAATTCGATTCATGATAACGCAACGCTCGTCCATAGATACCTATGATTTCGTTTTCGCTGGAGGCGGTCTTGCTGGGCTCAGCCTTGCCTGGCAAATCGCACAAAGCCCACTGCGGAACCGCTCGATGCTCATCGTCGATCACGACAGCAGCCCGATTCAGAACAGTACATTCAGCTATTGGTCAGAAGGGAGCAATCCATTCTTACAAGCAGTATCCTATACCTGGGATCAGTTATCTGTCTTTACCAAGGATGGTTCCAGTCGTTCGAATTTAGGCAGCTACCGCTACCACACGATCCGAGGGGCCGATATTTACCGATTGGTATCCCAGGAACTGTCTGCTTGCCCTCGCGTGACTTCTCTACGAGGGCACATCAGCGAAATGAGCGAAACTGTAGAGGGTGTCAGGATCCTCGTTGACGGCAGGGAGTATACCGGGAAATGGGTGTTTGACAGCCGTCCTCGGTCAAACACTGGGCAATCGCAGACCGAAAAGTACCTCCGCTTGAAGATGTCTTTCCAGGGCTGGGATATCGAGACAGACCAAGATGTCTTCAACCCCCGGAATGCAATACTGATGGACTTCCGCACGTACCAGGGTTCGGATATGTGTTTCTTTTATGTACTGCCTTACGATGAACGGCATGCTCTTGTAGAATACACAATATTTGCTCAAAAACCGTTATCACATTCAGACAGTGAAGCTGCCCTATACTGTTATCTGGAGTCTGTTTTTGGGTTATCGGCTGGGCAGAACTTCCAGCTCAATCACCGCGAAGCAGGCTGCCTGCTGGTAACCGACCAGCCTTTCGAGCGCCGTACTGGCTTCCGAACACTGGCAATCGGTTTATCCGGAGGACGTCTGAAACCATCCACCGGATACGCCTTCACTCGCATTCAGCGAGATTCGCGCGCGATCCTACGCTCACTCCTGCAGCACAACCATCCCTTTCATATACCCGGCGACTCTCCACTTTACACCCTGTTAGATTCATTGATGCTGGAGGTGATGAGAGATTACCCGGAGAACACACAGCGGATTTTCTCAGCCCTGTTTGAACGAAACTCAATGGATAATGTCCTGCGTTTTTTGGATGAGGATGCACCATTAAGCGAAGTGCTGCGCCTGATGGCTACACTGCCCGCAGGATTGTTTATAAAAATTATGGGACAGCGCAGTTTGAAACCAGGATTGAGCAAAGCATTAAATTTTGGAAGCTCTTACAGCCAGGGCAACCGCTCCTAAAACGCCAGCGCGCTTACCCAATCCCGGTGAAACAATATAGGTTTCGATTCTTTCCTCGATGATCGGAGTAACGATGTAACCGTTCAGCAACTCGAGTACTCTTTGGCGGATCAGCGGGAAAAGTGTTTTTTGTTCCATGACACCGCCACCCAGGATGATCCGCTGCGGGGACAAGGTGCATATATAACTGGTCAGAGCCGAGGCGATATATTCTGCTTCCAACTGCCAGCCCGGGTGATCGGGTGCTAACACTTCTGCTGGTACTCCCCAACGCTTTTTCATAGCTGGACCGGAGGCAAGACCCTCGAAACAATCTCCATGAAATGGACAGTTTCCAGGGAATGGATCTACCTCTTTGTTGTGGAGCAGGAAGATATGACCCATTTCGGGGTGGATCATGCCGTGCAGAAGATTCCCATGAACGAGTGCCCCTCCTCCAATCCCAGTTCCAATCGTCAGGTAAATGAAAGTATGCAGGCCCTGGGCTGCTCCCCAGGCAGCTTCTCCAAGTGCTGCTGCATTGACATCTGTATCAAAGGCTACTGAGACTTTAAGTTCTTGCGAAAGGATGCCCCGGAAGTTCACGTTTGCCCAACCGGGTTTCGGGGTTGATGTGATGAAACCGTACATTGGTGAGCCGGGATCAGGATCGATCGGTCCAAACGTTCCAACACCGATTCCAGACAGGCTGTAAGGAGAATCTCGGAAAAAGGAAATTGTTCTGTTCAACGTCTCTTCCGGTTCGGTAGTCGGAAATCTTTCTTCTGCGAGAATATCACCGCTTTCTGTCCCGATTGCACAAACAAACTTCGTTCCCCCTGCTTCCACACCCCCGAATACTTTTTCCATTGATTCTCTCCTATTATGAATAGGGAATATTATACGTCTCCTGATCAGTTTTTGCCTGGCTCCTTTCATGCGTTTCGTGTTTGCGTTTCAGCAATTATCAAGGAGGCAGCTAATTGACTTTATTACATCTTGGTGGTATAGTTCGGCCCAATATGTTCGAAACCCTGATGTCCACTACTCATGGATCTGGAACTACCCGGAGCAATTTACCGGAGTGGTGGAGCAGCGGCGTTCCGAATAGATAGTATACGGATCGATACCCACATAAGCACCCCTCTCCGGCAGGGGTGTTTTTATTTTATACAAGGAGGCATTGTCTCATGGCAGTTTCATCATTACCAACAAAAAGCAGCACCCGTACATTGGTTATGAAGTTCGGCGGTACTTCTGTTGGATCTTCAGATGCAATGTCTCAGGCAGTTGAAATTATCCGGACGACATTGCTCGATTGGCCGCGCATTGTTGTGGTCGTTTCGGCCCTCTCGAAGGTAACCGACATGCTGCTCCAATGCACAGCCTGTGCTGTGAAGGGAGACTATTCTGCCATTCACATGACCGAAAACCGTTTACGCGAAATGCATTTCGCGGTCGCTGAAGAGCTTTTCGGTGAGTCCAGTGCAGATTATGACCCTGCCCGCTGTACTCAGGTGAAACAGGAGATCAACCATCTGATCGCCAGCCTGACAAATCTATACCAGGCGGTAGCAGTATTAGGAGAAGCTACACCGCGTGCTTTGGATGCAATTGTCGCTCATGGAGAACGAATGTGCGTCCGCCTGCTGGCTTCTGCACTTGCTTCAAAAGGAGTCCCTGCTCAGTTCGTAGAGGCTACCCAGCTCATCTTGACCGATCACAATTACCAGGCTGCCCACCCGAACTTTGAAGGTACGACCAGGCGAGTGCACCAGGTGCTCGAACCCATCCTTGCGAAAGGATTTGTCCCGGTGGTGACCGGGTTTATTGGCGCCACGTCTGAGGACATTACAACGACCCTTGGACGCGGTGGAAGTGATTATTCTGCGGCTATCTTCGGTGCAGTACTGCCCGCAGAAGATGTTTGGATTTGGACAGACGTAGACGGTGTCATGACCGCCGATCCGCGTACAATACCTGAAGCGCGTACGGTCGAGACACTCAGCTATCGTGAGATTGCTGAGCTGGCTTATTTTGGCGCAAAAGTTTTGCACCCAAAGGCTATTCGCCCGGTAATTGAGGCTGGAATCAGCCTGCGTATTTGCAATACATTCAACCCTCAGCATCCCGGTACCCGGCTCGTTGCAAATGGTCACAATCAGAACCATGCCTCAAATCCTCGAAACTGCTTAAAGGCGGTCACAGCCATTCACGGCCAATGTATGGTCATTGTTGAAGGGCGCGGAATGCTGGGAGTCCCAGGAGTAGCTGCACGCACTTTCAGCGCGGTTGCATCAACCGGCACATCAGTTTCCCTGATCACACAGGCATCCTCCGAGCAGTCAATCTGCTTTACCATCCCCGCCGAAGCTGCCAGGCAGATTACTGAGGCGCTTAATGAGACATTTTCTCGTGAGCTTGCGGTGAGGGACATCGACCGCATCGATGTAACCGGCGAAGTAGCGATTATCACGGTGGTCGGAGCCGGT
>Ga0105092_10001099_pt1 | contig 14404 bp, 9 predicted proteins | sample PPLLak2March2015_FD_87021 | JGI IMG/M metagenome (GOLD analysis project Ga0105092, IMG submission 87021) | Freshwater sediment microbial communities from Prairie Pothole Lake near Jamestown, North Dakota, USA - PPLs Lake P7 Core (1) Depth... | ecosystem: Environmental > Aquatic > Freshwater >... | reverse complement strand
TCCTTCCCGTTTTTCTCAAATGGCAAGTCTGGTCCTGAAGAAGTTCTTATATTCTTCGTTATTATGGCCAGGTATTTATCGCATTTCGCGATTTTTACACCGCCACCAAGCCTTGATCCTCACTTACCATGGTGTATTACAAAGCAGGCGTGACGTCTATGCGAACCGAAATTGTGTAGACGCGGGGATGTTTGATCGCCAAATGGCGTTTATGAAACGCCACTACAACGTAGTGCCGCTTGCGAATCTGGTTCAATGGTTATCAACCGGCAAGAAAATCCCCGGCTATACGGCTGCGATTACGTTTGACGATGGATTTCGCAATAATTTTACGGTTGCGTTACCGATTTTAAAAAAGTATCGCCTCCCTGCCACGGTTTTCCTGACGACCTCATTTATCGGCGGCAAGGAACTGGGTCTCTGGACTGAACATATTGACCGGTTGCTTCAGGAGGCTCGGATCGAGACGGTTCGAATTGTTTTGAACGGGAAGGATCACGAGTACCCATTGCGTACAAGAGCCGATCGTGAAGTAGCTTCCGACCGTATCAGAGCCTACTTGAAGACGCTACGGCCAGAGCACCGGCAATCTGCGGTGACACGGTTGATGGAACAGACGGAGCCGAAAATCAGCGGAACTAAACTGGAAACGGAAAGTATCTTGAAACATTCAGAATTCAGCACGCAGACCGATGTGTTGGTTGAAGAGCGGTACGCATTTCTTACCTGGGATCAGGTCGAAGTCATGACGCAACATCAGATCACATTTGGGTCTCATACTCATACGCATACCATCATGGCCACTTTAGATGAAGAAAGAGCGAACTTTGAATTAGGCGAATCCCGCCGTTTGATTGAAAAGCAACTCGGCACGTCGTGTAGACTTTTCAGCTATCCGAATGGGACGAAAGCCGACTTCGGTCCACGTGAGCAGAGGCTTCTACAATGGCATGGGTACATTGCAGCGGTGAGTCAAGTCGACGGTTTTAATGACGCAAGGACCAATCCCATGGCTCTGCGGCGGATCAACATCGCGCGCAGTGAGGATTTCGGCTTTTTCCTCGCTAAGATCAGCGGTATTTGGTCGCTGCTTGGACGTCTTCGGAACAGATTCCGCTCATTGCCGGTTAGACTCTCTGAACCGATTCGTTTCTGATCCCTCGCGATAGCCTTTAGTTGAGAGAAACGCCGAGGGGTGCTTTCCTGCTATTCAGGACCCCCGGCTGGTTGAGTGTGCCATAGTTTAGGGCGCAATCACAAAATGACTAACACGTCAGCCAATAAGGCTTCAGTCTCTGACATTCGGTACTACACCGCACAGGCAGCATTGCGTTCTGAGCTTCGCGTTGTGGAGCTTGCTTCCGTGGAAGCCTTTATCCAAATCGCGCTGGAGTGGGACCACCTGGTGGCTAAGTGTGCCGCCCCGAATATCTTTCTGACCAGCGATTGGCTTGTTACTTGGTGGCGACACTATGGGACCGATCGCTATTGGCAAGTTCTCTTAGTGCGCGATGACAAAGGAAATCTCATCGGCGGGCTGCCACTATACGGCGAATCGCGTTTCGCGTTCGGGCGGCGCTACCGATTTCTACGGTTGATTGGCACACAGCCGGAGTCGCCTGATAATCTCGATGTGGTGACCCAAGAGTCCACACGCATCCCGGTGGCAAATGTGTTGTCCAATTGGATAAACACTGTGGGGAGGCGGCGCTACGACATCCTGATGCTCTCAAACCTAGCGAAAGGTTCCCATCTGATTGAAGGATTGTGCTCCGGTGCCGCGACGGAAAGCGACGCGCCCAAAGTTACTCCCCTTTTCTGGTGTCCCTATTTACCACTACCGTCTAGCTTTGATGCCTATGTCTCAAGTCTCAGTAAGAACATGCGTTACAATCTGCGGCGGCGGACCCGACAGGTGCTTAACCTGCAAGGAGTCATTGAGATCGTGTGCGTGGAGAGTGCCGCGGAATTACCCAAGGCAATGGACGATCTGTTTCGGCTGCATACCTTAAGGCGTGCGGTGCGCGGCGGAGAGACCCGCTTCACCATAAAGGCCCGGCAGAAGTTTCATCGTACCCTCGCCGACATCTTTTTAAGGCAGGGGCGGTTGAGACTTCTACTACTAAAAGCTGATTCTCAAGCGATTGCGGCAATCTACTGCTTCAAGTATGGGAGCAAGACATTTTACTTTCAGTCGGGATTTGATCCCCAGTGGAGCAAATACAGCGTCGGCATGGTGCTCATGGGGCAATGCATTGAGATGGCGATTCGTGATGGGTGCAAAGAATTTGACTTCCTGAGGGGGGATGAGGACTACAAGTTCCAATGGACAGCTGAGGTTCGACAAACTGTAGAGGTGCGTTGTCCCCTCACCGCCAGAGGACATAACGTGCTGCGCGTGCTAGAGGGCCCTGCGCACATCAAACGATGTCTTCGCAGGTTCCTGCCTGAGACGGCATGGCAAGCGGCAAAGCAATGGATAAAGACAATGAGCCTATGACTCTTGAGAAAAGAACACAGAAAGCTTACGACCTGCTCTGGGCTGATTTTCTTTCGGCTCTGTCTGCATCGCCAGACTTCAGGGGGCACTAGGATTGGCGATAACAAAGTGATTCGGCTAACGCATCTGATTGTGGATTTGCAAATAGGCGGCGCGGAGAACGGTGTGGTTAACGTCGTCAATCGCTTGGACGAACGTCTCTTTAATACAAGCGTGTACGTATTTAAGACTGGTTGCGCCCTTGAGAGTCGCCTCCGTAAAGACGTGCGTTTAGTGCACGTACCCAAACGCGAAGGCAACGATCCCATGGCGGTAGTACGCTTGGCGCTGCTTTTGCGGCGCGACCGCCCGCACATCGTTCATACGCATACCTGGTCCACCTTGGTCGAGGGAGTGCTGGCGGCGAAGATAGCGGGCGTGCCAATCATTGTTCATGGTGAGCACGGTACACTGCGCAAGCAGTGGCGTGCGCAGATCTACACGCAGCGGATCTTCTGGGGGTGTGCCGATATTGTGCTCGCGGTGTCGGAAAGTTTGAAGCAGCGTTTGGTGAAGGAAGTCGGCTTTCCGGCCGAGCGCATCATCCCCATCCAAAATGGTGTCGATACGGATAGATTTCGACCTAATGGAGAGCGCGCGGCTCAGCGCAAAGCACTCGGATGGCCTGCCTCTGGTTTCATAGTTGGGTCGGTGGGCCGTCTCGTGCCGGTCAAAAATCATGTTACGTTGCTACGCGCGGCGGCACGTGTTGCGTCACAGGTACCGCAACTGACCTTGGCATTGGTCGGTGACGGTCCACTTGACGGAGAATTGAAGACGCTCGCCGACCAGTTGGGTATCGCGGACCGGGTGTCCTTTCTCGGTTACCGAGATGACGTGCCTAACTTGCTCAATGCCATGGACATTCTTGTTCTCCCTTCCTTGCGCGAAGGTATGCCCAACGCTGTGCTGGAAGCGATGGCTTGTGGGTTGCCTGTGATAGCGAGTAACGTCGGTGGAGCATCAGAAATATTGCGGGATGGTGAAAACGGATTACTGATCTGTCCGACCGATGTTGAGCAATTGAGTCACCACCTCTACCAGCTGGCACTCTCACCTGAGCGATGCCGTGCCATGGGCGCCGCAGGGCGTCGTTATGTCGAGCGGGATTTCAAAATGGAGTACATGGTCAACAAATACACGAACCTATATCTAGCGCTGGCGGAACGGAAATTCTCCCAGGTAACGCAACCGGCTTGGTAAGTGGCTCAGATGGACTGCGCTGCCTCAAACCGATGGATCTGGCCGCCGGATAACGCCTTCCTGGACCAGGAGCTTAAAAGAATCGTCGAGAAAATACTACAGGATCAGGACAATTACTTGCAGGAAGGTCAAGTCGTTCGATTTCGGCCTTTAGAGTTCATACGGAGACCGTTGTCTAAAATCGTTAAAATTGAAGTAGAGTTCCAAAATTCTAAGAACAACATCCTTGTCAAGGTGTTCAAGCCGAAAAACAGTTCGTCAAATCACCTCCAGATGATGCGAGAGAGAGTCCGCAGGGATTTTGACGTTACCCGGTCGGTCCATGAAAGACTCAAGAATTATCCTGGCTACTCGGTGGCTGAACCAGTTGTCTGCTTTCCAGAACTCCTTGCGATAGTCATGGTAGAAAGCCCGGGACAAAATCTCCGCGATCTCATCATCAACAAGGCCACGTTCTATCCTCGTGGAGACACATTGGATCAACTCGCTGAATATTCGTTCGCTTGCGGACAATGGTTGACGATCTTCCAGAAGATAACAAGAGAAACAACACAAGTAAGGCTTCAACCTCATGACGTAGTCAGAGACATTGATCTAAGACTGTCGAAGTTGGTGCAACAGCACGGGAAATTATTTAATTCTCAGCTCCGACGACAAGTTCTCAACTATTTGGAAAGTCAAGCATTGCTAGTGCAGGACGCCGATTTACGTCTTTGTGGTGTCCATGGAGACTTTTGCCCCGCCAATATATTGGTTCATGGTAAGGAAATCATAGTCTTAGACTTTGAGATGTTTAAAATAGGTTCCGTTTACCAGGATGTTACCTATTATCTCCGCCATCTGGAAACATTTTCGCAGAAGCCAGTTTTTCGGCCTAAAACGATCTCTATTCTACGCCAGGCCTTTATGAGCGGCTACGACAAGAGTATCGATACGGCAAACCCTATTTTTACTCTATTTAGACTTCGTCACGTCATATGTCATCTTGTTGATATCTTAGACGTGGCCGGAAAGCCGTTCCACAAGAAACTATTCAGCAACACTATAGCGCAAAGATACATTCAAGGGCTCAAGAAGACCACGGTAGACGCCCATCAAACACTTACTTCTGACATGCGTGTTCCATTGTGATAGTGCCGCCAAAGGTGGACTGGACTATCTCCAGTGTTCTATACGCTGGGATAAGGAACGCTTGAGTAACGAGGACTTAAACGACGTATGATAAATCTAGCGGAGCCCGTTTATTCTGGAGCCGCAAATGGCTGAAGCTGGCGAGCAGAAAATAATAACTTCTCTTCAGAGGAATCGGACGAAGACAGAAGCGCGTGCCGAAACTATTTCGCCGTTGAGGCGGGAAACCGGTAGCGCAGACGATCTTTCGAGAACGGATGTCTGGACGTATTCCGCATTGTTGTAATACCTCGTGACTACCTGGCTGAGCATAATACAATGATCGATGAGCTGGAGCCGCAGAAACTTTGACCGTCTATAACGAACCGGTATAATTTCCAACTCGAGTGCAGGAACAGGTGAAGTTTCAATAAGGGGGCATTTCTGCTGCGGACAGTCTTGGGCAAGCTGCAACGGATTAATTCTGACGAGCTGTTTTTTCGTTCCAGGGCAGTCCTCAACCGTTGGTACGAAGAAGGTTGTTACGGCTTGGGCTTGGACTCGCAAGACGGCACGGATCCGGCATCGGAGGGCCAAATTGTTTTTTCTGACCCATGGGTCAATGTCGACGATCATCGGGCTATTGGGACTAAACTCAGATCCGAGTATCCAGAATATGTAGAGGAAATGCGCGACGCAGCCGACGCGATTTGCAATCGGCAATTTATACTTCTGGAAGTCCCGGTCCAATACGGGCCTAAGATCTTTTGGCACGCGGATCCTCTCTCGAGAAAAGCGTGGCTTAGCGAATTTTATACACGGCTTGAGATCTTCAGCGGCGATACCGGAAACGGCGACGTCAAATACGTGTGGGAACTGAACCGGCATCAATTTCTCACAACGCTGGGTAAGGCTTATCGTCTGACAGGTGATGAAAGGTATGTTTCAACGGGTGTCGACCTGATAGAAGACTGGATTCGAGACAATCCCTATAAAATTGGAATTAACTGGACCAGTGCATTGGAGGTTGCAATTCGCGTTCTTTCCTGGTGTCAGGCCTGCGCGCTCTTTGATGATGCGGCAGTTTTTGGTTCGGAAAAGCGGAGAACCATCCTGCGGTCCCTTTATCAGCATGGCCGGTACATCGAAAAACACCTTTCCTTCTTTTTCAGTCCCTATAACCACCTTATAGGAGAGGCCACCGCGCTATTTGTCCTTGGCAACTCGCTCTCGTGGCTGAAGCCGGCGCAGCGTTGGAGGGATAAGGGATGGAAAATTCTGGAAGAGGAAATGCCGAAACAATTTCATCCTGATGGCGGTACGGTTGAGCAATCGACGGGTTATCATCACTTTACCTTAGGTTTTTACCTTCAGGGAGTCCTCTTGCGGCGGCGTATCGCAGAGACGGTGCCTACCGCTATGTGGTCGTTACTCCAAAAAGCATTCGAGTTCTCGATGCATATGACGCGGACCGACGGGTTGGTCCCAATGATCGGAGATGGAGACGACGGGCAAGCCCTCGATCTATTCCAGACCCCTACTTGGGACTTCAGGACATTTCTCGCAATCGGAGCAGTTTTGTTTCGGCGGGGCGACTTCAAAGCAATCGCCGGTTCATTTCCTGCTGATGCGGTCTGGCTACTAGGTCGCATGGGGTGGGAGCGGTACGAAGAACTTCGGGAGATGAAACCCGCAGAGAACTCAAAGATGTTAACTGAAAGTGGTTATTGCATTATGCGCACTGGATGGGATCACCAGTCCCATTATCTCAATTTTGATTGTGGTGAGATCGCGGCAGGCGTTTCTGCGGAGGATATACCCTCCGCCGCGCACGGTCATGCTGACGCATTGTCCATCGAAGTCGCTGCCTATGGCGTCCCAATTCTGGTAGATCCCGGTTTCTACACTTACAACGGTGCTGAGAAATGGCACCGTTACTTTCGTGAAAGCAGAGCCCACAATACGGTGGTCGTGGATGGTTGTTCGCAAGCCGAGTATCGTGGTCGCCTGAAGTGGTCTCGTGCTCCAAACATTCGCCTCGAGCACTGTATGCTGTCTAGGGCTGTTGACTACGTTGAGGCTTTGCATAACGGATATCGTAGATTACCGCAACCGGTTGTTCATCGGCGTGCTGTGGTTTTCTTGAAGCCGGACTACTGGCTAATACACGATGAGCTATGGGGAGAAGGCGAACATCAGATTGATCGATACTTTCATTTTGCGGCACTGGAAATTGCTCGTCAAAGAGACGGAACCGCTATTCATGCGAGATCACCGCGTGGCGAAAATCTGGCTGTTATGTTTGTCGAGACGGACGGTATGGCAGTCGAAAGTAAGTGTGGCGGAGACGAACCAGAAGACGGCTGGCTGGCAATGAGCTATGGGAGAAAGATCCGAGCGCCCGTTGTCCGTTGCTCAACAAAAGCTACTCTGCCGATTGCTCTGAACACATTACTTATCCCGTTCAGGGACGATGTGCCCCAGGTTAAAGTAGATGCTATCCAACTTCCGGTGAGTAACTCACTCTCGGAGCAGGGATTCGTCATAGAAATCGGAGGTAAAAAAGACATTCTATTGTTTTCCACAAGAAATCAGGACAGTGCGATGGAGTTTTATGGCAATGGTTGGCTGACCAACGGCCGCCTGAGTTGCCTACGTCTCGACACAAAGGGAAAGATCGAATCCTGTGCTTTGGTCGCGGGCTCCATTCTCGTTGGTGCCGGCTCGGTTTTGTTGCAGGCCGACCATAAAGTCCCATTTGCTGCGCTCAGCTTCCAAAACGGGCGCGCCGTTATCGAGAAGGCCAAAGCCACCGATGTTTTAACTTCGTCCTATCAAAAATAGCATAAACAAACCATTAGGATTTGAGTAAATTCCATTTTTGCAGAGGAACGTGTGAACGGACGCGCGAAAATTCTGGAAATTACGTCGTATCCTCCCCCTCACGCGGGATGGGGAGTGCGTGTGGCTTTCGTCCGGAGGCATCTGGAAGAGAGCGGTCATCATTGCCAAGTATTAAACACAGGAAAGAGTCGGAAAATTAGAAGTAAAGACTATTTGGATGTACAGAATGGGATTGACTATCTTAAAAAGGTGGTATGGCATGCGAGAAAAGGATACCTTATACATACCCACCTGAATGGGGATTCAATTAAGGGCCTGATCCTGACTCTCTTAGCAGAGATCATAAGTGTACTGATCGGTCGAAAGTGCGTTCTTACTTTTCATGCCGGTCCCGAGCAGCGGTTTTTCCCGAAAAAACGAAGCCGTGTGATGGCGCCCTTGTACGCACTGGCGTTCGCTCTCCCAGAAAGGGTTATCTGTAACAGCGACGTTGTAAAGCGAAAGATACAAACCTATCGTGTCGCCGGCAGCAAGATCGTCCCGATCCCAGCCTTCAGTCGTCAGTATCTCGCGTATACACCGGCCGCATTACCAAAAGAGCTTGGAGATTTCCTTAAACACCGCAATCCCATCGTCGTATCTTATTTCTTTTTACGCCCTGAGTTCTTTGTCGATTCGTTAGTGGAATCATTACGAAGAGTGGCGGTTGAACAGGAGGATATGGGGGTGGTGTTTATCGGAGGGGACACCCATTCTGAAGTGCTCGATGCAATGATTGTCCGCGAGGGTTTGAAGGAGTTCGTCTACCGAGCAGGGGATTTATCGCACGATCAGTTCATGACGCTTGTATCCCGGGCACATTTCTTCATAAGAACTCCGCACAAGGACGGCGTTTCTTCTTCCGTGCTCGAAGCACTCTCATTGCAGATCCCGGTGATCGCTAGCGAAAACGGCACCCGTCCCTCGGGTGTCATTACATTCAAAGCGGGCGATGCGGCCGATCTGGCATCCAAACTCCTGGACGCTTGGAGGAGTTATCATACCGTTAAATTACAGACTGTGTCACCCGCGATCGAAGACACAGTCGAACAGGAAGCTGTACTGCTTTTAAACCTCGCTTTGTAAGAAGCGCCCGGCTTTGGGCGGCATTTCACCTCGGACGCCTGATCGAGATCCACGGTTAGCTCAGACACCGGCCTGAATTGCATGAACATAGGTAATAAAGTTGGCGCTTTTGCAGTCGCCCTTCTGTCGGCCATTGTGCTTTCGTCTCAAACGTGGGGAGCCGAGTTCTATGTTGATTCCCTCGCCGCACCTGGAGGCGTTGGCTTGCTTTCAACCCCTTTCAAATCGATCCAAGAAGGACTCAACGTGCTCAAGCCTGGTGACACTCTATATGTTCGTGGTGACACCATCGGTCCAGGAAGAATCTATTCCGAAACACCGATGTTTCCTCTTTCGGGTGTTAACGGCTCGCCCATCAATGTTAGGAGCTTCCCCGGCGAAAAGGTCATTGTCTCAACGGCGGAGACGATCATCCTCAATCGAGATTTTCTTGTAATTAAAGGTTTGATATTTGATCACCAGAAGGCCGAGATTGACGCCATCCGTTGGTCAGGGAACAACGTTAGTTTAAGCGAATGTGAGATCAGGAATGGCTCGCGTGATGGGATTGATGTATCCGCAAGAGCCAGAGATGTCACTATTTCGAATTGTGTTATTCACGATTTCATTTGGACCAATACCACTCGACGCGATGCCCATTGCATTGTAGCCAATCCGGGGGTGATTGGTGTCAGAATCACAGGCAGCACAATCTATAATTGCAGTGGAGACGGCATCCACCTTTTCGCTAATGACTCGACGGCCATGTCGTCGTACGTAACAGACGTGGTCATCCAAAACAATACGATATATTCGACCCTCGGCGCTAACAGTGAAAACGGACTCGACTTCAAAGGGTGTGTCGACGTTACCGTTAAAGAGAATGATATTTACGGATTTACACACGACAAGGCCGTCGTCGTGCAAAAAGGGGCTAAAGATTTGAGGCTGGTAGGGAATAGAATTCACGACTCAGCGCGTGGGGTAGAGTTTAGATGGGAAGCAGGGAATTTCCAGCACAACATTACTGTTATTCGGAATGTCTTTTTCAACATTACGGGGGAGTACGCTCTAAAATTCGACGGCGTCTTTAAGGCAAAGGTAGTGAATAATACTTTCCATAATAATGTTGGAAATTCGATAAGGGTTGAGTCGAAAGGAATAATGGGAGGCATCATTAGGAACAATTTGATTCATCTATCACGTCCTCCTCGAGTATCGGGAAGATTAGCTGCGGATTATTCACATAATGGCTGGTTTAGATCTTCAGCTGGGTCGCTTGCGAGTTCGCAAGATACCGTTGGAGCTGATCCGCTCTTTTTGAACGCCTTGGCCAAGGATTTTCGGTTAGCCTCGACCAGCCCTGCTATTGATAGGGGAATTCCGGTCGGGATTCCGTATCAAGGCGTAGCGCCGGATCTTGGCGCGTTCGAAAGAACTAGAACAGCGCACCAATGATTGCCCTGCTGCCAGACCAGGAGTCATGAGGTATGAGATTATGGTTACATAAAGTTAAGATGATGTTTTTTAGGCTCTTCCTCACCGCTGTTGTCTTGTTACTGCCTTGGCTCGTGATTGCAGCGGTGCCTCCTGACAACAGCCCTATCGGAAAGGGAGAGCACCCCCGGCTGTTTTTCAAAGCCAGCGAATTGTCTGGCTTGAGGGACAGGATTGGTAGCCACTACAGGAGAGAGTTTCAGGATTTTATCAATCTTTTAAATAATCCAGGTCCAAAAGCTAGAGGCGATGATTGGGGAGCATTGAATTATGCTTTCGTCGGCGTTCTAGATCCAGCCGAACTGCAGAAAAGAGGTTTTGCGTTCACTGGCGATTTGGATTCGGCAGAAGAGTACTGTGCCAAAGCGGTCTACTACGCAAAAACACAGCTGCGCAGTATTAGCGCGCCTACGAGCATAGGCCACGACGGCTTAGTTGAGGGTTATCCGAAGGGGATCTACATCCCTGTAATAGCCACGTATGACTGGTGTTTCTCCCATATCGCCGCTATCGATAAGCAGGCAATCGTGGATGGGTTCGTTTCAGCTTATAACGTCAAATGGAAGAATGTAAACCCTCTGACCGCCTATGGTAGAGATGGAATGTTAGCCAATAATCAAGAGACTATCTGGCACGAAACTCTCGGCATTCTGGCTTTCTACAATGATTCTTATCCTAATCCCGAGATCCAGGCTAAACTGTACAACGTCTTTCACGTTGTTTGGATTGATAGGATTCTGGCGGAGCTTAACCATTTCTATGGTCATGGTACCGGGTGGCACGAAGGACCGGGAGGTTACTTTCAGAACGGTTTGCTCAATATTGGTTTCCCTGTTGGTATGTTCTCAAGCGCGCTGGGGAGCGACTATGTCGCCTCGACTCCATTCTTCACGTCCTATCCCCTCTTTATTGTAGCTAACAATAAACCGCATAGCTTGCTTTCAAAATGCGGCGCGGCGGGCAGTGACAGGTGCACCGATGTCTTCGAGCGGTGGGGCGTGATTAGCGGTGGCATTGCAGGGATTTCCCCTGGAGGCATAATGGGCTGCAAGGCGGCCGCATTAATGTCCGGCGTGTTGCGAAAATCAAATCATCCAAACGCTCCGTTGGCCAAATGGGTCCATCACGTGTTGCCGAAACGAGATTGTCTGAAAGCGTTAACTAGCTATGGGGGACTCTGGTCCAACGCGGTTCTTTACTGGTTTATTTACGGCGACAAGGAGGTCACTTCGAAGACTCCAACGGAGATGAATGTGGCCAATACTCAGCGACTCGGCTTGGGACAATATGTTATACGCTCGGGGTACGGAAGCGATGCGACCCAAGTAGTGTTTTGGGCGACGCCTTGGAATATGTACGGCCATGAGCCAGAAACACAAGGCGGTCAGTTTACGATTCATAAATTCGGCAATTTGATTCTACATTCCGCGAACGGGAAAAGCGGAATGGCAAAAATTCGCACCAATAGAGGAAACATCTTCCGAAACACAATCGGGATTCATAAGAGCGGTTCTGATCCAAAGCTCGATTTCGATGGCGGTGTCACCGATGCTTTTTGGCGCGCTCGTGGAATCACGCGGATTAAACAAATGGGAAAGCTCATCGCGGAAGACGTTAACAATAGAACGTTTGATTATATCGGCTTTGACGCTTCAACAGCATGGAATCCTGCGACGGCCGACGTGGTTCAACGAGAGTTTATCTATCTGCGAGGGCCTCTGAACAAGGAGTACGTTGTCGTCTTTGATCGGGTGAATGTGAAAAATCCCCATGCGGATGAAAAAATCTGGAAAATTTGGATACCTACTCAGCCGGCGTTCGAAAACGGCGCTCCGATGAATCCCCGGCCTGGGAAGTGGGTATCAAGAACCAGCGATCTGATGAGCATCACCAATAAGTTGTCATCTTCCCAACTAGATCATCAGTCCGCATCTACCCATGGCAAATTATTTTTGAAAGTGTTGGCGCCGCCGCAGTCCGTTATTAACGTTGTTGGAGGCGCTAGCAAAGAGTACCAGAGCGGCGATGATGATGGCACGACGCCCTGGGGCGCTCCGGCAATGAGCGATTTCGCTCGCCAACACCTAGGGTGGGGAAGACTTGAAGTCCGCCCTGTGGATCATACAAATTACCACATATTTCTCAACGTTTTTCAAATCGGCGATGCCAGTACGCTGTTGTCGATGTCTCCGACCTCAATGATTGAGTCATCGGATCGCCGTTTGGTCGGCGCGCAGATCGAGGATGCGGCTAATCCGTGGGTGGTCATGTTTCCCAGGAAGGCGGCCGATGTATTCGCTCTGAGTTCTTTCACCTATACTTTCAAATCGGTGGATTCGATGACCAGGCACCTACTGACAGGGATGCAACCGGGCAAACATTATCACATCAAGCACGTAACGAGCGGGAGCTACACAACTGTGACTGTCGGCACGGCGCCACAGAGTGGCAGTTTCCTGGTCTCCTCCAACAGCCAGGGAGTTCTACATTTTACGTTCGGTGGCGATGCGGTTGATCGCAAGTAGATGGTCGAAGCAGGCATAAGCGCAGGCAGGATTGGTTCTGAATAGATGAGGATGAGGATTCTGTATCACCATCGAACCCTGGGCGACGGGGCAGAAGGCATCCATGTAGCCGAGATGGTCAAGGCGTTTCGAAAGCTTGGGCATGAGGTTCGTGTCGTTTCGTTAATCGGCGAATCAACAAATGTTCAGTGCAGGCCGCAGCGGCAATGGGCTTTGGTTAAAAAGCTGCTGCCAGGGGTTTTATATGAACTGGGGGAATTGTCGTACAATATCCAGGGTTACGTTAGCGTGGCAAAAGCGGTAAAGGATTTCCGACCGGACTTCATCTATGATCGCTACATTAGCTATAACTATTCGACGATAGCCGTAAGTCGTCGTCATAGAATCCCCGTCGTGCTAGAGGTTAACTCACCGTATTCGCATCAAAAACAAACATTTGACGAGAAGGTTTACTACAAACGATTGTTGCGGTTTTTTGAGAGAAAGATTTGTCGTGACGCGACCCGGGTAATCGTTGTATCGACACCACTCAAAGACTTTCTTGTATCAACCGGCATCCCCGAGAGCAAAATCATCGTCATGCCAAATGGCGTGGATACGGAAATGTTTCATCCGGCAATTGACGGGCAGGATGTTCGGAAGCGTCTTGGTATCGAGCGAAAGACAGTCATCGGGTTTACAGGGATCTTGCGACCGTGGCATGGGCTTGACCTATTACTCCAGGCGTTTCGGCAGATCTGCCAAATGCGAAGCAATCTTCATTTGTTAATCGTGGGGGATGGTCCGATTCGCTGCGATTTAGAAAAAACAGTGGCTAACAATGGCCTATCCGGTAAGGTAACAATTACTGGCCGCCAACTGCATGAGACGGTAAGGTTTTTTATAGCAGCGATGGATATTGCGGTAAGTCCTTTGTCGACCTTTTATGCATCGCCAATGAAGATCATCGAGTATATGGCAATGGGAAAAGCGCTCGTGGCCCCCAATACGCCTAATATTCGTGACATAGTAACTCATGAAGAGGACGGCCTGCTGTTTTGTCCACAAAAAGTTGATGACCTGACAGAAAAGCTGCTTGTTTTGATTGAGCATTGGGATCTACGAGCAAGGCTTGGACTCAAAGCACGCAGTAAGATAGAGTCCAGATATACCTGGCTGCAAAACGCGAAGCGCGTTGTTAACGTCATGGAAAACGGTGATAAACAAATCGGGATTCCCACTGTTCGATGCAAGAATGCGCGGGTCATGACATGAGACCAAACATTTCTCTAGCGAACGTTCCTGGGCATGCAAACACGACAGCGAGCTAGGTTTCAGTTTATCTCGATGAACCTGGCGTCCCGGGAATTAGCGGGGCTTTGCATACGCTGTACGAAGAGATCAAGGGGGGGCATATGTGTGGAGGCGCAAGAGAGACCTTTCTCAAGCTCTGGCCCGAAATCAAATAGCAACTCTGGTCGATATGTAAAATTAGCATGATTTAGGGTGACGATGAAATCTTGTTTGGTCTTCTTTTCTTAGTCTTGATGGAGAAATGCATTAATGAAGGTGCTGGTCATAGATTCGCAAGGAAAGGCCTGGG
>Ga0105092_10001098_pt1 | contig 14414 bp, 12 predicted proteins | sample PPLLak2March2015_FD_87021 | JGI IMG/M metagenome (GOLD analysis project Ga0105092, IMG submission 87021) | Freshwater sediment microbial communities from Prairie Pothole Lake near Jamestown, North Dakota, USA - PPLs Lake P7 Core (1) Depth... | ecosystem: Environmental > Aquatic > Freshwater >... | reverse complement strand
CTTCTCGGCGGTCGGCGCCTTGATTTGAAAAGTCACCCGCAGGTCAGGCCTGATCTTCGGATACTCGGCCCCGCGCACGTTGGAAGTGGCCGGTCGCCCTTCGTTGGCCACCTGGGCACTGACGCTCAGCCAAGAGAGGAGGATGATTCCGACAGACAGCAGCTTTCTCATGGCGCTCATTTTTGCCTCGTCCCGACGTGGTGTCAAAGGGTCTTCTTTCTTGTTGCTGCTCCTGCGGCCGAGGGATAGACTAAGTGCGAAGAACTTAGCAGTGTGATTAGCAGCCGAGGTAACGCAATGAAACACGACTTTGTTAAGTGGCTCCTCGTTCTTGCCTTTGGGATCCTGTCTCTCGGGCTGGCCCAAGCGGGACTCAATGAGTGGACGCGTGTACCCATCACCGGAGTAGATCCCGCTTATGTCAAGGCGATTACCGTGGATTCGCGCGATGATTCGGTGATTTATGTCGCCATCAATCGCGAAGACTCCTACCGAACCCCGGGGGAGGGAGTGTTCAAAACAACCGACTGGGGCACGACCTGGCGAAAGGCTGACGCTGGTTTGGAGAACAATGACGGCCGAGTCTTTGTCAGCCAGATAGCCGTTGATCCTCAGAATGGCCAGAATCTCTACTGCATCGTCATCCCCGCGGCCGACGCAACAGGCAAAAAGGGCATCTACCGCAGCACCAACGGTGGCTTGAACTGGTCAGAGGGGAACGCAGGGTTAATGAGTCTGGATGTAAGGGCCATTGTCATCGATCCTACCGATCCGACGATCGTGTACGTGGCCACCGATCAGGGAATCCAGCGGTCAACGGACAGCGGACTGAACTGGTCAGCCGGCGGAAGCGGGCTTCCCGGAGGCCCCTGGTTCAGTTTGGCCATCGACCCGAAACGCCCGCAGATTCTCTACTGCGGCGGCGAAAACGGGCAGTTGTACAAGACGACGGACAGTGGCGCGGCCTGGTTCCCGTCGGGTTCCGGCGTCCCTTCGAATCGAGTCAGCTCGATTGTCATCAATCCCGTCTCCTCCGATACGCTCTATGTCGGGCTTGGGGAACTCTCGGGAAGCGGAATGGGCTGGGCCATCTGCGGGAGTCCCGGTGTCTACAAGAGCACCAATGGGGGTCAGACATGGCAGGAAGCGAGCCAGGGGTACGAATATGCCTCCAACTTTCCCAACGGGACGCCGCTTTGTGGTGCGTTGCTGGTTATCGACCCATTGAACCCATCTAATCTTTACGCGGCGAACGGGCGCTACGTGTACCGGAGTACGGACGCGGGCGGTACCTGGACTTCTTTCGCGAGTGCCGGCCGTTGTTACGATGAGGAGCTCCCCCTCTGGGCTCTGGCCGTTTCCCCCTCAAACCCCAGCCAGGTTTACCTCGGCCGGACATATATCGAGTCGTGTGCCTATTGGAGTGACCATAGCGGACTGTTCGCGATAACGGTTCCCCCGGCACTCCCCGGCGGTGTTCCCGACCTCGCTGTTACCACTGCTCACACGAGTTATCACTTCACGGTAGGCCAGCCGGCCGAGTATCTGATAACGGTCTCCAACGTCGGTTCCGGAGCAACCACCAAACCGCTGGCATTGGTCGATGTTCCGCCCGATGGCCTGACTTACGGTTCCTTTCAAGGGTCGGCTGACGGCTGGCACTGCTCTTTGGCCGATTCAGAAATTCGGTGCACCTACGACCGGCCTATCGCGCCGGGTAGCAGCACTACGCTGAAGCTTCAATTTGCGGTGAGCGGGTCGGCCGTAGGCCCGGCAACCAATACGGCCAGACTTACGTCCGAAGAGGACTTTAATCGGGCCAATAACGTTGCGATTGACGCCACCCAGGTTGGAACCACTGAAACGCTGTTCCTCCTCGGCAACAGATTTAAAGTAGAGATGTGGTGGCAGACGCCGGAGGGGAGCGGAAGCGCAAAGGCGGAAGGGGTCAGCTCGGATTCCGGGTATTTTTGGTTCTTCAGCCGGGAAAACCCCGAGCTGCTCATCAAGATACTGGACTTCCGCGCGGTCGCCAACGGGGGCGGTTTCTGGCTTTTCTTTGCAAGCCTGACCGATGTTCAAACTGAAATGAAGGTCACCGATCTTCAAACGGGAGTTATCAGGACATACAGCACTCCGCAAGGGGTACAGAAGAGCTTTTACGATCGCCAGGCTTTTACAGATTATGCCAGTGCAGGGGCGAGTGTCGGCATCGCCCTTCCCGACCCGGAGGCGCGAGTTTTTGACTACTTCCCGCAACACTGGCCGCTCTTCAGCTGGTCGATTTCGCAGACCCTGGCGCCCGACCCCTCGCTGGTTGGACATTGGACGTTTGATTCCCCGGATAACCTGGGGCTGGACAGTTCGGGCTACGGCAATCACGGGGTCGTGAACAGCCAGCTCGTTTCGTACGAAAAGTACGGCCAGGTCGGGGGAGCAGCACGCTTTGCCGAGTCTGCTACCGCCTCACCGGGCTTCAGGATTCCGATCAAACCTTCATTGGTTCTGCAAAGCGCGGTTACCGTCGCCGCGTGGGTCCGCCTCTGGGCCGGGAACGTGCCTGGGCTGCACCAGGACAATGGCAACTGTATTTTTTCCCAAAGCTCGGCAGGCAAAGAGACCTACGGGTTCTATTCTTCGCTCGTGGGTGTTGGCGGCCCGTCAGCGTACTTTAACGGGAGCAACGCCGTTTTCCAGTCGTCGTTCCCTGGAGATGCCTGGTGGTACCATTTGGTGTACACGGTGAATGGTACGACAGCGCGGTTCTATTTGAATGGGATGCTGGTGGCCGAGCGGTCAGTCTCTGTCACTTTGCAGGACAGCGAATCCGATCTCTATATCGGAGCCTCTCCGTTTAGTGAGCGGGAAGATGTCGCGGGTCTGGTGGACGACGTCAGGCTCTATAACCGAGCGCTGTCCGAAACGGAGATCAAGTCGTTGTTCGACAGCCAGAACCGGCCGGATCTGGCCCTTCACATCAGTCGTTTCTTGGTCGAAGTAGACTGGACCACACCAAACGGTACAACGGGACGAGGAGCGCCGGTAACACTCCCTCAGGGAGTCCCAGCCGCCAATGCCGGCTACCTGTGGTTCTTTGATCCCGCCAACATGGAGCTCGTGCTGAAGATTCACGACGGTCGTGAGGTTAACGGTCACTACTGGTTCTTCTGGGGCTCTCTGACTGATCTGCAGTACACCCTGAAGGTCACGGACATTATGAGCGGCCAAGTGAAGCAATACCAAGGCGAGCGGGGGGTGCAGGCGAGCGGCCACGATGTTGAGCTGTATCCGTGAGGGTCACCTAGGCTCTAAACCCCGCCAGGGCCCAGAGGCGGCCGGTTTGGCCTTCGCGGCGGTAGGAGTAGAACAGGTCGGATCGGCAGGCGGTGCACATGCCGGAGTCCAGGAAGCGAGAGATTCCTAATTCCTCGACCTGTAACCGGTTGGCTTCGACGATGTCCAGGTAGCGGCCGGAGACGACGCGGTTCACGTCATGTCCCGCTTCCCCGAACTGCTCGATAACCTCCGGCCCGACTTCGTAACAGCAGCGGCGGATGCAGGGGCCGATTGCGACGACAAGCTCATCAGGGCGGGCCTTGGTTTCTGCGAGAAAGAGGCTGAGGCCCTTCTTGGTGATCCGATCCCGCGTTCCGCGCCAGCCGGCATGGAGTGCACAAACGGCCCGGCCTTCGGGATAGATCGCCATAACAGGAGCGCAGTCGGCCGTCTTGACGACAGCAAACAGGCCTGATCGAGCGAGGAGGATTCCGTCGGCACGTTCCCGAGGTTCAGTCGCCCGACGACCGGCGTGATTGCCGTCAATCCTGATCACCCGGTCGGAGTGGATCTGCTTCAGCTGGATAACCTGTTCAGGCGAAATACCGAGATTTGAGAGGAAAAGAGCCTTTGCGGGCGCGACTTCACCCGATCGGAAAGCATCTTTGACTAGAGTGTCCGTCACGCGAGTCGTGAAAGCGTGGAGAAGACCCGGGATATCGTCAAGTTCTGAGAAAGCGAAGAAACGGGTTGATCCGACGGTCTTCTCGTAAAACATCAGGAAAGGTTAGCACAGGTCAAATGGTCATTGGAGTCGGCGTCGACATTGTCGAGATCCGGAGGATTTCACAGGCGCTAACCGGAAGCCAGAGCATGGCGAAGCGCGTCTTCACAGAGAAAGAGATCGAGTATTGCGGAGCGCGGAAGACGCAGTTTCACCATTATGCCGGCCGCTTCGCGGCCAAAGAGGCGGCCTTAAAGGCTCTGGGGACTGGCTGGCAAGGGGGCATCCGGTGGACGGATGTGGAGGTCGTCTCGAATAACAGTGGCAAACCTGAGATAAACCTCTACGGGAAAGCCCGGGAGCTGTTTGAGAAGTCGGGCGCCAACCGGGCACTCCTTTCGATCACTCATTCGAAGGAGTATGCGGTGGCAGTCGTGGTATTGGAGGGTGATGCAGCTGACAAGCTGACAGGCTGACGGCTGACAGGCCGACGAAGTGGCCCAAGTCGGTGTTTTTGGCCGAGTGCGCGGGTTGACAGGCATTGACTAAGCGCCTTTTTGCCGCTCGTATTATCGATGGGTGGTACTGTCGCGGGGGAGGTTAATGCCGGGTCCCGCGCATTCCGCCAAGAACACCGGTACTTCCTTGGGGAGTGCAGGCGAGACGCCTGGCGAGACGCCTGCGCTCCCAGCAACCAAATCCTCGCCTGTCTCACCCGTAATCATCACTTCCACCATCACATTAGGTGGCACATCCTGCGGCAGGCGCACGCGCAGGTAGTTCCCGGACAAAGCCAGGCGTTTTCCTTCCTCCTGATCCGAGAGGGTCAAGACCTTGATGGTTCTGCCCAGGAAGCTTTGCCGGAAATCCCGACTCTTGTTCGCCGCAAGCGCCCGCAGTTCTCGGCTTCGATGCCGGACGGCCTCCGCCTGAACGTGATCGGCCATCCCGACTGCGGTCGTTCCCGGTCGATCGCTGTACGGGAAGCAGTGAAGATAGGTAAAAGGCATTTTCCGGACGAAGTCGAGCGTCTGCTGGTGGTCTTTGTCGCTTTCGCCCGGAAACCCAACGATGACATCCGTTCCGATGCCCGCCTCAGGGATTCGCTCTCGAATCAACTCCACAATCGAAGCAAAGCGGGCGGTTTTGTAAGGTCTGCGCATGGCCTTCAAGATTCGATCGCTGCCGCTTTGAAGGCAGATATGGAAATGCGGCGCGATCTTGTCCGTGCGGCTGGCCAGCTCGATGACCTTTCGCGACAGTTCCATCGGCTCAAGCGAGCTGATTCGAACCTGAACCAGCTCAGGTATCTCGACCATCTCGGCAAGCAGCCTGTCGAGCGAGTACCGGGGCTCGAGATGAAAGCCATACGTGCCGATATGAATGCCGGTCAGAACGATTTCCTGGAATCCCATCCGGGCGAGATCGCGAACCTGCTGGAGAACCAGCTGAGGAGGTACACTACGACTGGGACCCCGGACCGTTGGGATGATGCAGTAGCTGCATTTCGCATCACATCCGTCCTGGATCTTAACGAACGGGCGGGTCCGGCCCCCGAGCTGGATCGCCGAGCTGTTGCCGATGGCCCGCACCCGCGAAAAATCGTCCCGGTAAATGGCTGCAATCTCGGAATGGGCGGTCGAGACTGAACCTGCGGGTTGGAGTGTCTGGGCGATCTCGGCGATGGATGAGCGGTGGGTGTTGCCGACAACCGCGTCGATGCCGGGGATGCGGGAGATGACTTCCGGCGCCCGCTGAGCGTAACAGCCCGTGACCAGGAGCCGGGCGCGCGGGTTCTCGCGCCGGAGCTTGCGGCTGAGTTGCCGGACTTGCTGGTCGGACCGGTGGGTCACGGTGCAGGAGTTGATGACGATAACATCCGCCTCCTCCGAGCGATCCGTTTCTTCGAAACCGCTCGAGAAGAAGCTGTCGCGGATCGCGGCGCTGTCAGCCTGATTCGTCCGGCACCCGAAGGTGGCGAGGTAGAGCTTTTTAGGCACCTGCGCTCACCCCCTCCATATAGGCCAGCTGGCCGCAGGCCGCTGCAATATCATCGCCGCGCGTCTTCCGCATAAAGACCGTGACTCCCTCATTGACCAGAATGTCGCGAAACTGGGCGACTCTCTCCTCCGAGGGTCGCCGAAAGGGAAGCCCGGGGTTGGGATTGTACGGGATCAGGTTGACCTTCGGCCGGAAGCCGCAGAACAGACGGAGCAAGGCATGGGCATCCGCGTCGGAGTCATTAACGCCGGCGAGCATCACGTATTCGAACATGATCCGGCGCCGTGGTTCGATCGGGAACTCCCGGCACGCCTGCATCAGCTCCTCGAGGTTCCATTTCTGGTTCAGAGGCATCAGGTCATCGCGCAGCGTGTTCGAGGTTGCGTTAAGCGAAATCGCGATGTTCGGAAAAATCTTTTCGTGGTGCATTTTTCGAAGGGCGGGGACGACGCCCGACGTCGAGACGGTTACCTTGCGGTGCGACATTGTCATGCCGAGCGGATCGACCATCAGGCGGAAAGCCTTCATCACGTTCTTGTAGTTCTGGAGGGGCTCGCCCATCCCCATGAACACGATGCTGAAGCTGCCCCGCTGGAGATTCCTCTCCCGCGCGACCGCCATGACCTGGCCGAGAATTTCCGGGACTTTCAAATTCCGGTCCAGGCCCATCTGCGCGGTCATACAGAATTTGCACCCGATGTTGCATCCCACCTGGGAGGAAATGCAGAGGGTGTCGCGGTCTTCCTCAGGGATGAAAACTGCTTCGACGAACTTGTTATCTTCAAGCCTAAACAGGTACTTGACGGTCCCATCCTGGGCGGCGGATCTCCTGCAGATCTCGGGCAGCGTCAGGGTGAACTCGTCCGCCAGGCGCTGTCGAAAGGCTTTCGACAGCTCGGTCATGTCCTGAAAGTCGAGCTGCGACCTGCGGTAGATCTCGTGATAGAGCTGCTTGGCCCGAAACGGCTTTTCTCCTATCGATTCTACGAGTTGGAGCAATTCCATTTCATCCAGGCCTAATAAATTGTTTTTCATACCTGGCTGGTACATTCTATGCTAGCGTGCGAGTCTGTGTTCTGGGAAGCGGCAGCAGTGGCAACTGCACCCTGGTGGCGACCTCCAAGGTCTCGGTCCTGACGGACCTTGGCTTCGGTCCGCGCTCCTTGCTGCGCCGTCTGCGCGCTGCCGATCTCGTTAACCAGAGAATTGACGCCATCTTCTTGACGCACGGTCACTTCGACCATATCAGCGGCGTCGTAGGGATGGCAGCCCAGTGGGAAATTCCGGTCTTTCTGACCCCGGGAACACTCCACGAGTTGCGTGACTTGGACCTGTTGCCGAGGGTCGAGGTCCTGCAGGCAGGAGTCCCGGTTATTCTCGCCGATCTCTCGGTGACACCTTTCGCCATTTCCCATGATGCAGCGGAGCCCGTAGGGTTTCGTTTTGAGGCGGAAGGAGTCGCAGGGGCACTGGCCACCGATCTGGGGGAGATTACGCCGGCAGTTTTGCCTCACCTGGCAAAATGCGACTGGTTGATCCTGGAATCGAATCACGACGAGAATCTGGTGCGGCTCGGGTCTTATCCGTTGCCCCTGAAACAACGCCTGCTCAGCCCGGTGGGACACCTGTCCAACCACGCTGTGGCAGGATTCCTCAGCCGGCAGTTTGATGCCCGGGCTGAGCACATCTTCCTCGCCCATCTAAGCCGCAACAACAACACCCCGGCCCTCGCGCTCGAAAGCGCTCAGGCGGCGCTCGACCAGAGGTTCGGAAATGTCTGTTCGCCAGCGATCGCCCTGCACTTGACTGATCAAGTCAAACCTTCGATAGTCTTAGATCTATGATTGCTCGCTACACGCTCCCCGAGATGGCCCGGGTCTGGTCGGACGAGACTCGGTTCCGGAAGTGGTTGGAAGTCGAAATTGCCGCTTGTGAAGTGCTGGCAGAGATCGGGTGGATCCCGAGCGGAGCGGTCGAAACGATCAAGGCGAAAGCGGATTTCTCCGTCGAGCGGATTAACGAGATCGAAGAGATCACGCGCCACGATGTGATTGCTTTTACGACGGCTATCGCGGAGAAGGTCGGGCCTGAGTCTCGGTTCGTTCACTTTGGTCTAACGTCGACCGACGTAGTTGACACGGCGCAGGCGCTGCAGCTCCGGGATGCGTCCAACTTGATTGAGGCTCGACTCCTTGAGCTGATCCAGTCGCTCCGGGACCAGGCGCTGCGCTACAAGAAAACCCCCATGATCGGGCGCACGCACGGGATCCATGCCGAACCGGTCACGCTCGGGTTCAAGCTGGCCGTCTGGTATTCGGAAATGCAACGCAACCTCGCGCGCTTCCGGGAGGCCCGCAAGCGCATGGAGATCGGGAAGCTGAGCGGCCCAGTGGGTGTTTTCTCCCATCTGCCGCCAGAGGTGGAGGAGAAAGTCTGCCGTAAGCTGGGCATCGATTTTGCGGCTGCTTCCACGCAGACGCTCCAGCGCGACCGGCACGCCGAGTACGTGTGCGTGCTGGCTATCATCGGATCGACTTTCGACAAGATGGCGACTGAGATTCGGCATCTGCAGCGGACCGAAGTGCGTGAGGCGGCCGAGCCTTTTGGCCGGGGGCAGAAGGGCAGCTCGTCGATGCCCCACAAGCGCAACCCGGTCACGTGCGAGCAGATCAGCGGCTTGGCCCGGCTGCTTCGCTCCAACTCGATAGCCGCTCTCGAGAATGTGCCGCTGTGGCACGAGCGCGACATCTCCCACTCGTCGGCTGAGCGCATCATTCTGCCGGACAGCACGATTCTGGTTCATTACCTGACGACGAAGCTGAACCGGATCATCCGCGACCTGGTTGTGGATGAGGCGCAGATGAAGGCGAATCTGGAGTTGATGGGGGGACTTATCTATTCGGGGACGCTGCTGCTCGAGCTGACCAAGAAGGGGGTGCTTCGCGAGGAAGCTTACCAATGGGTCCAAAGGAACTCGATGCGGGTGTGGGACGAGGGAGCCGATTTTCGCACGTTGATCCTCGAGGATCCCGACATTCGTAAGCACATGTCGGAGGAAGAGGTCCGCCAGACTTTCGATCTCGAGAACAAGCTCCGCCACGTGGACATCATTTTCGAGCGCGTATTCGGTCAGGTATGAACCCCAATCCGTTGTTCCCGACAAAGGATACGCTGGGCATCAACACGGACCTGTACGAACTGACGATGGCGGCTGCCTACTTTCAGGCCGGCTGCGCCGAAAGACGCGCCACCTTCGAGCTTTTCACCCGGAAACTGCCTGCCCAACGGTCCTTCCTGGTCGCGGCCGGCCTCGAACAAGCGTTGCACTACATCCTGAACGTTACCTTCTCCGATCGGACACTCGACTTCCTGCAATCGCTGCCAAACTTCGAGCGCGTGGATCCGAAATTCTTTGATTACCTCAGGAAGTTCCGTTTCTCGGGAGACGTCTTCGCTTTGCCGGAAGGGACTGTCTGCTTCGGCCAGGAGCCCTTGCTCCAGGTGTCGGGTCCGGTGATCGAGTCCCAGATCCTGGAGACCTTTCTTATCAACACGCTTAACTTCCAGACGACGGTCGCCTCAAAGGCCAGCCGCCTTTGCCTCGCCGCGGGTAATCGAGGGGTGATGGATTTCGGAACACGGCGTGCGCATAGCCCTCAAGCTGGCGTGGAGGCCGCCAGGGCGGCTTTTATCGGGGGGTGCCAGGGCACGAGTAACGTGCTGGCCGGATTCGAGATGGGGATACCGGTTGTCGGCACCATGGCTCATTCTTTTGTCCAGTTCTTCGAGGATGAAGCGGAGGCTTTCGCCCGCTATCAGGCCGCCTTCCCCGAGCACACGACTTTTCTGGTCGATACCTACGACACCCTGAAAGGCGTGGAGAAAGCCGCGAAACTGGGCGGGAAGATGGTCGGCGTCCGGCTCGACAGCGGCAACCTTCACGAACTGGCTGTGAAGGCGCGAGAGATTCTGGATCGTCACGACAGAACGGATGTGCACATTTTCGCGAGTGGCAACCTCGACGAAGGCAAGATTCAGGGTCTGACGCTGGCCGATGTTCCTATTAACGCCTTCGGGGCAGGGACGGACCTGGTGGTTTCAAGCGATGCGCCGTCCTGCGACATGGTCTATAAGCTGGTCGAGGTGTTTGAAACGGGCGTGCCGGAACCGCGGATGAAGACCAGCCAGGCCAAGGTGACGACGCCGTTTCGCAAGCAGGTATTCCGGCGGTTGGCCGCCGGTGGATTTGATGGCGACCTGATCTGCCGGTGCGACGAAGAACCGCCGGCGGCGGGCGAGTATCAGCCGCTGTTGAAGCAGTACCTTCGTGCCGGCGAGCTGTGCGAGATCTTGCCCGACGTCGAAAGCATAAGGACCTACGCCCAGGAGCAGCTGGCGCTGCTGCCCAGCGCGTACAAATTGCTTCATTCCTCGGAAGAATACCCGGTAGAGTTCAGTCGAGAGTTGATTCAGGCGCGAGAAAGTCTGCAGCGCAAGTTGTAGTCGCGAGCGTGGGCAAGCAACCCTGCCCCAAAGGGGCTGAGTAGCAAAGCCCAGGGTTGGCCGCGCCTTTTGCGGCCTACCCTGGGTCCCGGGGGATTGCCAGTCTACCCGGAACGGGTTGTGTCTCAATCCCACAGGTAACGCTCGTCCCATTCGAGTCCGTGCTTGCGGAGCAGCTCACGGAATTCGTCTTGAAAACAATTCGGGGGGCGAGACACAACCCCTTCGGGGTAGGGACGCCCGCCGGATCGACACCCAGGGTAGGCCGCAAAAGGCGCGGCCAACCCTGGGCTTTGCTACTCAGCCCCCTTGGGGCAGTTGGGAGACCATCTGCGGGCCAGGTCAGCAAGATCAGGAATCGGCCGCGTTCACGGCCCCCCAGCCCGGATAAGGAGTTTTGTCGGCTGTGGTCAACAATCCTACCGCCTCGGCGGTTCTTTCAAGTACTTCCGCGACATTTCAAAACTCAGCAGGGAGACAATCAGGGAGGAGATGACCAGGAGCGAGGCTTCGGAGAAGTTGCCCCGGGAGAGTCGCATCAGCAAGACGCCGAGAAAGCCGAGCGCATGACAAAACCGGATCCCCCAGGCGCGGAGGCTCGACCCAAAAGGGTATCGGATCATCACAAGAACAAAACCGGCCGATGCCATAGTGAAAAAAAACAGTGCTCCCAAACCAAGGACTTGTTCCAGCATTGCTCAGGCTTTTCCTGCCGACGTGGGTGTATGAATATGGGCTAATCCGGGAGGCTCATTCGACTTTGAACTGCCGGCAGATTACCCCTGCCTCTTGAATCAGTCTAAAGGATGCCTCGTTCAACGGGTAGTCCACATTGTAGACAACCTCTCGAATTCCGGCGTTTATGATCATCTTTGTGCACATCAGACAAGGAGCAAAGGTCGTGTAAAGCGTCGCGTCCTTGACACTGACCCCGTGATAGGCCGCTTGGACAATGGCGTTCTCTTCCCCGTGCGAACAGAGGCAGTCCTCCAGCCGGGTGCCGCTGTCGGCCATCTCGTTACACCGTGGACATCCTCCCTCATAGCAGTTTCGGGTTCCTCTTGGCGTTCCGTTGTAGCCGGTGGAAATTACTCTTCGGTCACGCACGATAATCGCGGCCACTTTCCTTTTAATGCAATTGCTGCGCAGAGCGGCCACTTTCGCCAGTCGCATGAAGTACTCGTCCCAGCAGGGGCGGTCCAGCTTGCAGGATACTTGGGCCAGTATTTCCTGGACCTTTTGATGGAGCTCCGGGAAGGAGCCCTCATTGGTCACTTTGACGTCGGCAAGACACTCGGTCGCCTCCAGTTGCTGGCGCTCCGATTCCGGGTTGGCGGCCTCACGCTGTTCGGCAACCAGGAAATTTTCGTAAGTCGCCGGGTCCTTCTCGCGCCGGCGGGCCTTGATGCGCATGAAGCGTACCGAAGGATCAGCCACGACAGCAATCAGGCAGAACCGGGAGGAAGTCCGAAAGACGTTGACCTCTTCGGGATGGCGGAAGGAGTCAATGACGTAATTCTTGTCAAACTGCAGACGACCGAGGATTTGATGAGCGAGGTACCCGCTGCCGCCCCGTGTGCGGAGCTCATTTCCGACTTCCGTGAGGCGTTCCCGGGTGATCTCCTGGCCCCTCCGGTTTACCTCTTCTCGAATTACGTCCGAAAGAGAGTAATAGTAGAAGCCTTTAGATTTCAGATAATCCGCAACCGCGCCTTTGCCAGCTCCGTTCTTGCCCGTTAGCCCGAGAATCATCGTTCTTTTATAGCACAGCGACCAACTACTTTGACTCTGCCAGACGGTTCTGGTTCCATGGTTTTTGTTACAAAGCAGGGGCAAAGAATCAAAGGGGCAGAGGGGCAAAGCGAAAAGCGTTGGTTACTCAGCTTTTCCCTTTGCCCCTCTGTCCCTTTGATCCTTTGCCCCTATGCTATAGTGCTTTCATGAGCGCCTCGAACACCGACTTCATGAAGCTGGATGAACTACTTACGGACGAGGAGAGACTTGTGCGCGACAGCGTGCGCGAGTTCGTGGACAAGAATGTGCTGCCCATTATCGAGGAGCACTACCAGGCGGGTCAGTTCCCCATGCAACTGGTTGGGATCATGGGGGAACTCGGGTACTTTGGAGCGAACCTGGAGGGGTACGGCTGCGCCGGCCTCAACAACATCGCCTATGGCCTGATCATGCAGGAGCTGGAACGCGGCGACAGCGGGTTGCGAAGTTTCGTTTCGGTGCAGGGCGGACTGGTCATGTACCCCATCTATAGCTTCGGCAGTGAGGAGCAGAAGGACCAGTGGGTGCCCAGACTGCAATCGGGCAAGGCCATCGGGTGCTTCGGCTTAACCGAGCCCGACTTCGGCTCTAATCCGGCCGGCATGAGGACGCGCGCCCGCCGGGAAGGCGACTGCTATCTCCTGAATGGGTCGAAGGCCTGGATCACTAACGGTACGCTCGCGGACGTTGCTGTGGTGTGGGCGAAGTGCGATGACGAGAAGGTCCGCGGGTTCCTGGTAGAGAAAGGAACACCGGGTTTCGGGTCCCGCGACTATCACAACAAGCATTCGCTGCGAGCCTCCGTGACCTCGGAACTTTTCTTTGACAACTGTCGCATACCGGCGTCGAATCTGCTTCCGAAGACGGAAGGCCTGAAGAACGCGCTGATGTGTTTGAACCAGGCCCGCTATGGCATCGCCTGGGGTGTCATGGGAAGCGCCATGGTTTGCTTTGAAACCGCCCGGCGCTGGTCGCTGGAAAGGAAGCAATTTGCGGACAAGCCAATTGCGTCTCACCAGATCGTTCAGCAAAAGCTCGCCCACATGCTGACGGAACTTACCAAAGCGCAGCTGCTGTCATACCGGCTCGGTCAACTGAAGGATGCCGGAAAGGCGAGACCGGAACAGATCTCGATGGCTAAACGGAATAATGTGGCGATGGCATTGGAGACGGCCCGAATAGCCCGGGATATACTCGGTGCTAACGGCATCCTTAGCGACTATCCTGTCTTCCGACACATGGCCAACCTGGAATCAGTTTATACGTACGAAGGAACGCACGACATGCACACTTTGATCCTCGGACAGAGCATCACAGGAATCCCGGCCTTTGAATGAGCCGCCCGGAGGGAAAATGCCAGAACCGATTCTTTGGCGGCGCATCGATCGACCCGGACACGAATCTGCCCGCCTCGTTTTGCTGGAAACTGAGCACCTGTTGCTGGGAAGCGCGGTTTTTGTGTACGAGAGCCAGGCCGTTCTCCTGGATTACCGGATTCGGTGCGATAAAGCCTGGCAAACAATCTCCGCGCAGGTGAGCGGATGGATTGGAAGCCAGGTGATCGAGTCGGAGATCAGCGTGGACCCCGATCGACGCTGGCGCTTCAATGGTGTCGAGGTTCAAGAACTGGCTGGTTGCTCTGACATCGACCTCAATTTCAGTCCCTCGACGAATCTTCTGCCGATTCGCCGGCTGAACCTGGAAGCCGGCGGGCGGGCGGAATTCCGAACCGCCTGGCTCCGCTTTCCGAGTTTCAAGCTGGAGCCGTTGGAGCAGGTGTACCAGCGCGCCTCGGCGGAGGTCTATCGTTACGAGAGCGGCGGAGGTAAATTCGTGGCGTGGCTGAAAGTCAACGAGGACGGCTTTGTGACAGAGTACCCGGGGTTCTGGCGGGCGGAGGTGTGAAAGGAAGGGGCAAAGGAACAAAGGAACAAAGGAACAAAGGGGCAGAGGGGCAGAGGGGTAAAGGGAAAAGCCATACAAGGATATTTCCCTGCTTTTCCCTTTGCCCCTCTGCCCCTCTGCCCCTCTGCCCCTTTGTTCCTTTGTTCCTTTGTTCCTTTGCCCCTTCCTTTCACACCTCCGCCCGCCAGAACCCCGGGTACTCTGTCACAAAGCCGTCCTCGTTGACTTTCAG
>Ga0105092_10001097_pt1 | contig 14416 bp, 13 predicted proteins | sample PPLLak2March2015_FD_87021 | JGI IMG/M metagenome (GOLD analysis project Ga0105092, IMG submission 87021) | Freshwater sediment microbial communities from Prairie Pothole Lake near Jamestown, North Dakota, USA - PPLs Lake P7 Core (1) Depth... | ecosystem: Environmental > Aquatic > Freshwater >... | reverse complement strand
TCATGAAGGAGTTCGTCTTCTGGCTGGTCGCAAGGTCCTGATGCCCGACGTGGAGACCGCCGAGATGGAGAACCCGGACGTAGAGACCCCAGGGGAAGTCACCGACGAGGTCACCGACGACGTCGGGACCCCCGAACCCGAGGTCGAGATCGACACAACCGAAGTGGACACTGTCGAGATCCAGCCGGTTGGGGTGGAAGAGACGGTCGTCGAGGAGACCGTCGCCGACGAAGAGTCCGAAGCGTCCGATGAGAGTGACGTCGACGGCGAAGAGGCCGCCGCACAGATTTCGGCCAGCCCCTACGACATGCCCGGTGATTGGTATGTCATCCACTCCTACTCAGGCTATGAGAACAAGGTCAAGGCCAACCTCGAGACCCGGATCCAGTCGATGCACATGGAGGACCGGATCTTCGAGGTCCACATTCCGATGGAGGACATGGTCGAGTTCAAAGGCGGAAAGAAACAGACCGTCTCCAAGAAGGTTTTCCCGGGTTACATCCTCGTCCGGATGACCCTCGACGACGACTCCTGGTACGCGGTCCGCAACACTCCCGGCGTCACCGGGTTTGTCGCCGGCAACGCGCAGAAGCCAACGCCCCTCTCCCGCAGGGAGGTCGAGCGGTTCCTCGGCGTCCAGGAGGAAGAGGAGAAGGCCAAGCCACGCTTCAAGCCCGAGTGGGAGGTTGGAGAGCAGGTCCGGGTAGTCACCGGCCCGTTCGCCGACTTCAACGGCGTCATCGAGGACATGAATATCGATCAACAGAAGATCGTGGTCCTCGTCAACATCTTCGGCCGGGACACTCCGGTCGAGCTCGGTTTCGAGGACATCCAGAAGAGTTAGTGCCACACCGGCACGGAGAGAATCATGGGACGCAGACGACTTGTAACCACGCTCAAATTGCAGCTGCCCGCCGGGCAGGCCACCCCCGCCCCCCCGGTAGGCACCGCCTTGGGCCCGCACGGAGTCAACTTGATGGACTTCGTGAAGGCCTACAACGACGCCACCGCCAGCCAGCGAGGGCAGATCATACCGGTCGAGATCTCGATCTACGAGGACCGGTCGTTCGACTTCGTGATGAAGACACCACCCGCTGCCGCCCTGCTCCGTCAGGCGGCCCGGGTGGACAAGGGCTCTGGTGAGCCGAACAAGGTGAAGGTCGGCAAAGTGACCAGGGCTCAGGTCAAGGAGATCGCCGAGACGAAAATGCCCGATCTGAATGCCGTCGACATCGAGGGCGCCATGAAGATCGTTGAGGGCACCGCCCGATCCATGGGCATCACTGTCAGCGACTGACGTCGCTGACCCGAAAGTGGGAGGCCGGCAGGCCGCCTGAACCACAAGGAGAGACAATGGCCAGACATGGCAAGAAGTACCGCGAGGCCGCAATGCGGTACGACAAGCAGACCCCGTACGGGCCGGAAGAGGCCCTCGAGCTCGTGAAGACGCTGGCTCCCGCCAAATTCGATGAGACAGTCGAAGCGGTGTTCGGGCTGGGGATCGACCCCAAGAAGGCAGACCAGCTCGTTCGTGGCACGGTCTCGCTACCCCACGGGACAGGCAAGGATGTGAGGGTCGCGGTTTTCGCCCCGTCAGACCGCGAAAAAGAGGCGACCGAGGCGGGAGCCGACATCGTCGGGGGCAAAGAGCTGGTGGAGAAGCTGCAGGCCGGCGGTGAGCTCGATTTCGATGTCGCCATCGCCACGCCAGACATGATGGCCGAGGTCGGCAAGCTGGGGAAGATCCTCGGGCCGCGGGGTCTCATGCCCAACCCCAAGGCCGGCACGGTCACGCCGGATGTGTCCAAGGCCGTTTCCGAGTTCAAAGCAGGTCGCATCGAGTATCGAAACGACCGCTACGGGAATGTCCATGTCCCGGTGGGCAAGGTCTCGTTTGGCGTCGACCAGTTGACGTCCAACCTCGCCGCCCTTTCCTCAGAGTTGCTCAGAGCCAAGCCGGCGTCATCTCGGGGTCGGTACCTCAAGCAGATGACGCTGTCGTCGACCATGGGCCCTGGGGTCAAGGTCGATGTGGGAAGCCTCGAGGACTTTGCGAAAGCGGCCGGTTGATACCTACGACTGACAACTCATGACCTACTAAATAGAAGAGCCCCCTACTAGGGGGCTCTTCTTCATGAAACAGGGGGGATCTCCGCGCCTCGGAATCCCGTGGGCTTAGAGGGCTTCGGCTGCCAGGTCCACCGTCCGCACGCTCCGACGAATCGTCTGTGGACCAGGGTAGGGGCTGGTCTCAACTGTCGGTTACGCGACCCTCAGGTTATTTGGGGTCCGAAGAGCGGGTGGGGGCGGTCAGGGAACCCACCCGGTCACACGGAGACCCCCTGTTCTCAATGTCAATAGTGTCGCGCGGCCCATAGGGGGTGTCCAGGGAGAATCTGGAAGGTGGCCGCCTACCTGAGGTTTGTAGGCCCACATATGGGCCTTATCAGACAGAGAAGCCCTGAAGGAACCCGACCAGGGCTCGGTTGAACTCCTCCGGCTGCTCCATGCTCGGCAGATGCGCGGCGCGAGGCACCACGATCGGATCGTGATGACTGAGGGCCCCGGCCAGCAATTCTGCCGATTGACGGCAATTTGGCAGATCGTGCTCGCCGACCATGACCAACGTCGGAGCCGTGATCTCGTTCCACCGCTCGGTCCGAGGCGGATCGAGGGGGATGAGTAGCTCGTCGCGGCGGTCCTCAATGGGGAGGATCACCAGGTCCATCTCGATCATCGTGTCCAAGACTTCCGGGTCGACCTCGTCCCGGCCCCGCCCGTACCCGATGACCCAGATCTCCGCGTCCAACTCGGCAACGCGGGCCATGTCGCCGGCCTCGTACGCCTTCAGCACCTCGGGCCACTGTGGAGACTCGTATTCGTCGACGTCGAAACCCGGGGCGCTAGTTCCGATCACCACGAGACCGGAGACTCGACTGGGGGCGAACAGGGCGACGTCGAAGGCAGTTCCTCCGCCCATCGAACAGCCGACGACAACCGCGCTGTCTATGTCGAGATGGTCCATGACCGCCAGGACGTCCTCGTGGTTGGAGAATCGCGCCTCGGTCAGGGCGGTGGCCCCATGCCCTCGCAGATCGAGGCTCAGGTAACAGAAGCCTGGCGGGACCTCGGCGAGCTGGGAACGCCACATCCTCCGGTCGGCGATGCCTGCGTGGATGAAGATGACCGGTTGCCCTGTCCCGGCCGTCTCGTAGGCGATGCGAGCATCCCCGGACGGGGCATAGCCACTCGTTGAATCGGGCATCGGGCCACCCTACCCATAGGCTCCCGGCTGCCCGACACCGAACCGCGAGCTGCCGAGTTGCCCAGCCCTCCACGCCCGGTACTATTCATCCCGCAACTCCAATACCTCGGCCCCAGACCGTCGGTGCCCCTCGGGCTAAATGGGATTCTCCCGCCAACGCAGGTCGCTCCTCGTGAGCCCCTCGTCTGATGTCGAGGGGTTTTGTTGTCTACCGACCGGAGGAGCCAATGCCAAGACCAGAAAAGGTCCAGGCTGTTGCCGAAATCAAAGAGAGCCTCGAGGGATCCGAAGCGGTCTTCCTGACCGAGTACCGCGGCCTGTCCGTGAAAGCGGTCCAGGAATTGCGGGCGAGCCTGCGTGCCAGTGGCGCCGAGTACAAGGTCGTGAAGATGACCTTGGCCAGGCTTGCCGCTGACGACGCCGGGATCACCGGTCTCGACGAGCACCTGCTCGGGCCGACTGCGCTGGCATTCGCCAAGAGCGACCCTGTCGCCACGGCGAAGGCCCTCAAGGACTTCTCGAAGTCGCATGAGGTCTTCATCCTGAAGGCCGGCGTGCTCTCGGGGACCATCCTCGGCCCGGAGGAAGTCTCGCGGCTGGCCGAGATCGAGCCGCGCGAGATTTTGCTGGCGAAGATCGCAGGCGCCGCCAAGGCCCCACTTATACAGGCGGCCGGGTTGTTTGCGTCATTCAATCGGAGCGCCGCAACGATGTTCCAACAGCTTCTGGAGAAGAAAGAGTCGGGCGAGCTCGCACCGGCAGGAGGCGAATCTACCGCCACCCTGCCTGCGGAGGAGCCCGTTGAAACCGAAACGGCCGTCTCGGCCGAGGAGGAGTGAGAAATGGCCACCAAGACCAAGCTCAGCACTGATGAGCTGATCGCAACCTTCGAGGGCATGACCGTCCTCGAGCTCAAGGAATTCCTCGATGCCTTCGAGGAGAAGTTCGAAGTGACCGCCGCCGCTCCGGTGGCTGTCGCTGCTGCCCCCGCCGCAGGTGGCGATGGTGGCGCTCCTGCGGCCGCGGAGGAGCAGGACGAGTTCGACGTCGTCCTCACCGGCGCCGGTGCTCAGAAGATCCAGGTCATCAAAGAGGTTCGTAGCCTGACCAGCCTCGGTCTCAAGGAGGCCAAGGATCTCGTCGACGGCGCCCCGGCCAACGTGCTCGAGGCCGTCGACAAGGAGACCGCGGAGAAGGCAAAGGAGGTCCTCGAGGCCGCCGGTGCCAGCGTCGAGCTGAAGTAGGTGCGTTCTACGTAGTACGTATTGCAGTTCTACGAAAGGGTCCCGGCCTAGCCGGGGCCCTTGTTCATATGTCAGTTGGTGGAGGAGTCTGGGCCAGCAGAGCGGCCAACTTGTCGAGACACTGGTCCATGCCTGCCCGCGATAGCTCGACCACCTCTGGAGAGGTGTATCCGTATTCGGTCACGGTGAAGTCGGTCCCACCGTCCGATCTCGATGCGAAGGTCAAGACGTGGGGCACCTCCTTCGGAATACCTGGAGGAATGCCGACCGAGGCGGGATCGATGGCATTGCCCAGCCGATCGGCGAACCGTGACATGAACTCCAAGCGCACCTCGGGCACGATCTGCTGATAGCTCCAGGTGTTGAAGTGCTCGAACCCACCCATCTCTTCGGGAGCACGCATCGCGACGAGGGACCTGCCCCCCTCGCGCACGTCCATCTCGGCGACCGGAGCGGTGAACCCACTCGGTCCCCACCACTCGCGGATGTAGTCGCCTTCCGTCCATGCCTTCCACACCTCACTCACGGGCGCGTCGAAGGTGCGGGTCAGCGCCATGTCGAAGGTCCCGGTAGTCCCAGGTGTGCCGACGGATGTCATGACGTCCTCCGTTTCGCCGTTCAGTTCGTGGACTGGCGAGGCTTGCCGGATTCATCGGTCACTGGAGCTGCGCGCCCGATTGTCAGGAAGGTGGTGTATCCCGGAAGTACTCGGTGACCACTGGAGTCTCCCGCTCGCGGAGTAGGACATTGGTGTCGAGGAGCTCGAGATTCTGAGTTAGGAAGCGGGCAGCCTCGGGGATGGGGTGCTCGGCGAAGAAGCTCTTCACGTCGGCTGCGACCTCTGGCTGGGAGAGGGCGGGTAGGCCTTCGACCACCCGTCTCCTGGTCATGCCTGGCATCACCCCCAACACCTCGTCCCACCGGCTTCGGGCGTCTTGCCAGACGGTGGGCCCGGCTTCCCCCGACAGGAGGCGGGCGAAAACCCAGAACCCGTCCTGTGTCCTGATGTCGCCGCTGACGATTTTCTCCATGGTCGACAGCGCCAGTTCCTCTACCTCCACCCCGGCAACGGAACGGAGATAGCGGACCTTTTCGGCCGGGGCGTTGGTCTTGTGATAGGCGGCCCAGAGCGCCTCGTATTCCTCGGCGCCGCCGTGGTGCGAGTAGACAGAAAGGGCGGCGGTGCACACCTCGGGATCGAACTGTGCGCCCTCGAGGACGTCGCCGGCGAGCTCCCGTGCCTTTTCAATGGTGGAGGGCTGGTTGCCCAGGATGCCCAGGGTGGCGATCAGATCGCCCCGCAGCTTCCGGGTGAGGTCGCTCTCCTCGCCCGACCCCTCCCAACCCAGACGATCGAGGACCGGGCCGACCAGATCGCGGACGAACTTTTCGAACGCGGGACGGGTCTGCTCGTCGAGGGCGTGGTGCTCCAGTGACCGGAGCCCGCCGATGATCACCGACCACACGGCGTGCTCGGTCTCCTCGCCGAACTTCCCGACTAGATCGAGGAAGGCGGACGCCGGCACTTGCGCCGAGCGAACCAAGGCCCACGTGTCCGAAACGAGGCTGTGGCGTTCGATGTCGCCGAGAGTGTCGAGTTGGCCCAGGAGGCCGGTGAACAGCTCGTCGGAGTAGCGGGTTCGGTAGAACCCATGACCTCCGGCGTTGGCCACGACGAAATCGAACGGGCCCTCGGTCGGGACCACCGTCTCGTCATCCGTGAGCAGGACCTTCGTCTCGAAGAGCTCACCGCCGGACACACCGCGCAATTGGATGGGGACGTCCCAGATCGTGGTGTCGGTCTCGTCCGGTATTGCCAGGAAGCGGCGCTGGCTGAGATGGATCCCCTCCGGCACGACCGTGACATCGATCTGAGGGAAACCCTTCTGGTTGACCCAGGTGTCCATTATCTCGCCGACCGGCCAGTCGGATGCTCCGTCCAACCCTTCCCAGAGGTCGCTGGTGACCGTGTTGGCGTACTGGTGTTTGCGCAGATAGTTGCCAACACCGGTGCGGAACTCCTCTTCGCCAATGAACTGCTCGATCATCCTCAATACGGCCGAGCCCTTGCCATAGGTGATGGAGTCGAACATCTCGTCGACTTCGGCCGGCGAGTTGACTTCGAACTCGATGGGCCGGGTCGTCGCCAGTTGGTCGGTGCCCATGGCCCACGGGACCTCGAGATTGGCAAAGGCCAGCCACCGCTTCCAGTCCGGCTTCCTCGAATCCGTGGCCTTGAGCTCCATGAAGCTGGCGAACGCCTCGTTGAGCCAGGCACCCTCCCACCACCGCATGGTGACCAGGTTGCCAAACCACTGGTGGGCGATCTCGTGCCCGATCACGTCGAGGCAGGCCTGCAGCTCGCTCTGGCTCGCCTTCGCCGCGTCGAGGACGAGATAGGCGTCGCGATAGGTGATCAGCCCGACGTTCTCCATGGCTCCGGCGGCGAAGTCGGGGATAGCGATGTGGTCCAGCTTCTGCTCCGGATATGGGATCCCGTAGTAGTCGGACAGGTACTCGAAACAGAAGACGGCGTTCTCCAGGGCGAGGTCGGTGAGGTGGAGGTTCCCCTTGGGAACGATGATCCTTGTCGCCGTGCCCTTGCTCGAGACCGTGTCCGTTGCTTCGAAAGGACCCACGATGAAGGCGAGCAGGTAGGTCGACATCTTCATCGTCTCGGTGAACTCGAAGCGGACCCTGTCGTCGTCGAGAGTGGTCCTGGAGATCTCGGCGCCGTTCGAGTAGGCCTCCAACCCCTCGGCGACGACCATCGTCGTCTTGAAAGTGGCCTTCAGGTCTGGCTCATCCCAGCAGGGGAGGACGCGGCGGGCGTCGGTGGCCTGACATTGCGAAGTCGCGATCACGTGCTCGGCGCCGTCCTCGTCTCGGTAGATGGACCGGTACAGGCCGCGCAACTGGTCGTTGATGATCCCGGTGTAGGTGATGCCGAGCGTGTAGGTGCCGGGGGCGACGGCGTGCTCGAGGGTCATTGTGGCCCTGGAGTACTCCTCGTCGTAGGTGACCCCGGTGACCGCGGTCTCCCCATCTTCCCCGATGAGCGTCATCGTCTTTATATCGATCTCGGCGGCATTGAGCACGATCCGATCGAGGGTCTCGGTGACGCCGATCCGAATCGAGACGTCTCCGTCGAAGGTGAAGGTGTCCAGGTCCGGCTCGAGACGGAGGTCGTAATGGACAGGTATTGCACTTCGAGGCAAACGGAACGGGTTTTCAGACAACTGGAAGCCTCCCCATGAACGTTGGACGCGGTCGATGCTAACGGCCTGACATTGTGCAAGGCATCGAGAGCTTTACCCTGAAGGCCCGTGACTGAACACTCGACGATCCTGGTCGCCGTCCATGGACCAGATGGCCCGGGGATCTCGGCCGGGCTGATGACCGTCCTCGCCGAGGCCGAGGTCGAGATCTACGACGTCGAGCAGATCGTCGTCCGTGGGCGTCTCACCCTCAACGTGCTCATCGGGGTCTCCGGCGAGCGAGCCACGATCAGAGATCTTCTCTTCTTCGGTTGGGAGCGCGGTCTCAATGTCGAGTTCGAGAAGGTCGACGACACCCCCACGCCGACTCGCCCGATGTCGGTGGTAACAGTGATCGGCATGGGAGTTGGCCCGGAAGACTTCGGGTCGGTGGCCGGGGCTATTGCCGACGCCGGAGGAAACATCGACCGCATCTACCGGCTGTCCCGCTACCCGGTGGTGAGCTATGAGCTCCTGGTCGGCAACGGGAACCTGGACCGGATGAGAGAGAACCTGGTTCGAGCGGCCGCGGAGCGCCCGATCGACATCGCGATCCAGCGCGATGGTCTGGAGCGTCGAGGCAAGCGGATGGTGATCATGGACGTCGACTCGACGCTGATCCAGGAGGAGGTCATCAATCTCCTAGCCAGGGAGGCGGGCGCCGAGGAGCGGTGCGCCGACCTCACCAATCTCGCCCTGAACGGCTCCATCGACTTCGAGGAATCGTTGCGCGAGCGGGTCGGCCTGCTCAAGGGCCTCGACCAGACGGCCATCACCAGGGTCCACGAGAACATCACCCTCACCAGCGGGGCGCGGACCTTCATCCGCACCCTGAAGCGGCTGGGTCTGGTCACCGCCATCGTCTCGGCCGGCTTCACCCGGTTCACTGATGTCCTCGCCGCCGATCTCGGCATCGACTACTCACTTTCCAACACCCTCGAGATGAAGGATGGGTTCCTCACCGGACAGCTCGCCGGGGAGATCGTCGATGGACCTCGCAAAGCGGCTTTCCTCAAGTCGATTGCCGAAGCCGAGGGCATTCCGCTCTCCCAGGTCGTGGCCGTCGGCGACGGGGCCAACGACCTCGACATGCTGGCCACGGCCGGGCTGGGCATTGCCTTCAACGCCAAACCGGTGGTCAAGGAGAGAGCGGATACCGCCATTTCGGTCCCCTACCTGGACGCGATCCTCTTCACGATGGGGATCCGACGTCAACACGTCGAAGAAGCCGACGAAGCAGATCCTGGCTTCGAAACCGGTGAGCGAATCGCTGTTCCTGGAACGCCGCCGATCTGACGGCTACCAGTCGTGGTGGAAGAAGTCGCCTCGGGGGCTATCCGCGCGTTCGAAGGTGTGAGCACCGAAGAAGTCCCTCTGCGCCTGGATCAGGTTGGCGGGTAGCCGCTCCGACCTCATCCCATCGAAATACGACAAGGCGCTGGAGTAAGCAGGTGCTGGGATCCCAGACATCGCGGCACCGGCCACCACCTCACGCCATGACGTCCCTGCGTCCTCGAGGGCACCGGAGAAGAAGTCGTCCTCGACCATGTCGGGAAGTGATGGATCGCGCAGGAAGGCAGCGGTGATGTCCTCGAGGAACACCGCCCGAATGATGCATCCCGCTCGCCAGATCGAGGCGATCGTCGCCAGGTCGAGCTCCCAGCCGTATTCGTCGGAGGCCGCTCGCATCAGCCGGAATCCCTGGGCATAGGAGATGATCTTCGAGGCGTAGAGCGCGCTCTCCACGTCGTCGGGCGTCACTGCTCCAAGCGTGCCGGGGCCATTGGGGTAGATGGCGGCTGCCCGTTTCCGGGCGTCGGGATCGGAGCTGACGATGCGGGCGTAGACCGCCTCGGCCACGAGTGTTGTCGGCTGGCCGAGGTCCAATGATGAGATCACCGTCCATTTTCCGGTGCCTTTCTGGCCGGCGGCATCGAGGATCACGTCGACGATCGGCTGGCCGTCGAGCTCTGTGGCCAGGATGTCGCTGGTGATCTCGATGAGATAGGAGCGCAGCCGCCCCTCGTCCCAACGGGCGAAGACCTTGGACATCTCGGCAGGGCTCATACCCATGCCGCGTCGCATCAGGTCGTAGGCCTCCGCGATGACCTGCATATCACCGTACTCGATGCCGTTGTGCACCATCTTGACGAAATGGCCCGCGCCACCGGCGCCGATCCACTCACAGCACGGCTTGCCGTCGGGAGCTTTGGCGGCGATCGACTTGAGCATCGGCTCGACGTGCTCCCATGCCTTCCTGCTCCCTCCAGGCATGATCGACGGCCCGTGACGCGCTCCTTCCTCACCACCGGACACGCCTATCCCGAGATAGAGGAGCCCCCGTGATTCGACGAAAGCCTGGCGTCGGTCAGTATCGGAGTACAGCGAGTTCCCACCGTCGATGATGATGTCCCCTTCTTCCAGATGATCGAGAAGGCTGTCGATCACCGCGTCGACCGGCTTGCCCGCCGTGACCATGATGAGGACGACGCGCGGCCGGCTCAGCATCCCCACCATCTCTTCTATCGAGGTTGCCGGGATAACACCCAGGTCCCCGGCCTCGCCGGCCGTGAACTCGGCGGTGACCGAGGTGGTCCGGTTGTAGGCGGCGACCAGGTGTCCCTTGTCGGCGAGATTCAGGGCGAGGTTTGCTCCCATCACCCCGAGCCCGGCTACCGCGATATCGGCGTGGCCGCTCATCGGAATCCGAGAGTAATGGTTCGATTTGGCACCCCACTAGTCTCGCCCGCCGTGACAACCAGGATCGGCGTCGACGTAGGTGGGTCCGGCGTGAAGGCCGGGGTGGTCGATGTGGAGGCTGGTGAGCTCGTGAGTAACCGTCTGCGCGTGGACACCCCCGAGCCGTCCACGCCGCACGCAGTTGCTGCCGCAGTCAAAGAGCTAGTCGACCAACTAGAGGCCCCCGGGCGCCTCGGTCTCGGCTTTCCCTCGGTGATTCGTCAGGGTTGGGTGACCACCGCCAACAACATCGACAAGTCGTGGATCGGTGTGAACGCGCTGGAGCTCTTCGAGACAACCATCGGGCGGGAGATCATCATGATCAACGACGCCGACGCCGCAGGCCTGGCTGAGGTTCGATACGGAGCTGCCAAGGGGGTGAACGGGAAGGTCCTCGTGCTCACCTTCGGGACCGGGATAGGAAGTGCCCTGATCGTCGACGGGAAGGTCCTGCCCAACATCGAGTTGGGCCAGCTCGAGCTGGGCGGGGTGCGGCCTGCAGAGCAGCGCTACTCGGCGAAATCGAGGCGGGCGGAAGACCTGAGTTGGGACGAATGGGGTGAGCGTGCCCGGGAATTCATAATCCTGGCGAATGAGGTATTCACCCCTGACCTGATCGTGATCGGCGGAGGAATCTCCAAGTTCTGGGATGAGTTCGCCTCGCACGTCACATTCGACGACGTCAAGACGACCAAAGCGGCTCTGGCCAACAACGCCGGGATCGTCGGCGCCGCAGCACTTGCCTTCAGCGACTGAGCCTCAACGACTGAAGGGTGCGAACTGGGCGCGTGCTGTCTCAGGGACCCGCACCTCGAGGATCATGCCATGGTCGTCGTGCTTCTCCTCGATCACCTCGCCCACCCGATGGACGGCGGCCACCAGGTCACCCCGGGCGTAGGGGATCTCGAGGGTGAGGGTGACCGTGGCCCGCTCGACGAGCGAGCCGATCCGCTCCAGCAACTCCTCGAGCCCGACCCCCTTCAGCGCTGAGATGAAGACGGCATCCGGATAGAGGTTGGTCAGGCGGTTCAGTGCCTGTTCACCGATCATGTCGCTCTTGTTGATGACAGTCAGCTCGGGGATCTCGGCTGCCCCGATCTCCAGCAGCACCTCGCGGACCGCCGCGATCTGCCCGGCGGGGTCCGGATCGGTTCCATCCACCACGTGGAGCAGGAGGTCGGCTTCGGCTACCTCGGACAGGGTCGACCGAAATGCCTCGACCAGGTGATGGGGGAGGCGCCGCACGAACCCAACCGTGTCGGCCAGGAGCACGGTCTGCTGGTCAGTCAGCTCGAGCCGGCGCACGGTGGAGTCGAGGGTGGCGAAGAGCCTGTCCTCAACGAGGACGTCGGCGTTGGTAACAGCATTGAGGAGCGTGGATTTACCGGCGTTGGTGTACCCGACGATGGATATCTGGGGGATATCGGATCTCTTCCTCGCCTTGCGCTGGGTCTCACGGTGCTTCACCGTCTCCTTCAACTCGCGTTCGAGCTTCGAGTTGCGCTCGAGGATGCGCCGTCGATCCGTCTCGAGCTTCGTCTCGCCGGGACCACGGGCGAGCACCCCGGCACCCTGTTGGGAGAGACTTGTTCCTCGACCTCGAAGACGGGGGAGGTTGTACCGGTTCATCGCCAGCTCCACCTGGAGCGCACCGACCTTGGTGTGGGCGTGCTGGGCGAAGATGTCGAGGATGAGGCCTTCTCGGTCCACCACGTCGCAGCCGAAGAGTTTCTGGAGATTGCGCTGTTGAGCGGGTGTCAACTGATTGTCGAACACCACCACGTCGATATCGAGGGCATTGGTGAGGGTGGCGATCTCCTCCGCCTTGCCCGAGCCGATATAGGTGGCGGGATCGATCCTGTTGCGGCGCACCAGTTCCTGATCCACCGGCTCGGATCCGGCGGTGTCGGTGAGCAGCGCGAGCTCCTCCAGGCTGCGCTCAGAGTCGACGGTGGTCATCCCGGGCAGCTCGACGCCGACCAGGAAGGCCCGCTGTATGGCGACTTCGAGGTCGGTGACGGTCGCGGTGAGGCGACGCCGGCGTCTGGAGGCGTGTTCTTGGGTCATGGTGCTCGGAGAGCACGATGTTGGCGGGTCAGACCGCGCGATGGCGGGGGATTAACGCCGCTCAGAGGTACTGACCCTCGTCTCCGACATGATCGACTTCCTCTTCGGCAATGATCTGGGATTCACGGACCGCGATTACAGGCTTCCCCGTGGCCGGCCAGATGAACCGCCACGCGCCGGTAGGCACCGCCCAGAAGCGCTGGCCCGTCCTCACGTCTACGAGGGTGAGTGCGTCGTTTCCGTCCTTCGTCCCGATAGGAACGAGGAGACCCGAGCGGGTGGTGGACTCCTCCGGGGCGTGTCCCACCCTCCAGCCGGCCATGACCTTGTAACCGTTGTCTTGGTAGATGGGAAGGTTCGAAGTCATCATCTCTCCCTGCAATTCTCGCATGTGCAGGGGTCAAGGGGAACTCCCGGCCGATGGGCGACTGTCTCGCTGATCCCTCCTGACAGATAGGCTCGGGGGTCAGATGGCCCGCAAACCCACTTTCTCCGAGGCCCTGGAGTACCACGAGAAGCCCACCCCGGGCAAGACGGCGATCCGGTCGACCAAGCCCACGGCGACCCAGGCCGATCTCAGCCTCGCCTACACGCCAGGGGTGGCCGAGCCCTGCCTGGTGATCGCCGAGGATGCCGACGCTGCGTTTCGGTTCACCAACAGGGGAAACCTGGTGGCTGTGGTGTCGAACGGGACTGCAGTGCTCGGTCTGGGCAACATCGGTCCACTCGCCAGCAAGCCGGTGATGGAGGGCAAAGGCGTGTTGTTCAAGCGCTTCGCCGACATCGACGTGTTCGACCTGGAGATCGACGCCACCGAGCCGCAAGACGTGATCAGATTCTGCGAGATGCTGGCCCCAACCGTCGGCGGCATCAATCTCGAGGACATCAAAGCGCCGGAGTGCTTCGAAGTCGAGCAGACCCTGCGCGATCGGCTCGACATCCCCGTGTTCCACGACGACCAGCACGGGACCGCCATCATCGGTGGGGCGGCTTTCCTGAACGCTCTCGAACTCACAGGGCGGGACATCTCCCGTGTGAAGGTGGTATTCGCCGGTGCAGGAGCCGCCGGCATTGCTTCGGCGAGGTTCTTCATCGAGCTCGGCATGAGCCCGGAGAACATCCTCATGGTCGACTCGATCGGTGTGATCCACAACGGACGCGACGACCTCAACGACATCAAGAGGGAATTCGCCGTCGATACGGATGCCCGAACTCTCGAGGACGCTCTCGTGGGCGCGGATGCCTTCATAGGCGTTTCCATCGCCGGCACCGTTACCAAGGAGATGGTCCAGACGATGGCCGAGCGGCCGATCGTCTTCGCGCTGGCCAACCCCGATCCCGAGATCAGCTACGCAGACGCTCTGGCGGCAAGGCCGGACGTGGTCATGGCCACCGGGCGAAGCGACTACCCGAACCAGGTGAACAACGTCCTCGGATTCCCGTTCATCTTTCGGGGCGCTCTCGACGTGAGGGCTCGGGGCGTTTCGGAGGGTATGAAGATCGCCGCGGTGCATGCCCTAGCCGAGCTGGCCAAGGAGCCTGTGCCCGATTCGGTCCTTCGCGCCTACGACCTGGACCGGCTCCAGTTCGGACCCGAGTACCTCATCCCCAAGCCTTTCGACCCCCGGGTTCTCTGGCGGGTCGCGCCGGCAGTGGCCAAGGCGGCCATGGAAGAGGGTCTGGCCAGGGCCCCCATCGACGATTTCGACGAGTACATCTCCCAGCTCCAGACCAGGTTCAACGCCTCACACGGGCTGATCAATGCCATTACCACCAGGGCCATGGAGCAGCCGAAGAAGATCGTCTACCCGCATGCCGAAGACGTGCGCATGATCCGGGCGGCG
>Ga0105092_10001096_pt1 | contig 14423 bp, 15 predicted proteins | sample PPLLak2March2015_FD_87021 | JGI IMG/M metagenome (GOLD analysis project Ga0105092, IMG submission 87021) | Freshwater sediment microbial communities from Prairie Pothole Lake near Jamestown, North Dakota, USA - PPLs Lake P7 Core (1) Depth... | ecosystem: Environmental > Aquatic > Freshwater >... | reverse complement strand
GAGGAATCTCGATCATCCCGACTTTTATCCGTTCTATGCGAAAGCCGAGGAGCTCGGCGTGCCGGTTTGCGTGCATGTCGGCTCGGGCCGCCCGGCTGCGGCAGCGGACCGATTCGACAATCCGTTTTTCGTTCACGCCACGACGCATGCATTCGAGCAAATGATCGGCGTCATGTGCATCGTCGGCGGCGGTATTCTCGAACGGTACCCGAAGCTCAAAGTGGTGTTTTTGGAAGCCGGCGCGGGTTGGGTACCCTATTGGATGGAGCGGTTGGATGAGCATTATGAATACATGGCCCCCGCCGTGCCGCTGATGAAAAAAACCTTTAGCGAATATATGCGCAGCGAACAGGTTTACTATTCGTTCGAGCCGGACGAACACACGTTGAATTTTGTCATGGATTACGTCGGCGAAGATCGTTTGGTATTCGCCTCAGACTACAACCACGGCGACAGCAAGTTTCCTCACACCGTTGAGTCAGTGACCAAGCGCAAGAACTTGGGAACGTCGAGTCTGCGCAAGCTGATGGGAGAGAATGCGGCGACACTGTACGGAATCTAGAAGCGGCGACCGGAAATTGATTGCATCCTCACCTTGATCCTCTCCCGTAAAGGGAGAGGAAATAAGTCGTTTTGAGGTTGCCGTCTGGAGGCACCTAGATGAAAAAGGGAATTTTCTGCCTGTTTCTTTTTGGCCCAGCGGTTCTCGTTTTGACCTTCGCCCACGCCCAGGATAAGTCGCTCAAGAAAATTCGCTGGGGTGTGACTTCGCTCTCGGCTTCTCAGTGGATTCCATGGATCGCCAAGGACGCGAAAATTTATGAAAAGCACGGACTCGACACCGAGCTAATATTGCTGCGCGGCTCGGGGCAGTCTTCGCAAGCGATTGTCGGCGGGAGTATTTTTGCCGCGCCGGTTACTCTGGCCACTGTGATCAATGCCGACCTGAGCGGCGCGGACCTCGTGACCGTTGCCCATACCGTTGCCGGTGTGCAGAGCAAGTTACTCGTTAAACCCGAGATCAAAAAGCCGGAGGATCTAAGAGGGAAAAAGTTAGCCATCTCAACCTTCGGCTCCCTGGGAGACTTCCTCAACCGTCACATCATAAAGAAATATGGCATGGAGCCCGGACGGGATGTGATCTTGATTACGATTGGAAATACGCCGGAAAGGATTCAGGCTTTGGCGTCGGGAGGCGTCGATGCCGCAGATCTCAATTATCCTGCGGACGCGCAGGCGGAACGGTTAGGTTTCAAAGTATTGTGGGATGCGAAACAAGAAGTGAGCTATCCGTCCATGTCGGTGGTGACCCGACGAAAATCCGTCCTCGAAGACCGTGACACGGTCATGCGCATGGTAAAGGCCCACGTGGAAGCGATTCACTATTTGAAGGCCAACAAGGAATTCAGCCTGAAGGTCCTCAGCAAATATCTTAAAACCAACGACCGGGAGCTGCTCGAAGGTTCATATGAAATTTATCGCAACGACTTTATTTCCGTCCCTTACCCGATTACCCAGGGGCTGCAGGCGACCTACGAATATGTCGCCCTCCAGCGGCCGGATGTGTGGAAACACAAACCCGAGGTTTTTATGGATGCAAGCTTCATCACGGAGTTGGAAAAGACCGGCTTTATCGCGCGTCTTCAAGGCCCGCGCTAACAACGCCTAGCCGTGGAATTTTTTTACGAGGTAGGCTAATTAATTAATGGTACAACAAAGCACGACGTTCTTCACCTCCTCTCCCTTGACGCCCTTGACGGGAGAGGAATGAGGTGAGGGTGCCGAGAAGAAAGTAGCGGGAGGAATTCGAAATGCCCATTATCGACGCCGACACTCACATAGATGAGACCGAAGATACCTGGGAGTTCATGGAAGAATCTGATCTGCAGTTCAAACCGACCACCGCTTATCCCAACAATCGTAATCCGAACATGTTGCCGACGCGTTACTGGGTGATCGACGGGAAGCGCCAGCTCCGTTTCATTCGCAGCGACAAAGACTCGGGCACGCTGGTGGAGTCAAGGGAGCTTCTGGATGTGCAGGTTCGGCTCAAACATATGGATGAGCTCGGAACCGATATCCAGGTCATTTATCCGACGCTTTTTCTGATGGAGGCGACGGAGCGTCCGGAAGTCTCGACGGCGCTCAGGCGTAGCTACAACCGCTGGCTCGCTGACCGTTGTGGCCAGGCCAACGGGCGATTGCGGTGGGTCTGCCTGCCTCCTTTGCTGGACATAGATGAAACGCTTAAAGAGTTGCGCTTCGCCAAGGAGCATGGTGCTTGCGGCGTGCTGAAGAAAGGAGACCGGGAAGGCGACAAGTGGGCGGCTGATCCCTATTTCTTCCCGTTTTATGAAGAGGCGGAACGGCTCGACCTGCCGATCTGCTTTCACACGGGTTCAGGGATTCCCGATTTCTCACCGGCACGGGAATTCACCCTCGGGCAGTTCATGCGCACGAAGGCCGCAGCGGTTAACGGTATTCAGACCTTGCTTGTGAATAACATTCCCAACAAGTATCCGAAGCTGCGGTTCGGCTGCATCGAGGCTGGAGCTTCGTGGGTATCGTTTGTCGACTACGATGTGCGGCGGCGGGTCAAAAGCAATGCCGATCGTGTGAGCGTACTTTCCGGGCCACGAACGATGCTGGCAAGCAACATTTTTGAAGACAACCGCATCTACATCACCTGTCAGGTGGATGAAGATCTGCCTACTATTCTAAGATATGTGGGCGAGGACAACTTGATCGTCGGCTCTGACTACACGCACCGCGACCCATCGATGGAGCTCGAATTTCGCAAGCTGTTGCAGCAGCGGGCTGACGAGGGCGAGATCCCGCAATCCGCGGTTCAGAAAATTCTATACGACAATCCGAAGGTGTTTTACGGTTTGTAGTCTGAAATTTTCACCGCAGAGGTCGCGAAGCATGCCCTGAGAGCGTCGAAGGGAGCACGAAGAAAGAAACAATCTACCGCAAAGAACGCAAAGCGCACAAAAAATTTCGTTCTGTGCGCGGAGGGAACCCTACAAAGTCTCTTGACTCTGCGTCCTTTGCGTTCTCTGCGGTGAAATTCTTCTCTTGTCTCTTCGGTGGCGGCGTAGCCACCCTGGTTCTCTGCGGTTGAACCTCGTCTTTAAACATTCACCCGGTCCAGGTCGCGAGTGCGCGGGCCGGCGGCCGCGCCGAGTTTAAACAGCGCATCGAGCCGGGCGAGATCGTGTTCGGTCAGTTTGATGTCGATAGCTTTCAAGTTTTCTTCCAGATGACGGCGGCTTTTGTTGCTGGGAATCGGAATGATGTCCTGACCCTGGGCCATCAGCCAGGCCAGCGCCAATTGCGCAGGGGAAGCTGAATTGTCCTTGGCAATCTGTTCGAACTCGGCGAGTAGTTTTAAGTTGTGCTGGAGATTTTCTTCGTTAAAACGCGGATGGTTTTTGCGGCCGTCGCCATCGGCAAGGTCCTTGGCATTGTGCACCGTGCCGGCGAAAAAACCTCGCCCCAACGGGGAGTAGGCCATAAATCCCATACCGAATTCCCGGCAGGCTTCGATATTGCCCCCCTCGGGATCGCGCGACCAAAGCGAGTATTCCATTTGTAAGGAGACGATGGGGTGCACTTTTCTCGCCCGCCGAATGGAGTTGGCGCTGGCTTCCGATAGTCCGATATAGCGGGTCTTTCCTTGTTCCACCAGGCGCGCCATAGCGCCGACCGATTCCTCCACCGGGATTTTCGGATCCACTCGCGACATGCAAAATATATCGAGGCAATCAATGCCGAGCCGCTTGACGCTTTGCTCGCAGTTTTGCGTCAAATATTCGGGTGTGCTGCCGCTGCGATTGCCGCTGGCATCGGGCGTGCGCGGGCTGCCCGATTTGGAATGAATCACGATCCGCTCGTGCCTGCCTTTGAGCGCCTTGGCGATAAGCTCGTGGTTGTGGCCGCTGCCGTAACTGGCCGACGTGTCCAGGAAATTAATCCCGAGATCGAAGGCCCGATGCAGGGTGGCGATGGACTCGGTGTCATCGGCGGGTCCGTAAGCGCCCGACATGCTCATGCAGCCGACCCCCATGGGCGAAACTTTGAATTCCGTGGTTCCAAATTGGCGATACTCCATTACATCTCCTCCTGTACTTTTCTCGTTCTCACAGTTATCGCAGTTGGAATAATCAAGTCAAATCTTTTGACTCGTATCCGAAATTCTCTTGGTCACCCCGGTTTTCTGTGAAAAAGTGTCCACGACAGAGGCACAGCGCGAGAGCGGCAACCAGATAAAGTCAAACTCACCATGAACGGATTCATGATCTTTCGCTCGCCCACAGAACATGAAAACGCAGATCTTCGTCATGCCGGCATGGATTGCCGGTATCCAGGTTTGCGGGATGTCCGGAGACATCCGTGTCGGCCTGGATTCCAGCACTCCATGCTGGAATGACGCAATAGGGATTCTACTTGAACTCACCGAAACACATGCAGCCTGGTATTTTTCAAAAGCGTGCACGAAGTTCACGAAGAAGAAAGTTCTTGACGGTCCCCTCCTACCACCCCTCTTTGAAAAAGAGAGGCCAGGGGAGATTTGCGTGCGTCAACGGTTCGTGACCGATGAGCTTGATTGCGACACAATCTCAAAAGAGCGAAAAAAATTGGTGAGGGTGTCTTCAAAGATACGCCAGCAGACGGCCGCAGGTAATCACGCCGCTCCACAGTAACAGCGATAAAATTGCCGAAACTTTTGCTGCTGCAGGGGCGGGTGCTCCGTGATCCCAAGCGGCGACCGTTGGAAAAGTGCGGAGGTGAAACGCTGTTGCATTAACCGCCGCGGCCGCCAGCAGAGCAAGTTTTAACTGAAAGGCGGGGTTCGTCGCAAATTCGGTGGCGTGCGCGCTAAACATCATCAAACCAGACGGCACGATGAGGAGCAAGCTGGCTCGCGCCCAGGGAAGCAGATGTCCCGCCAGAGCTGTTACCGATAGGGCATGCGAGACTCCGAGCAGCCTAAAGTCGAATAAGACGGCAGCGCCCACGAGGACGGCAAGCCCGATGATGTGTAAAATTTCAACGATCGGGTAAAGCCACAGCCACTCGCGCATGGCAGATGCCAGGCTTGTCGTCTCGAGCCAGACAAGCCATGCGGGTCCGGAGGGTGGATGCATTGGTGGGTTAAAGATGAGTTGTCACGCCAGCTATTATCGGAGCTCCGTTGTCCGGCCGTTTATCGTGATGCGCTCCGCGCGCATCTCTTGAGGATCGGTCCGGCTGGGGTAACCAACCACGATCGCCTCAGTACCCGAGGCAAGGTTCTTCTTCGGCAGCTGCCTGCGCTCCATGCGCGACGGCGGGGCGAGGACGACGAGCCAAATCTTTTCCGAACTCTTGAGCCGGACAAAACCATGGGGATGCTCGTAACCCGACTCCATAATGGTGCCCTTGAGTTCAAGCGCCTTGCTCGAGTCATAGCCGCTCCATCCGTGATGGGCCGATACTGAGCCGACTGTGGCCATGATTGCCGAGATCAAGATAACGATTACACAGGTCCGTGAAAGTTTTCTCATCGCGTTATCCGCTCCTTTCAATTCAATGCGCCACTCCCAGCTTGCTATTGACAGGTCTCTTGGAGTCCGTCATTCCCGCATGCTTTTAGCGGGAATCCAGGCGAGAACGGAACTGGACCCCCGATTGAAACATTCGGGGGTGACGCCTGGGAACAATTCTCATTGTATCTCTGGTATCCGGTCAACACCGCGGTCATTCATTAAAGAATAATATAGATGGCAGGTCAGGACGACTCAAGACATCTTGCCCCACTTGTCTCTGCAGTGAACATCTTCCTCCTCGGAACCCCGGAATGACCTTTGAAAAAAGGGGGCAGGGAAGTTTCCCTTTGGAAAGGGAGATTTAGAGGGATTTTCCCCTGCTCAACACTACTTTAACGAGACCCTGCGCAAAAGCGAAAACGCCTTTGACACAAGCCTCTGCGCCGATTTATAGTCCGCTTTGTCTTTTTGTAACTGGAGGATCATCATGATTATTTTGAATCCCGAAGGGAAGGCGCAAACGGCCGCGACCCGTGTCGCCGCGCTGCCGCGATTCGCCGAGCTGAACGGCAAAGTCGTCGGGCTGCTGGATAACAGCAAACCGAACGCAGACAAGCTTGAGGAACGCTTCGCTCAACTGCTGAGAGAGCGCCTGGATGTCGCCAAGGTCGTTACGCGGCGCAAGATTAGCGCGCAGCAGGGCGCGCCCAAGGAGTACTTGGACGAGCTTGCCGCCCAGGCCGATTTTATTCTCAGCGGCCTCGGCGATTGAGGGTCGTGTACGTCGTGGAGTATCCACGATTCGATAGAATTACAGAAGCGCGGTCGATTGGCCGTGACTTTGATTACCGACGCGTTTGATGCTTTGGCCAAATCGGAGAAAGAAGCTTTTGGCGCGCCGGATCACCCGGTGCTGGTGGTTCAGCATCCGATCGGCACGGTGAAAGTAGAAGAAGTCAACAAACGAGCGGACGCCGCTTTCGACAAACTGGTGGAGCTCTTGGTCGAGGCGCGGAAAGACTAGATGCAGAACAGGTGTCAGGTTTCGGGTTTCAGGGCTAAGTTGTTTCTAAACGTTGAACCTTGAACATTGAACTTTGAACCGAGAAAAAAATGGACTCAAGCGCATTTCAATCCGAGCGTATAGAAGTTAGCGACGACGTCTGGGCGGTGAACGCCTTCTTCGAAGAGAAGGGTTGGACGGATGGCTTGCCGATTATTCCTCCTACTGAAGAACGCGTCGCACAGATGCTGGCGGCGGTCAAACGCAATCCGCAGGACGTGATCGGCGTTGTGCCGCCTCGTTGGGCGCGGGCGACCGTGGAAAAAATCGCCATCAACGCGGTGATGGCGGGCTGCTTGCCTCAATATATGCCCGTCCTGATCGCGGCGGCGGCGGCTTTGACCGATCCCAAACTGAATCTCTACGCGCTTCAAGCTACCACCGGCGGACCGGCGATCCTGTTGATCGTCAACGGTCCGATTCGAAAACAACTCAACATCAATGGCGGTTCAAACGTTCTCGGCGAAGGTTGGCGCGCCAACGCTACTATCGGCCGCTGCGTTCGCCTCATCCAGCGAAACATCGGCGGCTCGTATCCCGGAACCACCTGTAAGGCGACATTAGGTTGGCCCGGCAAATACAGTCTCTGCATCGCCGAGAACGAGGAAGCTAGTCCGTGGGACCCACTGCACGTCGAGCGCGGATTCGCCGCCGATGCGAGCACGGTGACGGCTATTAGCGCGGATAGTTCCATACGCGCGTCGGATCTCGACAGCACCAGGGGCGATGGCATCCTTACCAACTTCGCGCACAGGATGAACGGACCTTCGGGGCCGGAAGCGATCATGGTGATCTGCCCGGAGCATGCGAAGATTATCGCCGGAGACGGCTTTAGTAAGCAGGAAGTGAAAAGTTTTGTCTGGGAGCGGGCGGGTTATCGTATGAGGGACGTGCCCGAGGAGACCTTCAATCAGAGGGTGAAGCGCCGGCCGGACTTGAAGTTGACCCGGGATAGCGTAATTCCGGTGACGGATGCGCCAGAAGATATCATCGTAGTGGTCGCTGGCGGCGACGGCTCCCAGTCGCAATATATCCACGTCTGGGGACAGAGCACCCCGGAAGGCGGTTCGACACGCTCGGTGACCAAGGCGATTCAGGTTTAGACCAGCTCAGGACGCCATAGTGAGTTCGCCCCCTCACCTATGATCAGTTTTTACCTCGCCCTCTGGGAGAGGGAAGGGGTGAGGGTTCTCTACAGTCTGTGCACAATAGCTTAGCAGGTAACGGGAGACACCAATGGTGAGAGTCAAGCGATTGGCGATTTGTTTGGCATTCGTGGCAGCGGCTTTTGCCGATCAGGCGCTGGCGCAAAGCCTGCCCAAAGTCCGCGCCGCTTACACGTCCATAGGCATCCAATTTGATCCGATTTATATCATGAAGGATCTCGACCTGCCGCGCAAATATGGCCTGGATGTCGAGATGCTTTTTGTCCCGGTGAGTTCGCGGGCGGTGCAGGCGGCTCTGGCTGGCGAGTTGCAGTTTATCACCAGCGCCGGCGTTGCCAACATCAACGCCAACATGAGCGGCGGCGACTTCGTCGGGTTGACAGCGACGCTCAACACCTTTGTGTTCAAGATCATGGCGAACCCGGAGCTCAAGAAGCCGGAAATGTTGAAAGGCAAGAAGGTCGGCATTTCCCGGCTGGGCGGTGCCAGCGATTTCTCCATCCGCTATGCGCTGACCCGCTGGGGGCTGGTTCCTGATAGGGACGTTGCCATTATACAGGTGGGCGGCGAGCAGGAAGAAGTCCTGGCGCTGCAAAATAAGGCCGTGGACGCCGTCGTTTTATCCGAGCCTTTCGCGACCTTGGTGAAACGGTCGGGTTTCACCGTTCTCGCCGATTTGAGCCAGCTCGGTGTGGCGTATTCAATGCATGGTTTTGGCGCGCGAAAAAGCTTCATCCAGGCTAATCGGGACGTGACCATCCGATTCATGAAAGCGTATCTGGAGGGCATCTACGTATTCAAAACGAACAAAGAGCTTGCGCTAAACGTCTTGAAAAAGTTTACCCGACTCGACGATCTGTCCCTGGTGCAAGAGTCTTATGACGAGATGTCTCAGCGATTGATCCGGCGAGTTCCTTACCCGGACCGCGAAGGCATACAAACGATCATCGATCAGCTCGCCAAGACCCGCCCGCAGATGAAGAGTCTAAATCCTAGTGACTTTATCGACCCGACGATTCTGAAGGAGATCGAGGACAGCGGCTTTGTTAAGAAACTATACGGGAATTGATAATCACCAACTCGGTGGTGCGGTAGCGACGGATCATTCTTTCGGAAGGCTCGTCACCGCCGCGCGCTCCGTAACCACGATCTTCCCCGTCATGTAAGGGTGAATCAAACAAAGATAGTCGTAATCGCCCGTCTGGTCAAACTCTGCGCTATAGCTCTTCGACGGCATGAGCGTATCCGAAGCCATTCTATCCTTTACCGCGATGCTATGCGGGGCGCCATCGTCATTGACCCAGGTCACCGTTTCGCCTGCGCTCACTTTCAATGTCGCCGGTGCAAAGGCGAACCCATTGATCGTAATGCGGCGACTCGAAGACGCCTGCTTTGCCGGAGCCGTTTGCACGGCAATCTTTCTTGGGGCGTTGCCGACGGTGATGTTCGTCACTGCGCCACTCTCCAGATCGACGATGGACACATCGTTCGAATCTTCGTTCGTCGTCAACGCGGTTTTGCTGCCGGGGCCCGGGGCTACCCAGTGAGGCCTCGAACCCACCTTGATCGATTTCTCAACGTTGTTCGTTTGTGGGTTGAATATGGCGAGCAGGCTTGGTCCTTGCACCGCTGTCAGGCCATGTTTCCCGTCGGCTGTGAAATTGGCGTAGTGCGGTGAAACCCCAACGGGAATCTGGGTCACTATCTTATTATTTGACGGATCGACTACGACTACGGACTCGACTCCAGCCTGTGTAATGTATAAATGCCTTCCGTTGGGACCGAACTCCAGGCCGCGGGGTGTCTTATCGAGAGGCACGTTTTCTTTCACCGTCCGGCGCGCAAGATCAATGATCGCAAGAGAAAAATTCCCTGGTGTCTGTGAGCCGACGTAGGCGATAGCGCCGTTCGGATGAACCGCGATATTGTGTGGCTTGCTTACCGGCACGCCACCCACTACTTTCCTGCTCGCGGTATCGATAAACGCGACCGAGTCGGTGTCGTACACACCAACCAGAACAAATTTACCGTCCGGGGTGGCGGCCACTCCATGGGGATTCTTGCCCACTTCGATGTTCTCAATGACTTTATCGGTTGCCGTGTCGATAACGCTGACAGTTGATGTCCCGTCGCTCGCTACGTAGACCCAGCGGTTGTCCGGGGTGATAACCATGCCATGGGGACCTGGCGGAACTGGGATATTCGCCGTGACGCGTTTCAGTTCTATATCGATGACGCTGATGGTATTGTCCTTGAAATTGCCAACGTAGGCTTTAGGACCAGCAGCCTGGGCTGGAATTACGGCTAGCAAGACGGCCGTTAGTAACAGAAACGTAACGGAGCGAAGCTTGCGGACACCCCTGATTTGGTTTTGTATCATGTCGCTGACCTCATCTCTAATTGGGATTTTGGATAGGACAACCGTAGGACTAGTCAGGAAGGATTTTTATTCCACGGCAGGATTTTGGGAATAAAATGGTTATGGAATCCGTCTTACTACAATAGGGCTTAGCGCGGTGTTGGAAAGCAAAAGAGCCCGTTTCGAGAGTAGCGTTTCGCCGCATCTGGCCGCTGCCTACAATCTGGCGCGCTGGCTTACCCGTAACGATCACGACGCGGAAGACGTGGTGCAGGAGGCCATGCTCCGTGCATTTACATTCTTTGATGGATTTCGTGGACCGGATGCGCGTTCATGGGTTTTGAAGATCGTTCGGAATACCTGCTTTACGTGGTTGCACGTCAATCGGCCGAGGGATGTGGTCGCAACGGACATTGACCAATTATCAGACGCTTTGCCGTCGGCTTGCTCCGGCTCTATGGATGACCCTGAGACCGTGGCGCTGCGCAAGGCAGAGGCGTACCAGGTTGATGAAGCGATAGCAGCCATATCGGCCACGTTTCGAGAGGTAATCATTTTGCGTGAGATCGAGGGGTTGTCTTACAAGGAGATTGCTAACGTAATTGATGCACCCATCGGGACCGTCATGTCGCGCCTGGCGCGGGCACGCAGCGAAATTCGACGTGCGCTGGCGCGCGCAAACGATCCCGGAAGAGGAACACGTTGATGACACCGGAAAATGCGCGCCGCTTACTGGGTGCATATGTTGACGGGGAGCTGGATGCCGCGTCAATGATGGAACTGGAGGCGCAGATACGGGAGTCGCCGGCTTTGCAACGGGAATTCGAGTGTTTATCGGTGCTACAGAACTTGGTGCAAAGTCGCGGTCGCCGATTCAATGCCCCTTCCCACCTAGCTAGTCGCGTCTTTGCGGCTCTCCCTGAGGCGCAACCTGCCCGAACTTCGAAAGCAGTGCCCGGTTGGTGGCGGCGACTGGCGATTGGTACGATCATGGCTGCTGTTGCGCTTTTGTTTTGGAGTATTGTTCCGACCTTGGACCGTCTTGGCCGCGGCGCGGGACCGCGAGAGGAAGTATTGGCTGCTCACGTGCGTTCTTTGATGGCCGATCATCTGACGGATCTCACATCAGCAGAAAGACACACCGTCAAACCCTGGCTTTCCTCTCGACTTGATTTCGCACCTCCTGTAGAAGACCTCGCTAGTGAAGGCTTTGCCCTCGTCGGCGGACGCCTTGATTATCTCGGCGGAAGGCCAGTCGCTGCGCTTGTCTATCGTTACCGGCAGCATATCATCAACGTTTTTGTCTGGCCTTCCTCAAATAACCAGCAGGTTTCCGTTCAAACCTGGGCTCTCCGTGGTTACAACATAGCGCGCTTCGATTCCCGAGGAATGAGCTTTTGGGCTGTGTCGGACCTCAACCCAGAAGATCTTCAAAAGCTCGCTAGTCTTCTGCAAGCTAACACCCAATAGCAAAGAAGTTTTGATTCGTAACGCCAGGCACCACTTCTGAGGGCTTGATCGGCATTGCTTCGATTTAGTATTAGGTGGTGTCTGCACCTAGCGAAAGGAGTCCGTTATGCTTGTCATTGACGCCGATGCCCACGTCGAAGAATCGCAGGCGATGTTCGATCGTTTGGACAGGGAATATTACGATCGCCGGCCGTTACCGGTGCGTTTTGACGGCGACACGGTTTTCGGAAAATACAACGCAGTATGGCTCATAGAAGGGGAAACCTATCCCAAGCTCGTCGGCAAAGGCGGTACCATTTTTCGCACGCCCACGCTTATGGAAGCGGCTTCGTTGATGCGGGAGAGCATCGGCGCACAGGAGATGACCGATATCGATGCACGGCTCAAGGACATGGACAAGGTGAAGATCGACACGCAGGTCGTTTTTCCCAGCCTCTTCTTGACGACCACCGCCGAAGATTTACGCCTGGAGGCGGCGCTGCTGCGGGCCTACAACAGTTTCTTAGGCGAATGCAGCGCTGCGTCGAAAGGGAGAATCCGCTTTGCCGCGCTGGTGCCGATCCGCGATATCGAGGCATCGATAAAGGAACTAAAGCGGGCCGCGAAGATTGGCGCGGCGGCGGTCATGCTGCATGGCATGGCGTGGGATAAGCTTTTGGGCGACGAGAGTCTGTTTCCATTCTATGAAGAGGCGGCTGATTTGAATCTGCCCATCTGTGTCCATCTCGGCTGGGGTTGCCCGGCCATGACCGATATCTTCGATGCCTCGACGAATTTCTACAGCGCCATATTGCCGGTCACGATCGGCTTTCACAGCATTCTAACATCGGCGGCTTTGGAGAAAATTCCTAATCTCAGATTCGCTTTCTTGGAAGCCGGCTGCGGCTGGGTGCCCTATCTTGTTCGGCAAGCAAGAAGGGACAACGGCAGGCGAAAAAAAGCCAGGGAGCCCATCGAGTACTTCAAAGCCGGCCGGGTTTTCGTCACGTGCGAAGCGGACGAGGATATCAACGGTGTTGCCGAGGTGATCGGCGAGGATTCCTTTGTTCTGGGCTCAGATTATCCCCACGGTGATCCTTCGCGCCAAGAAGATATGGTGGCGGAGTTCCGCGAACGAAAGGATCTCTCGCCGCGCATGGTCGAAAAAATGCTGTCGGACAATCCGAGAAGACTCTACGGCCTGTAGGAGCGATTGGCTCTTTAACCAATAGAGAACCTAGCGCGGCAAAAGCCGCAACCAAAACTCGGAGTATTTCCAGCAAAGCATGCCCTGAGCGACGTCGAAGGGGAGCAAAGGGCGCCAAGGCCGGAGACGGAATAAAAAATGGATTGTTTCACAGGAGGTAACGGAGATAACAGAGATGAATTAAAAAACTTCGTTTCCTCTGTTGTCTCCTGTTAAAAGTTCTTAGCGTTCTTGGCGTCTTGGCGCGGTGATCAGATTTACTGCCAGAAGCCGCCTGTAGGCGAGGACTACGGACCGCGTGGAAAATTCGCGCAAGCTGTGAGAACTCTTAAACCTCTTCCCCCTGCGACGGGGGAAGATAGAGATAGGGGTGACAACCCAGGAGTGTAGCAAATTTGATTCAGGTGCGAATCAATTTTGCTACACCCTGGTCTTTCATAGGCCATGCCGGACTTCTTTCGATCGTAAAAATCTCCCATCATTACAACATGTTTCTTATCCATACCGTGTCCGCGACAAGTGGTACATCGCTTGCTGAATGAACTCTTGCGAATTGTTGCGTCGCGGCTACGTTGTGGCGAATCAAAAATCCAAAATAGGCAGCCTCGCCGTCGTGCTATTTGGGATGCGCGTTTTCGGTGATCACTCATCCGTCGTCATGTAAGACGAGGAAAAAAGTTGAGCGCAAAAATCTTTGTCTGGTTGCTGGCAGTTGTCTTTCTGGTCACGGTTTCTGCCGCCGAAGCGCAGCAGGCCAAAAAGCGACCTCGGATAGGGGTTCTATCGTCCCGCCTCGGACCCCTGCCAACGTGTGAAGGAGCATTTCAAGAGAGTCTCCGGAAAATGGGCTACGTCGAAGGCCACAGCATCACCATTGAATATCGGTATGCCGAAGAGAGGCTCGATCGTCTTCCCGAACTTGCCGCAGAGTTAGTCTACTCGAAGGTGGATGTCATCGTAGCAGTCTCTACGCCGGCTATCGAGGCAGCAAAGAACGCGACAAAGACAATCCCCATCATCATGGCGGGCGTTTCAGATCCGGTAGGGACGGGGTTTGTTGCCAGCCTTGCTCGACCAGGCGGCAACGTCACGGGTCTGTCCCTACAGTCTCCGGAATTAAGCGGAAAACGGCTAGAGTTACTTAAGGAAATTATCCCAAAACTTTCCCGCGTCGCTTTCCTGGTTCATAGGCAGGATCCGGGCCACCGGCTGTTCGTCAAGGAAGCGCAAGACGCCGGCCAGAGCCTCGGCATGCAAATTCAGCCGTTGGCGGTCGCAGGTTTCGAGGAGATCGAAGGCATTTTCCCGGCGGTGGTTAGAGAACGAATCGGCGGTCTGGTCGTTCAGCCGATCTTTGTCAGTACACACGGCCTCCGCATCGCGAACCTCGCGGCCAGGAACGCCTGCCGACGATGTCGGATCCGAGCGAGTTTGCGGACGCGGGAGGCTTGATGTCCTACGGGCCGAGTCGCTCAGCGTTGTGGCAGCGGGCCGCAACCTACGTCGACAAGATCCTGAAAGGAACCAAACCTGCGGATCTCCCAGTGGAACAACCGACGAAGTTTGAGTTTGTGATCAATTTGAAAACCGCGAAGCAGATCGGTGTGACGATCCCGCAGTCAGTACTGTTCCGAGCGGACAAAGTCAT